>Ga0207428_10002592_pt1 | contig 18054 bp, 8 predicted proteins | sample RhiMethybrSRZTD1_FD_187600 | JGI IMG/M metagenome (GOLD analysis project Ga0207428, IMG submission 187600) | Populus rhizosphere microbial communities from Tennessee, USA - Rhizosphere MetaG P. TD hybrid SRZTD1 (SPAdes) (version 3) | ecosystem: Host-associated > Plants > Roots > Rhizosphere >...
GCTTCCGCACCTACGTCGATCGGCACCAGAAACTTGGCGGACCCGATCGCGCGATCGTCGAAACCTGGCGGCGCGCGGTGCTCGGCAGGTAGCGCAGGCGCGTCTAAAGACGCGCCTCTACGTTTCTCTGAGGACTTGCACGGGATCGGTCTGCGCCACTCTTCTCGCGGGCACTACGCACGCGATCACGCCGGCGATCACGAGCACGAGCGGCGCGATTCCAAAACTGATCCAGTCGTGCGTCGAGACGCCGTACACAAACGGCGTGAGCTGATCCGAGAGTCCTGCCGACACGCCGACGCCAATCGCCATGCCCACGGCGATCGCGATGCCCATCTGCTTCAACGCGACGGCAATCACCTGCCGGCGGCTCGCACCGAGCGCCGTTCGCACGGCCAGCTCGCGCGAGCGCTGCGAGACGCTGTGCGACAACACACCGAACAGCCCCGCCCCCGCGATCACCAGCGCGAACACCGCAAAGCCGCCAAACAACACGGCATAGGTGCGCGGGCGCGACAGGCTCTCGCCAACCCGCTGATCCATCGTCATCACCTCGTCGAGCGCAATTGCCGGATCCTCTTCGCGAATCGCGGTGCGGAGCGCGTCCACATAGCGCGCCGGATCGTCAACGGTCCGCACGATGACGATCGAGCCCTCGCCGAGATTCGCCTGGTTGAGCTGCGCCAGGTTCACGAACATCTCCGGCTGCGGCGCGCCATCGACGGCATCCTGCTTCACGTCATCGACGACGCCGACAATCGTGGCGGCGGCGCCGTCGGTGGCGGTGCCGCGAACCGCGTTCTTGCCAATCGACACGCCAAGCGCGCGCTCGATTGGAACGTCATCGAGAAACTCGCGCACGAACGATCGATTCACGACCACGGCCGTCGGCGCACCCAGCGAGTCGCGATCGTTCAGCACACGCCCGGCGCGAAGGCGAAGTCCGAGGACCGCGAAATACTCGGGCGTGATCAGCCGGCGAATCGATTGCGCGTCGATGTTGACGCCCTCGCGAAACGGCGAATTGAAATTGAAGGACGTAAATCCGCCGGCCGACATCAACGGCACGCCGGTGCTGAATGCCGCATTCGTCACACCGGGGCGGGCTTTGAGGCGCTCGATGATGCGGGTGCGCGCCTGCTGCCGCCACTCGAACGTGCGGCCGCCTGGGAACGGCACCATCGCCGCCACCACGTTCGAGGGATCGTAGCCGCGGTCCGCCGACACCTGCGCAGCGAAGCTCCGCACCAGCAGCGCCGCGCCGATCAACAACACGCTGGTCACGGCGATTTGGCTGCCGACCACGAACACGCGCGTCAGGGCGAGTCGGCTGCGGCCGGCGCCGGCGGAGGCGAGACTGCCCTCCGACATCGCGCGCACGAGATCGAGGCGGCGCACGTGCAGCATCGGCAAAAGTCCGGCGGCCACGCTGGCGATCACCGACAAGACGGCCGCAAACGCGAGCACCCGTCCGTCGATCGTGATGTCGTCGACGCGCGGGAAGTTCGCCGGCAGCATCGACGGCATCGCGCGATGCAACGCAAGGGTCAGCAGCACGCCGATCGCCGCGCCGGCGACGCCGATCAGCGCGTTTTCGATCAACAGCTGACGCGACAGCCGCGCGGTGGCGGCACCCAGCGCGGCTGGAATCGTCAGCTCGCGCGCGCGCCCTGTCGCCCGCGCCAGCTGCATGTTCGCAACGTTGGCGATGGCGGTGGCGAACAGCAAGGCCGACGCGATCAACAGGACCATGATGGCCGGCCGCACTTCCGCGGTCGCGGCCTCGGCGGCGTCGATCACCGAAATCTGAATTGGATCGCGGGCCCCGAACAACGCCATGCCGACCTGCCCCGCATCCGCCCCCGCAACAGCGCGTGCCGTGCCCTCGGCCCCGGCTTGCGCGGTCGTGACACCCGGTTTCAATCGTGCGAGGGCGCGGAAAATCTGTCCGCGCTTGACGCCATTCGGTCCATCAACCGTCACGATCTCCGTTGGCAGCCAGATCTGCGTCTTGGCGGTTGGAAAGGCAAACGTGCGCGCCATGATGCCCACGATGGTGTAAGGCGATCCGTCGAGCACAATCTGCTGGTTCAAGACATCTTCGCGGCCACCGAACTGCTGCTGCCAGATCGCGTAGGACAGAATCGCGAAACGGGCGTTGCCCTGGCGGCCTTCCTCAGGCGCAAACGCGCGGCCGCGCAGCGGCTGCACTCGCAAGACGCCGAACATGCTCGGCGTCACGGACGCGACAGTGACGCGCGTCGCATCTCCAACGCCGGTCAGCGTCACGGTGCCGTCGCGCCACGACGCGATCCCCTCGATGGTTTGCGGCTGATCCTCCCATGCGACGTAGCTGCCGTTCATCATGGTGCCGGGAATGCGGCCCTGCTTGCCGCCGCGCGATTCAATCACGCGCACCAATCCGTCGCCGTTCGCCCATGAGAGCGGGCGCAGCAGCACACCATACGCGACGCTGAAGAGCGTCGTCACCGCGGCGACACCAAGCGCGATCGTCAGGACCGTGATCGCCGTGTATCCCGGCCGCGAACGCATCACGCGCAGCCCGTAGAGCGCATCGGCGATCGTTCCGGAGAAAAACGATCGCGATGTCGATGGCGGCACGACCGCGATCGATCGACGAACCGCGCGCTGCAACGCCGCCGGATCGGTGCGCCAGCCGTCGATCAGCCGATCGATCTTCGCGAGCGCATCCTGTTCGCTGACGCCGTCGGCGCGCAATTCGTCGTAGGTGGATTCGGCGTGCTGCGCGAGCTCGTCCAGCACGTCGCCGTCGACGGCGGTCGACGTGAATGCGTCACGAATGTAGGTAGTCCAGTTACGCATGCTTGATCCCCGCGACGCGATTGATCGCCTTCGCGAAGTTCTGCCAGATCGATCGCTGGCGCACGAGAGTGCCGCGTCCGCCGGGCGTGAGGCGATAGTAGCGGCGCCGCCGCTGGCCGGCTTTCTCGACCCAGCGGCCCTCGATCAGCCCCTTGCTCTCCAGGCGATAGAGCGTCGGGTAAAGCGACGTGATGTGAAATTTGATGAGCGCGTCGGATCGCTCTTCGATCTGCTTGCCGATGTCGTAGCCATGGCGCTCACGCTCTTCCAGCAGCGCGAGAATCAGCAATTCGGCGCTGCCCCGCTTCATCTCCCGCTCGAGCATTGTCGAGGCCATATATTGGCTGGAACAATATCATGACTGCAATTCGCTGCAAAGGCGGGCACTTAAGGCGGCGACACAAGTATTACAGTGCTGTCGTTCGCGCCCTGATAGTGTTGCTTCCGACATGATTCCAGTGACCGAAATCTACGGCCGAAAGGCCTCCGACGGCCAGATCAATTGGATCACGGCCATTGCCATGACCGCGTTCCACATCGGCGCCGTCGCCGCATTGTTCTTCATCGACTGGGGCGCCATCGCCATGGCCGTCGTGCTGTGGTGGGTTGCCGGCTCGCTCGGCATCGGCATGGGCTATCACCGCCTGCTGACGCATCGTGGCTACAAGACCCCGAAGTGGATGGAGTACTTCCTCACTCTGTGCGGCACGCTCGCACTCGAAGGCGGACCGATCTTCTGGGTCGCCACGCACCGCATTCATCACCAGCATTCCGATCACGACGGCGATCCGCACACCCCGAAGGAAGGCACCTACTGGGCGCACATGGGATGGATCATGACCGGCAAGGCGATGCACCACGACACCGAGGTGCTCGCGCGCTACACGCCTGACCTGAGCAAGGACGCGTTTCACGTCGGCCTGACCAAGTGGCACTGGGTGTCGCAGGTCGTGGTCGGCCTCGCGCTGCTCGCGTTCGGCGGCTGGACCTACGTGCTGTGGGGCACGTTCTTCCGCACCACGTTCGGCCTGCACTGCACGTGGCTCGTCAACTCGGCCACGCACCTCTGGGGCTCGCAGCGCTTCAAGACGCGCGACGATTCGAAGAACAGCTTCTGGGTCGCGATGATGACGTTCGGCGAAGGCTGGCACAACAACCATCACGCTCACCCGGTGTCGGCGCGCCACGGTCTTGCGTGGTACGAGTTCGACGTCAACTGGATCGGCATCAGCGTGCTGAAGATGCTTGGCCTGGCCTGGGACGTGAAGGTCGCCAAGATCCGCCAGCCGCTCCCCGAGGAAGAAGCGGCGTAATATCAAACAATGACGAGGCGCCAGACAGCCTCCATTGTTTTCGTCGTCCTCTGCATCGTTCTCGTCGCAGCCGCTGTTACGCTCAACATCGGCTGGATTCTCGTCAACGGGCGGCGCCTGGCGCCGCTCGTGCTCGGCGTCACCACCTTCGCGCTCATCATTGCCGGGCTCATCGTCTACACGGTGTTCCTGGTCCGCGAGATGGGCATCACCGAGCAGCAGGACAGCTTCCTCAACTCCGTCACGCACGAACTGAAGACGCCGATTGCGTCGATACGCCTCTACCTCGAGACGCTGCAGTCCCGCGAAGTCGGCGACGCGCAGCGCAAGGAGTTCTATCGCCACATGCTGCAGGACGCCGACCGCCTGCAGCACACGGTCGAACAGGTGTTGCGCGCCGGCGGCGAGCGCCAGAAGCGCAAGCTCGAACACCGCGGCCCGGTCGATCTCGGCTGGCTGGTGCAGGAATGCGTCGACACCGCGCGCATGCGCCATCACCTCGCCGACGAAGCGATCACCATCGTCGGCAGCGATCTGCAGCAGCCGCTCGTCGTCAATGGCAACGTCGAGGACCTGCGCACCGCGATTGCCAACCTCCTCGATAACGCCGTGAAGTATTCGGAAAAACAGCCGCAGATCGTGGTGCAGATCGCCGGTGCCACGCCGGACACGGCGTGGGTGCGCGTCAAGGATCAGGGCGTGGGCATCCCGAAGGCGCAGCTCGGACGCATCTTCAACCGCTTTTACCGGTTCCAGCCGCTCGGTTCGAAGGTCAAGGGCACCGGCCTCGGGCTCTACATCGTGCGATCGATCGCCAAGCGTCACGGCGGCCGCGTGTTCGCCGAGAGCACCGGCGAGAACAAGGGCGCGACCTTCACGCTCGAATTGCCGCGGGTCACCAATTGAGCAGAGTCCTCATCGTCGAAGACGAAGCGCATCTCGCCGAGGGCCTGCGCTTCAACCTCGAGGCGGAAGGCCATGAAGTTGATGTCGACGGCAACGGCAAGGAGGCGCTCGATCGCCTGCTCGCGGATCGAGCGCGCTACGACGCGGTCGTCCTCGACGTCATGCTGCCGGGGAAGGACGGCTTCGCGGTCGTCAAACAGCTCCGCACCGAGGGCCACTACGTGCCCGTGCTGATGCTGACCGCGCGCAGCCGTCCCGAGGACGTGCTGCAGGGATTCGAGGCCGGCGCCGACGATTACCTGCCGAAACCGTTCGAGCTGCAGATCCTGCTGGCGCGATTGCGAGGGCTGCTGCGCCGGCGCGAGTGGCTCGCGCAGGAACACGAGCACGATGCGATTACGTTCGCCGGAAAAAAGCTCGATCTCGAAGCGCTCGAGCTGCACGTCGGCGACAAGAAGTATCAGCTGACGCAGATGGAATGCGATCTGCTGCAGTACCTGGTCAAGAACGCGGGCAAGGCCGTCTCCCGCAAATCGATCCTCGAAGACGTGTGGGACCTTCGTGAAGACACCGACACGCGCGCGATCGACAACTTCATCGTTCGACTGCGGCGGTATCTCGAGAAAGATCCGACCAAGCCGAAACACCTCCTCACGATCAGAGGTGTTGGCTACAAGTTCGTCGCCTGAAGGCGGGTCTGAAGACCCGCCTCTACCTCATTCCAAACAACAGGAACGATGTCTTCTGTGTCGCGCGGAAATTGTCGTCCGACGCGATCAACAGCGACGGCGTGTTGTTGACAATCGGGCCGAACGTCAGCGCCTCGAAGTTTTCCAGCCGCGACAACGCCGACGAGAGCCGCGAGGTGATGCTGTCGAAGTCCAGCAGCAATCGCTTGCGCGCGTTGCCCTCGACGAGCTCAACGGAAAACAGCTGCACCGTATTGGCGGTGAACTGTTTGTCCTTGGTGACGAGGCACGAGCGCTCCATCGAAATCAGCGTCGTCTCGCTCAGCGCGAGCAATTCCACGAGACCGTTCTCGCCGTCGGTGCAGACATCGTCGAAGTTCTCGACGCGCGGCGTCGGCGAGATCGGATAGCGCCATCGCCGCACGGGACGGAAAGTCGATCGTGACGGCTCGAACTCAACGAGCCAGCCTTGGCCGCCGCGATCGAACGTCGTGGCGGGTTCAGGCAACAGCGGCTGCTCGAGCCCGGCGATCAGGTGGCCGCGCGGTGTTACGGCGAGACCTTCGATGCCCTGATTGCCCCGAATGCCGCCCTTCTCGTCGCTGGTGATCTGAAACTCCTTCGGGAATTCGATCACGCTGGTGACGACGGCGTCGTGGTTCATCAGGAGCAGGGCGGGCTGGAACACCGTGCCATCCCGAACATGACCTTCTTCGGCGGCGACGAACATGCCGTTGCGGAGCGCGACGATCGATTCGAGATCGGCTTCGGTGACGCGACGGCTCTCCACGCGCGGGCCCGCACGCAGCTCCTGCATTCGTACTGGCGTGACTTCGAGTCCCTTCGCGCCGAAGTTCACTGTCAACCACGCGACGCGGCTCTGGTCGCGATCGTCGATCACGCCAATCCATTGGCCGCGCTTCTCGTCCGGCGCCAGCCCAGAGATGCTGCCGAATTTCTTGCTGTCGGCAATCTGCGGATAGACCGTCCCGGCCGGACGCGTGAACTCACCCAGCCAGGTCAGCAGTGGATGCGGGTTTCGAAAAAACGCCGGCGGGGTCTTGGGCCCGCAACCGCTGATGGCGGCAAGGGTTGCGACGATGAGGAGTGAAGCTCGAAGCAAGTGTTCCCCATCATACACGGCCCAACCATGGTCTTTTGGGACTGAAAACCTCGATTTTGAATGGCAGAAACTTTTGGCAGTGGTTGCTCGTCTCAGCTGCTAACGGTTGTGGAAATTGTTGGGCTGGCATACACTGTGGCGTTCCAAGCGCTCTTCTGTTCGCCCCTTGTAAGCCTGCCTGCGTAGTCCTGGTGTTCTTCTTCGATTCGGTTCCGGAGGATTGATCATGCGGCGTTCCCCCCGCGCGTCGATATTCGTCGCGTTCGTTCGGTCGGCATTCGTCACCGCATTCGTCGTGACTGGCGCGGCGGCCGAGGCCCAGGTCACCGTTGGCCCGAACGTCAACATGGGCGGCGGCCCGGCGGTGTTTTCGCCGCCGTCGACCATCATCGGCGACCCCTTCCTTCAACGTCAGAACGAACCGTCGATCGCCGTGTCGTCGCGCAACCCCTGCCACCTGCTCGCGGGCGCCAACGACTATCGCGCCGTCGATCTCGAGGAAGCGGCGGGCGAGGTTGGCGATGCGTGGCTCGGCGTGTTCAAGTCGTTCGACTGCGGCGCGACGTGGACGTCGACACTGCTTCCCGGACACCGGCTCGACACGTCCGCCGCGGGTCTCGCCTCGCCGATCACGGGTCTTGCGGCCGCGGCCGATCCGACCGTGCGCGCCGGCACAAGCGGGCTCTTCTACTACTCGGGCATCGCGTTCAATCGCGGCGACGGCGAGATCGGCAAGGTCTTCGTCGCGCGATTCATCGACAACAACAACAAGGACGGCGGCGACCCGATCGAGTACGCGGGGACGACGCAGATTGAAACCGGCACCGCCGGACAGTTCCTCGACAAGCCGTGGATCGTCGCCGACGTGCCGCGCGGCGATCTGACCTGCGTGGTGAACGGACGCACCGTCGCCGCGGGCGCGGCGTATCTCGTCTACACCTCGTTTGTCGGCGGCGACAACAACGTGCACTCGAAGATCATGTTCTCCCGATCGACGGACTGCGGCGCGACGTGGTCGAACCCGGCGAAGCTCAGCGAGCGGGTGGCGAAGAACCAGGGAACGACCATCGCCATCGATCCAGGCACGGGCGACATTCACATCGCGTGGCGCGAATTCGCGACGGCGGGCGACAGCACGAGCCGGAATTCGATCCTCGTCGCGAAGTCGACCGACGGCGGCAAGTCGTTCACAAAGGCGGCGGCGATCTTTCCATCCTTCTCGCCGTTCGATCAGGCCTCTTCCCCGCTGACGTTCCGGACCAACGCGTATCCGACGCTGGTGGTGGTGCCGGCGGAAGCCGAGGGCCGCGCCGCCGGACAACCGGGGCGGGTCTATCTGGCCTGGTCCGCGCGCGGCTTCGGTGGAGCGCGGCCGAATGACGCGCGCGTCGTGGTCTCGACCTCGATCGGTGGCGCGAGCTGGAGCAATCCGAAGCCGGCCGATTCGTTCACCGGCAGCGGCCACCAGATCATGCCGGCGATGGCATTTGCCGGCGGCAAGATCGCGCTGGCGTACTACGACCTGCGCAGCGATCGATCGGGCGGCTTCGAAGATCTCGTGATGGAGTACGGCTACGCCGCGTACGAGCAGTGCCTGGCGTCGAACGGCGCGCTCGGGTTCAACCAGGTGTTCCTGTGCATGCTGACCCATCCCGATGGCCTGCAACGCCGGCACACGCTCGACATGCGCGCGGCGATGGCCGATGCGCTGTGCCTGGCGAACGGCGCGTGCGGCTTCGCGAGCACATCGGTGCTCGGCGGCAGCTCGCAGGTCTCGCGCTACATCGAAGGGCGGGCCACGGTGGACGGCCCGCGCTCGCAGCTGCAATACAACCGGCCGAACCTGCCGATTTTTTCGCGCGGACGCTTTCCGTTCATCGGTGATTACATCGACATCGGCGGCCAGAGTTTTGTCGCGACCGACAACGGCGGATGGGCCTGGAACACCGGCCAGACCGCGAACCGGCCGTCGCCCGTCTTTCATGTCAGCTGGGCCGACAACCGTAACGTCGGCACGCCGCGTGACGCGCAGTGGGCCAATTTCACGCCCGCGGTGCTCGGTCCGGCGGCGGTGATGTGCGCGCCGGGACAGACCGGCATCCGCAACCAGGACGTCTACACCGCGCAGCTCCGCCCCGGGCTGGTCGTGTCGTCGCCGCAAAACTCGAAACGCCTGACCGGGCTGCAGCGCTCGTTCGTCGTCGTCGCGAACAACACGACCGATGCCGAGCGCAGTTACCTGCTGCAGGCCGTGCCGCCTGCCGGCGTGGTCGCGTCGTTCGATCAATTCGCGGGATTTACGGCAATCGACGGCGGCACCACGACGCCGCCGGTCACTGAGATCGTCGTGCGTATTCCGCGCAAGTCGAGCGCGTCGCGCACCGTGTTCGTCGGCCTGCTCAACACGCCGTCGGATCCGGCGTTGGCGCCGGACGTCTTCGTGCCGGTCACCGTCACGGAAGTCGCGGGCGCCGCGGCGTTCGACATGATCTATCTCAATCCGGATTTCGAGAACCCGGACGTCGAGAATCCCGATTTCGAAAACACCGAGCTGCACAACCCGGACTTCGAGAATCCGGACGTCGAGAATCCGGATTTCGAGAATCCTGACTTCGAGAATTTCACGCTCACCGCGACGTCCTCGATTCGTAATCCCGACTTCGAGAACCCGGACGTCGAGAACCCGGATTTCGAGAATCCCGATTTCGAAAACCCCGACGTCGAGAACCCGAGCTTCGCGAACCCCGACGTCGAGAATCCGGACTTCGAGAACCCCGACTTCGAGAACCCCGACGTCGAGAATCCGGATTTCGAGAACCCCGACTTCGAGAACGGCAGCTTCGAGGTGGCCGACACCACGTGGCCGGTGCGTAACAGCGGCAATACGACGTCCGCCTACAAGACGAACGTCTATGTGAACAATCCGCCTGCGGGCGTCAAGTATCAGCTCGCGGTGCGCAAGATCTTCACGAGTCCCGCGTCGGTCTGCGCGGCGCCGGGCAGCACCGAAGCGCCGAAGACCGCGCAGAGCGTGCCGATCGTCAACATCGTCGGTCCGAACGTCCAGACCAATCCGTTCGATCGCAACTTCAACGATCCGAGCCGCGACAACGCGACCTTCTCGCTGGCGCCAGGCGAACGCGGACTCATCACGCTGCGCGCCTACTGCGTGGAGGGAGTTCCGGGATGCGATCGTACGCTGCTCGCATCGCTGAGCCACTTGACCGCGCTGGGCGTGGTGGCGCAGGGCGCCAACTGCGCGCGGTGCGTCGGCGGCGCCTGCACGAACAGCGACCAGGTCGGCGGCGTCACGGAATGCAGCCTCGAAACCGGACCGCCGAAGGACATCTACGATCCGATTCCGCCGACCGTGGCCATCGTGAACCCGACGCTGACGTCGCCCCAGCCGACCTTCGTGGCGACGGACAACGACAACAACGGTTCTGAAGGCGTGGGCTTCTCCGTCGATGCGTCCGATAACGTGGCGATTGCGGACGTGATCTGTCAGTCGACACTGACAGCGATCTCATTCGTGAGCAAGACGGGCAATCGCTACGCCTTCACGGGCACATTCCCGGTCGGCACGACGGGCGTGACCTGCACCGCCACCGACGTGCGCGTCGCCCCTGGTCCGAATTCCGCTGCGATCAACTTCCTGGTGACGGTGAAGGACGTGACGCCGCCCAGCTTCAACGTCGCGGGCACGCCGGGGTCGCCGTTCGTGCCGGGCAATCCTGCTGAAGCCACCAGCCCGGCGGGCGCGATGGTGCAATACACGAATCCCACGGCGACCGATACCAACGGTGGCCCCGTCACGGTGTCGTGCTCATCGCCGGGCGGTCGGGTCTCGGGCAGCACGTTCCCGATCGGCACCACTCCGGTGAACTGCGTCGCCACGGACCAGTCCGGTATTTCGACGCCGCCGACCAATCTCTTCAGCATCATGGTGGTGGACACCACGGGTCCGACCGTCACCGAAATCGCGACGCCGAACGTGCTGCTGTGGTCGCCCAACAAGATCATGACCCCCGTGGCGGTCAGCGGTGTGATCACCGACATCTCCTCGATCACTGCCAGCTACAAGGTGATCGACGAGTACGGCAAGGTGCAGCCGGCGGGTCCGATCACCATCGGCGCCGGTGGCGCGTATTCGTTCGTGGTGAAGTTGGAAGCGTATCGAAACGGCACTGACGCGGACGGCCGCGTCTACACCGTGATCGTGACGGCGGTGGACGCGGGTGGTCGATCAACGATCAAGTCGACAGTCGTGCTCGTGCCGCACAATCAGTAGGCGTTACCTGGAGGCGCGCTTGCGAGCGTCGTTCGCAAGCGCGTCTCCGGGCACTGTCGATCGCAATGCGATATACGCCTGGTAATTCTTCGCCGCGGCGTCCTTGAGGCCGATCCCTTCCTGCGCGCGGCCCAGCCAGTACTTGAGCGGCACGGTGTAGCGGAACGTCGGCCAGTCATCCAGAAATACGTCGGTGGCCTCACCGATTCTCTTCTCGCACGCCTCGAGCTCGGCGATCGCGTCCGCGTGGCGGCCTTGTTCGACGTAGGCGCGGCCGAGCGCGTAGCGCACGAGCCATAGATCCGCGAGCGCGCGCCCCGACGACAACGCCTCGATCGCCTCTGCGGGCTTCTGCGCGGCAAGCGCGATCTCTCCTTCAATCACCGCGCTCAGCGCGCGGCGCCGCTTGCCCAGTTGTTTTTCAAGAGTCGATGCGATCGCGCGCGCCTCGTCGATGCGGCCGGCGGCGACGAAGATGCGGGCGGCCGGCACGGCGATCGCATCGCTCGCCGACAGCTGGATCGCCTGCCTCGCCAGGTTGATCGCTTCAGCGGGTGAATTGACGGCTGCCGCCGCTTCGGCCAGCGCGATGAGCTTCAACGCGCGCGGCAGCTGGAGGTGGCCGGCCTCGTCGGCGGCGGCGCCGGTCTCCAATTCGCTCCGCGCATCCGCGAAGCGGCCCTGATACATCGCCACGTCGGCGCGGCCCATGCTGGCGATGGAGGCGCCACGCGTGCTCGACTTCCCCATCGTGTCGTACTCGGCAATCGCCTCCTTGATGTTCCCGCTCCGCAGCGCCGCCATCGCGATGGGCAGATGCGCCTTGTCGAAGTCGCTCATCGCCAGCGCCACCTTCGCTTCGGTGACGGCGGTCGTGAAGTCGCTCGCATACATCGCATAGAGCGCGAGGTTGGTGCGGTAGTTCAGGCTCTTGGGATAGACCGCCGTGGCCTTCCGTCCCTGCTCGAGCGCGCGCGTGAAATCGAGAACGCGGAAGTACGCGACCGCGAGGTTGTTCAGGCCGGGACCGTCGGACGGATACTTCTCGACCAGCATCCGGTAGTTCTCAATCGCCTGATCGTCGTTGGCGCCGGGCCCGAGGTAATAACCTCCGAGCGTGCGGTACTTTTCACGCTCGGTCATCCGCTCGAGCAGCGTGAACGACTTCTTCCACAATTGATCCGCTTCATCGGGCCGGCCGGCGCGGAACGCAGCATTGGCCCATCCCGCATAGGCGCGCCCGAAATTTGGATCGCGCTGCACCGCGTCCTGATAGCGCGCGATGGCGTCGGCGAATTTGCCCGATGCGGCAAGGTCCTGCGCCGACACATACGCGCTCGCCGCTTCGAGCGAGGCCGCGGTGAACGTCTCGCGTCCCGCGGCGGAAGGATCGGCCGCGGTGTCGCCCAACTGGCGGCGCAGTCGCGCCGCCATCCCGCCGACGGCCGCCAGCACGCCGCTCTTGTCGCCGACCGTGTCCGTCACGATTGCGACCTCGGCGCCGTCGCCGGCCGCGACTGCCCGAACCGACATGGTGTAGCCGCCGGACGATCCCCCGATCGCGCCCACCACGACCAGCTTCACGCCGTCCCGCACCGCCACCAGCCGCGCGGTCGACTCATCGAGCTTCGCGCCGGGTTTGATGGCCGCCGCCGATCGCAGCGCGTCGCGCTGCGGATACGCGGTGATGAAGCTCGCGCCTTCGAGGCCGAGCCCGAAGGCCTGCTCGAGCACGCCGTTGAACACGGGATCGCCGGTGTTGTTTTGGAACTCGCCGATCAGCACCGAGATCGGCTCTTGCGGCGCAGCGGGCGCGCTGTTGCGCGTTCGTGTGGAGAGCCACCAGCCCCCGGCGGCGGCCGCGATCACAAGGGCGGCAACCGCGGCCAATCTCCAGCGAGGCCGCGGCGCGGCGGCGGCCGACACGCCGCTGCGCTCGTGACCATCGGACGTGAGTGCGTCGAGTGCTGCCACGAGCGCGGCGGTTGTCTGGAACCGCGCGGTCGCATCCGGATCGAGGCATCGCTGCACGATCCGATCGAGCGCCTCGGGCACGTCGCCGTTCACGGTGCGCGGCGATCGCGGCGCTTGCGCCATGCGCTCGATCAGTTCCGACATGGCATTGCCGCCGTTCGCGAGCCGCTGCCGGCCGAGCAACGCGTCGTAAATGATCAGACCGAACGCATAAATATCGGCGCGCTGATCGACCGTCTGGCCCTTGGCCTGCTCGGGCGCCATGTATTCGACCGTGCCGATCACCGCGCCCGCTTCGGTCTGCGTGCCGCCAGGCGCAACTGATCGCGCGATCCCGAAGTCCATGATCAGCGCATCGCCGCCCTCTGGCGGCTCGCCCTTTTCGATCATGATGTTCTCGGGTTTCAGATCGCGATGGACGACGCCCTGGTCGTGCGCCGCGGCGAGACCCAGTGCCACCTGCCGGGCGATCGTCAGTGCCCGCGTCACCGGCAGCGCGCCATCGCGGCGCAGCACGTCGGCCAGCGTGTGCCCTTCAATGAAGGGCATCGTCAAGTACTTCACGCCGTCGATGTCGCCGATGTCGTGAATGCGGACGACGTGCTTATGGGTGATCTGTCGGGCGAGAACCAGCTCGCGCTTGAAGCGCAGCTCGAGATCGCGCGCCGCGGTTGCGTCGGACTGCGCGGCCGGCTTGATCACCTTGATCGCGACGCCAACGCCAAGCTCGTGATCGAACGCCTGATAGACGGCGCCCATGCCGCCGGCGCCGAGCAGCCGGATGATCGTGTAGCGCGGGCCGACCTGATCGCCGGCCCGGAAGGGTCCCTCGCCGAAACGAGGGACGGTCCCCATCGACGTGCCGAGGCTCGTCGCCCGCAGCGCTGAGGTGTCCACGGGCAGAAAGGTGGCCGCCTCGCCGTCTGGCGTCGGCGTCCAGGAGGCGATGCGCGTCCCACAGCCGGTGCAGAACTCCGCGGCAGGCGGTATCGGGCGCCCACACTGGGCGCAAAACGATACAGACGAGGTTGCCGGCATGACGGGATTATGGAGCCTGCGAATTGCCGTGCAAAAACTATTATTTTGAGCGACCGAAACTTCGCCCAGCTCGTCCCCGTCTACTCCCATGTCCCCAGCCCGCCGGCCCGCAAGACCGACCGACGAGTGCCGCCCGTGGACGGGAGGTGTTCGATGAGAGGTCAAAAAACCCGCAAAACGCCCAGAAGCTCATCCGCTGAATCCCGCGTAAAAGTGCGTAAGAACGTGCGCTGGCCCAGGCAGCCGGTGAGGAAAAGAACATCCCTGCACGTTTTCTAATCACGCATTTGGGTGATTGTGCAAAACCCAAGGCTGACCTAGACTAGGGCACCCTGAAATACCCGGTTGTCCTTGTAAGTCCGCCTGGAAGTCCTGGGTAACCGTACGTACGTTCGAAAAATTTGGAGGCGGTTGTATGCGCCGGTCCGTTCCCCCCGTACCGCGTAGTCGTCAGTTGTGTGCAGAGTTCAGTGAAGCGCGTGCGCGTTCGTCATTCGCGCTAGTCGTCACATGGACAGCGGCCATTGCGAGCGTTATCGTCGCGCTCGCGGTCAACGCCGAAGCGCAGCAGCCGCAAACTTTCGCCGACCCGAACGTCAACATGGTTCGGGGCATCACGTTCCCGATCGGCGATCCGTACTTGCAGCGGCAGAACGAGCCGTCGATCGCCGTGTCGACGCGCAACCCCTGTCACCTCGTCGCCGGCGCCAACGACTATCGATCCGTTGACATCCCGTTCGACGACACCATCCCGCCGAATGCCGAGAACAGCCTCAGCCTTGCGGGCGATGCGTGGCTCGGTTTGTTCAAGTCGTTCGACTGCGGCCAGAAGTGGCAAAGCACGCTGCTGCCGGGTTACCCGCAAGACAACTCGAATGTCGCGGCCGAGCTGAAGGGCCACGCCGCCGGCGCCGACCCAACCGTGCGCGCGGGCACCAACGGCCTCTTCTATTACAGCGGCATGGTGTTCAACCGCGGCAGCCAGGGCACCAGCAAGATCTTCGTGGCGCGCCTCGTTGACAACAACAACAAGGAGCGCGGCGATCCGATTGAGTTCGTCGATGTGTCGATCGTCGATACCGGCACGAAGGGCCAGTTCCTCGACAAGCCGTGGCTGGCGGTCGATGTGCCGCGCAACGGCTTCGGTCCAGGCTCGACGCTCGCAACCGGCGGGAGCAGCTCCACCGGCACATGTACGGTGAACAACCAGCAAGTCCCGGCGGGCAACGTCTACATGGCGTGGGCGAAGTTCACCGGCAGCGGCAATCAGCACTCAAAGCTGATGTTCGCGAAGTCGACCGACTGCGGCAAGACCTGGAAAACGCATCCGATCACCAACAACCAGTCGCTGAGCCAGGGCGCCAACCTCGCGATCGCGCCGCACGACGGCACCATCTACCTGACGTGGCGTGAATTCGCGACGTCGAACGACACCAGCAACGGCGCCAAGCCCGTCAACTTCTGGATCGTGACGTCGAGCGACGGCGGCGAGACCTTCACCAACCCCAAGAAGATCGGCGACAACGTCACCACGTTCGATCAGCTGCGCTCCACCACGCAGTTCCGCAGCAACGCGCTGCCGGCGATCACCGCCGATCATCAGAATCGCGTCTACGTGGCCTGGGCGGCGCGCGGCTACGCCATGGCGCCGGGCCCCGACGGCACGCTGGCGCCCAACAGCGATTCGCGCATCGTGATGACGGTGTCCAGCGATCGCGGCCAGAACTTCGGTCCGATCTTCGCGATCGATCCAAATCCCGCGCGCGGCCATCAATTGATGCCCTCGCTGACATTCACCGCCGGCAAGGTCCAGGCGATCTATTACGACTCGCGCGAAGACGTGTCGCACAGTTGGGGGCCGTACATCGACGACCAGTCCTCGGGACTGTTGCGCCACACGATCGATGTGCGTGGCGCGCAAGCGATCCCGTCGGGTGCGCCGATCTTCACTCCCGGCGGCAACTCGCTCGAGATCTCGCGCTACCGCCAGTGGCAGGTCGGTCCGCCGGAAAACCGCGTGACGATGGAGGTCGGCTCGAATCCGCCGAACCTTCCGATGTACGCCAACGGCACCACGCCGTTCATCGGCGACTACATCGACGTCTCAGGTCTCTTCGCGTTTCCGATTCAGTCGACGTCCGGCCAGTCGTGGCAGCCCAACATCGGGCCGCTGAACCTGCTGGGCGCGCAAGCCAACAACCTGAGCACCAGCGGCTTCCCCACGCTGCCGATCTTCCATGCGGTGTGGACGGATAACCGCGACGTGCGCATCGAACAATGCGCCGCGGATCCGAACGGCCAGCAAATGGTTGGCCAGAGAAACGCCAACATCTACACGTCGCGCCTGACGCCCGGATTGTTCGTCGGCTCGCCGGGCAACACCAAACCGCTCGGCACTCGAGTCAATCCGAAGACGGGACAGACCGAGTTGATCCAGCGTGGCTTCGTGGTGTTCGCGCAGAACACGACCGACGCGCTGAAGTTCTACGAGTTCAAGATCACGTCGCAGCCGGTTGGCGGACGCGCCAGCTTCCGCCAGTTCGACAAGAACGGGCCGCTCGACACGGTCGTGGTGTCGATCCCCAAGGGATCGACGGTGGCGCGCACGGTCTACGCGACCTCCACCGACAAGTTCGCTCAACTGCTGATCAACGTTCAGCAGGTCACGCCGATCGCGGTGCCATCGCCGACGCCTGGTTCAGATGGCGGCAAGCCGGACTACAACTGGATTCCCGCGATCGACGGCCTGAAGGCCTCGGTCCTCCTCAATCCGGATCGCACCAACCCCGAGATCCTCGATCCGGATGTCGATGGCGACGTTCCCGAAATCGCCACCGACGAAGTACACGATCCGTCGATGTTCGACGCGCAGTTCTTCACGCACACTGCCAAGAGCCGGCAGTTCGACGTGAAGAACCCGGATCCCGAGAATCCCGATCCGGAAAACCCCGATCCCGAAAATCCTGATCCGGAGAATCCCGATCCGGAAAACCCTGATCCTGAAAACCCGGATCCCGAGAATCCCGATCCGGAAAATCCTGATCCCGAAAATCCGGATCCCGAGAATCCCGATCCGGAAAACGCCGGCGTACGGAACACCGCGTTGTCGGATGCCGAGATCGCCGCGGCGAGCATTTCGGACATCAACTGGCGCGTCCACAACAGCGGTAACACGACGTCCGCGTACCGATTCCGCCCGTCGCTGCCGCAGAAGTTCACCGATCAGAAGTACCAGCTGATCGTCACGCGTCGATCGATGGCGCTCACGCTGGGACCGGACTGCAAGCCGATCTACAAGTCGACCAACCAGGTCCTGGTCAACATCGAGAACTTCCAGCCGAAGACGCCCGACCCGGAGAATCCCGATCCGGAAAATCCAGATCCGGAAAATCCGGATCCCGAAAACCCGGACCCGGAGAATCCTGACCCGGAGAATCCCGATCCGGAGAACGCCAACTTCTTCCTGGCGCCCGATGAAACGGCGACGGTGACGTTGCGCGTGTTCGACCTCGAGCCGGACAACAACCAGCTGCCGCCGAAGACGAAGAACGACGTGGCGGCCAAGACCGCCGCGCAGGCCGCCAACACCGGCGAGACGACGGTGTCGACCGCCGTCACCGGTCCCGATCTCACGCTGAGCGATGTGCCCTTCGTGGTATCGCCGGCGATCTCGCGGCCCGGCAAGATCGCGAACGTCACCTGGACCCTCACCAATCGCGGCACGGCTCCGGCCGTTTCGCCGAGCGGCACGATCAAGACCAACGTGTATTTCTCGACCGACGCGATCCTGAGCACCGACGACGTCAAGATCGGCGCCACCGTGCTCGAGCCGTCGCCGTTCGCGCATTGCACGGCCGCGACGCCGATGACGGATTG
>Ga0207428_10002594_pt1 | contig 18052 bp, 15 predicted proteins | sample RhiMethybrSRZTD1_FD_187600 | JGI IMG/M metagenome (GOLD analysis project Ga0207428, IMG submission 187600) | Populus rhizosphere microbial communities from Tennessee, USA - Rhizosphere MetaG P. TD hybrid SRZTD1 (SPAdes) (version 3) | ecosystem: Host-associated > Plants > Roots > Rhizosphere >...
CCAAAGTCAATTCACCTCAAGTAAGCACACTAACTTTTTGATATTCAAACGGGATCAGTCACGCATTGCAAGGAAAATCGCCGCCGCCCGAGCACCGCTCACAACGCACGAGCGAGGCACTTCGGCCCACTCCAGGCTATCGCCAGCATCGACGCGATCTATTTGGCGGCGCCACGCTCATTTACATACCATGCCTGTCCAACCTGTTTCCGACGCCCGCGAGGAAGTATCCATACATGAGCGCTCCCCGTCACTGCCGGCTCCTGATCCTGGGCTCCGGCCCCGCCGGTTACGCGGCTGCCGTTTACGGCGCGCGCGCCAACCGCAAGCCGGTGCTGCTCACGGGAATCGAAGAAGGCGGTCAGCTCATGACCACCGTCGAGGTCGACAACTGGCCCGGCGATCCGCACGGTCTCACCGGCCCGGGACTGATGGAGCGCATGCGCAAGCACGCCGAGCGCTTCAACACCGAAGTGATCAACGATCACATCAACAAGGTCGAGCTGTCGCAGCGACCGTTCCTCCTCGAAGGCGACAGCGGCAAATACACCTGCGACGCGCTGATTATCGCAACCGGCGCGACTGCGAAATACCTCGGGCTCGAGTCCGAGCAGCATTATCGTGGCCGCGGCGTCTCCGCGTGCGCGACCTGCGATGGTTTCTTCTTCAAGAACCAGCAGGTAGCCGTCGTCGGCGGCGGCAACACCGCGGTCGAGGAAGCGCTGTACCTGTCGAACATCGCGTCGCACGTCACGCTGATTCACAGGCGAGACACGCTGCGCTCGGAAAAGATCCTGCAGGATCATCTGTTCGAGAAGCAGCACGCCGGCAAGATCAGCATCGTGTGGAACCACAATGTGGCGGACGTGTTAGGTGACGAGAACGGCGTGACCGGCCTGCGCATTGCGCCCGTGGCCGGCGGTCCAACGCGCGATCTCAACGTCACCGGCGTCTTCATCGCGGTCGGCCACGCGCCGAACACTCAGCTCTTCGAAGGGCAGCTGGAAATGAAAGGCGGCTACCTGATCGTCAAGTCGGGCCTCGGCGGCAACGCCACGCAGACCAGCGTGCCCGGCGTCTTCGCGGCCGGCGACGTCGCCGACCACGTCTACCGGCAGGCGATCACCTCGGCCGGCACCGGCTGCATGGCAGCGCTCGATGCGGACAAATATCTGGACCAGCTCGACGCCGCGAACAAGCGCTGAAGTGACGCTGCGCGTCGTCGATTCGCTCGCCACCGTTCCAGCGGAGCATTGGAATGCTCTGGCGAATGCGCCCGACCTCGCGGGTAATCCTTTCGTGCGTCACGAATTCCTGCTGGCGCTGGAGCGCAGCGGGTGCGTCGGCGCAGGCACTGGCTGGGTGCCGAGCCATTTGCTGCTGCAAACCACGAGCGGCGAAATCGAAGCCGCGCTGCCTCTCTACAGCAAGAGCGACTCGTGGGGCGAGTTCGTCTTCGACTGGAGCTGGGCGCGCGCGTACGCGCAGGCAGGACTGCACTACTACCCGAAGCTCGTCAGCATGGCGCCGTTCACCCCGGCGACCGGGCCCCGCCTGCTCGCGAAGACGCAGAGCGCACGCGAGCGCATGGCTAAGGCGTTGATCGAGTACGCACGCGCCGAACGCGTCTCCTCCGCGCATCTTCTGTTCGTCACCGAGACGGATCGCGCCGCGCTCGGCTCACGCGACTTCCTGTGGCGCAAGGACTGCCAGTTCCACTGGCACAACCGCGACTATGCGAGCTTCGACGCCTTCATGGCGACGTTCCGCTCCGAGAAGCGCAAGAAGGCGTTGCGCGAGCGGCGCCGCGTGCAGGAAAACGGCGTGGTGTTCCGCACGATCGGTGGCGAAGAGATGGATGCGCGGTTGTGGGACATCGTGTTTGGCTTCTCGGCCGGCACGTTTGCCGTGCGCGGCCACGAGCATTACCTCAACGCGCAATTCTTCCGCACGGTGTCGGCGGCAATGCCCGGCGCGGTGGTCGTGAAGCTGGCCGAGATCCAGAGCACGCCGATCGCGGCGGCGATCTTCTTCCGCGGCGGCGGCACGCTCTACGGTCGCTACTGGGGCGCGGCCGCGGAGTTTCACAGCCTGCATTTCGAGACGTGCTATTACCAGGGAATCGAGTACTGTATCGAGCAGGGATTGCGGCGGTTCGAGCCCGGCACGCAGGGCGAGCACAAAGTGCCGCGCGGCTTCGAGCCGGAGCAGACCTGGTCGGCGCACTGGGTCGCGGATGCGCGCTTCCGGCGCGCCATCGACAGCTATCTCGATCAGGAGCGGCCGGCGGTGGACGAATACATGCGGCAGGTGCAGGAACACGTTCCGTTCAAGAAGGAGTCCGGCTGACACACCATGCGCGGCTCGATCGTCTGGCTCTCCGAACGCGATTCGCCGGACGCGTTTCCGCCGGTGGACCGCGCGCTGCGCGAACCGGACGGACTGCTTGCTGCGGGCGGTGACCTCACCCCTCCCCGACTGCTGGCCGCGTATCGACGCGGCATCTTCCCCTGGTACTCGCGCGGTCAGCCGATCCTCTGGTGGTGCCCCGACCCGCGTGCGGTGCTGTTTCCGGATGCGCTGCGCGTCTCGCGCAGCCTCGCCAAGTCATTGCGCAACCGCGGATACGTGACCCGCCTCAACACCGCCTTCCGTGACGTCATTCGTGCTTGCGGCAGCACCGAGCTGCGGCCGGGCGGCACGTGGCTGTCGCCGGAGATGCGCGCCGCCTACCTCAAGCTCCACCGGCTCGGGTTCGCACATTCGGTCGAGACCTGGGAAGGCGAGCGGCTGGTCGGGGGGCTCTACGGCGTGGCGCTCGGTGCGATGTTCTTCGGCGAATCAATGTTCAGCATCGAGCGCGATGCTTCGAAGGTCGCCCTCATCCGGCTGTGCGACGAGCTCCGGACGCGCGGCTACCGGATGATCGACTGCCAGATGGCGACCCCGCATCTGCTCAGCCTCGGCGCACAGCTCATCCCCCGCCCCGACTTCGTCGAGATGCTCACCGCCCACGTGGGCGACGCGGCGGATCCCAGCCGTTGGGCGGATGCGACGCCAGCATCGGCTGACAGCAATCCGGTCACCTGATTGCCGGACTGCGCCGCGAGCCGGACGCAACTTCCAGCGTTCGTTGCATTGCCCCATCCCTTTATGCACAATTCGCGCGCTTTCCGGCTGCGACCCGGGCAAACCCTAAGAGTGCATGGCGAAAGAGGACGCAATTCAGATGGAAGGACGTGTGGTCGACACACTTCCGAACACGACCTTTCGCGTCCAGCTGACGAACGGTCACACGGTGATTGCGCACATCTCCGGGAAGATGCGCAAAAACTACATCCGCATCCTCACCGGTGACCAGGTGACAGTCGAGCTGACGCCCTACGACCTGACGAAGGGCCGGATCATTTATCGCGGTCGGTGAGAGTCGGGCCGAAGCCCGACCTCCATCAGCTTCCTTCCAGTAACGCCTGCTCGCTGTCTGCGCGAGCTTCGACTTTCAGGTTGTCGTCGGGACCGACCGTCACGAACGCATGCCCGCCGCCTGCGAGGCGGCCGAACAGCAACTCTTCCGCCAGCGGCCGCTTGATCGACTCCTGAATGACGCGCGCCATCGGCCGCGCGCCCATCTTCGGATCGTAGCCCTTGCGTGCTAGCCACTCGCGAGCCGCGTCGTCGACGTGCAGCTGCACGCCCTTCTGCTCGAGCTGCGCTTCCACTTCGACCAGCAGCTTGTCGACTACGCGCTGAATCGTGCGAGTGTCCAGGCCGTTGAAGTGGATGATGCCGTCGAGACGGTTGCGGAACTCCGGGGAGAACAGCCGCTTGATCGCTTCCATGCCGTCGGTGCTGTGATCCTGCTGCGTGAAGCCGATCGACGGCCGGTTCATCTCGAACGCGCCGGCGTTGGTCGTCATCACGATGATCACGTGACGGAAGTCGGCCTTGCGGCCGTTGTTGTCGGTGAGCGTGCCGTGGTCCATGACCTGCAGCAGCAGGTTGAAGACATCCGGGTGCGCCTTCTCGACCTCGTCGAGCAGCAGCACCGAGTGCGGATGCTTGTTGATCGCCTCGGTCAGCAGGCCGCCCTGATCGAAGCCGACGTAGCCCGGGGGCGCGCCGATCAGACGGGATACCGTGTGACGCTCCATGTACTCGGACATGTCGAAGCGGATCAGCTCCACGCCGAGCGCGATCGCCAGCTGCCGCGTGACCTCGGTCTTGCCGACGCCGGTCGGACCGGCGAACAGGAAGGAGCCGACCGGACGGCGCTGATCGCCGAGCCCGGAGCGCGACATCTTGATCGACGCCGCCAGCGATTCGATCGCCGGGTCCTGGCCGAAGATGACCAGCTTCAGGTTGCGCTCGAGATTACGCAGCGTGTCCTTGTCATTGGTCGAAACATTCTTCGGCGGAATGCGCGCGATACGCGCCACCACGTCCTCGACCATCTGCGTCGTGACCATTTCCTCGCGCTCACCTTCCGGCTTCAGCCGCAGGCGCGCGCCCGCCTCATCGATGACATCGATCGCCTTGTCCGGCAGCTGCCGGTCGTTGATGTGCCGAGCAGCAAGCTCGGCCGCAGCGACCAGCGCGTCGTCGGCGTATTTCACGCCGTGGTGTTCCTCGAATCGCGTGCGCAGACCCTTGAGAATTTCCACGGTCTCCGCCACTGACGGCTCCGTGATATCGACCTTCTGGAAGCGACGCGCGAGCGCGTGGTCCTTCTCGAAGATGCCGCGGTACTCGGAATAGGTCGTCGAGCCGATGCAGCGCAGCTCGCCGTTGGCGAGCGCGGGCTTGATCAGGTTCGACGCATCCATCACGCCGCCGGAGGCGGCGCCGGCGCCGATCACGGTGTGGATCTCGTCGATGAACAGGATCGAGCCGGGATTCTTCTTCAGCTCGCTCAGCACGCTCTTGAGCCGCTTCTCGAAATCGCCGCGATACTTGGTGCCGGCGATCAGCGCGCCCATGTCGAGCGCGTAGACCGTGCTGTCGCTCAGCACTTCCGGCACCTTGTCTTCGACGATCATGCGCGCCAGGCCTTCGACCAGCGCGGTCTTGCCGACGCCAGCCTCGCCGACGTACAGCGGGTTGTTCTTGCGCCGACGGCACAGGATCTCGACCGTGCGCTCGATCTCCAGGCGGCGCCCGATCAGCGGATCGATGCGCCCTTCCATCGCCAGCTTGTTCAGATTGGTCGTGAACTTCTCCAGCGCCGTGCCGCCGTCCGGCTCGCTGCGCTCGGCCTCGGCGCCCGGCGCCGGCTCGTCCTTGTCGGGACGGTCCTCGGCAATCTTCGACAGGCCGTGGGAGATGTAGTTGACGACATCGAGGCGGGCCACGTCCTGCATCGAAAGCAGGTAGGCCGCGTGCGAGTGCTTCTCGCTGAAGATCGCGACCAGCACGTTCGCCGCCGTCACTTCCTTCTTGCCGCTCGACTGCACGTGGAACACCGCGCGTTGCAGCACGCGCTGGAAGCCCAGCGTCGGCTGCACCTCGCGATCGTCGTCGTCCTTGAGGCGCGGGGTCGTCTGGTCGATGAAGTCTTTCAGGTCCTTGCGCAGTCGTGCGACGTCCGCGCCGCACGCCCGCAGGATTTCGCGCACCTTCGGCGTGTCCACGATGGCGAGCAGCAGATGCTCGACCGTCATGAACTCGTGACGCGCCTCGCGCGCCGACTGGAAGGCTTCGTTCAGGCAGATTTCGAGTTCGCTGCTTAACACTTAACTTGCTCTCTCACGTCTCTTCCATGGTGCACAGGAGCGGGTGCTGATGCTGCCGCGCATACGTAGTGACCTGTGCGACCTTGGTCTCGGCAATCTCGAAGGTGAACACGCCGCAGACGCCCTTGCCCCGGGTATGAACCTCCAACATAACGCGCGTCGCCGTCGTCCGATCCATGTTGAAGATGCGCTCCAGCACATCCACGACGAACTCCATGGGCGTGTAGTCGTCGTTCAGCAGGACGACCTGGTAAAGCGGTGGTCGCTTGAGCTTGGGCTCGGCCTCTTCGGTAACGAGCTCGTGCTCACGCCGTGTGCTCTCTTCAGTCATCAACGTCGACGCATGTTCAATTCGGACTCTTTATAGGGTGGAAATCCAGACAATACAAGGCAGCACCCCGCGTAACGTGCACTGCGTCGAGCTCTGCGCAACTACAGCAGCTGCAGTGAGTTACGCGTGAATTGCCGGGCCGGAGGCACGCTCCACGTCGGTTCGAATAGCGCTTTTCGCCGACCTGTTTCTGCCCTCAATTACCCGGTCATGCGGCCAGCTTGCCCGCAGACTGCGCGCGCTTGCGCCTCCGACGCGACGTGTCGCCTCCTGCAGTCAGCCGCCCTGGATTTGAGACGTAACTTTCACTAATGAGAACAATCTCTTGTGACAGACTAACGCGACTCCTTATCATGGCGCGCCCGCAACCCGATGCGGGCGTCACTGCGTTTAGTCACTGCGATTTATAAGGGCCCCGTTCTTCAGTGCAGCGTTGCGTCGTACATCAGTAAATGTCGTTTTCAGCCACCCTGCGTGAGTTACAGACGTTGTCGGGACAGCAGTGGCTGGACCGCGCCACGCGGACCCTGCCGCGGGCGCTGGCCGTCGTGCTCGTAATCGCCATCGCCTGGCAGCTGGTACAACTGACCTGGTTGCTGCTGGAGCGCCGTGCGCCAGGCGACGACGCCGAGATGACCCTGGCGCCGGCACCGCCGACCGCGACGCGGAAGGGTATCGATGTGCAGGCGATCGCGACGGCTCACCTGTTCGGCGAAGCGCAGGCCGAGCAGACCGCCCCCGAAGACGCCCCGGCGACCCAGATCAACCTGGTGCTGTCCGCGGTCTTCGCTGCGAACGATCCCACCAAGGGTCTGGCAGTGATCGGCGAGTCGCCGCAGTCGGCGAAGGTGTACGCCGTCGGCGCCACGGTGCGCCCGGGAACGCGGCTGCATTCCGTGTACCTGGACAAAGTCATCCTCGATCGCAATGGCCAGCTCGAGACGCTGTCGCTCCCACGACCGAGCACGGCGGGCCTGACGATCACGCGCTCGGCCGCCGCGCCGCGGCCCGGCAACGCGCAATTCGCCGACAACCTGCGGCGCATCGCCGAGACGAATCCGACGGCCTTCGCCGAAGTCGTGCGCCCGCAGCCGGTATTCGCCAACGGCGTGCAGCGCGGCTATCGCGTCTATCCCGGCCGCAACCGTCAGCAGTTCGCAAAGCTCGGCCTGCAGCCGGGCGACCTGGTGCTGTCGATCAACGGCACACCCCTCGACGATCCGCAGCGGGGAATGGAGATCTTCAACACGATCGGCACTTCCGATCGCGTCAGCGTCACCGTCGAGCGCAACGGTCAGTCGCAGGAACTGACGCTCAACACGGCGCAGATCATGCTGCCCGACGCGAACACACCGCCGCCCGGCCGCACCGGCCAGCAGCGGCAGATCCAGACTCCCGCGTTCACGCCCGAGCCGGAATAACTCACTGGCCTTGAGCCCCCCAGAAAGCAAGGACCGTCCATGACGATCTTCAAGAACAACGGCCACCGTGCGCGCTTGACCGCGTTCGCGGTCGCGTGCGCGCTGACATGGGGTGCGGCGCCCGCGCAGCAACAGGCGCAAGCCCAGCAGCAGCAGACGACGATCACGCCCGCGTTCCGCGACGCCGACCTGACTCAGATCATCGAGGCCGTCAGCCAGATCACCGGGAAGACCTTCATCGTCGATCCGCGCGTGCGTGCGCAAGTGACCATCCTGTCTTCGACGCCGATGTCGCCGGACGCTTTCTACGAGACGTTCCTGTCGATCCTGCAGGTGCACGGATTCGTCGCCGTGCCCGCCGGCAATTCGATCAAGATCATTCCCGACGCGAACGCGCGCCAGCTGCCGGGCCAGGAAGATCTGCCGGATCGCGTCAATCCAAGCTCCGACGAATTCATCACGCAGGTCATCGCGGTGCGCAACGTGAGCGCCGCGCAGCTGGTGCCGGTGCTGCGCCCGCTGATTCCGCAGTACGGCCATCTGGTCGCGTACCCGCCGTCGAACATGCTGATCATCTCGGACCGCGCCAGCAACGTCAGCCGCATGATGCGCATCATCCAGCGCATCGATCAGGGCGGCGACGAAGAGATCGACATCGTGCGGCTGGAAAACGCCAGCGCGTCCGAGATCGTTCGCGTCGTCAACGCGCTGAACCAGGCGCCCGGGCAGCAAGGCGAAGCGGCCGGCGTCAACGCACGACTCGTCGCCGACGATCGGACCAACAGCGTGCTGATCTCGGGCGAGAAGGCGCAGCGCCTGCGGCTGAAGGCGCTGGTCACGCACCTCGACACGCCGCTCGAGACCGGCGGCGATACGCGCGTGCGCTATCTCAACTACGCCGATGCGGAGCAGATCGCTGGCAAGCTGAAAGAACAGGTGACCGGCATCACGCAGGCCGCGCAAGGCCAGCCCGGCCAGCCGCCCGGACCGCAGGCCGCCGCCGATCGCAGCACGACGATCTGGGCCGACAAGCAGACCAACGCGCTGGTCATCACCGCGCCGCCGAAGATCATGCGCCAGATCATGGGCGTCGTGGACAAGCTCGACATCCGCCGGCTGCAGGTGCTGGTGGAGGCGATCCTGGTCGACATCTCCGAGAGCAAGACCGCCGAGCTCGGCGTGAACTGGGCGGTCGGCAACACCGACTCCGACAGCACGGTGCCGATCGGCACGTTCAACCAGACCGTCGGCGGCTCCAGCATCGGCAGCATCGCCGCGGCAATCGCCGACCCGAGCAACATCGATCCTGCTGCGCTGCCGAGCGGCCTGACGCTCGGCGCCGGGCGGTTCCTGGATGCGGGCACGAACTTCGCCTTGCTGCTGCGCGCACTGCGCGGCGACAGCAATACCAACATCCTGCAGACACCGTCGATCATCACGCTCGACAACGAGGAAGCGGAGATCAAGGTCGCGCAGGAGGTGCCGTTCCTCACCGGCTCGTTCACGAACACCGGCGTCAACAACGCGCAGGGCCAGGTGAATCCGTTCCAGACGATTCAGCGCGAAGAGGTCGGCACGATCCTCAAGATCACGCCGCAGATCAACGAGGGCGACGCGGTCATGCTCAAGATCGAGCAGGAGGACTCCAGCGTCGCGCAGGGCACGCAGGGCGCGGTCGACCTGATCACCAACAAGCGCACCGTCACCACCACCGTGCTGGTCGACGACGGTGGCGTGGTCGTTCTCGGTGGATTGATCACCGACACCGCGCGCGAAGGCGAGAACCGCGTGCCGATCCTCGGCTCGATTCCGATCATCGGCGAGCTGTTCAAGACGCGCAGCGGCGCCAAGGAAAAACGCAACCTGATGCTGTTCATTCGTCCGACGATCCTGCGCGACGGCGCCGCCGCGGCGATCGAGACGAACGCGAAGTACAACGTCGTGCGCAACCAGCAGCTGTCGCGCCGCAAAGGTAAGGTCACGCTCCTGCCGGGCGAGCGTCAGCCGCTGCTGCCGCCGATCGAGGAGTTGTCGAAGTACGCGGATCCGACTGCGGGTGCGAAACAGCCCGCGCCTGGTACCGATCCGACCAAGACCAAGCCCGTGGAAACCTCGCCCTTGCCGGAGCAACCGCAGCCGAATCAGCAGAACGTGCCGCCGCAGCCGCAGGCCGCACCGCCGCCGGACCAGCGGACTCAGCCGCAGGCTGAGGCGCCACAGCCGCAGTAGGCGGCAAATCGAGACGGAGGTCGTCATGAGCGCGCAACCAGAATCTGCTTCGGCCCCGGCGAGCGCTGCGCGGCCCGCGGCGTCGCACCTGACGTTCGCGTTCTGCAAGCGCCACGGAGTGCTCATCCAGAAAGCCGGCGAGACCGGCGCCGAGGCGGTCTACCGCGTCGGCGCGCAGCCTTCGGCGATCGCCGAGGTGCGGCGCGTGCTCGGTCTGCCGCTGCAGCTGCGGCGTGTCGACAACGACGCGTTCGAGCAGCTGCTGCGTCAGCATTTCGAAGGCGGCACGAACGTCGCCCAGCAGATGGTCAGCGGCATGGAGGATGAAACCGACCTCGCCCACCTCGCGCAGGACCTGCCGGAGCCTTCCGACCTGCTGGAAAGCGACGACCAGGCGCCGATCATCAAGCTGATCAACGCGATCCTCACCCAGGCGGTGAAGGACAACGCCTCCGACATTCACATCGAGCCGTTCGAGAATCGCCTGGTCGTGCGTTTCCGTATCGACGGAGTACTGCGCGAAGTGCTGCAGTCGAAGCGCGCCGTCGCGTCGCTGGTGGTCTCGCGCATCAAAGTCATGTCGAAGCTCGACATCGCCGAGAAGCGCCTGCCGCAGGACGGCCGCATCTCCCTGCGCGTCGCCGGTCGCGCGGTCGACGTGCGCGTGTCGACGATTCCCGCAGGCCACGGCGAGCGCGTGGTGCTGCGTCTGCTCGACAAACAGGCGGGCCGCCTCGAGCTCGGCGCGCTCGGCATGGATCCGCGCACGCAGAAGCAGATGGACGAGCTGATCCACAAGCCGCACGGCATCATTCTGGTCACCGGTCCGACCGGCTCGGGCAAGACCACGACGCTGTACTCGGCGCTCGAGCGCATCAACGACAATACCCGCAATATCCTGACGGTCGAAGATCCGATCGAGTACTACATCGACGGCATCGGCCAGACCCAGGTGAACACCAAGGTGGAGATGACGTTCGCGCGCGGCCTGCGTGCCATCCTCCGCCAGGACCCGGACGTGGTGATGATCGGCGAAATCCGCGACCTGGAAACCGCCCACATCGCCGTGCAGGCGTCGCTGACCGGCCACCTCGTGCTCTCGACCCTGCACACGAACACAGCCGTCGGCGCCGTCACGCGCCTGCGCGACATGGGTGTCGAGCCATTCCTGCTGTCGTCCAGCTTGATCGGTGTCCTGGCACAGCGTCTGGTGCGCGTACTGAACCAGGACAGCAAGGAGGCATACGTCGCCGGCGAGTACGAGCGCCGCCTGCTCAATGTGCCGGACAGCACACCGTCACCGACGCTGTATCGTCCCGGCGCCGACACCAACCTCGGGTTCAAGGGCCGCACCGGCATCTACGAGCTGGTACTGGTCGACGACACGATGCGTACGATGATTCACGACGGCGCCGGCGAGCACGAGCTCGACAAGTATGCGCGCACGCTGACGCCGAGCATTCGCGACGACGGTCGTGCGAAGATTCTCAACGGCACGACCACGATCGAGGAAGTGCTGCGCGTGACGCGCGAGGATTAGTGCGGCAAAAGTCGCGCCTTTTGACGCACTACTGTCGAAAGGGCCCCGGCCGCTTTCGACCGGAGAAATAGTTGGGGGCGTTCGAATACACCGCTGTAGACACCGCTGGGCGGGAGCGCAAAGGCGTTCTCGAAGGCGACACCGCGCGCGCGGTCCGGCAAATGCTGCGCGATCAGAGCCTGTTGCCGGTGTCGGTCAACGAGGTCCTGCAGACGGAGAGCCGCCGGGATCGCAAACAGTTCAGCCTGCGGCGCGGCATCTCGTCCGCGGACCTCGCGTTGCTCACTCGCCAGATCGCCACCCTGGTGCGTTCCGGCCTGCCGCTGGATGAGGCCCTGCAGGCGGTCTCGGAGCAGACCGAGCGGCCGCGCGTTCGCAACATCGTGATGGGCGTGCGCGCCAAGGTCATGGAAGGTCACGCGTTGGCCGACGGCCTGGCGGATTTCCCCAAGGTGTTCCCCGAGCTGTATCGCGCGACGGTCGCCGCGGGCGAACAGTCGGGCCACCTGGATACCGTGCTGGAGCGGCTCGCCGACTACACCGAAAGCCGCGAGCAGCTGCGCAGCCGCACGCTGACCGCGATGCTCTACCCGGTGCTGCTGTTCGTCGTCTGCGTCGCAATCGTTTCGATGCTGCTGACTTTCGTGGTGCCGAAGATCGTCAAGCAGTTCGAGAACTCGAAGGCCGAGCTGCCGCTGCTGACGCAGGGGCTGATCGCCGTTTCCGACTTCCTGCGCCACTGGGGCCTGCTGACGCTGGTCCTGCTCATTCTTGGGTTCGTGGCGTTCTTCCGCTGGCTGCGCGATCCCGCGGCGCGGCGCCGCTTCGATGCGTTCTTGCTGCGCCTGCCGCTGGTCGGCAGGGTCGTCCGTGGTAACAACACGGCGCGCTTCGCGCGCACCTTCTCCACTTTGACGTCCAGCGCCGTGCCAGTGCTGGAAGCCATGCGCATCGCGGGCGAGGTGGTGACGAACCTGCCGATGCGCGACGCCGTTCAGGACGCCGCCGCGCGCGTGCGCGAAGGTGCGCCGATCGGCAAGTCGCTCGGCACCTCGAAGATATTTCCGCCGATGATGATCCACCTGATTTCGTCGGGCGAAACCAGCGGCGACCTGGAGACGATGCTGGATCGCGCCGCGACGAACCAGGAGCGCGAGATGGATTCGATCCTCGGCGCCGCAGTCGGACTGCTCGGACCGTTGATGATTCTCTTCATGGGCGGACTCGTGCTGATCATCGTGCTCGCGATGCTGCTGCCGATTTTCCAGCTCAATCAACTCATTGCCTGAAGCGCCGCGCGTTGCCCAAAAGTCGCTATTGCGGTACGGCACGCGACCTTCTATATAGTCGCCAACTCCCGCGACCCGCGCCCGAGGCGCGCACGCTACCGCTGCGATGAGCGAGAAGCCGGAATCCGAAGAGTTCGACGATGAGGAAGACGATGGCGGCGCCGTCGACTCCGACGACCTCGACGTCGATCACCTCATCGCAGACCTCGACAAGCGCAAGAAGACCGTCGTGAAGGCGGGCGAGCCCGCGTGGCGGCGGCTGGAGCGCATCCGCGAAGAGCGCCAGACCGCGGAGCAGCTGTCGGATTTCGACGACTACGAAATCGACGACAGCGACGGCGAGATGAAACCCAAACGTAATAAATAGCGCCGGAACTGCCGCCGCAGCGCACCCGTTGCTCGAACAGGTGCGAGCCCTCAGCAAAACCAATGCATCCCGGTCGCTTGCTGCCGTACGCGAGCAGGCGGCGCACTGTCGCGACTGCCCACTGTGGAAGAACGCCACCCAGACCGTGTTCGGTGCAGGACCGCGCGCGGCGCGCATCGTGCTGGTTGGCGAGCAGCCGGGGGACCAGGAAGATCGTGCCGGCGAGCCGTTCGTCGGGCCGGCGGGGCGCCTGCTGGATCGCGCGCTGACCGACGCCGCCGTCGATCGCAAGGCCACGTACGTGACGAATGCGGTCAAGCACTTCAAGTTCGAGCCGCGCGGCAAGCGACGCATCCACAAGAAACCGAACGAGCTGGAGATCAGCGCGTGCCATCAGTGGCTCGAGCGTGAGATCGAGCTGATCCACCCCGCACTCATCGTCGCTCTCGGCGCGACCGCGGCCCGCGCAGTCTTCGGACGCGCCACCGCGGTCGAAAAGAATCGCGGCCATGTCATCCCGGGCGCGCAGGCCAAGACGGCCCTCGCAGCCGACGTGCTGGTAACCGTCCATCCTTCGTTTCTGCTGCGCGTGCCGGACGAGGACCGCGCCGCAGCCTACGAGCGCTTCGTCCACGACCTGAAGCTCATCCGCCCGTACGCGTCATAGCTGCATCTCCTTCGACGCCCACGTCTTGACGCTGCCCTGGTGCAGCACGTCGTAGACGGCGTCGCGCACCTCGTTCGCCTCCGCCGCGGTCAGAGTGCGCTCGAGGTCGCGGATGACCAGACGCAGCAGCACGTTCTTCTGGCGCGGCGAGATGCCGAGCCGGCGGCGCGCGGCCAGCGACAGGTCGAGATACGACGTTTCGGCAAGCACTTCGACCGATTCGATGCTGCCGCTGGCCGCCGTGAGGCTGGAGCGGACCTGGTCGCCGAGTTCTTCCGCACTCGCCTCCTCCGCGACCGCGACGGACAGATCGCGATAGATCGGCGGTTGCGAGGACACCGGGCGATACGGCTGCAGGTCGAGCATCTGCGCCAGGATGCGCGCGTCGGTCGAGCGCAACGCGCGAATGTCGTCGATGCCTTTACGCAGCATCAGCATCCGATCGAGGCCGATGCCCATCGCCAACCCCGAGCACTGCGCGAGCCCCGCGGCGGCGAGCAGCGAGGGATGCGCGAGACCACATTCCAGGATCTCGACCCAACGGCCCTGGACGTTGCCGTGCACCTCGAGCCCCCCGAGCGTGTAGGGATGCATTGCCGGCTCGAGTCGCAGCGGCACGCCGGGCAGCATCGCCGCGGCGACCGTCTCGATCATCGCGACCAGGTCGTCGCGCGTGAGCGAGCGTCGCGTGATGCGCCATAGCTCGAGCTGATGCGGCTCGCCGACGTGCAGCCGATCGATCGAATCGCGCCGGTAGGTCAGGCCGGGACACGCGAGCAGCACGTCCTCGTAGCATGCAGGCGCGGTCACGCGCAGCGCTTGCGGGATCATCGCCGAGGTCTGCGTACGCAGCAGCAGCTCCGGCGTCAGGTAGCGCGTGTAGCGCGCATCGCGAGCTGCGCCATCCGGCGGATAACCCAGATCATCGTAGTTGTCAGTGACTGGAACCAGCGCCGGCGCGCGATGCACGACCACGGGACACTTCCACGCCGCCCGCAGGGCATCGAGCGCGTGCTGAACGAGAAGCTGCATGGCGTGCGGACCGAGAGCAGCATCGGTCAGGTCGCGCAGCGCCAGCAGGCGACCGTAGGTTTGTGAATCGATGAGTTGCGTAGCCATTTCGACACCTGCCAAGGAGGCAATAAGAGTCCGGTTCAGGGCGCCGCGAATGCGGCGGACGAAAGCGAACCCCCGGACCGGTTCAGGCGGTCTGGACTACGCGAGTTGCAGAAAACGGAGAGACTTTTCTAGCGCACGATCGCGACGCCCGACGCCTGGAACAGGCCGGGGCCGGTAAATCGAAAAGCGAATTGACGTGCGCGCAAGGAAGACATGGTCCGAATGTAGCGTCAGGCGGGCCGGAAGTCGAGACGGGTGACGGACGGCACGCAGAAAATGTCGATTGGCATCGAACGCCCCCGCAGCACCAGCGCGGGCAGCGGCAGTGCCCCGATGCTCACGCCGTGCTCGTCGAGCGAATGCTTGACCGCATCGGAGAACAGCATCTCCCCTGCCCGCGCGCGCTGACCGAGGCGTGAGGCGACGTTCACGGTGTCGCCGATGATCGTGTAGTTCATGTACGCCGCCGAGCCCACGTTGCCGGCGATCACTTCGCCGACGTTGATACCGATGCCAAGTCCAGTCTCGACCTGGTAGCGCTCGCGCCACTGCTCTGCCAGATCCGCGAACCGGTCGAGCATGCAGCGGGCAGCAGCGATCGCGCGGGCGCTGCCGTCTTCCTGCTCGATCGGCACGCCGAAGCCGACCATGAGACCGTCGCCCGCCATGCTGAACACCGTGCCGTCGTACTCGAACGTGATCTCGGTCAGCAGCGCGAAGAACTCGTTGAGCAGCGCGACGACTTCGACCGGATTCAGCTTCTCGGAAATGGCAGTGAACCCTCGCATGTCCGCAAACATCACCGCTGCACGCGTGCGTACCTGGGACTGTACGAACGTGAGGTCGCGCAGCTGCGGATCGGACAGGATCTTGTCGGCGAGCTTGGGCGAGATGTAGCGACGGAACGCCGCACGGATCAGCTCGCGCTGCTGGACTTCCTGTGACAGCTGCTCCGCCGCAAGCTGCCGACGCGCCGCACTGACTCGCAGCAGCGCGTGGGCGCGTACCAGGAATTCATCGCGTCGCACTGCATGCGTCAGGAAGTCGTCGACTCCTGCCTCGAAGGCCGCGAGCCGCTGCTTTGCCGACCTTGCGATCGCGAGCAGCGGCAGCAGCACGGTTGCCGGATTCGCCTTCAGCAGGCTGCAGATCATCGTCAGCGTCTGCGAGTCATGCTCGGCGTCGATCACGAACAGATCCGGCGCCCGCCGCGCGACGCTCGCTACGACTTGCTCGGGCGTGACGTCGTCGTCGACGACGATATCGGAGCCTTCGATGAGACGCGCCAGCAGATTGCGGCTTGCGGCGCTCGCGCCGACCACCAACGTACGAAACGTTGCCGACATCCCCCACCAACCCCCAGCGGGCTTCTTGTTAGTTCTTCACGAGCCCCGCGACGAATTCCTGCACCGGCATCTGCTCGAGCCGCGCCCGGTCGGCGAACAGCGCCTTGATCGACTCGGTCTGCTTCGGCGTGAAGTGCGCGGCGACCGACGCCTCGAACTTCTTCACCAGCACCGGCATCCCCTCGGCGCGGCGCTTGCGATGGCCGATCGGGTAATCCACGGCGATCCGCGGCGTCGAGCTGCCGTCGCGGAAGAATACCTGCACGGCATTGCCGATATAGCGCTTGTCGGCTGCGTAGTATTCCTGCGTGAATTGCGTGTTCTCGCGCACCTGCATCAGGCCGCGCAGCCGGTCGACGCGCGGATCGTTGGCGATGCTGTCCTCGTAGTCCGCGGCGGTCAGGCGGCCGAAGATCAGCGGGATCGCCACCATGTACTGGATGCAATGGTCGCGGTCGGCGGGATTGGCGAGCTTGCCGGTCTTGTCGATGATGCGCACGCCCGGTTCCTGCGTCTCGATCACGATCTTCTCGATCTCGTCGAGGCGGCTGGCGATCTGGGGGTGCAGCGTCATCGCGGCTTCGACGGCGGTCTGCGCGTGGAACTCCGCCGGATACGAGATCTTGAACAGCACGTTCTCCATCACGTAGCTGCCAAAGCCCTGGTTGTAGGTCAGCGGCTTGCCCTTGAACAGCACATCCTGGAACCCCCAGGTCTTCGCGCTCAGCGCGGAGGGGTAACCCATCTCTCCGGTCAGCGCGATCAGCGCGTGACGGACGGCACGACTGGTCGCATCGCCCGCCGCCCAGCTCTTGCGCGAGCCCGTGTTCGGCGCATGACGATAGGTGCGCAACGCGCCGCCGTCGATCCACGCGTTCGACACCGCGTTGATCACCTGATCGCGAGTGCCGCCGAGCATCGCAGTCGCGACTGCAGTCGAGGCGATGCGCACCAGCAGCACATGATCGAGACCGACGCGATTGAAGCTGTTCTCGATTGCAGTGACACCCTGGATCTCGTGCGCCTTGATCATGGCGGTCAGCACGTCGCGCACGGCCAGGCCCTTCTTGCCCTGCGCCGCATTACGTCGCGAGATGTAGTCCGCGACGGCGAGGATCGCACCCAGGTTGTCCGAGGGATGGCCCCACTCCGCGGCGAGCCAGGTGTCGTTGAAGTCGAGCCAGCGGATCATCGCGCCGATGTTGAAGGCCGCCTGCACCGGATCGAGCTCGTACGAAGTGCCGGGCACGCGCGCACCGCCCGGCAACGTCGCGCCGGGAACGACCGGGCCCATCAGCTTGGTGCACGCCGGATACTGCAGCGCCTGGAATCCGCAGGCGAGCGTGTCCATGAGGCAGTAGTAGGCGGTTTCATAGGCCGCCTTGCTGTCGATGCGATACGACAGCGCGTAGTCGGCGATGTCGGTCAGGACCTTATCGGGCGCGGGGCGTTCGGCGGATTTGTAATCGTGGCTCGACATAGGCAGCGTCACTTTCTTTCGTCCAGGGGCACGAACTGCAGATTCTCAGGCCCGGTGTAGTTGGCGCTGGGCCGGATGATCTTGCCGTCGATGCGCTGCTCGATCACGTGCGCCGCCCAGCCGGTCGTGCGTGCGATGACGAACAGCGGCGTGAACATCGCGGTCGGCACGCCCATCTGGTGATACGACACCGCCGAGTACCAGTCGAGGTTCGGGAACATGTTCTTCGCCTGCTTCATGACGCCTTCGAGGCGCTCGGCGATCGAGTACATTTTGGTGTCACCGCTGCCTTCCGCGAGGCGCCGCGCGACGTCCTTGATGACCTCGTTGCGTGGATCGGAGAGCGTGTACACCGGGTGTCCGAAGCCGATGATCACTTCTTTGTTGGCAACGCGGGCGCGAATGTCCTGCTCCGCTTCGTCAGGTGTCTCGTAGCGCTGCTGGATCTCGAAGGCGACTTCATTGGCGCCGCCGTGCTTCGGCCCGCGCAACGCGCCGATGGCGCCGCAGATCGCCGAGTACATGTCGGCGCCG
>Ga0207428_10002595_pt1 | contig 18048 bp, 14 predicted proteins | sample RhiMethybrSRZTD1_FD_187600 | JGI IMG/M metagenome (GOLD analysis project Ga0207428, IMG submission 187600) | Populus rhizosphere microbial communities from Tennessee, USA - Rhizosphere MetaG P. TD hybrid SRZTD1 (SPAdes) (version 3) | ecosystem: Host-associated > Plants > Roots > Rhizosphere >...
CGGCGCCGGCCACCCACCCGATCGCGGCGAGCACTGGGCGCTCACGGCGCCACGCCGCTGCCGCGAATGTCGCGAGCGCGGTGGGCCACAGGTCCATACGGAGGAAGAACAGATCGATGAGGGGGATCACGATGAACGCATAGCATGCTGCGGCCTCGATCCCCCATCCCCAGCCCAGCGCAAGGGCGATCGCAACGTCGGCGGCCACGCTGAGTATCACGAGGCTGACGCCGAATTGCTCACGATCGCCGGCAATCGGAGCGAGCGTTCGAAATGTCTCCGTGGTGGCCACGGGGAACTCGACCGGGAAGTCGACGTACGGACGACCCGCCCTGGTGCCGATGTCGTAGTAGTTGTCGAGGTCGGCGTTGGGCAGTTTGCTCTTGCCCACCGCGACAACAGCAATCGGCACGTGGACAGCGAGCGACGCCCATAACAGCCAGGATGCCAATCGGCCGGGCTTCGACAACGCAACAGAAAAGGTCATGCCACTGGGCGACTCCGAATGGTAGCACTGCAGTCTGAATAGCCAGGACGTGAGTGAGACACGCATGAACGCCTCGCGCCGTAGCGACGGCACTATCCGCGCGAGTGTGTGGTCAACCGTGTGATCTGCTGGTCCGAGGGAACGAAACTGGAAATTGGCGGGTGTCTGGGACGAGTTTCGCAACTACCCCATACGTGCCGCGTGATTCACTTGATTCGGTGCTATCGAACTGCACGTTCGATCGAGGAACTCTTTGTCCGACTTATGTTAAGCCGTTTGAGCTCCTGGCACGAGGTCGAGAAACTGGGGATTGGCGGTGAGGCAGGGATTCGAACCCTGGGTACAGGTTTAAGCCCGTACAACGGTTTAGCAAACCGCCGCCTTCAGCCTCTCGGCCACCTCACCGCGCGCCTCGCAAGTATACGAGACATAGCCACTTACGCGGAAATGATTCGTGACGACCCGGCGGAGGCAAGTTCCGCTCAAACCGTCGCCTTTGCCACTAAGTGCAACCATGCGGGTTGTTTGCACCGTCCGAGCGCCCTTCGGGTTGGGCACAACCCGGCACAGTTGGAGCGTTTTTCGTTCAGAGCGTTCAAAACGCCGAAGGAAAACGATGAAAGGCGACGGTCTCTTTGACCGTCGCCTTCTCTGAATCGCCCGAAAACCGGGCCGGTATCGCGATGGGAGCCGCTGGCGTTCGGGAACACTGATCAAAGGCATCGGCAAAAACCGGCATGCCTTGATGGCGCGGGTTGTGCGCCGCCGGCTCGCACATGACGCGCTGGGCTTGATTCACGTCCGAGTGCGGCACGGCATACTCACCTCAGAACGGCACGATAAAACCATCGCGCGCGGGTGACGTGAGCTGCCAAGGCGACCCATGCGAATGCAGGCTGCGCTTGGCATGCTCGATGTCGACTCTGCGGCGTATCCGCGCGGTCCCCGCCCGATCGTTACCACGCTTATCGCCGCTCGTCTCCCCAGTCGCCCGGCATGGCTACGCCGAGGACCGTTCCCGTGATCTTCCCCGTTTCCGTGACGTACACGGGATTGTGAAAGGCGTCGGCCAGATCTTTTCGCCTCGCATTTTCTGAACCTCGGTCATCATTCTCTCCTCTGCTTGGGAACCGAAACTTGAAGAAAATAGCGGTTCGGACGGCGAGATCACCTCGATCAACTTCAGGGCCGAGGCACGCTTCGGGGAGCCGTCGTCTCCGGCGAACGTCTGGATGATCGCGTCGGCGATCGCCTCGGCGTTCTGTCCGAGCGCGAAATGGCTGGCGTCGAAATAGCGCAGGTCGGCCGCCGGTACCACGTGCTTCCTACCGTGGCGTCTCAGGTGCTTCCGAGCGAAGTTCCGGCATTTTAGAAAGCCACTTGGCGACAAGTCAGGAGTCTTACCTCGCCCATCGCCCTTAGCGACATCGACGACGAAGCGACGCCACAGGATCGCAGGGATCAGTAAACTCCCCCGCTCATGTCGCCTATCCTCCTCGCGGGAGGCCGGCCATGGCGTCTTCTTGCCAGCAGACACTCCGACGTTTGGATACACATGGTGATAGGCTACGACCTCTTCCGTGATCCACTTTCAATTTGGGAGTAGCCAATGACCGTGACCGCGGCCCCGCCCTCACCCGCTAACTTCATCAATCGCCTATTTTTTGGCTACCAGAATACGGCGGCTCTGAAGGCCGCTCTCGAGCTCGATGTGTTCACTGCCCTCGGCTCGGGCACGCTCGATGTGGCGGCGCTCGCTGCAAAGCTCGATGCCTCCGCCCGCGGGATTGCCGCGCTCTGCGACTCCCTCGTCGTCATGGGCTTTCTCGCCAAGTCACCCGCCGGTTACGCGCTGACGCCCGATGCGGCCGTATTCCTGGACCGCAACTCGCCTGCTTCCGTCGCCAGCATCCATGAATTCCTCGCATCACCCGAGATGGTTGCGATGATGTTCCAGGATCCGGCGGGCGCCGTGCGCCGGGGCGGCGCGCCGGGCCTGGCCAACATCGCGCCCGACAACCCGATCTGGATTCGTTTCGCGCGGAGCATGGGCCCGTTCATGGAACTCGACGCGAAGCTGGTCGCCGATCACATGAGCGACCCGCCGCCGCATCGTGTCCTGGACATAGCCGCAAGCCACGGCCTGTTTGGCATCGCCTTCGGGCGGCGCTTCCCCGACTGCCGCGTCACCGGGCTCGATTGGGGCGCTGTCGTTGCGGTCGCGCGCGAGAACGCTGACGCGGCGGGGATGGGCGACCGCTACGACACCATCGTGGGCAGCGCCTTCGATGTCGATTGGGGCACGGGATATGACGTCGTGCTGCTACCGAACTTCCTGCACCATTTCGATCGCGCGGGCTGCATGAAAATTCTGCACCTCACCCGCGCTGCTCTGGCGCCGAAAGGCCGCGTCGCAATTGTCGACTGGCTGCCCGACGAGGACCGCGTTTCTCCACCGATGCCCGCGCTCTTTACGATGACGATGCTGCTGACCACGCCGAGCGGGACCACGTACACCGGATCCGAGCTCTCCGCGATGCTCACCGAGGCGACATTTGAGCGGCCCGAGATCATCCCGCTGCTGCCGACGCCGCTGACGCTGGTCCTGGCGCAAGCGGTGTAAGTTCAGGGTGCATTCGCAACACCGATGTGTGCGGAGTTGGTTCTCTTCAAAAGAATTGAAACGCGTCCGTCGAAGTTCTCCACGTCGGCTCGGTGGAGCGGCCGGCGTGAAGGAGATCGGCGTCGCGCATTGGATCGCTCGTTACACCTCTTTCAGCCGCCCTGATGCGTACTTGTGCAGCAGGCTCGAGATCAGCGTCTGGTACGGCAAGCCCTCAACAAGCGCTCGCTTCTGAATCGCCTCCAGATCTTTGCTCGACTGCCGGATGTTCAGCCGGCGGGCCCTTGCTGCACAAAAGAATAGCGCCCTCTACGCTCTGCGCGACGAACCGACGGTAATCAGAACTGCCACGACCCCACTTTGTCTCCGAAGTACGTTGCTCAGCGACAATTCATCGTATGAGCGTTGGCGCGCTCGTTCTACGCCTATTGGTAGTGGAGGACACAACGCTATTGAGAGGGCGGGCCTCCGACGAGTAAATCCGACTGGGGGCAACACATGAGATACGTTCTATTCGGCTTCTGTGTCTTCGCCGCGGCCTGCGCTGGCGAATCGCCTACTGGACCGACGTCCTCTTCGCGTCAGATCGGGAGTGGGACTGCAACAACGGAGGCGAAGAGCGGGTCGGAGTTACCGTTCAAGGGCACGTACGAAGGCTTGGAAACCGTGGGGACGGTGCCGAGCCACCACCATCTCGATGCGACAGGCAACGCCACCCATCTCGGTCGATTCACAGTGACGGCCGATTGGACGCTCGCTCCGACAGGCAACTTCGGGACCAGCACATGGACGGCCGCCAACGGCGATGAACTTTCCACGAGTTTTGCTAGACGTGGTGTTGTGGAGCCGCCCACCATCACATTTACGGAAACCCACACCGTTACCAGCGGCACCGGCCGATTCGCCAACGCGTCAGGCACTTTCACGATTGTACAGACTCGCGGCCTCTCGATGCCTTACAACAATTCCGCCGCGATCGACGGAACGATTGATCTGGGCCACTGATCTCATTGGACCTTGCGCGGGTGATGGGACGCGCAAGCGAAGCGGATGTGTGGAACCTCACACTATTGCAACCGGGCGTACTCCGCCTTCGCTTGCACCAGAATCGGAATGCCGGAGTCGGCGTCTTTCCAGAGGGTGAAAAAATCTCCGTACGCGAGCTTTGCCTCGAGCTTGTTCCCCGCGAGAGCGAATGTTCTGCCTAATTGCAGGTGTGCCAGAACACCAATCGGATCCGCGCCTACGATCCCGCGATGATCGAGGATCTTCTGAAACTCGGCGGTCGCTTCCGAATACCGGTGCGCCGCAACCAATGCCTCGCCGCGCACATAGGCCGAGTGCAAACCGCCAAGATAGAAGTGAGTGAAGTTGAGGCCGTTCACCGCCAGCTCATAGGGTAGAGAGATTTGCAGTCGCTCCACGCTGTCTGTGGGCTTCCCACCCGCCAGTGACGACAACGCGCGAAGAACCGGTACATACGTAAACTTGGCGAACGTATCTTCCGGGAAGCGCTTTTCCAGATCGTCGGCAAGCAGTTGCGATTGAGAGGAGTCTCCCGAAAGAGCCAGGGCAAGGCCGGCGGCGTATTCGACATCCCGGCCATTCGAGAGCTCCAGTGCCGCCTTGGCGTTCTTTTTCGCTTCGGCTGCATTCTCGCAAAGGGCTTCCCACACCGCTCGTGCGGCCCGGTAACTCGCTGCCTCTTCGCGTTCCTCCCCTTGCAGTGTTAGTAGATCCACGGCCCGGCTCGATGACCGCCGGGCCGCCTGTAAGCGGCCGGAACGAGCCAGAGCAAGAGCCTCGGCGTGAGCCACGCGGTGTTCCGCTTCATGCTGGCCCCTCGCCCGACCCACTGCGCGGTCCATCTGCTCCTGGTCGCCCTTAAGCACTGCGATGTTGTATCGGAGGACGAGAAAACTTGATATTTCCAGCTTGCGGTCGGCGGCGCGTTGAAGCGTGCTCTCTGCCTCGGGGAAGCGGTCGGTAAAGAAATAGCTCGACGCAAGATTCGCATACTTGATTGCAAAGTCGGGATCAGCCGCGATTCCCTCTTGGGCTGCTTCAATCGCTCTTTCAAATCGGCCGGTCCCATGGGTGGAGAGGCCAGATAACAGATCGTATGGATTTGGGTTCTCCCCTCGAGGATATGTCTGGCTCCACAATTCGAGGATTCGGTACGCCTTTTCCAGATTTCCGGTGACCTGTCGATCGTAAGTAAAGCTGATGAAGAACTTTTCCCGCTCGCTGGCGTGCTCTCGCAACCGCCAGGCTCTTGTCGTGCTCTCGGCCGATAGCACCGACTCTCCGACATCGCTGTATTTGAGCCCCAGATGCGCATGTGCCATGGCGAAATTCGGATCTATTTCGACCGCCCGGCGGAACAAGGGTATGGCCGCAGCGCTGCCGGCGGATAGGTTCAACTTCATGCCGGTGCTGTACGCTTTCAGGGCCTCGAGCGAAGATGTCGTCGCACCCGCAAGCGGCGTCGAATGCTTTTCCACTGTGGCGAGTGATTCACCAAGCCGAGCTCTGAGTCTACGAACGATCTCACTCAGGGAGTTCAGGACGTCTTCTCTCCTCTTCGCCTGGATCTGCTCCTGATCGAGGATGCTTCCGGTGTTGCAGTTCCTGGCGCGCAGGCCCAGTACATATTGGCTCCCAAGGCTTGCAATCGACCCTTCCACAACTGCGGCGCTTGCGGTCCTTTCACAGACTTGCTGCGCGATCTGAGCGGTCAGCCTCGCATCTTTCGCTTGTCCCATCAGAGCCAGCGTTTGCTGTACCTGCCGGTCAGAAATAAGGCTGAGGATCGGGGATTGTTGAAGCTGCACGGACAGTCCCTGGCGCAGCGTCTCGTCAAATACCGGATCGCCCGTACTGTTCTCGAAGTCGGCGAGGACGATCGTGTCCTTCTCCGTGAGAGTCGGCGCGCGGTGAAAATAGACGTGCCCTGCGAGCGAGAGCGTCAGCACCGCTGCGGCCGCAGCAAGAATCACCTTCCAGCGCTGGACAATCGCGGTGGCGAGTGCGGCCGTCCCGCCGCGGGTCATGTACGCCGAGCCGGTGTCCCTCGTCAAACGCTGAAGGTCGGTGCGAATGTCCGACGCGTGCTGGTAGCGGAGCTCGCGGTTCGCCTCCAGACACTTCGAGATGATACGTTCCAAGCCGGGAGACTGCTCAACCGAGAGCCGGACTGCAGCCATCGGACGCGTTCCCGTGGCCATCTCATAGAGCACAAGACCCAGCGCCCAGATGTCGGCCCGGTGATCGACCATCTCGCCGCGAGCTTGTTCGGGCGCCATGTACGCCGCCGTCCCGAGGACGATACCGCCGTGCGTCGCGGAGGAGCTCACCGTCGGCGAATCAGCGGGGTGCGGAATGAGGCGTCCCAACTTGGCCAGTCCGAAGTCCAGGATCTTGGCGTGCCCGCGTGGGCTGATGAAAATGTTCGCGGGCTTGATATCACGGTGAATGATGCCGGCGCTGTGCGCCGCATCTAACGCATCGGTGATTTCGATGCCGAGCGTCAGCAACGTGTCCACGTCCAAACCGCGACGGCCGGCGATGCTTTCCTTCAGCGTGGAGCCCTCAAGATACTCCATGGCGATGAAGGAACGGCCGTCCTGCTCGCCGACGTCATGAATGGTGCAGATGTTGGGATGATTCAACGCGGACGCGGTTCGAGCCTCGCGCTGGAACCGGCTGACCGCCTCACGATCGCGCGCCAGTTCGTCCGTCAAGAACTTCAGCGCGACGAAGCGATGGAGCCGGGTGTCTTCCGCTTTGTACACGACGCCCATTCCGCCGCCGCCGAGCTTCTCGACGATGCGGTAGTGGGACAGCGTCTGGCCGATCGGGGAATCAGTGTGCTCCGGCGCGTTCTCGTTCTGCTCGCTGACGAGTGATAGAGCGGCCACTTCGATAGCCGGACGTTCGAGGAAAGATTTCGCCCCCGCTTCCGTGCTCAACAGAACGCGCACCCTGCGCTCCAGCGGCTCGTCGCCTGCGCAGGCTCGCCGGAGAAACGCGTCGCGCTCCTCGAGCGGGCACTCCAGCACGGACTGGAGCAGGCTATCGAGCTGTTTCCAATGATTCAAGTCCATCGTCGGTTTCACCGGTGAGTGCGCGATAGAGCCAGATCTTGGCGCTGCTCCAGTCGCGTCTCACAGTGACCGGCGAGACCTTGAGCACCGTGGCGGTCTCTTCCACACTGAGACCGCCAAAGAAGCGCATTTCGACGACCTGCACCTTGCGGGGATCGACGCGCGCGAGCGCCTTCATCGCGTCATCGAGCGCCACGAGGTCGACGCCGGGATTTGCGCTCACGACGACAGCTTCGTCGAATGAGACGTGCCGGACGCCTCGACCCCGCTTCAGGTTATGACGTCGTGCGTGCTCGACCAGAATCCGTCGCATCAATTGTGCCGACGCGGCGAAGAAGTGCGCCCGATTCTGCCATCGCATCCGCTTGTAGTCGACGAGTCGTATGTAGGCTTCATTCACCAGCGCGGTTGTCTGGAGACTGTGATCAGGCCGCTCACACCTCATGTAACGGTGCGCAAGCCGGCGGAGCTCCGCGTAGACGATCGGCGTCAAGCCGTGGAGCGCCCGTTCGTCGCCGTCGCTCCACGCGCGGAGCATCTCGCTGACGTCGTCAGCCATGATGCGTTTCTGAGCGCGGTTGTAGCCGTCCAAGCCGGTCCCGATGGCGGCTGCCGTCTTGTTCTCTGCTCCAGAAGAAAGCCGACCGCAACGTTGCGACCACGCGGAACTTGGCTCCGCGAATTGATCGTCTTCGAAGCCGGAAGGCCTGTCTGTATCGTTGTGCACACACGTTTTGGCGTCATTGGCGGCGTGTGGGCCGCCAAATCATCGGAGCCCGCAACCTCATCAGGCATGATCGAGCGATTTGCTGAGGCCGTTCACTGGTTGCCCTTTCTTTTCAGCTCGCCAAATGGCGACTGCAACGTGCCGTCATCGTTGATGTCGAGCGGCATGTCCTGACTGGCCGGTTCACCGGGCTTGTGCAGGAACACCCGGCCGCCGCCCATCCAGCATTCGAGCTCCGGGTCGTCGGCGCCCGATCCGTCGCGCATGATCGCCTTGCCCGCCCGGAATACGATCGTCAAGGTTCCGAAGCCGCCGGTGGTGGCATAACGGCCTTCGATCTTCCCGGCGCAACTCGTGAGACCGGGCTTCGGCGGAGCGCCAGACTTCGGCGCGGCCGGCTTGGCTGCGGCGGTACCGGGTCGCATAGTCTGCGCGTTCGCCCACACGGTCCGCCGATCAGGAAGTTGCACCTGATACTCCAAGCCGAGTGTGGTGATGATTTCGCCGTCCACCCACGCGCCGTTGACGTTGACCTGAACCGCGTCGTGCAAGTTGTACTGACCGGCCGCACGGTCCTTCGACGTGAGCGGACCGATACGGCGCACCTCGTCTGGGTAGAGTTTCGTGGTGTCAATCCCGATCTGCGAGCGAACTCGGTAGACGTTTCCGTTGGCAGACAGGATGGTGCCTTTCATCCAGCCTTGTCCGGTGTTGATCTCGACCACGTCGCCAATCCTGAATCCGTTGGCGTCGACCGGCGCAGCCGCTCGGCCAGCGCCGGTCTTCGGAGGCGTGGGAGACTGCGCGCTGACGGCCGCTGTCACCGCGAGGAGCATCAGCGGAACAAGTACCCCTCTCATCGTCGTCCTCGATTCAGTGAGCCGTCGCTCACAAGTGTGCCGAGACCAGGAATTCATCGTACGCGGCGTCAACCGTCCGGATGTTGGATTTCCCGAATCGCTGGAGCCACCAGCCGAAGATCATCAGCGGGATGCCGGCGATGGCGAGGATCACGGTCACGGTGAAGAACGCGCCCCCGGCGAGACAGATGTAGCCGAGCAGCTTCAGCTGTTTGGCGGGCGAGACGAGTTGCTGTTTCTGGGCAAACAGCACATCCGGATCGCGCGAGCCGCAGGCTTTCAGGCTTCCGATGACGCTCTGTTTGTCGAGCCTCGTAAATTGGCTATGCGGTCCCGCTGGCATCAGGCCCATGACGATGTCTCCTGCGTGTGGCTGGCAGCTGTCTGCTGCTTGAACGACCATTGCGCAGGAGGGACCAGAAAACTGTCATGGGTGGGGCGGCTCGGTGAAATTTATTTTTGCTCGAGACGTGCCGCTTCAGCGCGGTACTGGGCCGCCTCCTCCGGACGATGTAGAACGTCGTAGGCCGCGGCGAGATCCTCGCGCGCGGTCTTGAGCCAGCTCACCGTCGGTGCCGTTTGCTTCGAGACAATATCGTACCCAGCCTTCGACTCGACCTCGGCTTCCGCTGCGCGGCCCTGACGAAGCAGCGAGCGACCGAGCTTGATGCGGGCGATGCCGGTGTTCAGATGATCACGTGATTGCGTGTCGGTAAAGGTTGCCACGGCCGCTCGGTACATCTTCTCGGCGGTGGTGAAGTCGCGCCGCGCCATGTACACCCCCGCGAGGTTTGACGTTGCGATTCCGACGAGGTAGTGCTTCTCGCCGTACACCGATCGATAGATCTCGCCGATGCGCCGGAAATGGCGCTCGGCGTCGTCGAACCGTTCCTGACCCATCGCCACGTTTCCGAGATCGTTGAGCGCCGAGGCGACGCGCGGGTGGACGTTGCCGAACACCCGCTCCTGGATCACCAGCGCTTCGCTCAAGAGCGCGTTGGCCTCGTCGAACCGTTTCTCCTGGGTGAGCGAGCGTCCCAGCATCGTGAGATTCGACGCGGTGCGGAAGCTGTCTTTTCCGTACCAGCTGCGATTGATCTCGAGTGCCTTGCGATAAAAACCTTCTGCGTCGACGAAACGGCCGCGCTCGTACTCGATGGCGCCCAGGTTGATCAAGTCTTCGGCGACCAGCGGGTGTGCGTCTCCGAACAGCTCGCGATGCATCGACAGCGTGCGCTGATTCAGTGATTCCGACATGTCGAGATGGCCGGCATAGAAATTGGCGTTCGCCAGTTCGTAGAGGGTAGCCGCTAATTCGGACGCGTCACCGCCTGGCTTCGAGCGAAGGGCCACTGCATCCTCCAGCATGGCAATCGCCTGGCTGTAGTTGCCGCGCTGTTCGAGAATCTCGCCGACCGCCTCCGTGGCATCGGCGATCTGCGGGTCGTCGGGCCGCAGCGTGGCTCGCGCCGTGGCCAGCCCTTCACGCGCCAGCTTCTCCGCATCGTCGAACCGCGCTTGATCGGAGCGAAGCCGTGCGAGCGCCGTCACACTCTTTGCGATGTCGGGCGAATTCGACGGCAGCAGCGCCCGCCGCGTCTCGATGGACGTTCCCAGGAGCTTGTCCGCTTCGTCGAATTTGCCCAGCCGCTCGTAGATACCGCCGAGCGTCTGATATACGTCTGCCTGGACGAGCGGCTCGCGATCGAGCGTGCGCGCGTCGAGGACGCCGCGGTCGATGAGTGTGACGACACGGAGGTTGTCGGCTGGGCCGGCTTCTTTCTCGCCGCCATCGAAGAGGCGAAGCATGAAACGCTGAATGCGATCGGCGCGCGTGGCCTGCGCGACGGCGGCGTTGCGAGCTGCGGCAAGTCGCACCGTGTAGAAGCCGACGAGCACGACCGCGAGGGTGAGGACCACGGCGACGGCGAGCGCCGGCCGCCAGTTGCGGTGCACGAACTTCCGTGTGCGGTAGCCGATCGTATCGGGCCTGGCTTCCAGCGGTTCGTTGGCCAGGTAGTGATCGATGTCGCGGATGACGCCCTCGACCGATCCGTAGCGACGCGACGCGTCCTTGTGCATCGCCGCCAGGCACAAGACGTCGAGGTCGCTCCAGGCCGAGGCGGACACGCCGTCAGCGCCGTTCGCGGTTTGGCGAGCGGCGAGCGAAGGTCGCGGCGGCTCGTCTTCCAGCAACGTCTGCTCGGCTCTTGCCGGCGAGAGACCCGTGAGGTCGAACGGCATTCGGCCGGTGAGCAGCTCGTACAGAATCACGCCAAGCGCGTAGACGTCGGTTTGGACCGTTGTCGCTTCTCCGCGAATCTGTTCGGGCGCGGCGTAGGTGGGCGTCAAGTGCCGCACCAGGGTCGTCGTCGGGTCGGCGACGCGATCCATGGCATCGAGCTGACGCGAGATGCCGAAGTCCAGCAGCTTCACGTGCCCGTCGGCGGTGACGAGAATGTTCGACGGCTTGAGATCGCGATGCACCACCATGTGCCGGTGCGCGTGCTGGACGGCTTCGCAGACGTTCCGAAAGGCGCGAAGACGATCGGCAATCGAAGCGCCACGGGCACGGCAGTGGCGGGTGAGCGGCACGCCTTCGACGTATTCCATGGCCAGCCAGGGGGTTCCGCCCGGCAAGGTGTCCGCGTCGTACAGCCTGGCGATCGACGGATGGTTCAACTGCGCGAGGATCCGCTGTTCGCTTGCGAAACGGTCGCGCCGCGCTGGCGAGATCCAGGCATCGCGGAGGATCTTGATCGCCGCGACGCTCTGCAGATCGTCGCGGACGCCCAGGCAGACGATGCCCATGCCGCCCTCGCCAAGGAGCCGCGTCAGGCGATAGGGGCCGAACATCTCTCTGGCCAGCGTTTCGGGGACGCCGTCGCCGATGACCCGTCCTGCCATATCGGCCACGTCACGATCGAGCAGCGAGGAACGGCTGGCATCGCGGTCGAGCATCGCCGAGACGTCGGCGAAGAGCAGATCGTCGCCGGCGCACGCCTGTTTCAGAAATTCGGTCCGCGCGTCGAGCGGACGATCGGCCGCCTCGTGAAAGAGCGATTGCATGCGTTCCCAACGCTTGCTGTCCATAGGTCGACTCCGACTCGGCGGATCTCCAGTCAGCTGATCGGCGGGTCTCAAGACCCGCCCCTACGACGATCGATCACGCGTCCGCACGATCTGCTCCTCGAGCCAGGCTCTCGCCGCGCGCCAGTCGCGATGGATGGTCGCTTCGGAGACCTCCAGCAGCGCCGCCGCCTCGGCGACGTCGAGGCCGCCGAAGTACCGGCATTCGACCATCGCCGCCTGGCGCGGGTTGATTCGCGCGAGGTCCTCGAGCGCCGAGTCGAGCGCCAGAAGATCGTGGGCCGCCGCCGCGTTGTGGCCGATCGATTCGTCGAACGTCACAAACATCGCGTCCTCGCCGCCGCGCCTGGCGGCGTGGCGGCGGCGCGCCGCCTCGACGAGAACCTGACGCATCGCGCGCGCCGCGATCCGTTTGAAGTGCAGTGGTGACGTCGAGCGAAACGCCGGGGACGCGGCGAGCTTCATCCACGCTTCGTTCACCAGCGTGGTCGGACTGATGCTCGTGGCCCAGTCGCTGCGCTTCACTTGCGACGCGAGGCGGCGCAACTCTTCATAGGTGACGCTGAACAGCCGGTCGAGCGCTTCGCGATCGATGATCGGGTCGGGCCCGGCCCAGCCTGGTGTGGGGGCAGACGAAGGATCGGATTCGGACATGGCCCGGCGCCCGTTCGCGCAGATAGGTGAGGGGATCTTGCACCGCGAGGCGGCACACGCGCAATGCGCGAAAATTGCAAGCGTTGGTGCGTGGTGACCACGCGGTATGAGCCGGCCAGGTCATGCCCCTCGTGCCAGGCGCTCCCGCCAGCACCACAGGCTAGGTCCTGGCAGTGGAACCGGATTCTGCGGCCGCCCGCTGGGTCAGCCGCCGCTGCCACGCGAGGTAAGGTAGTCCCACGATCAGCCCGACAAGCAGATAGAGCACGATCGCGGCGCCGAAGCGTTCGCCGGGGAAATTCGCGGCCGCGATCGAGGCCGCGAGCGCCGGATGGCGGTACGCCGTCGCCAAAGCGAGAGCCCGGGAATCGCCGGCGTCCGGTCCGCCCATCACGTGGCCGATCGCCAGCCCGGCGACCACGAAGATCACCGTCGCGGCGATAGTGCCGGAACCGATCAACGCCCACATGGCCGGAGCCGTGAACGCGATCAGCGCAAGCACAGCCGCGGGAAAGAGGACGCGTGCGATCAACGTGACGGCTTTTTCGATTGCTGGCTCCAGTCGCGGCAATGCCGCACGCACGAACATTCCTGCCGTCAACGGCAGCAGCGACGAGATGAACACAATTCGAGTGACGGCGGCCGGCGTCATCGACAACGGGCGCGCAAAGACGTGCTCCAGGATTTCGAGCGCGAGCGGCACCGTGACGATGGCAGAGAGCGAAAAGTTGGCCACGAGTGCAAGCGCGTGATGTGCGGCGCCGCCGGCCTGGGAATGCCTCTGCGGCAGCAGTGGAGGGACTGGAGAAATGGCGAGCGCCATCAACGCAATCTCCACGATCGGACGAAGATCGAAGAGCCGGGACAGCAAGATAACGACGAGCGGCATCAGGACAAACACCGCCACGAGCGCCTTCGCGAGCCACAGCGGGCGACGTAACAGGCTCACGAGATCCTGAGCCGTCGTCTTCAGGCCGAAGCCAAAGACGATGCAGAAGACGCTCGCCTGCAAGGCGAGCAACACCAGTTGCTGAAGACCCGTCACCGATTGTTTCCCGTCTTGAGTATGCCGCAGGTAGAGGCGGGTCTTCAGACCCGCCTCGAGCGATCAGGCGGTACCGAGGCGTCCGCTCAATTTCAGCGTGCGCACGACGAGATACACGATCGCGAGCACGATCCAGGTCGAGACGATGATGCTCAATTCGAGGCGCCCGAGCGGCGACGCACCTGGCGCGGAGTGCTCCCAGACCAGCAGGATGAGCAGGCCGCTCGCCCACGCGAAGGGCGTCCCGTATTCCTTGCGCAGGACTCTCATCCAGTCGAACTGCGTCTCTCTCATCGTCCTGGAGAGCCCACGCAGCGAAGGCATCCACCGCGGCACACGACGGCAGTAATCCACGTAGGCATCGCCGAAGCGGCCGTGCAGGTAGTGCTCTTCGGCTTTGACGATACAGAAGTACGCCGCCATGAAGAGGGGAACGCCAATCAGATACATCGCCGGCCCATTGTGGACGATGGCCAGCCCCAGGACGATCAGCACGTTCGCGAAGTACAGCGGATTCCGGCTGTGGCCGAACATGCCGCCGTCGACGAGCGTGTTGGCCCAGACCCGGCGATCCTGTCCGCCGCGCGTGATGTACACGAGACCGATCACCATCACGCGCAGCAACTGCCCGGTGAGCACCACGAGCACCCCGGCGATGTCGACGAGGTGATCGACGCTGTGCGAACCGCCGGCAATATGTGGCTTGGTGCCAAACGCCAGCGTCAGCAGCACGATCGGAAACAGCGCGTCGCGCCCCCGGAAGATCAGGTTCCCGAGGCGCGCGGGAACGCTCAGCTCACTTGATGGCAAGGATGCCGCAGAAGTTGTACCACTTGAAAAAGACATCGACGTGTTGAAATCCGACGTGGCGAAGCAGCCGCTTGTTCTCTTCGAGACGATAGGGGATGAGGACATTTTCCAGTGCTTCGCGCTTCTGCGCAATTTCCATGTCGCTGTAGCCCTTGCGGCGTTTCATCTCGTAGTAGTGGTCGATGAACAGACGGTTGAACGTGGAATGCTCACCCAGCACTTTCTCGACCAGCAGCAGGCAGCCATTATGGTTCAGTCCCGCGTGCAGGCCCGCGATGACCGCCTCGCGGTTCAGCGGACGAACGAACTGCAGCGTCAGGATCATGAGCGCCACCGACGCGTTCTCCACATGAAGCCCGTCGTTCAGATCCTGGAGCTTCAATTCGTACGACCACGGGAACCGCGCGGCGGTGAGTTTCTCGCCAGCCTTGCGAAGCATTTCTGCGGACGAATCCAGTCCAACGAATTTCACGTCGAGATCCGGGCTCAGGTTCGCGCCGGCGGCGAGGAAGGTGTTGCCCGTGGAGCACCCCAGGTCGTAGACGGAGGTGCCACTGACGGCGAAATCGGCCACGAGCTCGCCGAGCATGCGTTGGATCTCGGCATAGAACGGAACCGAGCGATCGAGCATGTCGTCGAAGACCGCGGCCGTATTTTCGCCGAAATTGAAGTCCTCGACGTGGGTCCGCGCCGCGGCGAACAAGGTGTCGATCTCTGACTTGGATGGCATCGGCACATCTCCCATGCGCCAATCGTACGAACTGGTTCATGAACAATCAATGAACTTGTGCGACTGGAAAAAGGAGGCAGGCCCCTACGCGGCGCGGGGTGGGAGCAGATAGAGCGTCATCGCAAAGATCAAGTAGACCATCAGGAACAGCACGCCAACGAACCAGGCCGACCGCCCGGTGCTGGTCAAGAGCGACGCCGTCATCGTTGCGATCAGGATCATCACGACCGCCCCGGGCCAGAACTGCAGGTCCATCGGTGTGGGACCGAGGACATAACTGAGCAGCACGAGCACCGGCGCCACGAAGAGTGCGATTTGCGACGCGCTCCCGAGGGCGATGCCGACACTCAAATCGAGCCGGTTCTTGCGCGCGCCGGAAAATGCGGAGGCCATTTCCGCCGCGCCGCCGACCAGCGCCACGACGATGAAGCCCACGAATGCGGGAGTCATGCCGAAGTCGATCGCCGCCTCCTGCACCGATTCGACGAACACTTCGCTGACCAGTGCAACGATGACCGTGACGATGGCCAATGTGACCAGGGCCAGTCCCACAGGCCACGGTTCCTCGTCGCTGTCCCCATGTTCCTCGCTGCCGAAGAACTCGCGATGCGTCTTCAACGAGAACACCAGGCCCAATCCGTACGCGGCGATGAGCAGCACGGCCAGCGCCACGCTGAGCGCATGCACCAACGTCGTCAGCGATGCGGAATCGACTGCGGTGACGGCGGAAGGAATCAGCAGGGCAACAGTCGCCAGAAAGAGCAAGCCGGCCTGGAGCCGCGCGCCCACACGGTTGTACTCCTGCACGTGATACTTGAGCCCGCCGAGCAGGAATGAGGCGCCCAACATGAACAAGGTGTTGGTGACGATCGCGCCAGCGATCGAGGCCTTGACCAGCGTGTATTGGCCGGCGCGCAGCGCCGCGATGGCGATGACGAGCTCTGTCAGGTTCCCGAGCGTGCTGTTCAGGAGGCCGCCGACGGTGTCCCCCGTCTTGGCCGCCACCGACTCGGTGGCATGACTGAGGAGCGCTGCGAGCGGCACGATGGCGAGCACCGACAGCACAAACAGGAGCGTGTGCGCATCGGGCGCCATCGACTCGCCAACGAAGAGCGCCGGCACAAAAACCAGCAGCCAGAGCAGCGGGTTGTGCCGGAGTTCCTTCAGCAGGAGATTCATCGCCCGATGCACGTAGGGCAACTCGCGTGCCGGACCGCGTGCGGGCGAGATACTCGCACTCCTTGAACAACTCTCACGTCAGCTTTGCGTACGTGCGCAGTGAAACGAGGGCAGTCGCGGCCCGAGAGTTGCGGCCACGACATGCCGCGACCGGGGAGGCCTCAGTCCGTCCGTCCTTGGTTCACCATCGCGAGGCGCGGGCGGTGCACGTACACGATGGCGGCACCTCCCGGGACTGCCGTGACGGCGACGGGAAAGTCGCGTCCGTGTCGAGTGACCGTTCGGCCGGCAATGATCCCGACAGCCGAGCCGAAAACGGCGTCACTGAGCCAATGTCGATCGGCAGGCAGCCGTGAGATCGCCACGTACGACGAGAAGATGTACGCAGGCACGGCGTACCTCCATCCCATGTGCCGCTCGAGCGCCGTGGCAAATGCGAACGTATCGGCCGCGTGTCCCGATGGAAACGAGGTGTTATCGCTCTCATCCGGCCGCTCGCGGTTCGTGATGTGTTTCAGTGTCTGCGTCATGACCTCGCTGATCACGAGCGCCTGAATGAGATCCATCCCGACGTGCGATACCTTCGGTTGGTCCTTCGCCCGTCCGACGATATAGGTCGTCGTTGCCACCCCCAGCAGTACTGGCAGGCTGCCCAGATACTTTCCGGGCAGGAAGAAGTTGTGCGCGAAATCGCTGTTCACCATCGCTTCATTGACGTTGTCGTCCGCCGGGTGTACAGCGAGCGCCAGACCCCCGCCAACGCCGGCCCAGAAGAGATTCTCCTTGGACGGCAGATGAATCACGTCCTGCCCGAGATCCTTGATCAGGGCCTTGATACCGGTGTGCCGTGGAGTCGGCGCCGGGCCCTCCGGTTTCGTCACCACCTGCCCGGCGTCGGCGACAACAGCGGCAAGCGACCCCGCGAGTGGGTCGCCAAGATCGCTCGGGACCTGCGCCCGAAGGGAACTCGCGGCGCCCAGAATCACGATGCAGGTGAAATATAGATGGCGTATAAAACCGTTCATGACCCGTCTCCTGCTATGCGAATCGATTCGACCGGCTCCGTGGTCACGTCAAGGCGGACGACGACCGGCGACTCACTTAGAACGACGATGAGACGGGCTTTATAGTCGGAGCGGGAGAGGAGGACTGCGGGTGGGAACCGGTGGTGCGACGCCGGCACGAACAGCCTGAGTGACGGTGATCGACCTCGCGTCCGTATGCCCGTTGGCACTCCGCAACCCTCGGAGCAACAGGTTCACACCTTTGTGAACGGCGGACAGCGCCAAGCCGACACACAAGGCGGCCACGACGACGTTGGCCTCCGTGTCGTTTCCATCAGCGAGCGTCTGGTCCCAGCGATCGAAGGCCTCCACCGCCGGAACCCCGATGCAAATGGCTACGATCACCGCGCCCATCAATCGCCGAACTCGCACGTTTTCGAGTGTAACATCCGCGTCTCGGCTGAGGTTCGCAGGGGGCTGCAGTTGTTTGACAGCCCCACCGTCGAGCGCCGATAGTGTCACCTTGGTGGACCGACTATGCAGAAAACGATTGCCGTCGCGTTCCTCGTGATCGTCTTAGCGGTGGGCGGCTCGACGGCCGTGTCGTCGCAGCAGGGAGCGCAGCTCCACGACAGCCAATATCCCGACGTCGATATCGCACTCGGTGCGGGTCTCTACAGCGCGCGGTGCGCCCCCTGTCATGGCGCTCAAGGCGACGGCATTGGCGGCGTCA
>Ga0207428_10002602_pt1 | contig 18024 bp, 16 predicted proteins | sample RhiMethybrSRZTD1_FD_187600 | JGI IMG/M metagenome (GOLD analysis project Ga0207428, IMG submission 187600) | Populus rhizosphere microbial communities from Tennessee, USA - Rhizosphere MetaG P. TD hybrid SRZTD1 (SPAdes) (version 3) | ecosystem: Host-associated > Plants > Roots > Rhizosphere >...
AGAGCGGCCCCGGTTTGGACATGGCCGGGGCGCTCGCCTGCTCCGTCGTTAGAGGGGTTACAGCCCCGACTTGATTCTGGCCAGTTCGGTGCTCGCTCGGGCCATCAGCCGCGCCACGGTAGCCGCCGTGTCGGGGAACCTGTCCGGGTTACACACGGTCGGCTTGGCGGGCCAGTTGATCGCGATGATCGGTGGAAGGTCGTCGGCTTCGATGAGCTCGACGACGAGTTGGTCTGAGCCGTTGATTCCGCCAGCGGCTAGATCTGTACGGGATGATTGGGACACGGTGCCTCCTGGGGCATCGAGGCCCTGGGGAGCGGTACGAATGCGAACCAGGTCCGCTTTTGGTGGGTTGCCGTTGCACCTGTGTTGCACGGGGAGCCGGTGACCTTGCGGAATTCGTGCTTTGACTAGGTCAGAGCCGATGGTTCCCACCAGCCGCGAGGTCGGCTCGACGCATTGGCGGTTCGACGCTTTGACCTCACAATTGAGTACAACGTGCGTCTCCAGGCAGGAGGACCATCATCTCCCGGTTTGATGAGGTCTATCGCCGCTCGCTCGAGCAGCGCCAAGAGTTCTGGGCCGAGGCAGCGGCTGCCATCGACTGGATTGAGCCCTGGAAACGAGTGCTCGATGACGCGGACGCGCCGAGCTATCGCTGGTTCCCCGGGGCTCGCCTGAACACCTGCTACAACGCAATTGATCGGCATGTCGAGCGCGGCCGAGCCGACCAAGTTGCACTCATCTACGACTCCCCCGTCGCCGACACGACAAGATCGTTCACCTATCGCGGGCTACGCGATGAAGTGGCAAAGCTCGCGGGTGTATTGGTCGAACAGGGAGTTGCGCGAGGCGACCGAGTGATCATCTACATGCCGATGGTTCCGGAAGCGGTCATGGCAATGTTGGCGTGCGCGCGTATCGGAGCGATCCACTCCGTCGTCTTCGGCGGCTTTGCGGCGGCCGAGCTCGCCAACCGGATCGAGCACGCCAAGCCCAAGATCGTGATCACAGCATCGTGCGGGATCGAGGTAGGCCGAGTGGTGCCGTACAAACCGCTGCTCGACGCCGCGATCGCGATGGTCGATTCAAGGCCGGAGCGCTGCATCGTCGTACAACGCCCGATGCTCCAAGCCGAACTAGATCCCCGCCGGGACATCGAATGGTCAGACGCCATGGCGAGCGCGGTGCCAGCGCCGTGCGTTGATGTCGAGGCCACCGATCCGCTCTACATCTTGTACACGTCCGGGACGACCGGCCAGCCGAAGGGGATCGTACGCGACAACGGCGGCCATGCGGTCGCGCTTACCTGGACGATGAAGAACGTCTATGACGTCGATCCGGGCGAGGTGTACTGGGCCGCCTCTGACATCGGTTGGGTCGTCGGTCACTCCTACATCGTGTACGGGCCGCTGTTCCATGGCTGCACTACGGTTTTGTACGAGGGCAAGCCGGTCGGCACACCTGATGCAGGCGCATTTTGGCGTGTCATCTCCGAGCAGCGCGTCAGCACGCTCTTCACCGCTCCAACAGCTTTCCGTGCGATCCGCCAACAGGACCCGGAGGGCAAGCACATCGCGCGCTACGACTTGTCCGGCTTCCGAGCGCTCTTCCTCGCCGGGGAACGCTGCGATCCCGAGACGCTCCGCTGGGCGGAGGACAAGCTTGGCGTGCCGGTGATCGACCACTGGTGGCAGACAGAGACCGGCTGGCCCGTCGCAGCGGACTGCCTCGGTATCGAGCCGCTACCGATTACGCCAGGATCGGCGACGCGTGCCGTGCCGGGTTGGGATCTGCACGTACTGGGCGATGACGGCACCGAGCTGCCTGCCGGTGAGACGGGTGCACTCGTGGTCAAGTTGCCCATGCCTCCTGGTTCATCCCCGACCTTGTGGCAGGCAGATAAGCGCTTCCGTACGACCTACCTTGATCCGTTCCCCGGCTATTACCTGACCGCTGATGCCGGATACATCGACGACCGAGGCTACGTCTTCGTGATGGCGCGTACCGACGACATCATCAACGTCGCCGGCCACCGCCTCTCCACCGGCGCGCTCGAGGAAGTCCTTGCCGCACATCCGGACGTCGCCGAGTGCGCAGTGATCGGCGTCGCTGATGAGCTCAAAGGACACGTGCCTGTGGGCCTGCTCGTCCTCAAAGCAGGTGTGCAGCGCCCCGAGGAACACATCGTGAGGGAGACCGTCGAGCTCGTTCGGGATCGGATTGGACCAGTGGCCTTCTTCAAGACAGCCGTCGTGGTCGGACGACTACCCAAAACTCGCTCGGGCAAGATCCTTCGCGGCACGATGCGTCGGATCGCTGACGACCGCGAGTACGCGGTTCCGCCGACGATCGACGACCCTAAGATTCTCGAGGAGATCACCGATGCGCTTCACCGTGTCGGCTACGGACACAGTTCCAGCCGTCCTCGGTTTAGCGGCTGAAACCCAAGCCAATTCCGATCCAGGCCCCAAACCAGACCAATCGTAGGAGCCCGTTTGACTTTAGTCGGGCTCTTAATGAAAATGGTTCTCATGTCGGTTAGCGTTCGACGACTCGGCGCGGTCGCCTGCATGCTCACATTGCTGGCGCTGGCCGGGTGCGCTGGTGGAATCACGCGCATGCCGACCAGGAACCCCGGCCAGCCCACGATCGTGACGGCTTTCTATCCGCTGCAATTCATCGCCCAGCGCGTAGCGGGCGATCAGGCAGCAGTTGCCAACCTGACCCAGCCAGGGGCGGAGCCGCATGACCTGGAGCTCACTCCACGGCAGGTCGCGAGTCTGACGACAGCAAGCCTCGTGATCTATGAGAAGGGCTTTCAGCCGGAGGTCGACGAGGCGGTAGTACAGAGCGAAAACCCGGAAGTCATCGATACCACGACCGTCGTCAGTTTACGACCACTGACCACGAATGCCGATGATCTTGGTCGCGGAGAGGGCGCCGGCGGTGATCACTCGGCCCTGGATCCGCACGTCTGGCTGGACCCCACGGCGGTGTCTCGAATCGCTGGAGCTGTAGAGAAACGGCTTGTGACCATCGATCCTGATCATGCAGCTGACTACAGGCGCAACGCCGCGGAGCTCAGCAAGGAGCTGAGAGGGCTTGATCGATCCTTCCGGACCGGGCTGGCGCATTGCGTACGGACCGATTTCATCACTACTCACGCCGCTTTCGGCTATCTGGCTCAGCGCTATCACCTGACGCAGATAGCGATCAGTGGTCTCAGTCCAGACGCAGAGCCCTCCCCGGCCCGGATTGCGGAGGTGCAGCGCGTGGCGCGGAACTACGAGCTCACGACGATATTCTCCGAGACGCTTGTCTCACCGGCGATGGCCGAGGCAATAGCTGGTGACCTCGGTCTCGTCACCGACGTATTGGATCCCATCGAGGGCGTTACCGACCAGTCGCGCGGACACGATTACTTCTCGATCATGGCGTCCAACCTTGCGGCGCTGCGAAAGGCGGGAGGATGCTCCTAGAAGCACACACTGTCCTGGCCGCTCAGGACCTTACGGTTGAATTGGGCGGGCTTCCGGTGCTGCGCGGCATCACGATCTCCGTACGCGCCGGAGAGGCCGTTGCCTTGATGGGAGGCAATGGTTCCGGAAAGTCCACCTTGGTCCGTACGCTGCTCGGCTTGCTTCCGCATCAGCGTGGGGCTGTACGCCTGTTCGGCGCGCCCTTGGGCGACTTCAGGGATTGGGCCCGCATCGGTTATGTCCCGCAACGCTCGATGACCATGCTCGGTGGGTCGAAGGTCAAAGAGATCGTCGCAGCAGGCCGGCTGGCACGTAGAAGGCTCTTCCGACCTCTCTCGCGGGATGATCGGGACGCCGTGCGCAACGCCATTGCTCTGGTTGGACTATCCGATCAGCTCAATGCCGACATTGCCGCGCTGTCCGGTGGGCAGCAGCAACGCGTCCTTATTGCCCGAGCCCTTGCCGGTCGACCAGATCTCTTGGTGCTGGACGAGCCAACTTCTGGCGTCGACCTCGAGCATCAGCGTGCCCTGGCTGACGTGCTGGCCGGACTGTTGTCGGCGGGCACCAGCGTTCTGGTCGTGCTGCACGACGTCGGCCCCCTCGGCGGCCTGCTGGATCGTGCCGTCGTACTGAGCGGCGGCCGGGTGGCCCACGACGGTCCGATTGGTGATCTTGGTCAGCATGGTCGTCACCTGAGCGGTCATGAGCATCTCGATCACGGTCAGCCGGTTGTTCATGATCATGATACCGGCACCGAGAGCCTGTTGGGCGGTGCGATCGAACCATGATCGAAATCTTGACGTATCCGTTCATGCAGCGCGCCTTGATCGCCGCGCTGCTCACGGGCTTGATTGCGCCGGCTATCGGCACCTATATCGTGCAGCGCCGATTGAGCCTTCTCGGCGACGGCCTTGGCCACGTCGCACTGGCCGGCGTCGGCTTGGCGCTGCTCACCGGCACAGCACCGATTCCTCTAGCTGTGGTGGCATGCATCGCGGGTGCGGTCGTGGTCGAGCTCCTCCGCCAGCACGGCAAGGCCACCGGGGACGTCGGGTTGGCAATTCTGTTCTATGGCGGCCTCGCAGCTGGTGTCTTCCTCTCGGGCATCTCCGGCGTCGGAGCCGGAGGCCTGGCACAGTACCTCTTCGGCTCTCTCACCACGGTGACGGCAGGCGACCTCAGGCTGATCGCGGTGCTTGCGATCGTGATCTTGGTGACCACCCTCGGGCTGGCACCCCAGCTGTACGCCGTGTCCACCGACGAGGAGTTCGCCCGCACTCAGGGTTTGCAGGTGCGGTTCTACAACATTGCGGTTGTCAGCCTTGCCGCCATCACGGTCGCGCTGGCTATGCGGACCGTGGGGCTACTACTCGTCAGCGCGCTCATGGTGGTACCCGTCGCCGCGGCGCGCAATCTGGTACGCGGGTTCACCGCAGCCCTCATCTGCGCGGTCGCCATTGGCGTTGTCACGGCGGTCGGCGGTGCAGCCGCCTCCTTCTATGTGGACGCGGCTCCCGGTGCGTTCATCGTGTTGCTTGCAATCACCGTCTTTGTGCTGAGTTGGCCGCTCTCTTACCTCCTCCGACGGCGTCGTCTTGCAGCCGTCCCGGAGCTGGTCGACGACGATGAGCTGGTGGCGTCACATACGGTCACTGAGAGCCACCCTCACCATCACGCGCCGGGATGCGGGCATCCGGCCGTCCAACACGGCGATCACACCGACTTCATCCATCAAGGTCATCGGCATGCAGCGCATGCTGATCACTACGATGAGCACTGAGCCGGCCCGCCAACCGGCCCCGCCGAGGAACGCTGAGATGACGACCAGCACTGCCGCGAACGCCGAAGCCGCTAAGCCGTCGGGTCCTCAACGGAGGACCCGGCAGCGCGCAGCGGTGGAAGACATCCTGTCCGATCGGCTCGACTTTCGGACGGCCCAGCAGATTCATGACGATCTGCGACATCACGGCGATCGCATTGGTCTGACGACGGTTTACCGAACCTTGCAGCTCATGACCGATGCCGGCGATCTTGACGCGATCCGGACCAGCGACGGTGAGACCGCGTACCGCCGCTGCTCCACCGGGCACCACCATCACCTCGTCTGCCGCATCTGCGGTCGGACGGTCGAGGTCTCAGGACCGGCTGTGGAGCGTTGGGCCAATGCGGTTGCCGAGCAGTATGGCTTCCGGGAGATCAGCCATGATTTGGAGATCTTCGGCACCTGCGATACCTGTTAGCGACTCCGCTGCACCTCAGAGGGGCGGCTCGTTTCCTGCTAGCACCCAAGACAAGTCTTGCTAGCACCCAAGAACGCTCGGTGAGGACGGATCGAGGAAGCGACCAGATCGTTACTGATTGCCTCACTCGCCAAGCTCGCTCGGCGCGGATCGCGCGTTGGAGCCCGCGATCGGGGCCGATCTCAGGTGGTGGGCCGATCGTTGCTCACGACATTCGGCTTCGCGCCGCCGTACCGTCGGTCACGCTGGGCGTACAACTCGATGGCTCGCCAAAGATCCCGGCGGTCGAAGTCCGGCCACAATCGATCAAGGAACACCAGCTCCGCGTACGCGCTCTGCCAGAGCAGGAAGTTGGAGGTCCGCTGCTCTCCCGAGGAGCGGACGAAGAGATCGACATCGGGGATGTCAGGTTCATCCAGAAAATGCCGAAACCGCTCCTCAGTGAGCTTGCGCGGGTCGAGGCGTCCCTCGGCAGCCAGCTGGGCGATCCTCCTGGTGGCGTCCACGATCTCCGCGCGGCCCCCGTAATTCACACAGAACTGCAAGGTCAGAACATCGTTGTCGACGGTGCGGCGTTCGGCGTCCTCCAGCTCGCTGATCACACTGCGCCACAGCCGCGGCGCTCGTCCCGCCCAGCGCACTCGCACACCCATCGCATCCAGCTGTTCCCGCCGCCTTCTGATCACATCGCGGTTGAAGCCCATCAGCCAGCGAACCTCCTCCGGGGAACGATTCCAGTTCTCGGTGGAGAAGGCGTACGCCGAGAGATATTTCAACCCGACCTCGATGGCGCCCTCGATCACGTCGAACAGCGATGCTTCTCCGCGTGCGTGGCCTTCGGTCCGGGGCAGATTGCGCGCCTTGGCCCAGCGTCCATTGCCGTCCATCACGATCGCCACATGAGTCGGGAGCCGGTCCTGGGCTATCTGCGGGGCGCGAGCACCGCTGGGATGGGGAGTCGGCGCACGTGCCTGACGGACACCCGGCTCCGGCTTCGCCTTCGTCTTGCGACCCGGCGTCTGGCGCTGCCGGAGTCGTGGTTCACGACTCCCTCGTTCACTAGTCCTAGAGAGCTTGGCCACGTCAGGGACAATATCGAGGTGCCGACCTACCGCGACGAAGCAGTGGTTCTTCGCACCCACAAGCTTGGGGAGGCCGATCGGATCATCACCATGTTGAGCCGGCGCCACGGCAAGATACGCGCCGTGGCGAAAGGCGTGCGGCGTACCACGTCGAAGTTCGGTGCTCGGCTCGAACCGTTTTCTCATATCGACCTGCAGCTCGCCGTTGGACACTCACTTGACGTGATCACCCAGGTTGAATCACTGGATGCTTTCGGCGAACCGCTGACCGAGAACTATCCCGCCTATACGGCAGGCCAGGTGATGCTGGAAACGGCCGATCGCTTGGTGGTCGAGGAGTCCGAGCCCGCGGTGCAGCAGTACCTCCTTCTCGTCGGAGCCTTGCGCGCGCTCAACGGAGGAACCTCTGATGGCATTCGCCCTCCAACGTTGATCTTGGACTCCTACCTGCTGCGGGCCCTGGCGATCGCGGGCTATGCGCCCTCCTTCTCCGCTTGCGCGCGCTGTGGTGTCGCCGGGCCACACAGAGCATTTTCCGCAGCCTTGGGTGGCGCCGTGTGCGAGCGATGCCGGCCCGCCGGAGCTGCGCGTCCCGCTCCGGAGACCTTGGCCTTGCTCGGTGCGCTGCTCGAAGGCCGTTGGCCCGACACCCGCCACGTACCTGATCATGTGGCACGGGAAGCCAGTGGACTTACCGCCGCCTTCGTTGCCTGGCATATGGACCGAAACCTGAGATCTCTGGCGCATGTCGAGCGTTGACCCGCGGTGGGCTCCGCCGCAGGAGTCACAGCCGTTCACTACCGGGCAGCCACCTCAGCCGACGATGCCCCCACACCCGCTCGGCCCGCAGCAGACCCCCATTCGACGACTGCCCCCCGCCCCGCAGCCAGCCGTGCAACGACCGCATCGGGTCGCGTATGTTCTCGCAGTGATCATGCCGGTGATCTTGCTGGCCGTTATGGCCGCGCCGTTCGGCATCGCCTGGACCATCGCCCGGGTGCGGCAGGTTCCTGGTAGCGCAACGACTCCAGCTCCGCTGGATCCCAACGCTCCGGGCGGAGCGCCTGGCCTCGGCGATCCTTACTACCCCCAGGCCGGCAACAGCGGCTATGACGTGACCAAGTATCAGATAGTGGTCAGCTGGGATCCCGGGACCCAGACCCTGACCGGGACGACGACCATCAGCGCGCGGGCTACCCAACAGCTCAACTCGTTCTATTTCGACCTCGTGCTGCACACGAACAAGGTGAGCGTCAACGGTGTACCTGCCGAGTCCATCGCGAGAGGCTTCTCCGACGTCTATGTCAAACCCGCGCAACCGATCGCCGCCGGTAGCACCTTCCAAGTACTCGTCAACTACTCGGGTAAGCCCGGCGACATTCGGCAGGGCGACGTGCACCCATGGTCGACCGGTGACGGCGAGTGGATCGTGGCGGGAGAGCCCGAAAGTTCGGCCTGGTGGTATCCCGCTAACGATCACCCGTCCGATCCCGCCTTAATGGACGTTTCGATCAGGGTGCCGGCTGGTATGGAAGCCATCAGCGTCGGACGGCTCGAGTCGGCCGACGCCGGCAACGAGAAGGGCTTCGATACCTGGCACTGGATCGCCCGGCAGCCCATGGCGACCTACCTGAACTTCATGGCCATAGGCCACTACGAGCTCAGGCAGGGCATCGACCATGGCCTGCCCTACGTCTACGCGGTGTCTGAGAAACTGTCCGCCGAGCAGCGCAAGGTGGCGTTCGCGGCTCTGATGACAACCGGTGCGCGGATTCGGACTCTGGAGAAGATGTTCGGGCCCTACCCGTTCACCGAACTGGGCGGCGTGGTCCCGGTGGAACGGCTGTGGTTCGGTGGGCTGGAAACCCAGACCCGGCCGGTCTATGAGGCGAGATCGATCTTGGACCGAAATTTCGACTCGGGCCTGCTGAACCACGAGCTAACCCACATGTGGTTCGGCGACAACGTGACTGTACGACAATGGAACGACATCTTCACGACCGAGGGCTACGCCTCTTGGGCCCAGTGGGGTGCTACCGAGCTGACGGGCGGTCGCAAGGCCAACGACGCTTTGAATCGCACCTACGACCGGGTCAAGGACAATGACGCGTTCTGGAAGATCACCATGATCGATCCGGGCAAAGCGCATCTCTTCGACGCCGTCTACGTACGCGGTCCGATGGCGCTCCAAGCCCTCCGTAACGTGATGGGCGATGCTGCCTTCTTCAAGTTGGCCAGGGACTGGGGTCAAGACCCGGGGAGTCGAACTCTCGAGGAATGGATGGCGGCAGCGCAAGCGCACACCACAGTTGATCTTGGACCCTTCTTCCGGGCGTGGATCTACTCTCCAACGGCTCCGGCTCGGACTGCGGCGAACGGATTTCGGTAATGCGGACGGCCGATTTCGGCAACTGGTGACAGCAGGTTCTGTTAGACACTGATCCTGCAAATTTCCGACCAATGCGGGTTGTCTCGACCCCCGAGTTCAGGTGTCGAAAGCCCGCACTGGTCGGAAATCTGACAGGACCGACAGCTGCCAAGACATGCAGCTGCCTGCCGTGGAGAGGGACTTGATCAGCCCACTCGATTGATGGCCGAGGTAACGGCCTCGAGTGAAGCGGTGACGATGTTTGCGTCCATCCCTACTCCCCAAACGACCACGCTGTCCTCGCCTTCTCCGACCTCGCACTCCACGTACGCAGCGGCGAGCGCGTCCCCACCGGCAGAGAGTGCGTGCTCGGTGTAATCAAGCACGCGTACATGGTGGCCAAGCGTGGAGATGGCATCGACGAACGCGGAAACTGGGCCATTCCCCTCGCCGGTAAGCGTCTGCATCCAGCCATTGGCTACGACCTGGGCCGTCAGTGAGGTCTGGCCGTTCTCGATCGACGCAGTCGAGACACTCACCAGATGCAGCGGCTTCTCTGGCTCCAGATACTCGAACTGGAAGATCTCCCACAATCGGCTCGAGCTGACCTCGCCGCCGTCGGTGTCCGTATGTGCCTGAACTACCTTTGAGAACTCGATCTGCAGCCGTCGCGGCAAGTCCAAGTTGTGCTCGGACTTCATGATGTAGGCGACCCCGCCCTTGCCGGACTGAGAGTTCACCCGGATGACCGCTTCGTACGTGCGACCGACATCGAAGGGGTCGATGGGCAAGTAGGGCGCAATCCAGGCGATCTCGCGGACACTGATGCCCTGCGCCTCGGCTCGATTCTCGAGGTCTTCCAGGCCTTTCTTGATCGCATCCTGGTGGCTGCCCGAGAAGGCGGTGTAGACCAGGTCACCCGCGTACGGGTGGCGCGGGTGGACCGGCAGGTTGGTGCAGTACTCCACAGTGCGGCGGATCTCGTCGATTCGGGAGAAGTCGATCTTGGGATCTATTCCTTGTGAGAACAGGTTCATTCCCAACGTGACCAGGTCGACGTTGCCGGTGCGCTCGCCGTGGCCGAAAAGGCATCCTTCGACACGGTCAGCCCCGGCCATCATCGCCAGCTCGGTCGCCGCCGTGGCCGTGCCGCGGTCGTTGTGAGGGTGCAGCGAGATGGCGACGTGCTCTCTGTTGTGCACATGCCGGCTGAACCACTCGATCTGATCGGCATAGACGTTCGGCGTCGCCATCTCGACGGTCGCCGGCAGGTTCAAGATGATCTCGCGGCGATCGGAGGGCTGCCAGACATCCATGACGGCATTGCAGACCTCGACGGCAAACTCCATCTCGGTACCAGTGAAGATCTCCGGCGAGTACTCGTAACCAAACTCCACGTCGCCGAGATACTGCTCGGCGTACTTCATCACCAGTTCGGTCCCGCGGGTGGCCAAGGCGATGCATTCGGCCCTGTCGACATGGAAGACCACGCGCCGGAACAGCGGCGCCGTTGCGTTGTACATGTGGATGGTTGCGGTCTTGGCCCCGACAATCGACTCCGCGGTGCGTTCGATCAGGTCTTCGCGTGCTTGAGTCAGTACGGAGACAACGACGTCGTCTGGGATTTTGTCCTGCTCAATGAGCTGTCTGACGAAGTCGAAGTCGGTCTGGCTGGCAGAGGGGAATCCGATCTCGATTTCCTTGTAACCCATCTGCACCAGCAGATCGAACATCTTGTGCTTACGGGCCGGGGTCATCGGATCGATCAGCGCCTGGTTGCCGTCACGAAGATCGGTCGACAACCAACGCGGCGCCTTGGTGATCACATTCGACGGCCAGGTTCGGTCCGGAAGGTCGATGGGGGTGAACGGCCGATAGCGATGGAAAGGCATCGGGCTCGGTTGCGGGACCGGTGCCGATTGGACCCTGGTACCGAATGATGTCGTGCTCGCCGAACGGCCGGATGTGGTGATCTCTGACATGATTCCTCGCTGGTAGATGTGGAGCGGACCGGAAGCACGTCAAGACTCCGCAGCGAGGATGCCGGCCCTAGAGGGCCTCGCTGCGGCAGCCGAGGAGGAGCAACGCCCAACGGCGCTGGATGCCAGCCACGGCGTCACTGTAACACCCAAGCCCGTTCGAGGGCCAAGCCCTGTCTCGAAAGCAACGTCGAGCTGCGACAAATTACGTGGCGGAGTGACGGCGCAGTGCGGCACCCTGGTCGGATGCCGTTCGTACGCGTCCAGCCAGACGACATGGCTCAGGTCACCGCGGTCGCCAACATCGAAGAGGCGGCGCGTCAGGTCGACGACCCCGATGCGTTTCCGACAATCCCCGAGATCCTGGCTGGGCAGATGCGCTATGGCTGGGATCTCGAGCCTGCAGATCATTATCTCTACGTTCCTGAGGATGCATCCGACCCTGTTGGGGTGCTCGTGCTCGATATGCCCACCCGCGACAACCTGCATCTGGTTTGGGCCCAGATCTTCGTACATCCCGATCATCGCCGCCGTGGTCATGGCTCGGTGATCATGGACGAGGCACTGCGGCGTACGCGGGAAGCAGGTCGCAACACGATCTGGGTCGGCACGGCCGAAGACGATCAAGGTGCCCGTCGGTTCGTCGAAGGATTCGGCTTTGGGTACGCGAGCCACGACGCCCGTAGGCGCCAGGTACTCGCAGAGATCGATCAGTCCGAGATCGAGCATCTGTGGGCATCGGCTCAAGCGGCCGCTGCCGATTACTGTCTGGAGCGGCTGCGCCCGCCGATCCCGGACAAGGTGCTTAGCGAGATGGTCGAAGTGACTGCGGCCATCAACGATGCGCCGATGGGCGATCTGACGTACGAGGACGAAAAGTTCGATCTGCAACGGCTGCGCGACTTCGAAACGGCAATGGCGGGCAACGGGATGCGCGGGTATCGGGTCGTCGCGCGCCATCGCGGCTCTGGTGAAGTTGGTGGGCACACTGTCGTTGGCATCCATCCGCTGCTGTCTGAGGTGGGCGGTCAGGGTGATACCGCGGTCGCCCGTCACCACCGTGGCCACCGACTCGGATTGCTGATCAAGATCGATATGATGCACTGGCTCGCGGACGCTGAACCCCAGCTGAAGATCATCGAGACCTGGAACAATGCCGACAACACGTTCATGATCAATGTGAACGAGGCCCTGGGCTATCGACTGTCGCGCATCTTCAACATGTACGAATTGCGCCTCTAGCCTCTGTCAACCATCGGCGGACGTCCTGGTTGTGCTCGCCCAGTCGAGGTGTAGCCGCGTACCGGGTCAGGGGCGTCTTGCTCAACGTGATGGGGTTGCGGGTTTGTGGTGGGGCTTCGGAGCCGACAGACACGGTGGGCTCGAGACCGAGGCGCTCGGCCAGATCAAAGGCGTCGGCGATGGAACCAACACGTCCGGCGGGCACGCCCACCGAGGCGAGCCGTGCGGTCCACGCGTCGACCGTGTCGACCGCCAGTGCCTTCTCGAGAACGCGTACAAGGTTGTCCCTGTTCGTCACCCGGGCACCGTTGCTGGCGAAGCGTACGTCGTCGGCAGTGCCCGGGATGCCCAGGACCGAGGTCAGCTTCCGAAATTGCGCGTCATTGCCACAGCAGATTGCAAGATGTCCGTCCTTGGCGGCCAGAGTCTCGTAGGGAGCAATGGATGGGTGCCGGTTGCCCATGCTCACCGGTGTCCTTGCCGTCGCCAGGTACGCCGAGGCCTGGTTGGCCAGCGACCCCAAGAGACTAGATAGCAAGTTGACCTCGACGCGTTGCCCACTTCCATCGCGTTCTCGGGCTCGCAACGCTGCCAGGATGCCGATAACCGCATCCTTCGCCGTGAGTACATCCACGAGCGCAACGCCAACCTTCATCGGCTCCCCCGGAGTCCCTGTGATGCTCATCAGGCCGCCAACCGCTTGGACGAGGAAGTCGTACCCGGGCAGGTCTTTCCCCCCTCGACTGCCGAAGCCGGTGATGGAGGTGTAGACGATGCGAGGGTTTTCTACCGCGACCTGGTCATAGCCCAGGCCCTTCCGTTCCAGGGTGCCAGCGCGGTAGTTCTCCAGCAGGACGTCCGACCGCCGCGCCAGCTCCCTTGCCAGTTGCAGATCCTGCGGATCGGAAAGGTCGAGCTCTACAGACTTCTTGCTCCGGTTGGCGGAATCGAAGTAGGAGCTTGAGTTGTCCGTCCACGGAGGCCCCCACTGCCGGGTTTCGTCACCGACGCCTGGACGCTCCACCTTGATGACGGTCGCGCCGAGGTCGGCGAGCGTCGTCGCCGCCAGGGGCCCGGCCAGAACACGGCTGAAGTCGGCGACCAACAGACCTTCCAAGGGCAGGCTCAAGACGTCGCGCCACGTGGTTGCAGCACGCCATTGACCCGACGGGGAAGGTTCCATGGGTTCGTCGACTGCAGCGCTGGCGGCAGCCACTCTTCCCTCAGCGATTGATAGGTCACCGGCCGTACGAAGCGGTCCAGGGCCGCAGCGCCCACCGACGTAGCTGATGGCGCCGAGGTCGACGGCCAAGGACCGCCATGCTGCTGCGCCCAGGTGTATGCAACACCGGTCGGCCAGTCATTGGCGCACAGGCGACCCACCTTTGACGACAGCAACGACAGGCAGGCCGTGGCATCCGGGTCGTCCTCGTCAGCCGTGAACACGCTGCCGACTAGTGAGCCCTGCAGGCGATCGACCGCAGCAGCGAGCTTGGCGATGTCGGTGTACTCGACAACGACAACCACGGCACCGAAACACTCCTCGAGCAGCCTGCTGCCGTCCTGCAGAGCAGCGATCCCCGCCTCAAGAACGGCAGCTGGCGCAGACCAGCCCTCAACGGACACCTCAACGAGCTCAACGACGCGAGCACCGCTGAACATCAAGTCCTCGACCCCGTGGGCTGTTGACTTTGCGATCGCCTCGGTCAACATGACCAGATCAAGCGACGCCCGCCTCAGGGCCTTACCGATGGCGTCGACGGCCGCGGTTCCCGCTGGAACAAACACGAGACCGGGCTTGGTGCAGAACTGACCAGACCCGAGTGTGAAAGAGGCGACGCATCCCTCGGCAATCTCCTCCATCCGGGTGGCCGCCGCCGCCCTGGTGACCACGACCGGATTCACCGTCGACATTTCGGCGTACGTCGGAATGACGGTTCGCCGCTCGTTCGCGATGCGCCAGAGCGCCTGACCAGCTGCCTGTGACCCGGTGAACGCCAGGGCGGCAACTCCTTCGTCCCGAACGAGCGCGACGCCAGCGTCATAACCGACCACGATGTCGAAACTGCCCTTAGGAGCCCCAGCGCTGAGCAGAGCCGTCCGTGCGAGTACTGCCAGTCGGTCGCTTAGCAGCGGGTGCGCCGGGTGGGACTTGGCGATCACGGGACAGCCGGCAGCGAGAGCTGACCCCAAGTCGTTCCCAAGCATTCCGAAGGCGAAGGGAAAGTTGCTTGCGCCGAAGACGGCGACAGGTCCGAGCGGCTGGTTGACCCGTGCTAGGCCGGGTGTTGTGCTAGTTGGGTGATCGATCGTGGCAGCGAGATACGAACCCTCCGCAGCCACGTCGCCGTAAAAGCGCAGCTGCCCGGCTGCACGCGATACTTCAGCGGTGAGGCGCGTGTAACCCAGCGCGGTCTCTAGTTCGGCGAGCTTGACCATTCCCGGAGTGTTCGCTACCAGGGCAGCAGCGACCGCGTGCAACCAACCGCGCCGCTGCCGTGGACTCGCTGCCGCCACCGCCGAACTAGCACCCGACGCGCGCTCGACGACATCCCGAACATCGTGGGCGGACATCTCCTGCACCGTGCCGTTCGCCTGGCCGGTCCGCGGGTTGTATGAGGTGATAGTCACGACGCCGCCTTGATGGCGCGTTCGAGCACGTCCAGGCCGTCAGACAGCAGTTCCTGGCTGATGACCAGCGGCGGCAGAAGCCGTACGACATTGTTATACGTCCCACAAACCAGCACAAGGACACCCTCGCTGTGGCATTGTGACGCCACTTGGCGGGCGGTAGCAGGAGCAGGCTCCCGAGTCCCGGGCTTGACGAACTCAACAGCCAGCATGGCACCGCGCCCGCGGATCTCGCCGACGACCGAGTTGGCTCCCGTCAGGGCGCCAAGCCGTCGCAGCACCGCAGCCTCGATCTCTTGCGCCTTCCGGACCAGCTGCTCGCGCTCGATGGTTTCCAAAGCACCGAGCGCCGCGGCGCAGGCGACCGGGTTGCCGGCATAGGTGCCGCCGAGGCCCCCCGCAGGAACTGCATCCATGAGCTCAGCACGTCCCGTGACAGCCGAAAGCGGCATACCGCCTCCCAGTGCCTTGGCCGTCGTAATCAGGTCAGGCACAACCCCCTCGTGCTCACAGGCGAATAGGGCCCCCGTACGTCCAAGTCCGGTCTGGATCTCGTCAGCGATGAACACGATGCCATGCTCGTGCGCGAACTCCTGGACGGCCTTCAAATAGCCCGGCGGCGGCACGATGAAGCCGCCCTCACCCTGGATCGGCTCCGCGATAATCGCGGCAACGTTGTTCGCGCCGACCTCAGTGATCACCGTGTCGCGCAGCGCCGCCAGCGCCTCTTCCGCGCAGTTCTCAGGCCCGCTCGGCCATCGGTACGGGTACGGCGAGGGAACCCGGTAGACCTCTGGAGCGAATGGACCGAAACCCTCCTTGTACGGCACGTTCTTCGCCGTCATGGTCATTGTGAGCAGGGTGCGTCCGTGGTATGCGTGCCCGAGCACGATCACAGCCGGGCGACCGGTCGCCGTACGAGCAATCTTGATCGCGTTCTCGACCGCTTCCGCACCGGTTGTGAACAACGCCGTCCGCTTGGGATGGTCGCCCGGGGTAAGCCGGTTGAGGTTGGCTGCTACGTCGACTGCGACCTCGTACTCCGTGACAAGGAAGCAGGTGTGGGTGAAGCGCTCAGCCTGCTCCGCAATACGTCTGACGACGGCCGGGTCGGACGCTCCGACGGATGTCACCGCGATCCCCGACGCCAAGTCGATGATGTGATTGCCGTCGACATCGACGAGGATGCCGCCACCGGCTCGCTCGATGAAGACAGGCATGGCGATGCCCAGCCCGCTGGAAAGTTCAGCAGCGCGCTGCACCTGCAACTTCTGGGAGATGGGACCTGGGATGGTGGTGGCCAGGATCCGGCGCTGCTCTGGCTGCGACATGTATTCCTCCGTCTGGTGGGCTATCGCCACGCTAAGAAGAATCGATGCCCGAATCTTGGTGCGATCTGCCCATTGGCCAGTTGCGCCTGTGCATTCTGACCAATGAGCCATTCCGTCGAATGAGCAACCCACGAGGCTGTGCTAAGCCACACCTCGTTCACGCAGCAGAAGCCAGAGCCGGGCGGCGAGGTCTGGATCGTCGATGTCGACACCGAGCGCCTCATGGGCTCGCGATACTCGGTAACGCAAGGTGTTGCGGTGCACGCCCAGGTCACGCGAAGCCTGTGCCCATTGCCCATGGTGGCGGAGATACGCGGCCAATGCCGCAATGACGTCCTTGCTTTGAACTTCTAAGAAGTCATCAAGCGTGGCAGCGATCAGCCGGGCATCTCCGAGTGGGAACTCCTCAAGCGACAGCTCTCCCCCAGACAGTCTGCGCAGCCGGCCCCCCAACCGGGACCGAGTCGTACCGATGTCCTCGAGGCGAACGAGCTCGGAGACGACTGCCGAGGCCGTAGGATCCGCCTTCGACAGCCATCGACTCAGGTCTGCCAGTCGCGGGTGCCGGGAGGGCAGCAGGTACCACGACTCGGCACGCGTTATCGCAACGGCCAGCACGTCCGCGGACCAGGACTCGACCACCCGGATGACCTTCTCGCTGTCCCGGGCGTGCACAAGGAGAACGCGACCCTCACGCTGAAGCATGGGCAGGCCTTCCAGCGCGGCGAGTTGGCGGGCGGCCTCGATGTGTCCGAGATCCACCAGGCTCGCCACGCAGCGGGCCGTCGCCTCACGCGCCGGCGCATCGCGTTGCCAATGGATCGAGTCGATGCTCAGCAAAGCCACCGCAGTGAGCACAACTTGGCGGCGCATCGCGGACAACTGCTCCGTCGTGCCGACGGCCAAGTAGCCCACCACGGTGGCCTCCACCGACAAAGGCAAGACCGCCACATACCGACCACGCGCGACGAACGACGCAGCCGAGTGGACACCAGCCACCTCTAGTCGCTCGACCTCTGACTGCAGTGCCTCCGCCTCCTCGACCAGTCCAGCCGGATGAATCTGATCGAGCTTGCCGGTAGGCGTCAACGTGGCCGCCCACCCGTCCACCGCCCGCGCCAACCGTCGAAGCACCTCTGCCGCCGGATCCGCCGAGGCAGCCGCGTCGATGAGCGCCCGGTGCGCCGCGACCGCATCCTGAAGGTGCTGCTCAGAAGAGCGCGCCCGCGCCGTCCAGTAGGCCTTGGAGATCGTCAGGAATGGTGTTGCGGCCGGGACAATGAGCAGGGTGAGCTCGCCGATTTTGCACGCCTCAACGAGCGCCTCTGGAGGCTCGGAGTAGCGCGGCCCCAGGCCTATACCAAGCGCGGCGATCCCGACGCTCCTGAGCCTGGAAACGTATCCCTCCCACTCGATCCTGCTGGTCGGAAGGACCAAACCAGTGGTCAACAACAGTTCCCCGCCTGACACGTACGACGTCGGGTCGACGAGCTCGGAAACATGCACGGCCGTGACCGGGGTCTCGGGGACCACGAATCCATCTGCCGGGTGCAGGTCCTTCCCCAATGCCCGGCACAAACTCGCCACGGTGGGCAGCGCCACACCACACTCCTGGGTTGCTTCGTACACAGTCTGCCGCGAGCAATGCCGAGCGCAGCACAACCCA
>Ga0207428_10002609_pt1 | contig 18000 bp, 16 predicted proteins | sample RhiMethybrSRZTD1_FD_187600 | JGI IMG/M metagenome (GOLD analysis project Ga0207428, IMG submission 187600) | Populus rhizosphere microbial communities from Tennessee, USA - Rhizosphere MetaG P. TD hybrid SRZTD1 (SPAdes) (version 3) | ecosystem: Host-associated > Plants > Roots > Rhizosphere >...
TCTCTTCGGGGGCGTTGTCGATCGAGTCGAAGCTGCGGAACTGGATCTTCGGATTATTCTTGGCCAGCACCTTGGTGATGGCCGCAGTCAAAGTGGTCTTGCCGTGGTCTACGTGGCCGATGGTCCCGACGTTGACGTGCGGCTTGGTACGGTCAAATTTCTCTTTCGCCATGTTTCAATTCACCCTGTCTGTCAGGATGGTGGTTGATTTCAGAATAAAACTGGTACAGTACCGCGCGCGTAAGCAAGCGGCCGACTGATGAGACAGCCGCTTGCTTACGCGCGCGGTACCGTCTTTAAAATCGAAAGCCCACAACCGGACTTGAACCGGTGACCTCGTCCTTACCAAGGACGCGCTCTACCTACTGAGCTATGTGGGCTTGACTTGTTTTGGAGCGGGCGACGGGATTCGAACCCGCAACAACTAGCTTGGAAGGCTAGTGCGCTACCATTGCGCTACGCCCGCCCGCTCTCAAATCTCAAGTCTGAAATTTGAGATTCCAATGCAGGGGGTAGGATTCGAACCTACGTAGGACTATCGTCCGCCGGGTTTACAGCCCGGTGCCATTAACCACTCGACCACCCCTGCGCGAAAGCCCTGCAAAACTTCAATAAACTTTATGATCTGGCTTTTCTTCTAAAAGCTCTGCCATTACCCATATTGAGAGCGCGAAAGTTCTCCGTCAAAGAATGGCAGTTTGGACAAAGCAACTCCAAGTTCCCTTCATCATTGTTGGTGGGGGCGCCATCAATAGATGCTTCTAGTGGAACCTTGCCTGTAACAGGATGCCTTTGATCCCAGCCACAGCGACAGCATCTCTCTATATACTTTTCCAGCAGGTATCTTTTGATGTGGGCCGAGAGCAAGGGGGGCTTTTGTTCCCCTATTGCCACTTACCAAGCCGGCTTTCCACTTTCGGATATACTCCCCATGCTGGTAATCAGCCTGACATCTATTGGAGCAATACTTGGAGCCGCTGAATTTAGTCGGCCTTAAGCAGAAGAGGCATTGACTCATTGCAAAACCTCAACCCACAAAAAGAACTCAAAGCCGGTGGAGGGAATTGAACCCCCGACATGCAGTTTACAAAACTGCCGCTCTACCCCTGAGCTACACCGGCTCAAGTCAGATTGCGCTGTCAATCACAGCCCCATAACATCACCAATCATCGAAAAAGAGCGTTGCCACCAAAACGCGCATACTAGCAACGTGGACTAATTTTTGCAAGCGCCTGACTTATATTCTAATTTTAGTCAGGAGATTTTCCTCTCGTGTTCGCTCTATTTGCGCAATCTGATCAGCCCTTTGAGTTCGTCCATGAACTCGGAGACGTCCTGAAATTCCAGGTAAACGGAGGCGAAGCGTACATAAGCGACCTTATCGAGATCTTTCAGACGGCGCATGATCATCTCGCCGATCTTCGATGTCGGGCGTTCGCGCTCCGGCGAAGTCTGCACGAAAGCTTCGACCGCATTGACTATGGCCTCGAGTTTGGCGGTCGAGACGGGGCGTTTCTCGCAGGCGCGGAGCAGACCTGACATGACCTTATCGCGGTTGAACGGTTCGCGCCTGCCATCTTTCTTGATGACCATGTATGGAATTTCGTCAATTCTTTCGTAGGAAGTGAATCGCCGCTCACATTTCAGGCACTCGCGGCGCCGGCGTATCGAATCGCCCTCGCGCGATTCGCGTGAATCAACGACCCTATCTTCGATGTGTCCGCAGAATGGGCACTTCATAAGATAATTCCTCCGCTAGCTTTCAAGACCGAAAGAGCCACGGGGCCACAGAGCCACAGAGCAGGAGGGACGGAGAGATAGAGAGACGGGGGGGCAGAGCGCCGCTTTTCCTCCCCGTCTCCCCCTCTTTCCGTCTCCGCGGCCTTGTGGCTCTGTGGCTGTATCGAGTCTTTCAGTTCGGTCTCGCTGGCGATCATCTCGCGCAACTGTCCGAGGCTGATGTCGTCGCGGATAAGATAGAACAGCCCGATTACGAACGGGGGCCCAAACGCGATCAGGTGATAGACAATGGCGATGCTGGCGGCGAGGTTGGGATCGAGACCGAGAAATTCCAATCCCTTGGCGGCGGCCGCGTGGAAAGCGCCGGCCGAACCGCCCGGAGTCGGCGCTACAGAACCGACCAGGCCGAATCCGAGGACGAAAATAGTGTGGCTGATCGGAAAGTTGAGTCCGAAGGCGAACAACGTCAGCCATGTCGCCGCCGAGACCAGCCCCCAGACACAGGCGGTAAAAAAAACCGTCACCGCCAGCGCGCGCAGATTGAGCAATACCGACAGCCCGTCGGCGAGGTGACTGATGAAATTCAGCAACGGATAAGACAGCTTCTTCGGAAGCCAGGCGCCCCGTCGCTTCAACCTCTCGATTACCGCCGCGGCATTAAGTCTCAACAGCACGAGGAGGGCGATCCCGACGGCGACGCCGATCAAAAGGGTCAGCCCGACGGACCGGATCGCATTGAGAGCGTTCGCATTGCCTTGATCGGGCGGAAGTTTGAAGAAGAGCAGATTTGCGGCGAAGAGCGAGACTACGGCTGTCGTGTCAAATAAACGCTCGATCAGAATGGTCGCAAAGGTCGCGGTGGGTTTTATTCGTTCACGCAAGCTGAGGACCGCCGGCCTGATGATTTCGCCCGCGCGTCCGATGACGAATATCGCGCCGAACCCCACCGAGGTCGCCGCGAAGAGGTTGCTCAACTTTGTCGCTCTGATGGGAGAAAGAAGCGCCTGCCATCTCAAACTGCGCGCAAACATCGTCAGGTTGATAAGCAACGCCGCCAACAGCAATGGCCATATCCGGGCGTTTCGCAGATGAGCCCCTACCGCGTCCAAATCCAGGCGACTGATGAACCACCAAGCCAGTCCGAGACCAATCGCCAGAATAAGAACCGATTTCAGATTTTTGCTCACAAATTAAAACTCACCACAAGATGTTGTATAGAAGCTGCAAGCTACAACAAATTGAGCTATGGCGCAAGATTTTAATTTAACATGGAGCCCGAAGGGCGCGCGCCGAGAGGCGTCTGGCTTGGGACAAATCAACTGAATATGTCTTTGACTTTGGCGCCGAAGCGCCGGGCCGTTCCCTGATTGAGCCGTTCTTCAATTTCGGCGAAATCTTCGAGCAATCGCTTCTGCTCTCGGGTCAATCGAGTGGGAGTGACAACCGTAGTGACCACGAACAGATCGCCGCGTCCGTGGCCTTGCAATGAGACGATGCCTTTTCCTTTGAGACGGAAGATGGAACCGGTCTGTGTGCTTTCGGGGACGTTCAGCGTCTCTTCGCCGTCGAGCGTGGGAACGCTGATCTCGGCGCCGAGAGCGGCTTGAGTGAAGGTGACGGGAACATTGACGTAGAGATTATTGCCCTGACGTTCGAAGATCTCGTGTTCTTTTACGTGGATCACCACATAGAGATCGCCAGCCGGCCCGGCGCTCTGGCCCGCCTCGCCCTCGCCGGCCAATCGCAAACGCGCGCCTGTGTCCACGCCAGCGGGGATTTTCACTTCAAGTTGTTGTTCCTTCTCGGTTCTGCCCTGGCCGCGGCAGGTTTTACAGGGGCTGGTGATCACTCGGCCTGCGCCGCGACATTGATGGCAGGTGCGGCTGACTGAGAAGAATCCCTGTTGGAATCTGACCTGTCCTGATCCGCCGCAAAGATTGCACGCGACCGGCGCCGAGCCGGGGGCCGCCCCGGTCCCTTTGCAGGCGACGCAGTTTTCGAGCCGGGGTATTACAATTTGAGTTTTGAAACCAGCCGCCGCCTGTTCCAGCGTGATTTCGAGGTCGTAGCGGAGGTCGGCGCCGCGCTGGGGGCCCCCCCGACGCGAACTGCGCCCGCCGAAGATGTCGCTGAAGAGATCGCCGAGAATGTCCTCGAAGCCGCCGAAACCCGGGTCAGTCCACGCGCCCGACGCGGCGGACGATCCGACCCCAGCATGACCGAACTTGTCATACCGCGAGCGACTTTCGGCGTTTGAGAGGACGCCGTAAGCCTCGTTGATCTCTTTAAATTTATCCTCCGCCGTATGATCTCCGGGATTGCGATCCGGGTGGTACTGCAGCGCCAGCTTTCGATAAGCGCTCTTCAACTCCTGCTCTGTGGCGTTCCGGCTGACGCCGAGGACCTCGTAATAATCTATTTTATTCACTGGTTTCCCTTCGCCTTATTTATTCTTGATGCGCTGGCGGCGCCAAAATGAATCCGACATCATCTTACGGGCAGACACTCATGTCTGTTCCTACAATGATACCGGCTCTCAATTGAGCGCGCCAGCCGGAGTATGGGCGAGCGCCTGTTCCAGTAAACGCGCAATGAAATTGACCGCGCCGATGGCGCGCGCGTATTCCATTCTCACCGGCCCTACGACGCCCAGACTGCCTATGATCTGGTCGCCATAGCTGTAATAAGAGGTGATCACGGCGCAGCCGCGCAAAGTGGGCAGAGTGTTTTCGGCGCCGATGCGGACCGAGACGGCCTGCTGTTGAACCATCTGATCGACGCACTCGTTGAGGATTTTTATAAGCCGCCCCTTCTCCTCGAACACGTGCAGCAATTCGCGTATTTTTTCTATATCGCCGAATTCGGGTTTGGTGACGATGTTAGAAGCGCCCTCGACGAAGACCTCGGATTCTGATTGGGCGGTCTCGCTCACCCCGCGCTCGCAGATCATAACCGCGATTTGCAGCAGGCGGTCATACAGCGCCTTTTCTTCGGACAGGCGTTTGAGCAGTTCCGATCGGATTGCGACCAGGCTCAGGCCGCTGAAATTGGCGTTGAGGTAGTTCGCGGCGCCGTGCAATTCGTCCTGGGTCAGGTCTTCGTCGATCCTCACCAAACGATCCTGAACCAGACCCGCGCGCGAAACCGTGATGACCAGGATGCGCCCGTCGCTCAGCCGGACGAAGTCAATATGTTTAATGATGTCGTAGGCGATGTTCGGGGATATGACGATCCCCACGTTCTGGGAAAATTGAGACAGAAGGTGTGACGCGCGAGACATCAGTTGATCCGCGCTCGTCCAATTCGCCGGAGCCCGCTCGCCGAGCAGTCCTTGTTGTATCGCTGTCTCTTCGTGTTCGGAGAGCCTGGTCTGATCGAGTATGTGATCGACGTAGAAACGATAGCCCTTGTCGCTTGGAACGCGGCCTGCCGACGTGTGCGGCTGCTCGAGGAAACCCGCCTCTTCCAGGTCGGCGATGATGTTGCGCACCGTGGCGGACGATAAGCCTTCACTCGACATCCTGGAGATAGTGCGCGACCCGACCGGCTCACCGGTCGTGATGTGCGTCCTAATCAGTAGAGCCAGCATTTCACGGCTGCGCTCATCTATCTCCGATCTCCTTTTAATCATTTCGACTTCAGTGCGCGAGCCCACCTGGCTCGACCGGGTAAGATATATTCATTATGTTGCTCTCGGCTCTTCGCGCCGCAAGGTACCATTGCGTCAGAAATTGTGTCAAGGCGCAGCTTCCACACACTCCTTAACCGCAGAAAATACAGGACAAGCGGCGTTTTACAGAGTTGCGCACGAGGTTGCGGCCCCCCAACACTGAGGGAGGGCGCGTCCCATCAAATGCTTTTCATCGCACTCCGACTCCCTCTCATTCGGGCTGCCGTTACTTATCTTGCAAGGCCAGGGAGATTGTACTAAGATTCTCAATCTTGAAACAGGCTTCCTTTCGGTACCCGTACACGCCAGCATAAGCATGTAAAGGATCAAATCCGCTGGGGATATAAATCCAGCCCGAGAGCGCTTAATGAAAGAGTACATTCCGATTCTAATTGTCTTCATTTTTGTCGCGGGATTCGCCGTGACAAACATCGTCCTTTCGCACGTCGTGGGCAAGCGCAAAAACACACGCGCCAAATTGATGCCATATGAATGCGGAATGGACCCGGTCGGCTCCGCCCATCAGCGGTTTTCTGTGAAGTTCTATCTGATCGCGATGCTCTTCATATTGTTCGACATAGAGGCGATCTTCCTGCTTCCGTGGGCCGTCGTCTTTAAGACGTTGAGCCAGGCGATAACCGATGCCGGGCAAAACGGGCGGGCGTTTGTTTTCCTCGAGATGATGATCTTCGTCGCTGCGCTGTTTGTCGGATATATCTATGTCTGGAAGAAGGGGTTATTTGAGTGGAATCGGAATTAGCGATAGTGGGACAGACTTAAAGTCTATCCTATTATCCTAGGATCAAACTATGGGACTCGAAACTATAATCGGCGAAGTTTTACCTGAGGTGATTACCACGCAGCTCGACTCGCTGGTCAACTGGGCGCGTAAGTCGGCGCTCTGGCCGGCCACGTTCGGGCTTGCCTGCTGCGCGATAGAGATGATGGCGATGACCGACCCGCGCAACGACGTGGCCAGATTCGGGGCGGAGGTATTTCGAGCCAGCCCGCGCCAGGCCGACGTGATGATCGTCGCCGGCCGTGTATCGATCAAGATGGCGCCGGTGCTGCGGCGCATTTACGACCAGATGCCGGAACCCAAATGGGTGATTTCAATGGGCGTGTGCGCGTCCGCCGGCGGCGTGTTCAACAACTACGCCATCGTGCAGGGCGTTGACAAGGTCGTCCCGGTCGACATCTTCGTTCCGGGCTGCCCGCCGCGGCCCGAAGGGTTGATATGGGCCATTATGAAGTTGCAGGAGAAAATCGAACGCGAAAAGGTTTTCAAGGAAGAGAAGGCTGCATAAATCCATGTCTCAAAACCAGGGGTCTCTAACCTCAGAACGGACACAAAGCGCGACTCGCTACCCCCGCTACGCTGACGCCTCTTTAATTCGCGCGAAATTCACAGACACAATCGAGGAGATCATCGAGGCTGCGAGCGAGATCACCATCGTCGCCAAACGCGACGGTCTGCTCGAGTTGATGACCTGGCTGCGCGACGAGCCGACGCTGCGATTCGATTATCTGAGCGACACGAGCGGGGTGGATCTGGGCGAATTCGCGAGCCCGCGCTTCGCCATCGCCTACCACCTTTATTCTTTCACGCACAATCACCGGCTGCGGGTGAAGGTCTTCCTCGAAGAGGACGACGCGCGCCTGCCGACGATGTGGAATCTGTGGAAATCGTCGAACTGGCTGGAGCGCGAGGTTTATGACATGTTCGGCGTCGCTTTCGACGGCCACCCGGATCTGCGCCGGATACTGACGCCGGCGGATTACGAGGGCCACCCGCTGCGCAAAGATTTCCCGATTAAGGGCTACTGATTGGGAGTTTAGCCACAGAGTCACGGAGACACAGAGATGGAGAGACAGAGAGATAGAGAAACTGCAGGGACCACGGAGCCGCTTTTTCTCCTTGTCTCTGCGTCTCTGTGTCTCTGTGGCTAAACTTCGCAATCCGCAATCAAGATATGCAAGTACAAGCAAAAGAAATAGTCGTTCCGACGTCCTCAATCTCGATGCTACGGAAGCCGGACCCGCTCTCCGACACTCTGATGACAGTCTCGCTGGGGCCGCAGCATCCTTCGACGCACGGCGTGCTCCGCCTCGAACTCGTTCTCGACGGCGAGACCGTGGTCAAAGCCATACCTGACATCGGCTACCTGCACACCGGCATCGAGAAGACGATGGAGAAGGAGAAGTGGCAGCAGGTGGTGACCATCACTTGCCGCGCGGATTACCTCAATTCGATGGGCAACGACCTGGGTTATTGCCTGGCGGTCGAGAAGTTGATGGGCGTCGACGTTCCCAAGCGCGCCCAGGACCTGCGCGTGCTCTTTACGGAGTTGAACCGCCTCTCGTCGCACCTGGTCTGGTTCGGCACGCACGCCATGGACATCGGCGCGATGACCGCCTTCTTTTACGCCTTCACCGAGCGCGAAAGGATTCTCGACCTTTACGAATGCGCCACCGGCGCGCGCTTGCACCAGAGCTATTTCATCGTCGGCGGCAGCCGCTGGGATATTCCCGACACATTCGTTCCTCTTTGCGACGAATTCCTCAAAGGCTTTCCGAAGTTCCTCGACGAGTGCAAGCGTCTGGTCACGGGCAACAGGATCTTCCAGCGCCGCACACAGGGCGTGGGCGTGATGAAGCGCGAAGACGCGATCGATTGGGGACTGTCCGGCCCGACGATTCGGGGCAGCGGCGTCAATTGGGACATCCGCAAGGCCGAGCCTTATTCGGGCTATGACACTTACGATTTCAAAGTCCCCGTCTACGACACCTGCGACGTGTGGGCGCGTTACCTGGTGCGGATGGAGGAGATGGAGGAGAGCTGGAAGATTTGCGTCGAGGCCCTCAACCGAGTGAGGGAGCCGGGCGAGTTCGTCGCCAATCATCCGAAGCTTAAACTGCCCGAACGCGACCTGATGAAACAACACATCGATGTGATGATCCATCACTTCCTGCTCGCGTCGGAGGGCTTCACCGTTCCGATCGGCGAGGTCTATCAATCGATCGAGTCGGCGCGCGGCGAACTCGGGTTTCACGTCGTCAGCGACGGCGCCGAGCGTCCATACCGAGTCCACATGCGCACCCCGTCCTTCATCAACCTTTCGGCGCTGCCCTCGATGGTTGAAGGCTCGTTGATCGCGGACGTCGTCGCCGTCATCGGCAGTATCGATATTGTTCTGGGAGACGTAGATCGGTAAGCGGATGTCAGATGTCAGATGCTAGATGCTAGCGAGACTGACATCTGACATCTGACATCTGACATCTGAAAATATGTTCAGCGAAGCGAACGAAAAGAAGCTAGACAAAATCATCACGCGTTATCCGGTCAAACGCTCGGCCATCCTGCCCGCGCTCTACATCGCGCAGGAAGAGCATGGCTACGTGACCGACGACGACGTGAAATACATCGCCGGCCGTCTGGATATGCGCGTCAACGAGGTTGAAGAGGTGGTGACCTTTTACACCATGTATTCGCGCAAGCCCATCGGCAAATACAAATTGCAGGTCTGCCGCACCCTCTCTTGCTGGCTCCGGGGCGCGGAAGAGATCACCGAGCGGATCGAACACAAACTCGGCTGCGGAATCGGCGAGACCACGCCGGACGGCAAGTTCACGCTGGTGGAGGTAGAGTGCCTGGGCTATTGCGATCTCGCGCCCTGTATGCAGGTCAATTTTGATTACCATGAGAAGGTGACGCCTGAGCGTGTGGACGAGATCATCGCCGGCCTGTCGTAAAAGGGCTTAAAGTTACAGAGGTAGATGAATAGCCACAGAGACACGGAGACACAGAGAAGGAGAGGTAAAGATATGGATATGGATAGAAAAAGCGTCGTCGCAGTACCTTCCTCTCTTCAACTCTGTGCCTCTGCGCCTCTGTGGCTAATATAGAGCGAAACAAAATCCATGACCAAGGTTATAACATCGAGATTTCATTTGAAGGGTCGCGCCTGCGACATTGATGTTTACATCGAACACGGCGGCTATCAGGCCCTTCCCAAAGCGCTCAAAGAGTTCACGCCCGATCAGGTCATCGAAGAGGTCAAGAAGTCGGCCCTTCGCGGTCGCGGCGGCGCGGGGTTTCCGACCGGGTTGAAGTGGAGCTTCGTTCCGAAAGAATCGAAGCGGCCTAAGTATGTCGTCTGCAACGCCGACGAATCGGAGCCGGGCACGGGCAAAGACCGCGACCTGATGCGCTACGACCCGCACCAGATGATCGAGGGAATGATCATCGCGGCTTACGCCCTGGGGGCGCGCGACAATTACATCTACATTCGCGGCGAGTACTGGTACATCCTCGAGATTTTGGAGAAGGCTCTGGAGGCGGCTTATGACCGCGGCTATCTGGGCAAAAACATTCTCGGCTCGGGATTCGACTGCAACATCTACGTCCATCCGGGGGCGGGCGCATACATATGTGGCGAGGAGACCGCGCTGCTCGAATCGCTCGAAGGCAAGCGCGGACATCCGCGGCTGAAACCGCCGTTCCCGGCCGTGGTCGGGCTCTACGGCGGCCCGACCGTGGTCAATAACGTCGAGACGCTGGCCGTCGTGCCGTGGATCATTTTGAACGGCAGCGAAAGATACAAACTACTCGGGACCGAGAAGAGCGGCGGCACGAAGCTCTACACCGTCAGCGGCCACGTCAACCGACCAGGCAATTACGAAGTCCCGATGGGCTATCCGCTGATGTCGCTGATCAACAACGACTGCGGCGGCATCGCAGGAGGTCGCAAGTTCAAAGCCTGCATCCCCGGCGGTTCGTCGGTCCCGATCCTGACCGCCGAAGAGTGTGAAAAGGTGACGCTCGATTACGAATCGGTCGCCGCGGCCGGATCGATGCTCGGCTCCGGCGGCGTGATCGTCATGGACGAGACCACCGACATCTTCGAAACGACGCGCAACATCACCCATTTTTACAAGCACGAATCATGCGGGTGGTGTACGCCATGCCGCGAAGGCACGCGCTGGCTCTACAAGGTCTTCGACCGGATGCATCGTTACGAAGGCCGACCGGGCGACGTCGAACTGCTTTACGACATGGCCGACAAGATTCTGGGCAAGAGTTTCTGCGCTCTCGGCGACGCGGCGGCGATGCCCGTGCAGTCGGCGATCAACAAGTTCCGTGAGGACTTCGAGCGCAGGATCAAACACAATATTGTGCAGCTCCAGAAGGCTGCAGATTGAATCGGATGGGATGGGCGTCGCATTACATCGCGATGTTGAAAAATGGCGAGACGGTTTCATTTCGGCCTCGCGGTAATTCGATGTCCGGCAAAATCGACTCCGGGCAACTTTGTACAGTGGAACCGATTGACCAAAAAAACATTGAAGTAGGAGACATTGTGCTTTGCAAAGTAAAAGGCCACGAATATCTCCACTTGGTCAAAGCGATTCAAGGGCAGCGTTTTCAGATCGGGAACAATAAGGGGCGCATAAATGGTTGGATTACCGCCAACTCGATCTATGGGAAATGCGTGAGCATCGACGACTGACTGCCGTTCGAAGTGAATTTGGAGACGGTTGTGTAGGAATTACTTAGGAGGGGGTCGAGAGGGTGTGAGGTCAAAGAGCCGTCCATAATTTTTAGGCGGCTCAAAGGCGAGGTGACAATTTTACAACGGTAGAGATTTCGCGGGAGAGAGAGGGCCAGAAATCATCTGTTGCCGGCGTCCGAGACAACGCAGGCTCGGATTAGTGTTTTGGTCAGCCATAACCGCGAATGAAGTTTCTCTGCCCTCACTGCGAGGAGCCCATTGACTTGGGTTACCTGGAAACGGAAGGCGGCCAGTCGGCGCCTTGCCCTGGATGTAACGCGGTCGTCACCGCCACTTATAAGAAAGGCGAGAAGCGCGCCAACTGGAAGTTCGAGATTGAAAAGCCACAATCTAAAAACAAGGCTGAAGAACCCGGCTGCGGGTGTGGGGCGGCGATTCTGCTGCTGATCGGCATATTAATAGTGATCTGGATGGCGCAAGGCGATTCGCAGATTCCTGACACGCCGTCGGACGATACGTCGGCGGAAGAAGTTCGAAACTGATTTATGGAAACAGTCAAGCTAACAATTAACGGACAGGAAGTGGCCGCGCCGAAAGGCGAGCTGCTGATCGAGGCGTGCGAGATGAACGGCGTCTATCTGCCGCGCTTCTGTCATCATCGCGGGTTGACGCCGCAGGCTTCGTGCCGGATGTGCGTAGTGCGTGTGGACAATCCGAAGATTCCAAAGCTCCAGACCGCATGCACGACGCCGGTCAGCGACGGGATGGTCGTGACCACCGAGTCGAAAGAGGTTGAAGAGACGCGCGCGGCGATGATCGAATTCCTGCTTTCGAACCATCCGGTGGATTGCCCTGTATGCGACCGGGCGGGCGAGTGCGAATTGCAGGATCAGACCTACGGCTTCGGCGAAGACCGCACGCGCTCCCAATACAGCGACAAGGAGAATTTCCTCGAGCGCCAGATCTCGCCCTTCATTTACAACGACCCGCAGCGCTGCGTAGTCTGCAAACGCTGCACGCGCGTCTGCGAAGAATGGATGGACGAATTCGCGATCACCGCGATCAATCGCGGCTCGGCCACTCTGATCAGTTCTTTCAGCGGCTGGGTTGAATGCTCCGACTGCGGCAACTGCGTCGACGTTTGTCCGACCGGGACTTTGCTGCATACGCCTTACAAATACATCGCGCGCCCCTGGGATTTGAAGCAGACGCCGACGGTTTGCAATTTCTGCTCTGACGGATGTTCGATCCTGGCCGGGACGCGCAGCGAGAAGCTGATCCGCTCTGTTGCCCGCGACGGGCGCGGGCGCACGGCGGGCGGCGTCAACCATGATTTCCTCTGCGCGCTCGGTCGCTACACGGTTGATTTCGTTCACAGCGACGAGCGAGTAGACCGCCCAATGATTCGTCGCGGCGAACATCTGATCCCGGCTACCTGGGATGAGGCGTTGAATTACGTCGCGAACCGGCTCGGCGAAATAAAAGCACAGAGCGGCGGCGATTCGATAGGCGTGATCAGCGCGGCGCGGTTGCTCAACGAAGACCAGTTCACGCTCCGGCGGTTCGCCGCCGAGGTTTTGGAGACCAAACACGCCGGCTTCTACAGCGACGACGACGAGATCGATTTCGCGGCGTTCTTCAAACACGGCCAGCCCACGATCGCCACGCAGTCGCACATTCAGAACGCCGACGCGATCCTGCTCGTCGGCTCGGACCCCAACGAAGAGAATCCGCTGACCGCGTTCTCGATCCGCTGGGCCGTGCGCCAAAGCGCGGCGCGATTGATCGTCGTCAATTCGATTCCGTCGCGGCTGGAGCGTCAGGCCGAATTGTCGGTCCGCGCGCGCGAGGGCAGTGAAGGCGCGCTCGTTTACGGATTGCTCGACGAATCGAAGGTCGCCGAATCGGCCGGCGCGATGGGCGTCGGCGCGGATTCGATCAAGGCGATTCGCAAGATCCTGATCGAAAGCGAGAAGGTAGTGGTGATTTTCGGCGACGAGTTGCGAGGCGCGGCTCTGGAGGCGCTGCCGCTCGTCGAACTCGCCCTCGCCACACCGAGCGCCGAAGCGGCGGCGGAGGCCAGGAAGAAATATATTGACGCGCTGCAGCGCCAGGTGCGTTCGTCGAATTCGCCGCCGAAGCCTTCAATCAACGAGAACCCATACACCTACATCGTCGAACGTCCGACGCTCGAAATCGGCCGGCCCCCCGCGCGCTCAGAGACAAAATTCTCTTTCGTCCCACTCGTCCGATATTCGAATTCGATGGGCGCGTGGCAGATGGGAATGTGCGCCGAGCATACCGGCGGTATGTCAGCGCGCGCGACGCTCAAAAACGCGGGCGGAGGCGTCAAGGCCCTGGTAATCGCGGGCGAAGACGTGGTTTCGAAGGCCAACGGCGACGCGGCTACCGTCAGGGCGCAGCTCGAAAAGCTGGATTTTCTGGTCGTGCAGGAGATGTTCCTGACCGAGACCGCGCGGATGGCCGACGTCGTTCTGCCAGTGACGAGCTTCGCCGAAGCTCAGGGCACGCAGGTCAACAACGGGTCGCACGTTCAATTCGTGCGCCGCACGATCCCGCCTGTCGGCCAGGCGCGCCCCGATTGGATGGTCACGAATCAGATCGCCAGGCAGATGGGCGTCGATTTGGGCTATCAGGGGCAACTCAAGAACGTCTTCAAGGACATCGCCGAGAAGGTTGAAGGTTACGCCGGGTTGTCTCACAACTTCCTGGCCAACGAAGGCGCGACGCCGATCAAACGAGCGCAAGCCGATTTGAGCAAGATCAACCGCGCCGAATTGATGGAACGTCTGGCTGGCGAAGTGGCGCGCGTGAATCGCAACCTCCCGGTTGACATGTCGGAGATGGCGGCGAAGGCCGGATCGCTTTTGCATAAGCGCTATCCGCTGATCACGCGCTTCTCCGAGATGATTTCGCCCGTGGCGCGGCGGGAGGAAGAGGTCGCAGAGCCCCTGATATTCCCGGCCTAAAGTTCGTAGTCCCGCCTTCAGGCGGAATCTTCGAATCACGGAAACCGTTCCGACTGAAGACGGGACTACGAACAAAAGAGCATATGTCATCACTACTCAACTCGATTGATTTTCAATACGTCATCGGCGCGCTGGTGAAGATAGCCGTCTTCTGGATCTTCATCATGCTCGTGGTCGCCTACACGGTCTATGCCGAACGGCGCGTGCTGGCCGTCATCCAGAACCGCCTGGGGCCGAACCGCGTCGGCTGGCAAGGACTGTTGCAGCCCTTCGCTGACCTGCTCAAGTTCATCTTCAAAGAAGACATCATCCCGCTGGCTGTCAATAAATGGCTTTACGTCCTGGCGCCGATCATCGTGCTGATTCCGGCGATGATGGTTCTGATCGTATATCCGTTCGGGCCTGGAGACGTTCCGCTGCCTTTCGGCGCCGACATCAGCCACACCCTTAACAACCTGGGCGCCAGCTTCGGGATGAGCTGGAACATTGATCTGAGCAAGATCAACCTGTATGTCACGAACATGAACGTCGGGCTGCTCTACGTCTTCGCGATGACCAGCCTCGGCATATACGGCATCGTGGTCGGCGGCTGGGCGTCGAATTCGAAGTACAGCCTGCTCGGCGGATTGCGCTCGTCGGCGCAGATGATCAGTTACGAGCTGGCGCTTTCGCTTTCGGTCATTGCTGTGCTGATTCAGGCCGGTACGCTCGATCTGGCCAAAATAGTCGAGCAGCAGCAGGGCTGGTATGGGTTTAAATGGAACATCTTCCAATGGCCGATGTTCCTGCCATGCATAATCGCCTTTTCCATTTACATGATCAGCGCCATCGCCGAGACCAACCGCGTGCCCTTCGATCTGCCCGAGGCCGAGACCGAGCTGGTCGCCGGGTTCCATACAGAGTACAGCTCGCTCAAATTCGCGCTCTTCTTCATGGCAGAGTACGTCAACATGATGACCGTTTCGGTGCTGGCGACGACGCTGTTCTTAGGCGGGTGGAACGGGCCGGGCGTTGAAACGTACAAGTGGCTGGGCCCCGTCTGGTTTCTGGCGAAAGTATTCTTCTTCCTATTCCTCTACATCTGGTTGCGGGGGACGCTGCCGCGTTTCCGCTACGACCAGTTGATGGATTTCGGGTGGAAGGTTCTGTTGCCGGCGGCGCTCTTCAACGTCGTCCTGGCTTCGGCCATCGGAGTCTTGTTCTTGTGAGTCTGTTATGGAATTTTCCCACATACTTTTTCTAGGTCTCGCCGCGCTGGCCGTTGTAGCCGCCTTCAACGTGATCCTGCAACGCAACCCGATCTACAGCGCGATCGGATTGATCGTCGTTCTGGGCAGCCTGGCGGCGCTCTTCCTGACGCTCAGTGCGCAATTCATCGCGGCGATGCAGATAATCGTATACGCGGGCGCGATCATGGTGCTGTTCGTCTTCGTGATCATGCTCCTGAACGTGCGCGCCGAAGAGACCAGGATGGACAAGCAGAAATATCTGAAATGGCTGGCCGCGCCGCTCTTCCTGGCGCTGCTGGCCGAAGTCATGGCGGTCGTCCGGTACGTGAACCTGACGCCGCAGCCCTTGCCGAGCGCGAACGGCGCCGCCAATCCGCAGGAGGTTCTGGGCACGGTTGAAAACATCGCCTTCGGGATGTTCACCGACTACCTGATCCCGTTCGAGGCAGCGTCGATATTGATCCTGATGGCGATCGTCGGCTCGATGCTGCTCGCGCGCCGCGAAAAGAAGGAAGACGTCGAACGCATCGAGAATGCGCTGGTCGCGCAGCAAGAGGAAGAACAAAAATACGAAGAGGAGGTCGCCGTTTGATCCTGGGAGCGCGCGCTCCCAGGGCGCGGCGAATATTGAAACATGGTTCCGCTTTCCTGGTATCTGGCGCTTAGCGCCGTGTTGTTCACCATCGGCGTCATCGGCGTGCTCATTCAGCGCAACGTCATATCGCTGTTTATGTGCGTCGAGTTGATGCTCAACGCGGTCAATATTTCACTGATCGCGTTTTCGCGGTTGCACGCCGACAGGAGTGGCCAGTTGTTCGTCTTCATTGTAATGGCCGTGGCCGCCGCTGAGGCCGCCGTCGGGTTGGCGATCATCATCGCGCTCTTCCGCAGCCGCGAGACGCTAAACGTGGACGAAGCGGATTTGCTCAAACTGTGAAAGGGTGGTCGGCGCCTGGTGGCCGGTTAAAGGCCGACCGAGATGCGCCAACCACTAACCACCAATCACTATGCTTAAATGGATTGTCTTCGCGCCGCTGATCGGCGCGATCATCAACGGGTTGTTCGGCAGGCTGTTCCTGGCTCGCTTAGGCCAGAGGGCGACCGAGAAGCTGGTCGGGTTCATCGCCTGCGCCTCGGTCGGAGTTTCGGCCACGCTGGCGTTCAGGGTCTTCTTAGACTTGCTGGGCTTGCCTAGAGGTCAGAGAAGAATTCCCGAACATTTATTCACCTGGCTCAAAGTCGGCTCATTTCAGGCCGATTTCGCCTACTTGCTCGATCCGCTCTCGGGCGTTTACATCCTGTTCATCACCGGCGTCGGGCTGCTGATTCATATCTACGCGGCAGGCTACATGCATGGCGATCCGGGCTATTACAGGTTCTTCAGCTATCTGAACCTGTTCATGTTCATGATGTTGACGCTGGTGTTGGCCGACAATCTCTTGCTGCTGTTCGTCGGATGGGAAGGCGTGGGACTGTGTTCGTACCTGCTGATCGGCTATTACATCAAGTGGGATGTGGCCGGCTCCGCTGCGAAGAAGGCGTTCGTCATGAACCGCATCGGCGATTTCGGCTTTATGATCGCCACGTTCCTGGTCTTCACCACTTTCGGCACGATCAGTTTTGTCACAAAGACTATCAACGGGCAGGAGGTTCAAAGCTTCCTCGCGCAGGCCGCGTCGTCGCCTGCGGTGGCCGCCGGGACGTTTACGGCGATCGCGCTGCTTTTCTTCGTGGGCGCGTCGGGCAAATCGGCGCAGATTCCGCTCTTCACCTGGCTGCCGGATGCGATGGCCGGTCCGACGCCGGTCTCGGCTCTGATCCACGCGGCGACGATGGTCACGGCGGGTGTTTATCTGGTCGCGCGCTGCAGTCCTGTCTATGTCAAAGCGCCGACCGCGATGGCCGTTGTGGCGGTGATCGGCGCGGGGACCGCGATATTCGCCGCGACCATCGGCATCGCGCAGAACGACATCAAGAAAGTTCTGGCCTATTCGACCGTCTCGCAACTCGGTTATATGTTCCTGGCCTGCGGCGTTGGCGCTTTCGTCGCGGGCATCTTCCACGTGATGACGCACGCGTTCTTCAAAGCCCTGCTCTTCCTCGGCTCTGGCTCGGTCATCCATGGCATGAGCAACGAACAGGACATGCGCCGGATGGGCGGGTTGAAGAAGTACATGCCGATCACGTTTACGACTATGTTCGTCGGGTGGCTGGCGATCAGCGGGTTCCCGCTGCTGTCGGGCTTCTTCAGCAAAGACGAAATCCTGTGGCGCACGTGGTCTACGGAATCTCTGCCGCACAACTGGGGCAAGGCGCTGTGGGTCGTGGCTGCGATCACCGCCGTCGTCACCGCGGTCTATATGACACGGTTGATGGTCATGACCTTCTGGGGCCGCGAGCGTTTCACTGAGGCGCGCGACGGCCATCACGCCGGCGCCGGTCACGCAAGCGGCGGACACGGAGACGCTCACGGACATCACGGCAGGCCGCACGAATCGGGATGGCTGATGACCGTTCCGCTGGTAATTCTGGCGATATTGTCAATATTCGGCGGGTACGTCGGAGTTCCGGCGGCGCTGTCGATGGGCCGGCCGAATTATTTCGAGCACTTCCTCAAAGAATCTGTCGCCCAATTGGAACCCGCGACCGCGACTCACGCCGCCGCGCCGCCGGCCGCCGTAATGGCGCGATCCGAATCTCACGGCGCGACTCCCGCGCCCGAATCGCACGGAGCGGGGGCAACGGCTCAAACCGCGCACGAAGGCGGCCATGATATCGGGACCGAGCGCCTGTTCACGGCCATCTCGTCGGTCCTGGCGCTGCTCGGATTGGGGTTCGGCTTGAGATTCTTCAGGCGG
>Ga0207428_10002611_pt1 | contig 17990 bp, 17 predicted proteins | sample RhiMethybrSRZTD1_FD_187600 | JGI IMG/M metagenome (GOLD analysis project Ga0207428, IMG submission 187600) | Populus rhizosphere microbial communities from Tennessee, USA - Rhizosphere MetaG P. TD hybrid SRZTD1 (SPAdes) (version 3) | ecosystem: Host-associated > Plants > Roots > Rhizosphere >...
GGAGCAGAAGAACTCGAAGTATCGGGGGCAGTTGACTGACGTCAAAACCAACGAACAGTACAAGGCTCTGCTTCACGAAATTGAGTTCAATGAGAAGGAAGTGCGGAAGATTGAAGACGGGATACTGGGACTGATGGAGCAGGACGAGGCGCTTCGCACGGAGTCGCAGGTCATTCAGCAGCGACTGCAGCAAGAGAAGGCGCTGGTGGATTCGGAGAAGAAAGCTGCCGAGGCTGAAGTGATCAAGGATCGTGAAATCCTGATGGAGCTGCGGCGCCAGCGGGACACTTTGATGCAGTCGGTGGATGCCGCCGTACTGAACACCTATAAGCAGATCAGCAAGTTTCGCAAGGGAATAGCACTGGCCCGTGCCACTCAGGACTCCTGTCAGGCCTGCCACGTCCGCATTCGGCCCCATGTGGTGAGCCAGGTTATGGCGGGGGAGCAGATCATCACCTGCGACAGTTGCAACCGCATTCTGTACTGGAAGCCCGATGCTCCCTACGAAGTGACGTCGTAGTCAATCCTTCCTCTTTCGAAATCTTCCGATGAAAATTGGCCTCGTTCTCGAAGAAAGCCGAGTTCGACGACGAGAACGTGGACGAAGAATCTCACCCGGCCTGGTGCCGGACAGCGGCATGAAAAACACCTTGGAAAACCCTTATGAAACGATGTGTCGCCTACATTGATGGTGGATCACGCGGCAATCCAGGTATCGCCGGCTATGGCGTTGACGTGCAAGACGAGAGCGGCGCGCCGGTCGCCAGCCTTTCTGAAAACCTGGGCGTTCGGACGAATAACTTTGCCGAGTACTCTGCTCTGATTGGAGCCTTGCGATACGCTTTGGCGAATGGATACGAGGGGTTACGCGCGTATGCGGATTCTGAGTTAATGGTGCGCCAGATCAATGGAGTCTACAAAGTCAAGAGCCTGGACCTGCAGCCTCTGTTCAGAGAAGCGAAGGCGCTGATTTCCAAGCTGAAATCATTCTCGATCCATCATGTGCCGCGGGAACAGAATCGCGAAGCCGACAGGTTGGCCAATCTGGCCATGGACGGGGGACAGATGAAAGACATCGCCCGAGAAAGGCCGGCGCGTTCAATGCGAATGCAGGCTGTCTATCGCGGGGGCTGCTTCCATCCGATCGAGTCTGTTGATATTCCTGAGAACACCAGAGTGCATCTGCAGGTCAAAATCGGGGAAGACATCTGAAGGTGGGAACTGGCCTCCGACGGCGATCTCCATATCCGCTCCCACTTTAAGCCGCTAGCTTGGCGGCAAGATGCCGCTGCCACCCTGAGGTAGGGCCACAAGCCCCTCAACCAATCACCACTTCCCGCCCAACGCCCCGTAGATCCATTTCAAATTCAATACTGACAATCGGCGGCCGGGCAAAATACCAGTTCACGCCTTGAAGCTGTGCTGATCCCATCTTGCTCAGAACTTCCGTATTCAGCCATGGACAAACCGGATGAACCGTGAACAGGTTCGTCTGGGTTACGTCTGCCCACCGAGTACCGAGGCCACGAACGCGCCCATCCATAAGACTCATGACGAAACGCGCTTTCTCGCGCAGCGCTTCTGTGGTGGCTTCACCCTTTCTTACAACATCATGAGGATCCAACGAACCTTCCGGCAGCTCTCCTGCTCCCGCGACAACAAACGAAGACTTTGCATTCGCTGCAACGACAGTGTACGAAAAACCGAACAGGCAAGGTTCGAAGGGCGGGCCGAGTTCGGGCGCCACATTGGTGCGCGCAATTGGATTCAGCCCGTCTTGCAGCAATTCCCAACTCTTCAGAATACCGACGTAGCGAGCATTGAAATCTGAGAATCCCTGAAACGTGAAAGGCTGTGGAGATCTTAACTCGATGCCGCACAGCGCCGCCCGTGGGCGGTTCAAAGATTTCAAGTACGCATCAATGGCATCGAATCCCGCTGCGACCGCAATCGGTGCGCGCAATCGGGCGTGTTCAATCGCGAATCCTGGTTGAGCGACAGCCCCGGCCGAGTATGGGCTGATCCCTTTGAGAAAGGAGTAACCACCACGCTTATTTTCGACGAGCATATTGACCTTTCCATTTCCCTAACGGCGCAGAGCTGTAACGGAATACCGGAGGGCGAGGCTCCTGTCGAGCGTTCTGGATCAGCCGTCTGCCGCCGAACGGCTCGGTAGAAGCCTCGCCCTCCCATGGCGAAGCCGCCTTTCAGAGCCTCACCTGGTGAATTCGAGATCCCTCACTAGTTCGATCAACTTGAATTCTCTCGCCAATTCAAAGAACCGCCACAAGCCCGCCAAATTCTCTTCATCCAGTGAATAGTCAATGTGGTGGTTGATGTAAGTCCGAATCACCTCAGATGGAAGTTGCAGTTGGCGGGTTTGCTCTTCCACAATTTCTTCACTGTGCGCCCGGCCATAAGCAAACGACCTGTAAAAGGCGTCCGTGTCCGGCAGTGTGACGGACTTGCGAACTCCCCAGAAGGCGAATACAAACGGCTTTCCCGTCAACGCACGCCACTCCGCGGCCAGATCGTAACAAAACAAAGTGCCCGCCTCAGCTTTGAGAGCCGCGTCACCGATAATCAGCGCAGCGTCATTCCGGGCCAGCATCACTTTCAGGTCTGGGCCGTGAGATTCGATTTGTGGGTTGGCTTTGAAACGGGCCCGCAGCAGGATCTGCAGCAAACAGACTGAAGTCCTCGAGGAGCTGTCTGCTGCAACTGTCCGAATCTGCTCTGCTGGCAACTTGCTTAACAACAGCACGCTTTTGACTGTTTGCTTTGAGGCGACCGAAAGGTTCGGAATAACTTTCAGTCCATCGATTCTTTGATACTCAATCGCGGGGATCAATCCGACATCGACATCGCCTTGTGCCAGCAGATCGGCGCACCGCGATGGCGGCGAGAAGTCCAGGTCAAAGAGGTCGCGTTCGGCGCCATGCAGGAAGCCCCAGGACAGCGGTAGCGCGTTGAGGTAGTAGACAATGGAAAGTTTTGGCTTACTCAATCAGTTTCTCTGAAGTGGATTCCATGTGTGCACAACTAACCCTGAGAGCGCGGGCCTCTCGCCGCAAATTGAGCACCTATGCCTTTAGAGCGATTTCCGGCGACTCCGGTGCGGGGCGGGACGCCAGCGCTCCCAGGGTGGCTGCACCAAACACTCAACCAAGGTGTTCGCGAAAGAATTTCAGCATTCGCTCCCAACATTGCCTTGCGCAGGTCGCGTTGTACACCTCGGCCCTTGTATCATTGAAGAAAGCGTGGCTCACACCTGGGTAGATATGAAACTCTGTTTGCTTGCCCGCACTCTTAAGCTGAGCTTCAAGTTTCCGGGCTGTCTCGGGAGTCACGGAACCATCCTTCTCAGCGAAGAATCCGAGCACCGGTGCCTGCAGGCCGGCAACGTTGGGATGAACATTCGGATGGATTCCATAGAAATTCACGCAGGCGCCCACGTTGGGGTTGGCGCACGCCGCATATAGAGATAACTGGCCGCCCATGCAGAAGCCCACGGTTCCCACTTTTGCGCCTGCGGTTTCCTGTTGCGCAAGCACAAACTGAATAGCGCCGCGCAAATCCTTCTCAGCACGGGCAATGTTTAACGCCATAAGCAGTTTTCCCGCTTCATCAGGACTTTTGGCTATCGTGCCGTGATACAGGTCGGGCGCGAGTGCTACGAACCCTTCGCGCGCAAAGCGGTCGGCGAGGTCCTTGATGTGATCAACCAGGCCCCACCATTCCTGAATCACAATGACACCAGGGCCCTTGCCAGACTCTGGTTTCGAAAGGTATCCGCTCGCAGTACCTCCGTTGCTTGAGAACTCAATCATCGTTCCGGTCATAAGTCTTTCCTCGCCACACCCTATTCAGAACCTGTGTATATTGCCATGTTTGAAACCGATTCGGTAGAGTCGTTGCCGTAACCAGGCCTCGGCCTCGATAACGTTGCGCATCGGGCCGCGATTCCTTTCAATTTGTCGATGTTTCCGATACAGTACCGCGCTTCAGCACACGATTCTTCTGGATATTCATTCCCTCGACGAGGAGCGATCTGCGCGTGACTTGGAGTCAAGTTTATGATCCGTTGAACTTTTGGCAGCTATCTACGTTTGTTTCGTCACTTCCAGTGCTGACGCTGTTTTTTGTTCTGCTGGTTCTGAAACAGCGCGTCTGGATTGCGGCGCTGAGCGGCATGATCATGGCCGTGGTGCTGGCCTCAGCAGTTTTTGGGATGCCGGTCTCCTTGATTTCCAACGCTACGTTCCTGGGCATTGTCTTTGGACTTGTACGGATTGCGTGGATCATTGTCGCCTCCATTTTTCTTTACCACATTGCCGTCGAAACCGGTCAGTTCCAGGTGATGAAGGAATCGATTGCCGCGCTCTCCTCCGATTCGCGCTTGCAAGCGATTCTCATTGCATTCTGTTTTGGAGCCTTCCTGGAAGGCACTGGTGGAGGCGGAGCCCCGGTGGCGATCGCCGGTGCGTTTCTCATTGGCCTGGGTTTCCCGCCTTTTCAAGCGGCGGTGCTCTGCCTGCTTGCGAACACCGCTCCCGTGGCTTGGGGCGGGGTTGGGAACCCCATCCGCGTTTTGGCCGGAGTGACCGGACTTCCGGAGCATTCGCTGAACGCGATGACCGGCCGTATTCTCCCGCCGTTTTCATTGATCCTGCCTTTGTGGCTGGTGCGCAGCATGGTGGATTGGAAGAAGACGTTCGAGGTTTTTCCGGCGCTACTGGTTTGTGGGCTGTCGTTTGCCGCCATGCAGTTCTACTGGTCGAATTTTCTCGAGACCGGACTCGTGGACATCGCCTCGGCCATTTTCTCTCTGTTGGTCATGGTGGCCTTCCTACGCTTCTGGAAGCCCAAGAATGTTCTGGAACTACACCCGGACAACGAGAAAGCCCAAGTCCGCCACCATTCGCTGGGTGTCATTCTTAAGGGGTGGTCTCCGTTTATCCTGGCATCCATCTTTATTCTCATTTCAGGCTTGCCAGCGCTGAGCAAATACTTGAAGTTCGATGCGCTGACGTTTCCGCTGACCGGGCTGCACAATCAAGTCGTGCGGGTTGCCCCGGTCGTGAATCGACCCACACCCGAAGCGGCGATGATGGACTTGAACGTCTTTGCCATGCCTGGCACCGCCGTTTGTGCGGGTGCCTTGCTGGCCGTTCCGTTCCTCGGCATGTCGTTCGGTCGCGCCTTCCAGATCTTTGGGCAGACGCTCCGCCAACTGATTCCGTCTCTGCTCGCCATCAGTTTCATGGTGGGCTTGGCGTTCGTCACGCGTTACTCTGGCATGGACACCGTTCTTGGCCTGAGCCTGACGCGAACGGGCTGGGTCTATCCCTTCTTTGGCACGCTTCTCGGGTGGTTAGGCGTTGCACTGACCGGCACCGATGCCGGTTCGAACGCCCTCTTTGGCAATTTGCAGAAGGTGACGGCGGAACAGCTAGGCATCAGTCCGATCCTGATGGCTTCGGCCAACAGCGCAGGCGGCGTCATGGGCAAGATGATCGATGCACAGAGCATCGTGGTTTCTAGCGCTGCCACTCATCAGGAAGGAAACGAAGCGGCCATTTTCAAAGCTGTGTTCAAGCACAGCATCGTCCTGGCTTGCCTGGTTGCTCTGCTTGTGATGTTCTACGCCTATGTCACTCCCCAAGTGATCCCGTAAGGAAATGACGAATGACGAAGTTCGAATGACGAACGAGGCCCAAAAGTCAATCGCAACAAGCAGTTTTGAGCTATAGGCTTCGTCATTCTTTCGTCACCAGGGCTTTGTCCTGAGATGTTCACTCGAGCATAAGAGAACGCGCGCCCGAGTGCTTCAAATTTTCCTTCAAAATCATCAAGAAACCACCAGCCGCTGCCGTATTCTTATGTATAATGGGTAAGTCTTTGAGCATCTTTGAAGAATGAGGTTGGCTGATGGTCAATAGAAACAAGTTTGTCGTAGTGTTGCTTTCAACGATTTTCGTCTTCTACGCCGTGGTTGGGGGGCTACTCGGAAGGGCAACCGAACGAGAAGGATCTTACTCCCAGCTTTCGGTTTTCAACGAGGTCCTGTCCAAGATTCGGAATAGTTATGTGGAAGACCCCAATCTTGGTGAAGTCATGAACGGGGCCTTGCGCGGACTGCTCGAATCGCTGGATTCATACAGCACCTATCTTTCTCCAGACGAATATTCTCGCTACAAGAAGCACAAAACCAATGGCAACGGTGGTCTGGGTTTGGAGCTTTCCAAGGAGAAGATGCTCGGCTACGCCTACGTCATTCACCCTATCGAGAGTGGACCGGCCGATAAAGCGGGCGTGAAGCCGGGCGATGTCATCGAATCGATAGAGGAAGTGTCCACGCGTGATATCAGCCTCCTTCAGGCTGAGTATCTAATGACTGGGAATCCGGGCTCCACCGCCAAGCTGAAGATATTGCGTCGAGGAAAGGCGGAACCCGTGGAGCTGACGGTGACCCGCGACTTGGTTAAGGCGCCACCTGTGAAGGCCAGCCTTTTGGAAAATAAGATTGCGCATTTGAAGGTTTACCGATTCACTCCCGGCATCAGTGACGACGTTCGAATAAAGCTGCAGCAGCTTACAAAGAATGGCGCCAGCCGTGTGATTCTGGATCTGCGCGACTGCGCCGGCGAGGAGTTTGAAGAGGCCGCGAAGGTGGCCAATTTCTTCCTCGACCACGGCGTTATTGCTTACACTCAGGGTCAGAAGTCTCCGAAGAAAGAGTTTGTGGCCGATCCAGCCAGGGCCTTATCGAAGTTACCTCTGGTGGTGCTGCAGAACTATGGCAGCGCATCGGCAGCCGAGATTGTGTCGGCCGCGATCAAGGAAAACCGGCGCGGTGACGTGGTGGGTGTTAAGAGCTTCGGCAAAGCGTCCCTGCAACAGTTGATTCCGCTGGAGAGCGATTCAGCCGTGCTTCTTTCTACCGCGAAGTTCTATTCGCAGTCGGGCAAGGTGATTCAGGGTCACGGTATTACTCCCGATGTTGAAGTCCGTGACGGCCGTGAAGCGATGTCAGCGGAAGGTGACGTTGATGACGAGGACTCCGACGACGCGACCACACCGCCAAAGTCCACTAAGCCCACTTCCCAGGAAGATCTGCAGCTCAAGAAGGCCATCGAGCTGTTGAGCGCACCGGCCTCTGAAAAGAAGGCTGCTTAGCGCGCAATCTCTAACGACACAGCTTTTCAAAGGGCAGCTCCGGCTGCCCTTTTTTTGATGGCTGAACCCAAATGGTTCAGGCCATCCGGCCTTTCCATGCTTATTCATCTGGACCACATCTGCAAGAGCTTCGGAAGCAAGACGGTCCTCAAGGATGCCAGCTTCCAGTTGAATCCCAACGAGAAAGTGGGACTCGTCGGCCGCAACGGCACCGGAAAGACGACGCTCTTCCGAATCATTGCCGGCACTCTCGAACCGGATAACGGCCAGATTGTGCGCCAACCTCAAGTCCGTCTGGGATTCATGCAGCAGATGACCCACGTCGAGCCGGAGAGAACGGTCTTTGAGTCCGCGGTTTCTGTGTTTGCCCACATGGAAGAGCGGGCGAGAGAAATGGAGTTGCTGGAATCGGAAATCGAGTCGAAATCTCAGCACTCGGACCTGCATTCTCTGCTGGAACGCTATGGCCACCTTCAGACGCGCTGGGAGATGGAAGGCGGCTACTCCTACGAAGCGCGCACCAAGGCAGTTCTTTTCGGTCTCGGTTTCGAAGAACGCGATCTGGAAAAAAGCGCAGCCGTGCTCAGCGGCGGTGAGCTGAACCGCTTGAACCTGGCCAAGCTGTTGCTTTCTGATCCCAACCTGCTGCTGCTGGACGAACCGACGAACCATCTGGACATCTCGGCCGTGCGCTGGCTGGAGGGATTTCTAAAGGACTATGCGCGCGCGTTTGTGGTTATCTCGCACGACCGCTACTTCCTTGACGCTACGGTTAGCCGGATTCTGGAGATTGCAGAAGGAAGGGTGGAGGAATACCCGGGTAACTATTCCTGGTACACCGTCGAGCGGGAACGGCGGCGCGAACTCCGGTTGAAAGCCTATGAAGAACAACGGGAAATGATTGCCCGGACGGAGGACTTTATTCGCCGTAACCTGGCAGGCCAGAAAACCAAGCAAGCCAAGTCGCGCCGGAACATGCTCGAGCGGATGGAGCGCCTGGAAAACGTTGCTTCGGGCAAACCACCCGCCCGCTTTCGTTTCGACTTGAATTCCCAAAGCGGCGATGTGGTCTTCAAGCTAACGAAGGTGTCGGTGGGATATGAAAGCAAGGTCCTGGCAAAGAACATTACGGGCACGGTCTTTCGGGGCCATAACGTTGGCATTATTGGGCCGAATGGCTCCGGGAAATCCACACTCCTGAAAACACTGCTAGCCAGGCAAACGCCCCTGGCAGGAAAAATCCAGGTCGGACAGAAGGTCGAGCTGGCCTACTACGACCAGCAGCTTTCAACGCTCGATCCTGAAGCCACGGTGCTCGAAGAAATGCGCGCTGTTTCTCCCTTGGCCACCGATGAGACGTTGCGCGGCTACCTGGCGCGCTTCCTTTTCTTTAGCGATGACGTGTTCCACAAAACAGCATCGTTAAGCGGAGGTGAAAAGAGCAGGCTGGCTTTGGCCAAACTCATTTTCGGCAAGGCCAACACGCTGCTACTGGACGAGCCGACCAACCATCTCGATATTCCTTCGTGCGAGGCGTTGGAAGAAGCACTGCAAGATTTCCCTGGGACCGTCATCATGGTGTCGCACGACCGCTACCTGCTCAACAAGCTTGCCGACCAGATCCTTTACCTCGACGGTGAAGGCACTTGCGTGGCGTTTGACGGAACCTACGAAGAATTCGCGATTTCCCAGGAAGCACCGAAAGAACTCCAGCCAGCAGTGAAGCCTCCTTTGCCTACTCCGAAAGAGGTTCCTAGCGCGCCGGAAAAACCGAGCTCCAATGGCCAGAAGTTCAGCAAGAACGAGCTCGCAAAACTAAAGAGTCGGTGTGAATTTCTGGAACAGGAGATTCAGCGAATTGAAGGCCTGATTGAATCGAACACCAGTCAACTGAGCGATCCAGACGTTGCCCGGGATTTCGTCCAGTTCAAACAGCTCACCGACCGCCACGAGGATCTCAGCGCCCAACTCAGCCAGCTTTACCAGGAATGGGAAAAGTCACTGAGGCTGCTGGAAACCGCCTGAACATCGCTTGAGAATCTTCCTCGTCGTCGAAGAAAGGACGAGGACGACGACGAGTACATGCACGAGGGAGCGGCCATCCTCCTTCTTGAACAAAGGCAGGTTAAGGCCGAAGTGACACGCGGCATAGAAAACCCCCCTGAAGTCCCCCTTGTCCAAGGGGCGACGAGGTCTACCAAGAAGTTCATCACCCCGGCGAAAGCCGGCGTCCAGCTCTCTAGAGAAGCTTGAGCTTTTGTCGATTCCAAGATCCTGATGCTGGCCATTTGGTCTGCCCCCTAGGTTCGGGACCAACCCGAAGTTCTGGATTCCTGCGCCGATTCTGTCGCAGAATATTGCACTTACCCAATGACTGGCAGGACCAAGCTGCGAATTGGGTGAGGGACGGGAAGAGTGACGCGAATCGGCCGAGGCAAAAAAGGGCGTGGAGCTCGAGGATGGCCATGAGGGTCTCAATGACCTTGCCATGCTTCATAGCTGCGTTGCTGATTGGAGTGGAGGCGACGCAAGCCTGTACTTGTATGGCACCCGCTAATGCAGCTGAGGCTCTTTACAAGTCTTCAGCTGTTTTCCGAGGAAAGGTCACCAAAATCTATCAGTCCTTTTGGGAGACGGTTGGCTTTACGCGGACAGGGAACTATCGGGTAAAGTTTGAAGTCACAAAGCAATGGAAGGGTCCCCAGGCAAGAAGCATCGTTGTTGTCACCCGGTTGAGTGGGGAGGCGTGTGGGTTTTTGTTTGAAGAAAAGAAGGAGTATTTGGTCTATGTAGCTCCAGGACCGGCAAACATCGAGACAGGTATTTGTACGGGGACAAAGAGTATTGTCGGCGCTGAACAGGAAATGGAGCACCTTGACCGGTTGGTGAACAAGAGCTCTCAGTGAGAACCCTGGCCGGCGACGGGGCCTGCAGTCGTGTAAGGAATCACAGTTCACAACGAACAGGAAAATGAAGCATGTGCCGAAATATCAAGACGCTTTTCAATTTTGAACCACCAGTCACTGAAGAAGAGGTTCGTGCTGCGTCGCTGCAGTTTGTGAGAAAGATCAGCGGCTTCAACAAGCCATCGAAGACGAACGAAGTGGCCTTCTCATCGGCAGTTGAGGAGATTGCCCGGATTTCGAAACAGCTTCTCGTTTCGCTCGAATCGAATGCAGCGCCAAAGAATCGGCAGGAAGAAGCTGCGAAAGCAAAGGCGCGCGCGGCACAGAGATTCGGGGGTTAAGCGCAACCGGCGGCCTTTGCCGGCGGCCAGGAATCTTCTAAATTCCAGCTTGCGCTGCGCTTGGCCGGAATGACGAGCAGGCAGTGTGCTTGCAGCGGAACGTTTATTTTCCCGGGGCAGACCTTTACGCGAGAGCGTGGACCGAATCGGACGTTCCATCAGTCGCGATCACGATTGCGCGGTTTGGATAACTTTCGACTGCCGGCCGCGCCGCTTCGGGTCTTCTTTGGGCCCTTGCTACTTGATGGAGCGGCCGCATGTAACTTGGCCAGCGATTTCTTGGGAGCAATGAGGCGGTAACTCTCCAGGATCATTTCTCGTACTTCGTCCCAATCTTTGACGCTGTCAGTCTCCAGCGAAACCCACCCTTTGTGCCCTACGTAAGGTACAGCAATGCTGGCGTGGGCCATTTCCAACTTGAATCCGACGACGTGCTTGCCATTCTCCTCGCCGTACCCGGCGAAAATCTTCTCGCCAACTCGGAAGGGGGGTTTGCCCCAGGTCATCGTCTCCTTCGTGTCGGGGAACGAGAGACAAATCTTCCGTATCTTTGCCAACGCTAAGTCGGTTGCCATGATGCGCTCGTCATCCCGGCCAAGAGCAGCGCGAGCCGGAATCCAGGCACCCAGAGTGAAGACTGATTCCCGTTCCCAACATGAGGTTGGGCGGATGAGAGACTTTCTTGGCTATTGAATATTCCGATTCCAAGGCTGTGCCAGCGTTGGCCGATTGACGTAGCGATTCATCGAGAGCGTGAGACGAGACCCGGCACCGGGAGCCAATCGAACAGTAAGCAGGGACGATTGCAAGGGCGTGTTCTTGCCGTTTGCAGCGACCGCAGTGAACTGATGCTCGCCATAGCCGCCGGCCTGCACATCGAGCACTCTGGGTTCCAGTTGGTTGGTATTGACAAGCGTCACGGTTACAGAGTCTGACGTCAACTTCTCCACCAAGGCCGCAACATCCTGCGGCAGGCCAGATCGTCGCTTCTCTGGATCAAAATAGCGCAGCCGGCTATGGAGGACCCAGATACGCCCTGCGCTGAAATAACCTCCCAGCGTGAGCTGCACCAAAGTGTCCGTGGTCGCGGGCACGATACCCTGAAGATAGTCGGCCAGACGCGTGTCGGGCGATGTTGAATCGTTGCGCATCAGTTCCATGCGCTTTCGGATGTGCTCGAAATCGTCAGCCAACTCCTTTTCGGGGTAAGTCGGGTTTTTGCCTTCGAGAAAGCCAATCCAGCCTCGGTCGGTAGGGATGCGCTCAAGGTCCCGCCGATCCATCGACCAGAGATAGATCTCGGTGAGCCTGTCCAGGAACAAGTTTCCGGTGTAGTTATAAAACTCTGGTTTGCCATTGTGTTTGTACCCACGCGGATCGCCGTACATCTGAGGCAGCAACGTCTTGCCGTTCTCAACTTTCTTTTGTTGATAGATCAGATCCATTTGTTTGCGCAAGACGGCGACATAAGATTGATCGCCGGTGAGCAGCAAGGCGTTTGCGAACCCCGGCCAGGCGTCATGGAAATTGTTGCGGTGGGCGATCTTCTGCAGTTCGCCGTCGAAGATGGTGAAGTTCCAACCATACGTGCCTTTCCACCACTGGCCGTTGTGTTCGCCTCCCGGTTCTCCGTTCAGGCCAACGCTCGTGGGAATCATGCCCCCGGTTTTCTGAGTTCGCTCTTTCCACGCGTTCATGTATTCGAGAGTCCAGTTGCGATATTTTTCTTCCTGAGTAAGTGCGTAGGCGTTCAAGCTGAGCAGGGTGGCTGCCGTGTTGAGGTGACTGTCTCCCACGGAGTCCAGGTACTCCTCGCAGTGGGCTAGCATCCGCGGATACCACTCCATCAGGTTCAACATCTTCGAGGTTCCAGCTTCGTTATGCAGCAGGTGAAACGTTCCCGGAACTGGATCTCCCACCCAGTCGTAGGTAGTGGCCTTGTGCATCATGGGTCCCTTCGAGCCCGTCCAAATACTCTTGATGATCTTCTTTTCAGGGTCATAGTTCGGTGCCTCAGGGTCTTCGTTCATGTACATCCCTGCGAACCGCTTCATTCTCTGTACCAGCGCGGGGTTCGCTGGCTCCGACAATCCCCACATAAAGAATCCACGCATCCCTTCACCGGTATGAAACCAGTCGGACATGGTGACGAATTCCTTGTGATAGGCGCCGTCGGCGGCAAGCTCGGTTTTCACTGTGCGCAGTTCTTTGTACTGCTGAAGGTGGCCTTCCAATCCTTTCTTGTACAGCTCCAGGACCTTGTCCGAGCCGCCCAACGCATGCAACAGGGTCCAGTTGAAATAGGTCTCGATGGCGTCGTCTGGGCCGTCCAGCGTTCCCCAGCGCGGTGTGTGGAGCAGATAGCCGCGTGCGTCCATGTACTTCTCAGCGAAAGCTTGCACTGCGCGCGAGTTAGCCTCAAGCAGAGCCCGCTCCATGAGCGCCCAAGCCGGTGGACTCATGGGCGTTTCGACTTTCAGAGCAACCTGTGAGAATGCCACTTGTGACAGGAAGAAGCTGGCGCCCAGACCGAGGAGCCCGTTCATGAAAGGAGTACTCAGATGACGTCGTTGGATCATTTTCACCCTCCAGATGGTAATATTCAGCGAGTCTTCCCACCTGCATCGGAGTTCAAGTAGTATTCTTCAAGGCCTGATCGTACAATCCGGAATGCTTCTTGCGGCGAATCGGCAAAGTCAAAAAGCTTGAGATCGGCTGTGTCGACTGTTCCCCATCGCACCAGGGCATCGAAGTTCAGCAGTTCCTTCCAATAGTTTGAACCATAAAGCAACACAACCATCTTTTTGCTGATCTTGCGTGTCTGTATCAAGGTCAGGATCTCCATCAGCTCATCCAGAGTTCCGAACCCGCCGGGGAAGACGATTAGCGCCTTCGCCAGATAGGCAAACCAGTACTTGCGGGTGAAGAAGTAGTGAAATTCGAAACTGAGTTCAGGGCTGATGTACGGGTTCGGCGCCTGTTCAAAAGGGAGGCTGATGTTGAGTCCGACGGTCTTGCCGCCTGCTTCACGAGCGCCCCGGTTGGCGGCCTCCATGATTCCTGGTCCACCACCGGAACAAACGACGAAGCGGCGGGCTTTCTTTCCCAGCGAAAGCGCCCACACGGTGAGGAGCCGTGAGAGTTCAACGGCTTCATCATAGTAAACCGCGAGCTCCAGTCGCTGTTTCGCGCGCTGTTTCGCCGCCGTATCGCCGGATTTTTCCGCCTTGTTTTTGGCCTGCAGCACCTCGCGATACTCTTCTTCTGCCTGACTTCTGGAGACCGCGCGAGCTGAGCCGAAGAAGACGATCGTGTCCTTGATTTTCTCCCGATGAAAGCGGGAGAGCGGCCCCAAGTACTCTGAGAGAATGCGCAGTGACCGGGCATCCGGCGAGTTCATGAAGGTGGCGTCATTGTAAAACTTAGGCGGCCGCAAGGGTGAGTTCATGACGAGGTCCTGTCGAGCTTCCGAATTTTCAGAGTGAGAGCCTGCCTGGGGTTGTCGATGAGAAGCGACCGTATGTGTTCCGGAGTGACGCCGGACCGGCGCAGCAATGGAATGAAATTTTCAAAGACAAGCGTATAGGGGCGAAAGGTTCCTCCCTTAGGCTCGCCGACGTGGTACCAGCCAGCGTCCTGAGAGATGAGCAGCCGGTCAGAAAATCCTTGTTCTATCATGCCTTTCACCAACTGGAGATGCTTATCGGTTGAGCTTTCGCTGATCCCATCAAACTCGACCCAGGCGCCTTGTTGCGCGGCCTTGCGATGAAACTGTCCATCGCCTTCAGTCTGGGCGTGAACCCAGATGAAAGCACCTGGATGAACTCCCTCCTCCTTCAGGATTTCCAGCTCCTCCAAAGCGGCCACACCATTGCCCGTGTGAGAGGCAATGGTCAGCCCGGTCTGGAGATGCGTTTTGGCGGCGGCGCGCACCAGCTTGGCATCGATTTCAGATAGTGGACCTGAGTCCACACCAATTTTGATGATGCCGGGGCGAATGCCCGTGCCGTCGATGCCTTCCTGAAACTCCCGTGTCCATCGAACCGCCAGTTGCTCGGCAGTTTCCTGGCGAGCAATTGCCGGAACGTACTTGTCGTTTGCGGCGCCGTAGAACCCGGTATTGGTGACGACGTGCAAGCCGGAGGCACCGGCCAAACGCTTTAGGAGATTTGGGTCCCGACCGAGAAAGGCAGGCGTGCATTCGACCAGCGTTCGGCAACCTGCGGCGCGCAGAGCCTTGAGGTGTGGCAAGGCTGCCTGGAAGACTTCCTCGGCGTTGTAGCGTTGCGGGCTTACCTTGTCAGCGCCCACGAAATCGACCAAAACGTGCTCATGCATGAGTGTCATGCCCAAGGCACGCGGTGAGCGTCCGCCCAGCACAGTGTTGACTTGCTGATCCGGCGGGGCTGCGAAGGAATCGGGCGATGATGCCGCGGCGATCGCGATGGGCAAGGCCCTAATAAATTGGCGACGGTGCATGATGTCGATCCCAATAGAGTCCTTCAACCCGCTGTGTGAGCCACGTTCGATAAAAAATGTGGGAGCCCTTCTCCGAGTGGCGATCGGTCGCATTAACCGAGGCCCTGAGATCGCCGCTGGGGACACCGGCTCCCACGTTCCGCTCCCGGGGGAGCGAGGACGACAACGAGAACGATTCTCAAGGGCGATACACTTGATGGTTCAGCTCAGAGTTAGGCTGTTGGCGGCAAAGTGATGGCCGCTTCGATCCTTCTCGATCCAAAGGACACTGTCACCAGCAGCTTGCCATCGCTGTCACCGTGGCCACCCGTCAGATTGAGGTCGAGATGATGGAGCTCAGACTGTTTCGCGAAAGACTTGGTTTCGAGGGCAATTCCCTTGCTCATATCCGGGTTCTGAGGATCGCCGGCTTGAGCTTCCGGAATGAGCACCAGAGTCCATTCGTCGGCTGACTTTGCTTTCGCACGAAGGAGATAACTGCCCGCCGACAACTTTGTGCTTCCCACGGTCATTTCGCCGGCAACGTTCAGCTTGGCTCGTCCGCAATGGAAAACAAACCCTTCCTTGATTCCCTCCAGATGCTTCGCGTTGTAGGGCAAAGTAAAGTAAGTGAGTTTCAGCTCCAATCCCTTGACGGCGGCCGTCACCGTCTTGTTGAAGTGCGGATGCGCGACCATCGTAGCGGCGAGACAAACCAACAGCAAGCCGGCAGCGAACACAGTTCTCTTGTTCATGAGTTTTCACCTTTCATCTTTGTAAAGTGTACGGGAATCCCGAGCATTGTAGTACGAACGGAGGAAGAACGGTTAGTACGACTAAGAGTGAAATCAATCATGTAACGCAGCAGCGAAACGGACGCCCCGAATGAATGGAGCGTGCCCAACTAGCCATGTCGTCGTCGCCCGAAACTCTGCGAATGATTATTGAATGCCTATTTCGCGACGATCGCTGACGGATTCGCTCCAGTTGCAATGACAGCAAACAGCGCATTGCTTCCAGAGCCAACGGCATCGGTCCGGACGACTGAAACATCATTGGAACCGGAATTCAGGACGAAAAGGTACAAGTCGTCGGGCGTGAGATACATCGACTCGGGCTGCGCACCTACCGCGATCGAAGCAATGACCGAACGGTTGTTCGGAGGATCCAGCACTGAAACCGTGTTTGATCCGTAATTCGCGACATACAGCCGTTGACTGTCCCGCGAGATGACGCCGCGAATCGGATTCCTGCCGACTGAAAATGACCCGTTCAAAGCGCAGGTGACAGTGTTGATCACGACGACGGAGCCCGCGTCGAAATTGTTTGCGTAAATCTCGCCTCCGTCCGGTTTCACGACAAGCTGCATCGGGGATCGCCCAGTCACGATCGGCTCCAGGGACTTGCGTGCCTGGGTGTCGATCACGGTCACGCTCTGGTCGCCGGTATTCGCGACAAACAGCTTCGACTGGTCAGGCAAGATCTCCAGAAACAACGGGCCAATACCTGTTGGAATTGACTCCTCTAGGGTCTGGGTCTCCAGGTTGACCACCGCTACCGAATTGGCGGCTTGTTGTGCCACCCAGAGCTGCTTTCGTGGCTCGGATAGCTTTAGGGCCACCGGCCCGGCCAGAGTTTTGATCGATTTCACTACCAAAAGAGCTTCGCAATCGATCACGGCAATGGTGTTCGACCCGTAGCAAGCCACAAATGCAAAGCGGCCGTCCGAGGAGAACACAATGTCTGCCGGGCTTTTCCCGACTGGAATGGTCTTCTTGACGAGATGGGTGTTTGCATCGATGACGCTGATGGACGCGGCACCGAGGTTTGCGGCAAACACGAGATCGTCAATCGGGCTGGCCGCCAGACGGCCCGGTGACTTTCCGACTGCAATTGTTTTGACGTTCTTGAAACTTTTGAGATCGATGACGGAAACGGTGTGGCTGCCAAGATTGGCGACATACACGTGCGTAAAAGGTGGGATGGTGCCCAGGTCCAAGTCGTCGCCACACCCACATTCGAGGATGAAGACGGACGCCAACAGCAAGTGCCACAGCCAGCGGCGCAAGCCTAGAGGAAGCCTCATGACTCTAAGGGAGAGAGAGCCGGTCAGAAAGGAGATGCCGTGCGGGTCCCAGTGCCATGGGTACCTGGACCTGAGGGGCGGGTCTATTCGTCGCTCGATTTGTCTTCATTCTCTTTGTACATGAAGCGAATACAGTGCTTGAAGACCAGCAGATTCGGTTCTGTTTCCCGGTTCACCTTGATGCAGTTCCGGTCATACCACTCGATGATGCCCCGCAACTGCTGCCCGTCATCCAGCACAACCACCATGGGCGTCTTGTTCTGCATCTGCTTCAGGTAATAGAAGCTTTCCGCGTTGGTCTGTTCCTGCGGGGCTGGCTTCCTCTTCTGCGAACGCACCGTCATCTTATCCTTCAGGTCGGCAAGCGAGGGCCGGATGAGACGGCGATTCATGTAGTCTTCGTTGGGCTTCTTATCTCTAAACGTTGGTCGGTTCATAAATTTAGTGGAGGCGGCACTCTGTAGAAAGGGTTCTTCAGCCGTGCGGGTTCGATGAGTTTTGAAATTCCAAGCGCGTCCGGCGTGTTCCTAGAAACCACCCCTTCGGATTTCTTCAACCGGCGGGAATTTGATCTTCGGATTCTGGGCAACAGTCAGAGGAGAGCGGCGCAGTTAGTGCATCAACATCACGATCTCTCTCTTGGTTAACTCAAGTGAGGAAACCGTAACATAAGTGCGAATTGCCAACAAGGATAAATCTTATTTGTAGAACGACCGCGTTGGGCAGCTTCGAAGGCGCCTTACGAGCGGACGCTATGAGAGCGCTACTCCGCCGAGTTGGAGGAGGAACTGGTCGACTGCCAGGCCTCGATTGAGATTGCGCCGCGTTCCGGCTTCCAGGTGATCCAGCGACCGGGTGGCGCCGGTCAATTGATTGAAGGAATAGGTTGTGGATAAGGGATTGAGCCGGGCGAGGATATCGGAGTGGGTTAAGGTGTCTGCATATGCTCCCGCTTTTAAAAGGAAGAGATCGCGCAGAAGCGTGAAGAGAATGCCAGTTTTGGGATCGAACTCTGCCTGC
>Ga0207428_10002612_pt1 | contig 17987 bp, 13 predicted proteins | sample RhiMethybrSRZTD1_FD_187600 | JGI IMG/M metagenome (GOLD analysis project Ga0207428, IMG submission 187600) | Populus rhizosphere microbial communities from Tennessee, USA - Rhizosphere MetaG P. TD hybrid SRZTD1 (SPAdes) (version 3) | ecosystem: Host-associated > Plants > Roots > Rhizosphere >...
GGCCCTTGGCGGCTCCCTCAGTCAGGCCACCAACAATCCTGCGATCATCGGAGCTCCCGGCCGAACTTGCGGATCTTGGCGGTCGTCCGCCTCGTTCTATGCGTCGGTGTTGATGACGCGACGACGGCTTGCCTCGTCCATGTGACTCCCCGGCTGTGTTTGACTCTCACACAGTGTATTATTCATTCACTACTGTATATTCAGTCAAGAGCCTGCCTTTTGTCAACTCCAGCCCGCCAGCTGACATGAAAGAGTTGCCTAGACAAAGAGGAGAGCAGGTGCCGCAAACCTCGACGGGGCACGTAATGCTGGCGATCGACCAGGGAACCACCAACTCGAAGGCGGTTCTGATCAGCGCGGATGGCCGCCTGATATCGGGTGGTTCGGCGCCGCTCGGTGTCTCCACTCCGCGGCCTGGATGGGTTGAGCAGGACGCGGAACGCATCTGGACCAGCGTGCTGGAGGCAATGGTCTCCTGCCTTGAAGGTGCGCCTGACGCCGAGATCGTGGGCATCGCACTCTCCACCCAGCGGGAATCGGTCGTCGGTTGGCGGGCCAGCACCGGCGCGCCAATTGGACCAGTCATCGGGTGGCAGGACCGTCGTACGACGACGTGGTGCAACGACAGCTTCAACGACCACGACCGGCGACTGATACACGACCGCAGCGGCCTTCGGGTGGACCCGATGTTCTCAGCTCCCAAAATGCGCTGGATCTTGGACCATCTGCCCGCCGGAGTGTCGATCGATGCCGTAAGGCTCGGCACCGTCGACTCGTGGCTAATCTGGCGGCTGACCGACGGCGCTGAGTACCTCTGCGAAGCCGGCAACGCCTCCCGCACGCTGCTGTACGACATTGCACGACTCGGCTGGAGCAAGGACGTAGTGGACCTCTTCGGGGTACCGACCACCGCGTTACCCACTGCCGTCGCCTCCGACCTAGGTTTCGGCATAACGAGTGGCGTCCCCCTGGTACCAGACGGCACGCCAATCCTGGCCGTGCTGGCGGACTCCCACGCTGCCCTGTTCGGTCAGGGCTGTACGCAGGTCGGTCAGGCGAAAGCCACCTACGGCACCGGCTCTTCGGTCATGGCGCCGGTCGCGGACCTCTCAACTAGTGAAGAGCGGGTACCGACAACCCTCGCTTGGGTCATCGACAATTCAGCCACCTACGCCCTCGAGGGGAACATCTTGTTCTCCGGCGCCGCGCTGGCATGGGCCGCTGATGTGCTCGCCGATGGCCGGGTGGGCGATGTGATCGCGCTTGCCGAGAATGTGGACGATAGTGGCGGCGTAACACTTGTTCCCGCTTTTTCTGGCCTCGGTGCCCCTCACTGGGACCGCAGCGCCCATGCTCTGATTTCGGGCATGAGCTCCGGCACCACGCGAGCCCACATCGCTCGTGCCGCTGTCGATTCCATCAGCCATCAGATCTGCGACATTGTGGACGTGATCGAGGAGAGATCGGGTTCCCTGCAACTCTTCCGCGCCGACGGTGGAGCCACAGCCTCCGCGCTGGTCGTGCAAACACAAGCTGATCTCCTCGGTCGCGAAGTCGAGGTAAGTGAGGTTGCCGAGGTGTCGGCCCTCGGTGCCGCCAAACTTGCCTGGCAGACACTCGGCCACGGGAGCGCTTGGCCGAACAGCAGCAGCGGCGGGATCTATCGTCCGCTGCTGGATCCGAACGAGCGTCGCCGACGCCGCGAACACTGGGCTGGGGAGATCAAGCGAACCCGCTTCTTGCCCGGCTCTCAAGGCAGCCTGGATGGATAGCCAGACCGCACCACAGTGGCGTGAAGTCGACATCGCCCTCACTGGTCCGAACACCGCCAACCCCTATACCGACGTCGATGCCTGGGTGATCTTCACCCACACCGGCGGACAGCAACTGCGGCGCCCGGTGTTCTGGGACGGCGGAACCACATACCGCGTCCGGTTCGCCTCAACTCAGCTCGACGGGGAATGGCAGTGGAGCATTCGCGCTGAGCGACCTGATCATGACTTCACGCCCGCCTCCGGAACCCTGATCGCCGCTCCACCCGTCCAAGATCATCTACATCGAGCCCTGGCTCGGGGCTTTGCGACGGCGCACCCGGCTGGTCGCAGCTTCTGCTACGCCGACGGCTCGCCCGCATTCTGGGTCTTTGACACGGCATGGGCGATGCCCTTCCGCGCAACGCTTTCCGATGTCGAGATGTATGCATCAGACCGCCAGGCCAAGGGCTTCAACGCCGTGCTGCTGATGACGGTTCAGCCCGACATGAACGCCCGCGGGCCGGTTGGACGCAACGTCGACGAAGGCTTCGAGATCGGCTTTCACGATCTTGCCCAAGGGCGGCTGACCGAGATCAACGTCGAGTACTTTCAGTACTTCGACAAGATCATCGACTGCCTAGTCGATCATGGTATTACGGCGGTGCTGCAGCCGGTCTTCCACGGATTCGGCTGGAAAGGCCTCGGAGTCGCCGGACCGGTGGTTCCCCCGGGCGATTACGCGCGGTACTGCCGGTATCTGATTGCGCGCCTCGGGGCACGCCCGGTCATGTACCTGCCTTGCGGTGATGGTTCCGGAACTGAGCCGCAGGTGGCGGCGGGCGGCCGGGAGATCCAGGACTGGGACGCGTACGGTCAACCCACGGGCATCCACTACCGGCCGCATCATCGCAACGACGAGCACCAAGACGCCGACTGGCTCGACTTCCAGAGCTGTCAAACCGGCCATACTGGCGACCACGTTCCCGATCGGCTAGCGACCATGTGGGCGCAGCATCCGCCGAAGGCGATCATGAACGGCGAGCCCAGCTACGAGCACAGCGGGCGTCGCGGCGTCGCGGAAGGCTGGTGGCAGGGCCACGAGGCCTGGAGCAACCTCTGCGCGGGAGCGCTGATGGGTGTGGCGTACGGAGCAGCGAGCTTGTGGCCGTGGCGACTGCACCCAGACGAGCCAGGTCATGGCGCGTACTTCTTATATGAGGGCGCCGGCTGGAAGGAAGCATTGGATTTCGAGGGCAGCCGCTACGTTGGCCTCGTCGGCAAGATCCTGGACGATCTACCGATCACGAGAGCGAGCCCATGCTGGGACGTGTCCGCCAACACCCGCGGCCTGCTCGATCCTGGCGTCCTCTACATCGGATACGCCGAACACGGTGGGCCCTGGATGTTCTTCGATGGAGAGGGCCGCGTGCCCTCGAAGTATTGGCTGATCGACCCGCGCACGGGTCGCGTGCTGAAGTCTGGGGAACGCCCGCCGGACTATGTGGCAATCGATTTTGACCACTACGAGCCGGCGATCTTGATCTGTGCTGAGACGACACCAGCCTGGGTCAGACAGCAACTGGACGCTGACCACAACTAGAGAACACACTGCATCAATATTCAAAGCTGGAAGGATAGACCCCGGAGAGACTGAGGAGGTTCCCATCCATGGCGGCATCGTCTGGCGGCATGACTCGAGCGCCGACCGACGGGCAACTCCGGCTCATTACCAGGGTGGCCCGGATGTACCACGAACGCGGCGTACGCCAGGTGGACATCGCAGAAACCCTGCATCTCTCTCAGGCACGGGTGTCAAGGCTGCTGAAGCGGGCTGCTGAGCTTGGCATCGTTCGGACTGTCGTCGCCGTTGCTCCGGGCGTTCATACCGAGGTCGAAGAAGCGCTCGAGGATAGATACGGACTAGCCGAGGCGGTCGTCGTGGACGTGGAAGGCAGTGATCAAGACATCATCGCCGCACTCGGATCCGCAGGTGCGACCTACCTCGAGACGACCCTGACGGGCGGAGAACACATTGGGATCTCCAGCTGGAGTCAGACGCTGCTGGCCGTTGTGGATCGCATGCGGCCGCTCCGCGTTCCAGGTGCCGAGAGTGTCATTCAGCTCATGGGAGGTCTCGGAAGCTCGTCAGTTCAGACCCAAGGCAATCGGCTCCTCACCGAATTCGCCCGACTTGTCGGTGCCATCGCCACCTTCGTTCCCGCGCCTGCTCTCGTCGGCAACAGGACCATGCGAGAAAGCTTGTTGAACGACCCAGCGATGGAGTCCGTGGCCAGGGAATGGGCGCACATCACCATGGCACTCGCAGGCATTGGCAGCCTCCCGCCGTCGCCGCTCTTGCGTGCCAGCGGCAATGCCGCGGACGTCGCCGATCAGGACAGACTTCATGCGGCCGGCGCGGTCGGTGATGTCTGCCTACGCTTCTTCGACTCCGCAGGGAAGCTAGTGCCAAGCGCTCTCGATGACCGAGTAGTGGGGATCGATGCCGACACCTTGCGCAAGATCCCACGGCGCATCGGCATCGCCGGCGGCGAGAGCAAGCACGCCGCTATTCACGCGGCGGTCACCGGAGGATGGGTCAACGTCTTGATCACCGACACCGCAACAGCCGCGGCATTGCTGCAGCAGGGAATTTCGGAGAAATAGCCGATGCGTCGGACCACAACCGGCGAGCACGTCGTCGTCGAGACCAACGCAGGTGCGGTGCGTGGCTTCTGGCGCACCGGCTCGGCAGCCTTCCTCGGGATTCCGTTCGCCGAACCGCCGTACGGCGATCTTCGCTTCCTCGCCCCTGTGCACGTGAGGTCGTGGACCGGGGTGCGGGATGCGCTCCGCTACGGACCGACGCCGCAGCGCAAGGCGCTCGCAGAGATCACCACCATCCCCGAGCCGAGCATTTCCGGCGAAGACATCCTCAACCTCAATGTCTTCACTCCCCGCCCACAAGCCGCGACTGGGTCCGAGGCACCGCTCCCCGTGCTGGTTTACGTTCACGGCGGCGGTTATGTCGCGGGATCGCCTGCCAGTCCTTGGTATGACGGGGCGGCGTTCAACCGAGACGGCGTTGTTACGGTCACCGTGTCCTATCGGCTCGGCTTCGACGGCTTTGGTTGGCTGCCCGATGCGCCTGCCAATCGCGGGATCCTCGATTGGCTGCTTGCGCTGGAGTGGGTACGGAGCAACATCAGCCAGTTCGGCGGGGATCCAGCGCGAGTAACAATCGCCGGCCAGTCTGCGGGCGGCGGTGCCGTCATGACGCTGTTGGCCATGCCTCGAGCGCGTGGCCTGTTCAGGGCCGCGGCGTCGATCTCCGGAGTGCCCAGCGACATTCCTCTGGAACGCGCCAAGCAGACTACTGTGCGCCTTGCGGAACGGCTGGGTGTGGCGCCTGATCGATCAAGTTTTGTTCGCGTTTCCGAAGGGGACCTGCTTGCGGCACAGCGCACCGGGTCAGAGCCACTGGAGAAGCCGACCGCCGACGATCTGATCGCTGTGATGCGCGCCATGGACGGCTCCTTGCCCCTCGGCCCGGTCGTCGACGGCGACGTGCATCCCTCCTCAGTCGAGGAGGCTATGCGCGGCGGGTCGGGTCGGGATGTCCCGCTTCTCGTTGGCTCGACCAGACAGGAGTTCGGCGGGCTGGCGCAGGCAAACCGCCATCTGTTCGAGGACCATCACGTTGAAGTGCTCCTCGAGCAGGTCGGGCTCAGCCCTGAGGCGGCGCGACGTTTCGCGGCGGCGCTGCAAGATCACCATCCGGCCGAGGTCGTCGGTCAGTACATGACCGATGTGATGTTCCGTCGGCGCATCGTCGACTGGCTGGACTTGCGCGGCGAGGCGGCCGCGCCAACCTGGGCGTACGACTTTGCCTGGCCGTCCGCGGTCAGCGGCGTGGCCGAGCATTGCTTGGATGTGCCCTTCATCTTCGACTTGCTGGGGGACCCGGATGTGACTCGGGTGGCTGGTCCGGAGCCGCCACAGGTGCTGGCTGATCAGATTCATGCGGCATTCGCCGGGTTCGTTCGTGACCAGGATCCAGGCTGGCCGCCCTACCGGCAGTCAAAGTCGATCATGGTCTTCGATAGCGATTCAGCCACTGTCAATGGTGGCTACGAATCCGCCCGAGCACTCCGAAGTTGATCTTCGAGGTTGAACACCTCAGGAATGATCTCCCAGGCTTCGTCGGGAGCGCCCTGGGTCCGGAAGAGCTCGGACATGGCGGCCTGCCACCGCGCATTGACCTCCGTCCGCGCCACCTGTTCCTGTGCCGCGGCCAGATCATCTGCCTCCGCGTAACCGATGAGCAGACCGTCATCGCGGAGGAAGAGCGAATAGTTGCGCCAGCCGGCGTCGCGTAGTGCTTCCAGCAGCTCGGGCCACACGGCACGATGGGCCTGGCGGTACTCGTTGAGGCGGCTGGGATCGACGTGTCCGAGCAAGCAGTATCGCGGCATCAGTCACTCCTCACAATGATCACCTCGAGGGTGCGTGGCCCGTGTACGCCCTCCACCCGGTTCAGCTCGATGTCGCTGGTCGCGCTGGGCCCGCTGATCATGGTCAGTGGCCGCGTCGGTTCCAGTCTGGCGAGCGCCTGCGGTACGTCGGCAACGATCTGACCAGGCAACACCACGCAGACGTGGTAGTCCGGGATGAGCGTGAGGACGCGGCGACCTTGACCAGGAGAGCCGTTCAAGATCAATGTCCCAGTTTCGGCGATTGCCACGGCACAGTTCGTGATCACGCCATCGACCGCGTCCAACTTGGAGACACTGAGTTGATCATCGGGGGATAATCCGTCAACGAGCACATTCATCGAAAGGCTTGCCGTCCAAGAGGGATCCAAGCCGGCTGGTGCGACCACCGTGCGCGCGCCGCGCTCCTCGAGCGCAGTAGCGATCGTCGCACCAAGATCATCCACCGAGGATTGCCGCACGAGCGCTCGATAGTCCACGAGGCGATCAATGAGCAGCTCGGTCAGCACCTCGACCGACGAATCTGAGGTTGTCCGATAGCCCCGTTTGATGTCTTCGTACGTCAGGTTCGGCGGGGGGGCGACGCGATGAGCGGTCGCGATCCGCGCCAGCACCTCCTCCCGTGCGTTCACCGCTCGCTCCGATGCTCGGCAGCCCACCAGTCGCGGAATGTCTGCTTGGGCGGTCTGGCAAAGTCACGGGCATCGGTCCACTGCTTCGCCAGGGGCAATGGCACCTCACCGATCGCGTCTCGCTTGCGGCCGAGCACGCGGCCGAGTCGCCCGCTACGGAGCACAAGCGTCCAGCGCTTTGGATCACTCATGACCCATGCCGCGGCGCCCATCGCCGAGGCCTCCGCGCTTGGCACCCGATGCTCCTCGGCATACGTTTCGGTGTGCTCGGCCCGAAGATGTACCAGGATCTCCGGGATATTGATCTTGACTGGGCAAACGTCGTAGCAGGCTCCGCAGAGTGAGGACGCAAACGGCAACGAAGCGTTGTCTTCGATCCCGGTGAGCTGGGGAGACAGAATGGCGCCGATCGGGCCGGGATAGACCGAGCCGTACGCGTGCCCACCGGTCCGCTCGTATACCGGGCAGACGTTCAAGCAGGCGCTGCAGCGAATGCAGTTCAGCGCGTCCCGACCTTCCGCATCGGAGAGTACAGCCGTCCGGCCGTTGTCGAGCAAGATCAGATGAAACTCCTGGGGCCCATCGCCCGGCGTCACCCCCGTCCACATCGATGTGTAGGGGTTCATCCGCTCCCCCGTCGAGGAGCGTGGCAACAGCTGCAGAAACACCTCCAGATCCTGCCAGCGCGGAACCAGCTTTTCGATTCCCATGATCGTGATCAACGTCTCCGGCAGGGTGAGGCACATTCGGCCATTGCCTTCGGACTCGACGACTGCGAGCGTTCCTGTCTCGGCGACACCGAAGTTTGCCCCGCTGATCGCCACCTTGGCCGAGAGGAACTTTCGTCGCAGATGCTGACGAGCCGCACCCGCGAGCGCCGTCGGCTCGTCGCTAAGCGCCGGGTCGACATCACCCATTTCGCGCAGGAAGATCTCTCGGATCTCCGCACGGTTCCGATGTATCGCCGGCACCAGGATGTGCGATGGCTTGTCGTGACCGAGCTGCACGATCAGCTCTGCCAGATCGGTCTCTATGGCGGCAATACCGACCGCTTCCAGTGCCTCGTTGAGCCCGATCTCCTGCGTCGCCATGGATTTGACCTTGACCACCTCGTCCGCGCCTTTGCCTCGCACAAGATCAATGACCTGTGCGTTGGCCTCGGCAGCGTCCCGCGCCCAGTGCACTACTCCCCCACGCGCGCTCACGGCGGATTCCAACTGGGCAAGGTAATCCGGCAGGTGCGCCATCGTGTGAACCTTCAGCTGCCGACCCGCTTCGCGCAGCTCCTCCCAGTCGGGCAGCTCGGCAACGACCTGAGCGCGCTTTGTGCGGATCGTCGTCGTGGCTTTGCCGAGGTTGCGCCGCAATTGGGTGTCGGCGAGCGCACGCCGGGCAGCAACCGGGAACCTCTCCTCACCCCGAAGGTTCCCGACCCCGTCCGGTGCGTGCGGCGGCATGGCGGGCAAGCCCAGCATCACTGGCGTAGTAGTCACAGCACCGAGTCCTCTCGAGTGGCGGCGAGGATCTGTGCCAGATGGAGCGTCCTGGCGCCAGCGCGGATCCTCGACAGGCCGCCACCGATGTGCATCAGGCAGGAGCTATCGCCCGCCGTGCAGATCTCTGCGCCCGTGTCCAAGACGTTGCGCATCTTGTCCGCCAGCATGGCAGTCGAGGTGTCGGCGTTCTTGATCGCGAACGTGCCACCGAAACCACAGCACTGATCAGCAGCCGGCAACTCCACCAGCTCCAAACCATTGACCGCACGAAGCAACATGATCGGTTTGTCGCCGACCCGCAACATCCGCAGCGAATGGCAGGTCGGGTGATAGGTCACCCGATGCGGAAAGTAGGCACCGACATCGGTAACGCCCAGCACGTCAACGAGAAACTCCGACAGCTCGTACGTCTTGGCTGCAACCGCCTCGACCTGCTCGAGGAGCCCAGGTGACCCGAAGCGCTTCGCGATCATTGCGTGCTGGTGACGCACTGAGCCGACACAGGAGCCCGACGGCGCCACGATCGCGTCGTACGGGGTGAAGACCTTCACGAACCGCTCGACCAGCGTCAAGGTCTGCTTTTGGTACCCGGTGTTGACATGCATCTGGCCGCAGCAGGTCTGCTCGGCAGGAAACTCGACGACCTGGCCCAGCCGCTCGAGCAGCCGTACCGTCGCCTTTCCCACGTCTGGGAACAAGCCGTCGGCCAGACAGGTGATGAACAGCGCAGTTCTCATCGACACCTCATCGACTCGGGCAGGTTACTGTGCTCACCGCGGCTGGTACGCCGATGGCGCGAAGGTTCTCGCCACGAGGGCGCGCAGGTCGGGAAGCTCTCCCTGCACGAGGCCGGCGGCCCGTCCCTGCACCAGCACATTACCGATGGCGGTCGCCTCGACTGGACCAGCCAAGACCCGCCGCCCGGTGCGGTCCGCGGTCAGCTGACACAGCAGAGTGTTCTGGCTCCCGCCACCCACAATATGCACGGTGTTGATCTTCTGGCCGCTAAGCCGCGCGGCGTCGTCGATCGCGATCGCGTACGCCTCAGCAAGGCTCTCCAAGATGCTGCGAGCAAAGACAGCCGGTGTGTCGGGCGGAGCGGCGGTGACGTCAGCGCAGAGTGAGGCAATCCGCTTGGGCATATCGCCAGGCGGCAGCAGGCTCGGATGGTTCGCGTCGAACACCGGCACCGGAGTGTTAACGGCAGCGGCCTCCTCGAGCAGTTTCGTCAGCTCGACAGACAGCCCTTCCTGCTGCCAGGTCCGGATGGACTCACTGAGCAGCCACATGCCCATGACATTTCGCAAGTAGCGGACCTTCCCATCGACGCCGCCCTCATTGGTGAAGTTGGCCTCCCTGCTGTCCTCGGTGAGCACGGGCCGATCGAGCTCGACCCCGACCAGCGACCAGGTGCCGGACGAGATATACGCAGCGCGAGGCTCAGTCATGGGCACACCGACCACTGCCGACGCTGTGTCGTGTGACCCGACAGCGATCACGTCCAACTCGGACGGCGCGCCGATCTCCGCGGCTACCTCGTCGCGCAACGAACCGATGCGTGACCCGGGTTCGGTCAATGGTGGAAACAGGGCCCGTGGCAGGCCCAGCTTGTCGATCAAGGTCCCGTTCCAGACTCCAGTGGTTATGTCAAGCAACCCGGTGGTGGAGGCGTTGGTGCGCTCCACGACCTGCTCGCCAGTCAGCCAGAATCCCAGCAGATCCGGGAGCATCAGCATCCTGGTCGTTTCATCGATGACGCCGGCTTCATGATCGACAGCCAGCTGGTATATCGAATTGAACGGCTGGAACTGCAGACCGTTCGTCGCATAAAGCGTGGCATGATCGGCGATCTTGTGGACGAGATCAACCCCTCGTGCCGTCCGATCATCCCGGTAGTGAAACGGATTGTTGATCAAATGATCAGCGTTGACCAACCCGTAGTCGACCGCCCAGGAATCGATGCCGACACCGGCCAAGCCCGGTTGCGCCCGCACCGCCTTCCGCAAGCCAACGAGGACGTTCCGGTAGAGCTCGAGGATGTTCCAGTGCAAGCCGTCCGGGATACGAACGGGATCGTTGGGAAAGCGATGCACGGCCTCAACACTCAGCTGGTCCGGGCCAAGGTGGCCGAGCATCACTCGGCCGCTGGTAGCTCCAAGATCGACGGCGGCCACCCAGCCTGTTGATGTCATCGCAGAAACGCGGCGGCGACACCAGCGTCGACGGGAATGTGCAGCCCCGTCGTATGGCTCATATCGGCCGAACAGAGCACAAAGACCGCGTTGGCAACATTCTCCGGCAGCACCTCCCGCTTCAGCAACGTTCGGGAAGCGTAGTACTTGCCCAACTCCTCCTCCGGAACGCCATAGACCGCAGCCCGCTTGGCCCCCCAGCCTCCGGCGAAAATCCCGGAGCCGCGGACCACCCCGTCGGGATTGATGCCGTTCACCTTCACGCCATGTTCTCCGAGCTCGGCAGCGAGAAGACGCACCTGGTGTGCCTGATCGGCCTTCGTTGCAGAGTAGGCGATGTTGTTGGGGCCGGCGAAGAGTGAGTTCTTGCTTGAGATATAGACGATGTCGCCGCCAAGCTTCTGCTCGATCAATGCCTTCGCCGCCGCCCGCGACACCAGGAAGGAGCCCTTCGCCATCACATTGTGTTGCAGGTCCCAGTCCGCGACCGTGGTATCCAGCAAGGACTTGGACAGCGACAGTCCGGCGTTGTTGATCACAATGTCGATGCCGCCGAAGGCGAGCAGCGTGGCGTCAACCGCCGACTGCACAGCCGCTTCATCGGTGACATCCGCGGCAATGCCGGCGGCAACATCACTGTTGCCGATCTCCTTGGCTGCAGCTTGAGCCTTGCCCTCATCAAGATCGGCAATGACGACGCACGCACCTTCGGCGGCCAGTCGGACCGCGATCGCCTTGCCGATGCCCCCCGCTGCACCGGTGACAAGAGCAATCCGGGTGGCGAGCGGCTTGGGCCTCGGCATCCGCTGCAGCTTCGCCTCTTCCAGCGCCCAGTATTCGATCTTGAATTTCTCGCTCTCGTCGATCGGGGCGTACGTCGACAGGCCTTCGGCGCCACGCATCACATTGATCGCGTTGAGGTAGAACTCACCGGCTACCCGGGCGGTCTGCTTGTCCTTCCCGTAGGAGAACATGCCGACTCCCGGCACGAGAATGATCAACGGATCGGCACCTCGGATCGCCGGTGAATCCGGCGTCGCGTTGCGCTCGTAGTAGGCCTGGTAGTCCGCCCGGTACGCCTCGTGCAGCTCCTGAAGCCGAGCAATGCACTGCTCGACCGAAGCCGCCGCCGGAAGATCAAGGACCAGTGGCTTGACCTTGGTTCGCAGGAAGTGGTCAGGGCAGCTCGTGCCAAGTTCGGCCAGCCGCGGATGCTCGCTGTGGGAGAGAAACTCCAGCACTCGCTCGTCGTCGGTGAAGTGACCGACCATCGGCTTGTCGAAGGATGCAATTGAGCGCAGCGTTGGCGCGAGGGCAGCCGCCTTCGCTCGCCGCTCATCATTTGGCAGTGCGGCGTAGCCATCCAGCAGCGCCCCGAACGGCTCCGGCTTGGCATGCTCGGCAATGTAGGCCTCAGCGGTGCGGATGATCTCCAACGAGTTGGCCTCGGACTCCGCCGACGTATCGCCCCACGAAGTAATGCCGTGACCGCCGAGGACGCAGCCGATCGCCTGCGGACTGTCGGCCTTGATCTTGGCGATGTCCAAGCCGAGCTGGAATCCTGGCCGGCGCCACGGCACCCAGACCACTCGATCGCCAAAGATCTTGGCCGTCAGCTCCTCACCGTCGACTGCGGTAGCAACCGCGATTCCCGAGTCGGGATGCAGATGATCAACGTGCGCCGCGTCGACGAGGCCGTGCATCGCGGTATCGATTGATGGCGCGGCACCGCCCTTGCCATGCAGGCAGTAGTCGAAGGCTGCGACCATCTCGTCTTCGCGCTCGACTCCGGGATAGACGTCCACCAGCCGGCGCATCCGATCAAGGCGCAGCACCGCGAGGCCAGATTCGGTCAGGGTGCCAAGATCACCGCCGGAACCCTTCACCCAGACCAACTCCACCGGTTCGCCGGTGACCGGATCGGTCTCAGTGCCCTTGGCCGACGTGTTGCCTCCGGCGTAGTTGGTGTTCTTGGGATCCGATCCCAGCCGGTTCGATCGAGCGACTAGCTCTGCCACTACGTGATTGGTCATGATCATGCTCCCCATCCAGCTTGGGTGCCGCCGGCACGTTCGGATTCGATCTTGCTCTGATATCCCGATTCGGCGTACGCATGCATCGGATCGGCAGGCAATCCGCGGGACTCACGCCACTCAGCAAGCGCGGGCCGTACGTCGTTGTAGAAGGCATCCATCAAGATCCCATTGGCACCGAGCACATCATTGGCTTCCTGGGCAGTTGCCAGAGCTTCCTGATCAACGAGCAAGGCTCGGGCGGTCATTTCCTGTACGTTCAGCACGGACCGGATCTGCCCGGGAATCTTGGGCTCGATGTTGTGACACTGGTCCAACATGAAGGCGACGTCGGAGTCCGGACCGTACCCGCCACCGCGTACCACCTCGTACAAGATCCGGAACAGTTGGAACGGATCCGCCGATCCGACGATCAGATCGTCGTCGGCGTAGTAGCGAGAGTTGAAGTCAAAGGAGCCCAGCTTCCCGAGCCGCAACAGCTGAGCGACGATGAACTCGATGTTGGTGCCCGGCGCGTGGTGCCCGGTGTCGAGACAGACTACGGCCCGGTCCCCCAATGCGGCCACGTGGGCGTACGAGGTACCCCAGTCGGGCACGTCGGTGTGGTAGAAGGCGGGCTCGAAGAACTTGTACTCCAACACCAGCCGCTGATCCGGTCCGATTCGCTCATAGATCTGCGCGAGGCTGTCGGCAAGCCGGTCTTGACGTCCCCGGATGTCGCCTTGGCCGGCGTAGTTGGTGCCGTCGGCGAGCCAGATCTTCAGGTCACGCGACCCGGTCTGGTTCATGATTTCGATGCACTCGAAGTGGTGGTCGATCGCCTTACGGCGCACAGCCTCATCGACGTGGGTCAGGCTGCCGAACTTGTAGATGTCGTCCTGGAAGGTGTTGGAGTTGATCGTGCCGAGCGTCACGCCGAGTTCAGCGGCGTAGTCTCGCAGCGCGCCGTAGTCCTCCACTTTGTCCCAGGGGATGTGTAACGCGACCCTCGGAGCGAGCCCGGTCACCGCGTGCACCTGGGCAGCGTCGGCGAGCTTTTCTTGGACGTTCCGTGGCGTACCCGCCGAGCCGAACACTTTGAACCGAGTGCCGGAGTTGCCGAATGCCCACGAAGGCAACTCGATGGCCTGAGAGGCCAGCTGATCAGCGATGTCGGAGAACGTTGGCATCTGTTCACTCACTTCCAAGAAACCCGTATGGAGCATGGACCGCTGGCCCCACGCCGAAGCAGTCTTCAGCATCGAACGTGTCGACTTCGTCGTCATCGATTCTGCTCGTGATCGGCGCCTTCGTCACGGTCGCAGCCGGATGGTTGGTCGAGGGCGCAACGAGAAGCCGTCATCGTGAACCAGATGTGGCGCTATCAACTTGAAACGTTCTGATAGCTGCCCGTGACCGTATCGAGCCAGAGCCGTCTTTGTCAAGTTCTTCGAGAGCGAGAAATGTGCGCTGATGCGTATGCGTTAGATTGCATCAAGAATTGAATCGCTTCAGGAATTCGCCTGTCAAGGTATAGCCTTCCGACATGGCACCGTCCAAGGATCGTCCTCGTCGGGCCGATGCCGACAACCCTGCGACGGGCAGACCACGAATCCAAGACGTCGCGCGTCGCGCCGGCGTCGCGATCGGCACGGTGTCTAATGTGCTCAACAACCCTGAGCTCGTCGCCGTGCAGACTCGGCTGAAGGTCGAAGCCGCGATTGCAGAGCTGGGCTTCGTACGCAATAGCGCCGCCCGGGCCCTCGCTGCGAGACGGACGGATACTGTCGGCCTGATCCTCATCGACATCGGGAACTCGCTCTTCGTGACATTGCGCGCGGTGCCGAGTCGGCGGCCGGTCAAGCTCAACTCAAGCTCCTTCTCGCTAACAGCGACAGCACTCGCACCAAGCAGGCAACTATCTCGAGCTCTTCGACCAAGCCCGAGTCGCGGGGGTCCTGCGCTGACTCCGCTCGAAGAGCCTCTTGAGATGGCACACGCCGTCCTGGGCCACGGGCGCCCCGTCGTTCTCGTCATCGCAACGTCGCCTGACCCGCTCACGTGCGGTGTGATGGTCAACGAGGAACTGGGTGGCTATCTCGCTGCAACCCATCTCCTCGAAGAAGGAGCGCGCAGGCTCGTCTTCCTCGCTGGCTTTCCTGAGCTGCGACTGATTCGGCGACGCCTGGCCGGCGTCGAGCGAGCCGTCGCCGAAGCAGGTGCCAGTCTCAGCGTGGTAGAAGCTCCCAACCTCCAGATCGGAACCGGGCGCGAGGTCGGATGCCAGTTGCTCGTGTCTCAGTCAGTGGATGGGCCAGTGGATGGGCTGGTCTGTCCGTCGGATCTGCTCGCCGTCGGGGTGATCCAGGCGGCAACCGAGCTCGGCATCCGGGTACCCGATGAGCTGATGGTCGTCGGCTACGACGACAATCACTTCGCCTCTGAGAGCAGCATCCCCGTGTCCAGTGTGAGTCTGCCGGGGTATCGGATGGGCGAGCTGGCCATCGAGTTGCTCCTCGAGGAAATCGACCAGGGCTCTGCCCACGTGCACCGAACGATCATGCTCGATCCTCACCTGATCCCACGACGCAGCACCTTGAAATCTCCGCTATAGCGAACCGAAAGGAACCCATGTCGCCCACCTGGTCTGCATTGCCCATTTCACCGGACGAAGACTTCGATGGGGCGCCTCTGCTCCGTTGCGAGTTCGTATTGGACGAAGGTCATGGGCCAGTCGCTCGAGCCACCTTGTACGCCACCGCGCATGGGGTTTTCGAGGCCTATCTCAACGGCCGGCCGGTATCAGGCGATGTGCTCAGCCCAGGGTGGAGCAGCTACGAGTGGCGGCTGCGATACCGAACCTACGACGTAACACCACTTCTTCGGCCGACGTCAGTTCTCGGACTCGCTCTCGGTAATGGTTGGTTTCGTGGACGCCTGACCTGGAGTGGAGGCAGCGCTTTCTACGGAAATGAGCTTGCTGCCCTCGCGCAGCTGGAGATCGAATTCGCGGACGGCTATGTCCAGACTGTTGTCAGCGATGAAAGCTGGAGCGCTGGCCCATCCGCGGTGGTCTCCAACGACCTCTACGACGGCCAGACGATCGACGCCCGCCGCGAGTCGCACGCGTGGTTGCAGCCTGGATTCTCCGACAGCTGGACCGGCGTGCATCAGTCCAAGCTCGACTTCACCACGCTAACTCCGTACATCGGTCCGCCTGTCCGGCGGCAGGAGGAGCTGCAGCCAATCGAGATTTGGACATCTCCTGCTGGCAAGACTCTGGTTGATTTCGGGCAGAACCTGGTGGGGTGGCTACGGGCCCGGGTCCAGGGCCCGGCCGGTAGCACGATCACGCTGCGGCACGCCGAGGTGTTAGAGCACGACGAGTTGGGTACCCGACCGCTGCGAACCGCCAAAGCGACCGATCACTTCATCCTGAGCGGCGGCGAGGACGTGTTCGAGCCGACATTCACCTTCCACGGCTTCCGTTACGTCGAGGTCGACGGGTGGCCCGGTGAGCTCACCACCGATGCCATCACCGCCGTTGTTGTCTCCTCCCAGTTGCAGCGGATCGGCGAATTCGAGTGCTCAGATGAGTTGCTCAACCAACTCCATCGCAACGTGGTGTGGGGGACGCGCGGCAACTTCCTCGACGTGCCGACCGACTGCCCGCAGCGGGACGAACGGCTCGGTTGGACCGGTGATATAGCAGTCTTTGCCCCGTCTGCGGCCTACCTCTTCGATGTCGAAGACTTCCTGCGGGAATGGTTGGCCAACCTCGCTGCCGAGCAGCGGGCAGCCGAGGGCATGGTGGGCTACGTCGTGCCGGACGTCTTGAAATACGTCAAACATCCATCGCACTTTCCGCCTCCGGAAAGCACCGCGATCTGGAGCGACGCCGCCGTTTGGGTGCCATGGGCCTTGTGGCGTGCGTACGGGAACCTGCAGGTACTGCGTGATCAATTCGACTCGATGATCGCGCATGTTCAGCGGGTGGAGTCGCTACTGTCCCCTTCCGGGCTGTGGGATACCGGTTTCCAGTTCGGCGACTGGCTCGATCCGACCGCGCCGCCTGATCAGCCGGCGGCCAGCAAGGCCGACAACGGCGTCGTGGCAACCGCCTGTCTTTATCGAGACGCTCGAATCCTGGAGGAGACTGCGGCCTTGCTCCAGCGCGGTGAGGACGAGCGGCAGTTCGCAGATCTTGCCGAGCGCACCAGAACCGCGTTCAACGAGCACTACGTACATGACGACGGCACAATCCGGAGCGACGCGCAGACCGTGTATGCGCTGGCCCTCGTCTTCGGGCTGCTTGACGAAGATACCGATCAGCTGGCCGGGAAGCGCCTCGCGGAACTCGTTGCCGAAAGCGGCTACCGCATCCAGACCGGCTTTGCGGGCACGCCGTACGTTCTTGACGCGCTGAGTGCAACTGGTCACCTCGACGAGGCGTACCGGCTGCTGCTGCAACGCGAGTGTCCATCATGGCTTTACACCGTCAGCATGGGCGCGACCACGATCTGGGAGCGATGGGATTCGATGCTGCCGGACGGCACGATCAATCCCGGGGAGATGACGAGCTTCAACCACTACGCCCTGGGCGCCGTTGCCGACTGGATGCACCGCAGCATCGGTGGCATCGCGCCCCTCGAGCCTGGGTATTCCCGAGTCCTGATTGCGCCTCAGCCGGGCGGCGACATCCATTGGGCACGATCCTCCCTGGAAACCAAGCACGGGAAAATCTCGGCCTCATGGTCAAAGGACAGCGGGGGGCCGATCGAGCTTGACATCGCTGTTCCGGAGGGTGTGACAGCTCTGGTGCAGCTGCCGGGTTCGGATAAAGCGGAGCTTGGCAGCGGTCAGCACCACGTCTCATCAACTCCGGTGTGATTGTTTGACTCTGCGGGAGCACAGGGGACCCTTAGCCCGGTCACAGACTGAAACATTTCAAGACGAGAGGAGCTGTATGAATACCCTCGCGACAGCACTGTGGTTAGCGTTGCCGTTCTCGTCATTCTCAGCGCGATGGTCGCCTACATTTGGCAGCGTCGTGGAGGTCGGCTCGGTTCGGTCGTCAACATCTTGGTGCTGGCCGGATTGATTGTGCCGCCAGCGGTCGTTCCCACGATCTGGGTGCTGCAGAAGGTTGGGCTGTTCAAAACGATGCCCGGTCTGACCTTTGTCGAGATCGCATATGGGCTTCCGTTCTGTATCCTGCTGTTTCGCGCGTTCATGTCCTCGGTCCCGCGAGAACTGGACGAGGCGGCTGTCGTGGATGGCGCCGGGCCTGTGCAGATCTTCTTCCGCGTGATCTTCCCAGTGCTGCGCTCGGTGATCATGACGGTGATCATCTTGCAGTCGGTGTTCATCTACAACGATTTCCAGAACCGGTTGTACTTCCTGCCGGGCAC
>Ga0207428_10002613_pt1 | contig 17982 bp, 12 predicted proteins | sample RhiMethybrSRZTD1_FD_187600 | JGI IMG/M metagenome (GOLD analysis project Ga0207428, IMG submission 187600) | Populus rhizosphere microbial communities from Tennessee, USA - Rhizosphere MetaG P. TD hybrid SRZTD1 (SPAdes) (version 3) | ecosystem: Host-associated > Plants > Roots > Rhizosphere >...
CCGACCGACCGTCCGAGGCCGTCCGTCCAGAGTTACCGGGGGGCGGCTTTGCCGCTGGCTCTCCCGCAACGCGACATGGAGAGTTTGCGCTCCCTGGCCCGGCGTGAAGGCGCGACGCTTTTCATGACACTGCTGGCAGCCTTCAAGGTGTTGTTGTTCCGGTACACGAGTCAGCGCGACCTCATCGTGGGGGCGCCCATTGCGGGGCGGAACCGCGCCGAAATAGAGCCGTTGATCGGCCTTTTCGTCAACACTTTGGCGCTTCGAACACGCCTCGCGGCAAACTTGAACTTTAAGCAGGCTCTGACAAGGGTCAGAGAGGTCGCCCTTGACGCTTATACGCATCAGGACGTTCCCTTTGAGAAGATTGTAGAGGCTCTGCAACCGAGCCGGGACCTCAGTCGCACCCCCTTATTCCAAGTGATGTTCGCGCTGGAAAATAATCCACTGCCATCGATCGAACTTCAAAAGCTGAGCCTTCGTCCCGTAGAAACTGATATCGGAATCGCGAAATTCGACCTGACCTTGTCTTTGCAAGTTGTCGGCGAACGAATCATCGGGGCTATCGAGTACAGCGCTGAATTGTTCGACGCGGCTTCCATCTCCTCTCTGTCCGCGCATTTTCAGAACCTCGTCGCGAGCCTCGCGCGCGATCCGTCTATACCGATCGCAGAGGTCAGGCTTCTCTCGGATTCCGAGCTTTCTCAACTGCTGGTCGGTTGGAATCGAAATCAGTATGAAAATCGGGATGATCGCTGCCTGCATGAGCGGTTTGCGGAGCAGTCCTTCAGGACTCCTGATGCGATCGCGGTCACATTTGATGGACAGGCATTGTCGTACGGCGAACTGAACTCAAGAGCCGATCAGCTCGGGCATCACCTTCAAACTCTGCATATTGGTCCGGAAAGGATTGTTGGAATAGGACTGGAACGGTCGCTCGAAATGCTGATCGCTATTCTTGGCGTCTTGAAATCAGGCGCCGCTTACTTGCCGCTGGATATCTCCTCTCCTGTCGACCGCTTGCGGTTTATGCTGGAGGATTCCAGGGCGTCGGCGCTGATCACCGCGCAGGCGCGACTCGACTCCTTTTCCGCATCCGGTCTGGAAACAGTCTTGATTGACGGCGATTGGCCTGCGATCTCGAAGCGAAGCGCCGCCGACGTCCGATCCGTAGCGATGGTCGATAACCTCGCTTATGTAATTTACACGTCCGGTTCGACTGGGCAACCCCGCGGCGTGATGGTCAGCCACCGGTCAGTTCTGAACCACGCGGAGGATTTCAAGGTACGTTATCAAGTGGAAGCCGGCGATCGGATGTTACAGTTCGCTTCGATCGGTTTTGATGTCGCTGTGGAAGAGATCTTTCCCGCGCTCTTGAGCGGAGCTGGTCTTGTCCTTCTTCCCTCGCATCAAGCGATGTCGCCGAACGAGTTCAGCAAATTTGTCGGGTCTGAAGAGTTGACGGTTCTAAACCTGCCCACTCCCTACTGGGGCGAATGGGTTTCTCATCTGGAATTCGAGGGCTCGAATCGCGCGCTGTCTCCGAGCCTCCGCCTAATGATAGTCGGCAGCGATCGATGTTTGCCGAGTTGCCTTGAGTCCTGGCGAAAACTCGCGCCTGCGGCTCTTCGATGGGTCAACGCGTATGGACCCACGGAAGCCACAGTTACCGCCACGACTTATGAACCGTCGGCCGGCGATTTCGCGGGTTTGCAATACTCGGTTCCAATCGGACGGCCCATCACCAATGTACAGGCTTATCCGCTGGAAAATTGTCTGCAGCCGGCGCCTGTAGGGGTATCGGGGGAGCTTTTCATAGCGGGCGACGGTCTTGCCCGGGGGTACTTCGGCTCTCCTGCGCAGACGGCTGAAAAGTTTCTTCCCAATCCTTTCGGCAATAGGCAAGGGGATCGCATGTGCCGAACGGGAGACGTCGTTCGCTACCGGCGTGACGGCCAGTTCGAATTTCTGGGCCGAATTGACAGCCAATTGAAAGTCAGGGGTTTTAGGGTTGAACCCGGTGAGATAGAAGTGGCGCTTTGCCAGCATCCTGCGCTGCGAGAAGCGGCGGTTGTCGTCGCGGAAAATTCTTCAATCCGGCGTCTGGTCGCTTATCTGGTCGCACAGCCTGACCCACCCTCTGTGGCCGAGTTACAAAGGTTTCTCAAAGGCAAGTTGCCGGAGTTTATGCTTCCTTCGACTTATGTTTTGTTAGACGAATTGCCAAGAACACCGAATGGAAAGATCGACCGAAAGGCGCTTAGTCGCCGGGAACCTGGGATCACACTCACCGGCTCCATCGAGTGGCCGCGCGACCTCTGGGAAACTCGGTTGAAAGAAATCTTCGAAGAGGTTCTCGATCGATGGCCAGTTGGTATTAGGGATGACTTCTTCGCGCTCGGCGGGCACTCGCTCTTGGCGTTGCGGTTGGCGGCTCGCATCCACAAGCAGTTCGGCGTTCAGATTCCGATCCACAGCCTCTTCCAGGAAGCGACCGTCGAGCGTTTAGCCGAGTTGCTGCGTGATAATAATCAGCCGCCGTTACCATCCCCCCTGATCGGGATTCGTTCTCGGGGCTCGATGCCTCCTTTCTTTTGCGTTCATCCGATCGGAGGAAGCGGCGTTAGCTACCTGAACCTGGCGCGAAATCTCGATCCGAATCAACCCTTCTATAGCTTGGAAGCGAAGGGATTGTACCGAGAGGAAGAACCTGCTCAGAGCATCGAAGAGATGGCGGCGTCCTACGTCGAAGCCGTTAAGGAGGTCCAGTCAACCGGCCCTTATTACATCGGGGGCTGGTCTTTCGGCGGCCTGGTGGCGTTCGAGATGTGCCGGCAGCTGAAAACAAACAACCACGAAATCGGTATGCTGGCGTTGATCGATAGTTATGCTTTTCCGGCGCAGATAGATCAAGCTGATGATAAGCAGAGCCTCCCGGCGCAATACGCTCCTGACTTCAGGCATCGAATCCCTTCCGACTTCATCGAGCCCGACCGGTTACAAAATATGTTCCGCGTTTATCGCGCCAATTTGACGGCGTGGCGGCAGTATGAATTACGGCCGTTCGAAGGAAAGATCACACTCATTCGCGCCCGGGAATCAGTCGCGCTGGACGCTCGAAACTCGGAATCGGATTGGCGAGAGTTAGCCCGATGCGGATTGGATGTTCATATCGTAAGCGGCAACCATTACAGCATCATTGTCGGAGCCGACAGCAAAGGGCTGGCGGAAACATTGCAGGCTTGTCTGATTCGGGCTTTCAACGCTCAACCGCAAATCCTCGGCCCAACCGGTTCAGCCCGCTTTTCCGGCCCCTGACCGGAAGGCCAATTCCCGAGGCGCAGAACTCTGATGGCTGCTATTCATTGAACGAACGAAAACGGACGCGGTGAGAATTATGAACGATTTTTTGCATGCAATAAAAGCTTGGCGAGAAACGATCGGGTCTCAAAACGTGATTACGGAGGGGGCGGCTCTGGAATCCGCGCAAACGGCGACGTTTTCTACGACGCAGCGCATCCCGGCCATCATTCGACCCGGCAGCTCCGAAGAGGTTCAACAATGCGTAAGGATCGCGAATGAATTCAAAATCCCTATCTATCCCGTAAGCCTGGGGAAGAATTGGGGGTTTGGTTCACGCGTTCCAGTCCAAACTTGCTGTGTCGTAATGGAACTGCGCCGATTGAATCGAATCCTGGATTACAGTGAAGACCTGGCTTACGTAACAATCGAACCTGGAGTTACTTTCCAACAGCTCTATGAATATTTGTGCGGCAAAGGGTCAAATCTTTTCATGAGCCTGACGGGAAGTTCTTCCAATACGAGTCTAATCGGCAACGCTCTTGAGCGCGGCGTCGGAAGCGGGCCTTACGGAGACCGCTTTAATCACGTCTGCGGGTTGGAGGTCGTCTTGCCGACAGGCGAATGTATTCATTCGGGAATGGAACGATTCCCGAACGCAAAGACGGGGAAGTTGTTTCGTTGGGGCGTCGGTCCGTCGATCGACGGTTTATTCGCCCAGTCCAACTTCGGCATTGTTACCAAAATGTCCCTCTGGCTTCTCCCACGTCCCCGGCATTTCCAAACCTTCTTCTTTCACCTTCGTGACGCCTCGCGCCTTCCGGCTTTGGTCAATGCGCTTCGAAGCCTCAAGCTTGGAGAGCCGCTAAAGGTTCAACTAGGACTGATGAATGACTACAGAGTGATCTCTTTCACCGGGCAGTACCCTTGGCAGGAAGCCGGGGGAAAGACGCCGCTTCCACTCGCAATCAAGGAGCGAGTGAAGAAGGAGAAAAGAATTCCTGCCTGGCACGGCACAGGGGCGTTGTATTCCGCCAACTCACGGCTGGGGCGCGCGGGGCGAGAGTTGATCAAAGAGATACTTCAGCCGCAAGTCGACCGGCTTATTTTTATCGACGCCTTCAAAGCGCGGGTATCACGCTATATCAACGTACCATACCGGCTTCTAACCGGGATCAACCTGAAGAAGTTCATGGAGTTCGCATACAACAACACGCCCTTTCTCGGAGTTCCGCTTGGGGAGGCAGGCGGCGTCACGATGACCTATTGGAGAAAAAAGAATCCCCCGCCGGAAGACGTAGATCCAGACAGAGACAGGTGCGGAATAATTTGGCTAAATCCAACAGTTCCTCTTGAGGGCAGGGAAGTTCAGGAAGCGGTCCGGATCATCGAGGACGTCTCTCTGTCTCATGGCTTTGAGCCGAATCTCGGGATTCGACTGGTTAGAGAACGAACCGCCGATATCAATGCGGCGATAGTTTTTGATCGGGAGGCGCCGGGGGAAGACGAACGGGCGATGGCCTGCCACGATCTCATGCTCGACCGTCTCATCAAAGCCGGCTACTACCCTTGCCGTCTCGGAATCCAATCTATGAACGCCCTTCCGCAACCCCAAGACGATTTTTCCTGTTTTCACAGGGCCCTCAAGCAGGCGCTCGATCCGAACGAAATACTCGCGCCGGAGCGCTACCAGTTTGGAGAGACGGCGCAATCCGGGCTAAACACCGCCAGCCCTCTGGCCGGCATCATCGAATAGGTCGCTATGCTTACGTTTTCAAAAGATCCGACTTGTTATCTTGTTACCGAAAAAGACCTGGCCGTGGGTAACCCTCTACCTCTTCCTCAAGAAGATATAACTGCGCTTCGCCAAATAACAAACTGGGCGCGGGAGTATCTATGTAAGCCTAACCCGTCACTCGGCCGAGACGGACCAGTCTGTCCATTCGTCGAACGCGCCCTGGATCTGAATCTCTTCTTCTTGACGGCGCTTCGCCGCCAGGCAATAACTCAAGGAGAAGTGTTCGGAATAGTGCAAAAATATCGAGAGTGGTACAACGAGATTGACCCGCGGGAAGGGTGGAGGACCCAGTATAAAACTATACTGATTCTACTTCCGGGAATTTCCTCCGAAGAGGCGACTTTATTGATTGACGGCACTCAGCGGATGCTCAAACCGGAGTTTGTCGAGCACGGGCTGATGATCGGACAATTCCATGCCGGGCCGCCTCAGGAGCCGGGCTTGTGGAATCCTGATTTTCGCCCCTTCAATAGTCCGATCCCTATGCTCGTGATTCGTCAGATGGTGCCAACCGACTTGCCCTTTCTGAATAAAGAAGAGCATTTCGTGGTTTCTTATCTCAAGAGGTTCGGCGATCATCTTCCAGAGACGCTCAAATGTATGGCGAATGAAGCGATCAAGACCTGTCGACATAAGAAAACAGAGTGATCAGCAACCGAGAAAGCCCGGATTTCGCTTGTCCAACCCGAAGGCTTGACTCTATATTGCGGCATATCTCAATTACAAACAGGAGGCCAATTTATGATAGTTAGAAAATGTAGTGTTAAGGACGTTACGAACGTCAGTTCCCACTTTTTCGGCAAGGCTACTGTCCAATGTTTGTCCCCGCTAGTAGCCCTAATGATGGTTTGGTTCTCCTTGCCGGTCAGCCAGGGCCTCAAGGAGCGTTTCGAGGCCTACCGCCGCGCATATAATCAACATGACTCGAAAGCTGTACTATCCTTCCTGGCCCCTGACTATGAATTCAAGGTCGCGAAATCAACTTATAAAGTGGCCAAGAAGGACCTCTCCGGACTTCTCGAATGGGATTTCGCTACGAACGCGCATACCACCTATAGCGATGTCGAAGAAAAGGGGAATGCGATTTCAGCCGTCCTGACGGAACAGAATGATTTTTATAAGTCCATTGGGATCTCTGAGCGAAAGTATAGATTTACCTTTATCTACAGCGAAGCAGGGTTAATCAAGGAAGCGATACTTGAACAGGCTCTTTCCGATGCGGCGTCCTTCGAAGCGGCCTTGAAACCCGCCCTCGATTGGGCCCGAAAGGAACGCCCTCAAGAATTGTCCGAGATCTATCCGGAAGGTAGATTCATTTATAACAGGCAAATGGCAAAGCGATGGTTAGCATTGTTGCAGGACTGGCGTAAAGCCGCCCGATAAAACAGTAACCCCGGCCGGCCCCGTTTCGCCGGGCAAATTGAGCAGTCCCTATGGCGCTACGAGCAGAACCACTAAGCAGCAACTTTGGTTATGTGATACATAACCAGGCAGATGAAGATTTATTGCGTCTTCACGAAAGCGATATCAGCCGATTATTCAAAGCGGCCGGCGCCCTGGTCTTCCGCGGGTTCCGCATGGATCTGGACCGGTTCAAATCTTTTACAGAAAAGTTCGGCGCCGGTTTTCTGGTCAACGGCAACAGCACGCGGGAGCCGGTCTCCGACGAAGGAAAAACACAAACGGTGAATCCGGGTAAAAACTTCATTCCGCCTCATGCGGAGATGGGGTATAACCCTCTACGCCCGGAGATCGTCTGGTTTTACTATGCCAGGCCTGCGCAGAAGAATGGGGAAACCTTTCTCTGCGACGGGATTCAGGTCCTGTCTGAAATGAAGCCGGCTACGAGAGAGTTGTTTCTCAATAAGCGAATAAAATTTACCTACAGGAACATACCGAGTGACTTCTGGATGCGATTCGGTTGCAATACGCAGGACGAAATTTCCGGCCTGCTATCCGGCCTGCCGACCACAACCTATCGATTCAACGAAGATCGTTCGATGTACCTCGAGTATGTTGTGTCCGCGGTACGGACGCTGAAACACGACGACAAACTTGCGTTCTGTCACAGTATTCATAATCAAGCCGACCTTCTCCATTTTGAGGACGGCTCGGAAATACCGGAGCCCCTTAGGCAAGAGATTCTCTTCAGCGCCCTAAGCGTAGCCGTTATCCCGAAGTGGCAGGTGGACGACGTAATCATGATAGATAACAATCGGGTCATGCATGGACGCAAAGCGTTTGACGATCCTGAACGCCGGGTGTACGTAAGGATTGCCAGAAATGTGAACTCCGTAACGGAATAGATGAAAGAGAGGTGGATATATGGATGCGCTTTGGCAAGACATTCGCTTCGCAGCCAGAATGCTGCTTAAACACCGAAGCTTTTCAATTATCGCCATTATTACGCTGGCCCTGGGGAGCGGGGTAAATACCGCCGTTTTCAGTATTGTGAATACGGTTCTGCTGCAAGAGCTGCCTTATCAGAATCCTGATCGCCTCGCGCAAGTTTGGGAAACAAATCCGCAAAAAGGCATAATTTTCCAGCCGGTTTCAGCCCCTGATTTTATCGATTGGCGCGACGGGAGCCAGGTATTCGAGCAGATCGCGGCGTACAGAACCATGTCCTTCACTCTGACAGGCCAAGACGACCCCCTGCAATTGGCAGGCGTGCTGGCGTCCACAAACTTGTTTTCCGTGATAGGCGTGAATCCTGCCTTAGGCCGCTCGTTTAATATGGCCGAATCCCAGCCCGGAAACGACAAGGTAGTCTTGATAAGCAACGGCTTATGGCGTCGGAGATTTAACAGCGATTCAGGAATTATAGGCCAGCCCATCCAACTGAACGGCGAGCCTCATGTCGTGATAGGAATACTGCCGCCAGACTTCCAGTTCAAACTCAAACAAGTCGCTATCGATCTATGGGCGCCACTCGTATTTAATAATGACGACCTCGCCAAACGTGACCTGCGTACGCTACAAGTCGTCGGATTGCTGAAACCCGACATGACTTTGTCGCAGGCTCAAGCCGAGATGGAAAATATTTCCCGCATATTGGTTGAAAAGTATCCTGAGACTAACGCCGGGCTCGGCGTCAGACTCGTCTCATTGCAGGAGCAGATTCTCGGGGATGTTCGGCCTGCGCTTTTCTTTCTGTTGATAGCTGTCGCGCTGGTGATGCTTATTGCCTGCTCTAATGTCGCCAGCCTGCAGTTAGCCAGAGCCATAGCGCGTAAAAAGGAATTTGCGATTCGAGTTTCACTAGGCGCGCAACGGTCTCGCATATTCAGACAAATGATCACCGAAAGCGCGTTGTTATGTTTGTTGGGGGGCGCCGCGGGGCTTCTCGTGGCGTATTGGAGTCTAAAATTGTTGATTTCCCCTGACTCGGACATTCTTCCGCGCATCGGAGATAGCCATTTAGACTTGACCGTATTGGGATATACACTATTCATCTCGGCGCTGGCCGGCGCCGTCTCGGGCCTGGTTCCAGCGTTCCAGTTATGGAGATCGGATTTGAGCGAGTTGCTCAAAAGCGCTGAACGAGACTCAAGCTCCAACCGACGTCGAATATGGACACACAATGTTTTAGTTGTCGCTGAAATCGCGTTGGCTTTAATGCTCCTGATCGGCTCAGGTTTGATGATAAAAAATTTTCTCAAGCTGAGCTCGAGTAACCCGGGTTTCAACGCCACAAACCTGCTTACCATGCAAATCAACTTATCGGCATATAAGTATCCGAAGAGCGAGCAACAAATTGCCTTTTATCGGAGGCTTATAGAGCAGACCAGCGGACTGCCGGAGCTACAATCTGTAGGGATAACTACCAATCTCCCCTTCGGCGGCCGCTTTTATCTGTTAAGCTTCACAATCAAGGACAAAGCTCCTCTGACAAAGGAGAAGCCCAGCGCCCAACACTACTCCGTAAGCAAGGATTACTTTCGCGCGTTGAATATTCCGTTGCGCCGGGGTCGGCTCTTCGACGAACAAGACAACGAAGACTCGGCGAGGGTCGCGATCATCAGTGAAACGACGGCGCGAAGATATTTGCCTGGCGATGAAAACCCCATTGGGCAGCAAATTATTATCCCCTACTTCGGACCTGCGCCGCGAGAGATCGTTGGGGTCGTAGGCGATGTGAAACATAACCGATTGGACACAGAGCTTGGACCTTCCATGTACACGCCTTACTTACAAACCCCTATGGCGTCGTTGTCTATCGCCTCCCGTTTCGACTCGGAGCCTTCGACTGTTACGTCGGCGCTTCGGCAGGTAATAAAGTCGGCGGATAAAGATCAACCTGTGTTCAACATTTCGACGATGGATCAGCTGGTAGGAAAATCTGTTTCCAAGCAGCGCTTTTATGCGCTACTTCTCACCGCCTTCGCGGGGCTGGCGCTGGTTCTGGCCGCGATCGGGGTTCACGGGGTAATTTCATATTCTGTCAGCCAGAGGGTGGGCGAAATCGGCATCCGCATCGCCATCGGCGCCAGCCGGAGCGACATTATGAAAATCGTTTTTGGTCATGGGCTTGCGCTGGCGGCTATCGGCATTACCATGGGCATACTTGTGGCTCTCGCGCTGACCAGGTTTATGTCGACCCTGCTCTATGGCATCAGCACAATCGATCCGATTATATTTTTGTTCTGCCCCGCCCTTATCGGGGCCATCGCATGTTTAGCAAGTTATCTTCCTGCGCGAAAGGCGATGAGGGTTGACCCTTTGACTGCTGTTAGAAGCCAATAGGGAAGCGCAGGGTAGAATTTATTTTTGTCTTTCGGCGCCGAGATCGGTCGCGGCGAGGCGGATTCTTCCGGGAGCTGTAATCGAATATGACCAAGATGACTGGCCAATCTCAAAATGCGGTTCATGCATACAAAACAAGGCCGCTGATCGGATCTCTCAGAAGCACGGCATTGTTTTACTCCGTCATGTCGCTTTCATTACTGATGTGTATACGGCAATGGGGACAAAATGACCCATGGTCAAGACTTGACGGTTTTGTTTGTCTTCACATACTGGTAACCACGCTTTTGCTCATCCATTCCCTCGTTTATTTCAATCAGGTGGTTTATCGATCAACGGAGGTTGAGCGTGAGGCGTTTGGAATGAATTATGATCCAAAGATGGCATTGATCGGGATGGTCCTCGGAGCCGCAGAGGCGATTGTCTTTTTGGATTACGGTCAATGGCATTTCGCTCCGGCGCTGGAGAGCTCTCCGCTTCGGACGATTGGGGTAATAGTATTGATTATCGCCGTGGTGTGGAGAATCTGGACTGATAATTACCTGACGCGACATTTTTCTCATGATCTCACCGAGCGTGAATTGATGACTCAGGGGCCCTATCAAGTTATCCGCCACCCTCGTTATGCCGGGTTTTTATTGTCGAAAGTAGCTCTCGCGCTACTTTACGCCAGTATAATAGGGTGGGCGCTTGTAATCGGATCCATCCTTTTGATAATACGCCGAATAAACCGAGAAGAGGAGCATCTTCGACAGGTATTTGGAACGAAGTATGACTATTATGCGCAACGTACTGATCGGATGTTTCCTCGAATTTATTAGACATGTTGCATCGTTTTCAGCCGCGCCAGTTCGGGCTGCGGGGAGATTTCAGCAATTGCCCCCCGTCACTGTTAAGTAACAAGGAGGTTTAATAGTATGAGTTGGCATGACCCCGACAAGGAAGACACTACTATTTACAGAGTAGTCGTGAACCATGAGGAACAATACTCGATCTGGCCTGAGTATAAAGAAATCCCATTAGGCTGGAAGGACGTAGGAAAAGTCGGATTGAAAGGCGATTGTCTGGCTTTCATTAAGGAAGCGTGGACGGATATGAGACCTCTCAGTCTCAGAAAGAAGATGGAGGAGATGGCGAAAAATCCGCTGCCCCCGCCGCCTCTACCCGACCCCAACAGACCGCAGGAAAAGAGCCTCGTCGAGAGGCTTTGCGAGGGGGATCATCCGGTGGAAGCTAGTCTGCGTCCCGAAAAGACGGTCAAGTTGTTTAAGGAGGCGATCGACCGCAATTACGTGCATATCAAATTCACTAAGACCAGAGGTGGCACAGAGTTGGGTGTCAGATTGGACCGTGAAGCCTGTGGTTTCAGCCAAGCCGATTTCGACCACGGACACGGCACAATTCATGTCGAAGGGAATCTGACACTAGATTACGTCAAGGTTAGATGCGTTGCTGACATCGACCTTGCTACGTTGGAAGGGAAGGGGCATTTGGAAAAAGTCGAGGCCCAAACCGGCGGCTGATTTTCCGGAGAAGCAAAGATCGCCTGTGGGAAATACGTGTCCATCCCGAAAATCTCATCCGTGTCCCTTTGGGAGCCGGGATTGACATGACGATAAGCTAGTCAATCCCGGCCCCCGAAGGAACACAGCCCTTCATGCGAAGAGGTCTCGCAGGATTGGGCGCCAGTGCGGGTCCGACAATATGTCTGTATTGTCGCTGATCATATCAATCCCGCCGATGAGGTGACGATTGGCAATCCTCTGGACTTTCGGATCGATTATCCGGCTACACAACGCCTCCGCGAATCCTTGCAGCGCAATTACCTTAAATGGCCGGCCGAAGAAGTCCCTCACAGTTGTTGGGAGTGGTTCGGTGATTTCGAGCGCATTGTGCATGGCAGCTACCAATTGGTAAGCCTCAGTCAGCCCCTGCTCGCGCTTGGCCCAGGTCTTGGCGAATTGTACCCGACGTAGGGATGGAGAGAGAACCTTCGCGCAGATCAGCTGAACGAAGGCTGTCCCGAACCATTTCGGGTAAGGGGCATATTGCCGCTCCATGAGAAAGCACAGCCGCATGAGGTCACGGACCAAACGTGAACCGATAAGCGCCGATCCGAGTTCATCGCCCGCCAGACCAGCGCGCCCCATCAGATGCTCTTCTTGTCCGATCCGATTCCACCCGCAGGCCATAAGGTAAAGCCAGACGTCTCGTGGGTAGTACTTGAACCGGTCCCGCACGGCCTGCAGCCCAAGCTCGTCATGGTAGACGGCGCCTGCGATGATCGTCCGAAGTTTCTGTTCGGGGAAGGTGAGCCAGTCAGGCGGTTCGAGAGCTTGGTCAAGCTCAAACCCGAGATAGTCGAGAAAGAAGCCGCGGATCGTACGGACCTCGACGCGATGATTGACCGGGCCCTTCTCGATCACTTGCAGGTGTTGGACGTGGTGGTCGCGTGGGTCAGGCTCCGAGTAGTTGGTCGAGTAGCCGCAGAAACTCACCGGGAGCTTTTGCCGCAGAGACTCAGTAATCGCGTTCGCGTAGTACTCATGATCAGACTCACGGAGAAACAACATCGCCCTTGGCCCCCAGTGATGATCAGTCGACATCTCAGTGTCAAAACCGAGCACCTCTGACCCAGTTCCGATAAGCGCTGCAGAGTATGGCATGCCTGAAAAATCAGATTCGAGGACCGGCCTGACAGCCTCCTGATAAAATTTTCTGGCCAGTTTAATGCCTGGAATAAAGTCCTTCATGGCGCATTGATCGTAACCGCCGGCAGGCTGCGAGCGCAAATCGCGATGAATCGACCGTGAGGCTTCGGTAAATCGGCCTCGGTTGCCGCAAGCACACAGAACATCCAACTCGGAGTCATCTCGCGGGGCGGCGCAGACGGCGCCATAAGAGTGATGATGGTTGGAACCATGATCCGGCACGCTTTTTGCGGCCGAGGAGTAGGAGTCTGTGGCCAAACGCCTCCGGTAAGCGCGCTGGCGGTCGCGATGGTCGAGGCGACCTTCCTCTGATCGCTGATGCCGGAGATTGGCGGCGCGGAGTTATAAATGGTGTAATTCCACTTCGGTAAAACACGAAGTGGGAATAGATTGATCTGAACAAAGCCTTAGTTTCGGTGACCGGACCATTCGCGCCTCCCAAATGATCGATCCCGGAGCGGAATATTGTGTGTACAGACATGAATCGAGCGCAACTGATTGAATTACTCGCCGACCTCGCCGGGCCTCTAGGACCATTTTTAGAAGTCCATGAGAGGGAGCAAGCGCGGTCGGCGTGGCTGGCTGAATTAGACGCAAAGATGCTTGAGATGCTTCTAGATATCTTAATTCATCCTCCCGATCCCATAGAATACAGACCTGCAACCTGGGATCAATTTGAGATGGAACTCGCTGACGCTGTCTCAGCGGCGGGAAAACAAAATCCTCATCAATTGCTCGAATCCATCGGACCATTGCTCGATCTTGCGACGCCGAGGGAAGTCAGACCGACGATTATCAGCCTGATCGGCGCATTGGGCTTGCGGGAAGGCGTTCAATGGTTGAAGCCGATTGTTGAGAATCAGCAGCTAACCGTCGATGAAAATCTACGATTAGCCTGTTCATTGGGAGAAATCGGAGGCGCGGATGCGCAAGCGCTGCTTGAACGTATGAAACAATCGCCAAATGCAGCGAATGATGAAGTAAGGCGTGAAATAGAAATCGCGCTTGAAGCTTTATCCAGATAGGCCCGAACTCGAAGCCCGGTATCGGTGTTTGTTGTCCGAATAAATTTGAGCACAGTTTCATAACCAATTAGCGGTTGCCCTGCCCAGTATTGAGAATGAGCTTATCACCAAATGGCGAACTTATTTTTGAACAAAGCCAAAATGGCTCCGGCTAACGCAGGAGCTAAAGGAAAACCCCGGTTGCTACAACAACCGGGGTTTTTACTTCCTGCCTCAATCGAGGATGCTAACAAAAAGTTGGGATGAAGAGAACGCGCCTGCGGCGATGATGATGAGGGAGCTAAGCTGTCGGCATCTGTTCAAATTTATACTGTCCTTCGCCAAAACTCGATTCAGTGGGCTAGCTATTCTTCTTCGGATCTGCGCTGATCATTTTCGCGCATGGCTAACCGGTTACCGAGAAAGCCACATCAGCAACTCCTCCATGAAGATGGAGCTGTCCTTGCCCCAATAGGTGGTCCTGGTTGGGTCATTAGGAACACCCGTGAGCCTTACGCCATTAGGGGCGCCAAGGAACAAGGAAGCCATGCCTTCGCCGAGCGCCACGATGCGCGCTCCATTGTCGAGTCGCTTGTAGGCCCCGAAGGGCTGTGCGGGTGCGCCATTTTTGTCGAGTTGAAATGCGAATGCCGTGCCGCCCTCGACAGCGCGCCCGCCGCTGAAGGGCAACTCGCGGTCCGCCTTGTTGATCTCCCCGGCCTTGGCGATGCCGCCACAGTTGTGCAGATACTCGGTGTCGGGAGTCAGCCTCATACCAAATGGCGTAATAAGGTTATTGACGCCCGTTTTTTCCAAGGACTGCCGCCGCTCCTCGTCCAGCACAAGTAACAAAGAACCACCGCCCTTCACGAAGGCGACTATTGCCTCCGTCTCCGCAGATGTGAACTCCTTCGATGGAGCGCGGAGATACAGAATGCGGACGCCCTTGAGGCTCTCGCTGTTGATAGGTTGGGCAGAGGTTTGAATCACCAAGCCAAGTTTCTTGGCGATGGCATCCATTGGGCCAGGCGGGGGCTGTTCGCCATGGGCTTGATCAAAAAGCAAACGGACGGTGTCCGCCCTTTGTCCCCTCAGGAGGTTAATCCGATCAGGTTCTACCCTATTGACTTGCTCTGGCCGGCCTGCCGTTTGCTTTAGCCGGATAGGCTTCCTGAGTTTTTGTGCGCCAATACTGGAAATCGTTATAAAGCAAAAAACAATTGCTGCAAAGAACAACATTTTGTTTTTCATGGGATGCTCCTTTTGTTGTCTTTCGCGACCTCACTCTACTCTTAGCGCTACCAACGGATCTACCTTCGTGGCGCGCCGTGCAGGGAAATAACATGCCGCCAGACCGGCCAGCGCCACCACGACCACCGCAGCGACCAGCGTCACCGGATCGCGCGGCGACACTTCCCAAAGCAGATTGGCGATCACCCGCGTCACGGCGAAGCTCGCCAGCAGCCCCACGCCCACGCCCAGCCCGAGCAATTTCAAACCCATCCACAGAACCATTCGGACCACGTCCGCGGATCCGGCGCCCAGCGCCATCCGGACGCCGATCTCGCGCGTACGCCGCGCGACTGTGTAGGCGATCACGCTGAACACCCCTAGCGCCACCAGCGCCAGTCCGACGCTTGCAAAGGCACTCAACAGAACCAGACTGAAACGCGGCTCGGCGTAGCTGAATTGCTTCAGGTAATCATCCAGACTGCGGGTTCCGCTCAAGGCGATATTAGGATCCACGGCCCGGATTTCCCGCCGCACATTGTTGAGCAGCGAAAGCGGCGGCGTCGAAGTCCTGACCATTATGGCCCGGTTGAAGGCGGCGGTGATCGTATAGGGCACGAATATTTCCGGCATCGGGGGCTCCTGGATTCCCTGATTCTTCGCGTCCGAGATCACGCCGATGATTTCGAAGACCGGGTTTTTGACCGGAGAATCGGGCATGCTCTCCAGCATATTGATTTTGACCGATTGCCCAATCGGGTCCTCATTGCCGAGGAACTTGTTCACGAACGTCTGGTTCACGACGGCGACTTTGCGCGCGCTGTTCACTTCTATTTCCGAGAAGGCGCCACCGAGTATCGTCCGCAGTTGCAGCGTCGGGAAATAGCCTTCACTGCAAAGTTGAAAGATCGCCCGCCATTTCTCGGTGTGGGTCTTCCCGACGACGTCTATTTCGCTGCCGATGCCGCCATACGGCGGGAGCGCTGTAGTCTCGGTCGCCGCCACCACGCCGGGCAGCGCGCGCAGCCGGCTAAGCAATTGCTCGTAAAACCGCTGTTTTTCGGCGGCCGTCGTGTACTGGCCGCGAGGGAAAGGCAGGCGCGCAAACAGAATGTTCTCCGGATTGAAGCCCAGGTCCATTTGCTGCAACTTGACGAAACTGCGCATCAGCAGCCCTGCGCCCGACAGCAACACCAGCGACAGCGCCACCTCGAACACCACCAGCGCATTCCGCAACCGTCCCCGTCTGAAACCGCCGCTGGCGCCTTTGCTGGCGTCTTTCAGCGGCTCGACCAGGTCTTTTCTGACCGTCTGCAGCGCGGGCGCCAGGCCGAAGATCACGGCGGAGCCGACCGCCGTCGCCAAACTGAAGAGCAGGGCGGGAAGGTTCAACCTGATCTGGACTTCATCTGGGATGGTGAGGGTATCGGGCATCACTATCACCAGGCCCTTGATGCCGGCGTAAGAGAAGAAACAGCCCACGATCGCTCCGCCGAGCGCGAGCAGCAAACTCTCGGTAAGCAATTGGCCGACCAAGCGCATCCGGCTGGCGCCCATCGCGGAGCGAATCGCCATCTCTTTCTCACGCGCCGTCGCGCGCGCCAGCAACATATTCGCCACGTTGCTGCATGCGATCAGCAGCAACAGGCCAACGGCGGCGGCGATCGTATAGAGCGTCTTGCGAAACTGCCCTACCAGGTTGTCAACCCAACTGACGACCTTGACGTTGAAGTTCTCGGGATAGTTATCGGGATAAACCTGCGCCAGTCGCCGCGCGATCAGCTCCATATCGGCTTGCGCCTGCTCGATGGTAACGCCGGGCTTCAACTTTCCCTGGAAAAACCAGAAATCACGGTTTGTGAGCGGATCGCCGCGCTCCATCGCCCGGCCGATCCAGACGTCTGCGCCCAGAATGGTGAAGCGCTGAGGCATGATCCCGACCAGCGTCGTCGGCGTTCCGTTGAGCGTGAAAGTCTTGCCCAGAATGGTCGGATCCAGGTTGAAGCGCTTGACCCACAGTTTGTAGGCCATTACGAAGATCGGCGGCGCGCCCGGTTTGACGTCGTCCGGCAAGATGCCGCGACCGAGTTGCGCCGGTACGTCCAAGAGCCTGAATGTGTTGGGCGTGACATAGGCGCCATTGAACTGTTCCATCCCGTCGCCGCTGTTGTAGAGCACGTCACCGAATGTGGCGCCGATGACCTCTTCGAACACCTGGTTCTGCTCCTGGTAATCGAGGAATTCCGGCGCCTGGAAGAAAGTGCGCCCGCCCGGACGGCTGCTGTTCGTATCGCGAATCTGAATGTTGACTATGCGATGCGCATCCGTATAGGGGAACGGATCCAGCAAAATGTTCTGGATCGCGCTGAAAATGGTGGTGGTCGAGCCTATGCCCAACGCCAGCGTCAGCACGGCAAGCAACGTGAAGCCGGGCTGCTTCAACAAAGTTCGCGCGCCGTAGCGCAGGTCTTGCCAAAGGTCTGCGATCATATTTTCCTCCGGAGCCAGGTTTCAGGTTTCAGGTGTGAAGTGTCAGGTAGGAATTTGCGGCGTCATTCTTTTACTGACACCTGACACCTGACACTTAACACCTAACACCTGACAGCTCACATCCCGGGCCGCGCCGGTCTCAGCGCGGCGATGCCGATCTGTGAACGGAACCACTCCGCCCGATGGCGCATGGCTTCATCGTTCAGTTCGTGCCCGCCGTCCCACCATTTGATCTCCTTCGGTTCGCTGCCGGCCTGGTAAAACTCCAGGGCGAGTTTCTCCGGCCAATTCCTGTCGCGCCGCCCGAACTGGAACAGCAGCGCTGACGGAGCGGCATGTCCGATGTAGTGAACCGAGTCGAAAGGCGCGGTCGTTTCAATGTATTTATCCAATTGCTCTTTCGTTAGAGAGGCTCGCAATCGCGCCAAATTGGGCGTATCGCCTGAGCGCCATAAATCGGTCAGCCGCGCCCCCGTCCCCATCAGCGCGTAAGCTTTGATTCGCCGCTCAACGCCCGTCAGGATCCCACCCAAATCCGCGCCGAAGCTGAAACCGACAAAGCCTAAGCGTTTCGCGCCTACGTCCGGCCGCGCCGCGAGCAGATCAACGCCGCGCCGCAAATCAATGATGGCCTGGATGTAAGTCGCGCGATCATTTTCAGGCTCGGTATGGACGAACATCCTACGCCGCCAGGGCACAGGCC
>Ga0207428_10002618_pt1 | contig 17951 bp, 22 predicted proteins | sample RhiMethybrSRZTD1_FD_187600 | JGI IMG/M metagenome (GOLD analysis project Ga0207428, IMG submission 187600) | Populus rhizosphere microbial communities from Tennessee, USA - Rhizosphere MetaG P. TD hybrid SRZTD1 (SPAdes) (version 3) | ecosystem: Host-associated > Plants > Roots > Rhizosphere >...
GGAGAAAGATTTAACGGTCTCAGAGCTATTCATAGCCTTAACTTGGTCAGTGGAATAATCATGATTCAAGAAGCGGGGCGTCCTAGCGGCCTTGCTGGTCTTTTGCCTTGGCATCCAGTAGTCGTAGATCCTCTGTAGCGTCTGCAATCAGTCGCGTGCGACCGCAACCCTTCACGATCAATACTTTTTGTTCAGTCTCGCTTTCTTGCGCGTAAACGAGATACGTCTCTCCCACTTTGAACTCATAACCCCATTCTAGTCCCCCGGTTCTGGTCCCGATCTCAATTTCACTGAGCTTCTTACCAAGGTAAACGCGCTCTACCGTAAAACGAACCTTGATGGGCCGCACCAGATCATAGATTCGGGGTTTGAGCGGCGCTGCGGGCAGCGTCACATCTTCCACTTGGAGCGGCGCTGCGGGCAGCGTCGGATCTTCCACGCTGATTACCTTACCCACAAAAATTACTTTCGCCTTCTGGAATGCTTCTGACGGCGTCGAAATAATGCACCTGGCAGTTGTCGCAGGTGATAACCAGGCGCCAACCACGATCAGCGCAAGTGTGACCAAGTAATTCATGGATCTCCCTTCAAGATTGATTCGCGTCTAACGACCGAGTTCACCTGCCGGCGGGGCTGAGCGGACTATGAATCTCGAAAAGCCTACATGCCCTGCTGATCAGCTGTAGTGCCTGGTTTGGCGGCAACCACGTTGCAATCACGAAAGGCTGACAAGCCCGACTTTACTCAACTTTCCGACCAGGACAAAATCCCCGCTGTCGAAACCGACTGCGATTCCGAGTGATCGCGACGACCCAAGCAATACAGACGGGTCGGCGTCGCGAAGCAAATCTCGAACAGCAAGGCTGCCATACGCCAAGCACAATGGATATTCTGCGTCGTTGCCGAGTCCGTCCTTCCGATAGGCGATCTTGTATAGTTTCACCAGAACTGATGAATGCGCGTATCTGCCTTCTGGCCACCAATCTGGCCCGACCGCCCAGGAGTTGTCATCCGGGCTTGGGTCGAATCGCGTCGAACCGCACACGTAAATATCCGCTACTGGCTTGCCGTAGTAAACCGGATTGAAAAGTCCGAACCACAACCCGGCAAGCTTTTTCTTTGATGGTTCTTCTCGAAACGGCTTTTCTATCCATTCGCGAAGATCGTCCAAGTCATCGTATGGCAAAGCCGCGAGCCTCTCCCAATCCTTGTGGGGACGACCTTTGGCGCACCTCGCAATGACACGATCCATCGATTCGCGCAACGTTCGCTTGGAAGTGACTTCCTTGATGACGAAACCATGCATTGTGGCGAGATTGAGTGCCATGTCTTGCCGCCGAACGGTTGAGTTGAGGCGGCAGCGCGAGTCAAAGCACCTTCCGCCGAATCAATCAAGTTGCGAAGCACGCTCCCGCCGCTCGCGCCCAACGAATTGTTGGGCAGTAGCATTAGCGTTCAACGAACGACATTAATTTGCGATTCCTTTCTGCAACCCCAGATCATCACGTCAGATTCACTGAATCGTTGATAGTTGGCAGAGATCCGATCGCCGACGTTTATTTGATCGTATAGCTCCTTTGCTACAATTGCGGTACGGAGCTTTCCTGCAGCGACCCTCTTCTTCTCGTTCGTCATCAGACGGCCGCTCATTGGTTCGTCTCGATGACTGAAATATTCAACTTCGTAGTAGATGAGCCAATCTTCGTCCCCGGGGTATCGTTGAACCAAATGGCCTTCGTCATCGGTGTAAAAGTATTGATTATTTTCGACGCGATTGGCGTTATCTTTCGTGAACTTGCGGTAGCCTTTGCTCTTAACAATACCGGTCAGCTCTCGAACGGACTTCGTTTCCATGACTCTGCGCTCAAAAGACCGTGACCAAGACCGCAGCGCGGCAAAGCCAATCGCCGCACAAAAGACAATACCAACTGCGATTAATAATGTCCGCTTTGTCAGCATGCCTCATTCACTCAAGATGCTGCCCAACGACAATGTTTACCGGTCGTGTATGGTACTGATCAAGAACTACAGCTTGATTCGCGCTCCGGCGGAATGGGTGTTTGGCCGATGTTTGTTATTCAATGGCCCGTTGAAGGTCTTTCAGGGCTGCAATCGCCTCAGCATTCAAATCAAACATCGTCTTGCCGAACTTCAGCTTTGCGGACTTAGCATTGAGTATTTTGGCCAACACCTCGAAAGGCATCCCAATATTGTAGTATTCTGTCACGCCGCCACGCGGGTCTATGGCGTGAAACTCTGGCATGGCTAGGCCGGACCCCATCAGTTTGCCGTCAATCAATAGTTCCACCTGGTGATCATCTTTATACCGATAGTCAGTCCCATGGATATAAGAGTACAGCATTAAATTAATTGCATGTGGACGTGTGGTTTTTGCGCCCGGCACTGTAAAACTGGCAGTAACCTGGAAAACATCCTCACGTAGAATATTTTTCACGCTACCCAATAAGGTGAAATTGGAATTGACACGTGAACGATTTGTCTCTTTGAAATAGAAGACCTCTGCATTGCCCACGACTTTGACCGGTTTAGCAGGTGGCGGAGGTGGAGGCGGTGGGGGTGGCGGCGATTGGCCCAAACAAATCGAGCCGCTCATCAGTAAATAGATGACAACGAGAATAAAAAATCTTCTGAGCAATTGTTCCATCACTTCTAAAATAGTAACCGATATTTACGGCCTAACGACAGTATTCACCAGGCCGCCGACAAGATTTAGAGTCAAACGCATGTCGTCGAGACGACGACTCCGGCGCCATGAGTGTACGGCGTGCTCATCATTTCTTGCTCAACTTTACTTCACCAAAGGCGATGAACACATATGTCGTACCCGACGGGCCGCGATACGCTCCTTGCTCTCCACATAACTTCACGGCTAAGGCTGCCATCGCCCACGCGTCCTCTTCCGTTCCCTTCCACTTCGATTTCGTCAGCCGGTCGATGTGGTGTTCCTCACCGTACTTTCGTAATTTCAGCGCATCCGCTCTCAACTTCTCATCAATAGAAGGATTGGCCCACGCCCACAGCCAGGTGCCATCCTCGTTATTGTAAGTCCCAATGATTTGTGCAGGGCAGACTGCCTTCATTCCATCGGGCAAGGAAAAGACTAGCTCACCTGTATCCTGACTTAAGTCCCAACGATCAATTTTTCCCAACCCCCACACTTCCTTATGGGCTTGTGTCTTGAGCGCAAGTTCCTCAACGCTCATCTTTTGAAGAGTTGAAAAATCGGAAGGGAGATTGCTTTGATTTTGTCCTAGGTAAATCGTCAGAACAAGGATAAAGTTTATGATCATTGTGGTTCACCAGAAATAGCGCCGAACATGCCGTTAGGCAGTGCTCAGGCGTCGAACATTCCCGAGACGAGATCCGGTGGGATTGGCGGCGGAATGGGGTAGAGCACTATTCCCGGATCGCCGAAGCCATCGGGTAGTGATCGCCGCGCCTCCTCGTCCTTGGACAGGACGTCGATCAACGTCCTGTCCGCAATCGCCTCAATGAAACGACGACAGGCTTCGTCAACGGTCTCGAGGGCGTTGCGCTCCAACCTGGTGTTTAGGAATAGTAGAAGAAAAATGTAACGCTAAGGATGCCGAAAAAGAGGCCTTAGCGTACACCCCGTCCCCAGTCCTTCTGTGGTCGTCAAATGAGGGCCGTATCCTACGCGCATGAACGCGCCCCTCTATTTCCCTGTTGATGTCTCTGCGATACGGCATCCGCGCGCGGGCTTTGAGAATCTGCCTATTGATCTGACGCGGATGCGCGGGCCGGTCGACGCCGCGCTCACATTTCCGGCGCTGCGCGCGATGGCGCAAGAAGTCTCCAGCCTGCCCTTTGCCAGCCAGCCCACGTACGTGAAGTGGCTCCCGGATGCACAGGCAAAGCATCAATTACGGATCTAACAGGTCGACATAGATGCGTGTTACGACGACTTGCCCAGCATGACCGTCGGCTTGATATCAGTGAAGGTGGCGACATCGGCCCGGAGTTCAGCCATGCGTGGATTATCGAGAGCAGCCTTCAGGGCCTCTGGTGACGCGAACTGGAAATGAGCAATCATCGCATAGGGCGCCGCGGAGGCGCCCATCGGTACTCCCTCGATGAGAACGACGCGGTCGGCCTTCATGACCTTCATCGCCAGAGGGATGTGGGTGTCACGATAGTAGCGCATATCGAACCGCGCGCCATCGTGGTTCGGATAGATCACGTTCAGACTCATCGTCTGTTCCGCTGCCGCCTTCACTATCTTGGATGACATGACCGTCATCGCGCCGACGCCTGTCGCCGCCCCGAGAACGAAACTGCGTCTATCCAGCATTGATTTCCTCCATTGTCTGATGAACTGCAATCAATCACGCTGTCCTTCTTGACTCACAGCAAGATACAAGCGACCGGTAGCCGACCGTCCTGAGGCGAACGACAGCGATATGTTTACGGAGGGTGCTCGTATACGCTCATCAGAGGCGTTAGTCAAGGACAGCCGTACAAGTCAATTGCCGATATACATGCGAACGAGATAAAAGGAAGCAATGATACTGAAGACGAGGTGAACAGTAATTCCCGGTCATATAAGGTCAGAGCTTCGCGCCCCAGCAGATATATGAATATCATACAGCACTCGATCGCCACTCCGACCATCAACCAAAGAAGCGCGCGCACCGGGATAATTTCATAAAATCTTGTCTGTATTAACTCCTTGAGACCTACCCCATTGGAACAGCGTGAATAAATGGCCGGGAAGAGCGTGGGCAAAAAGCCGATAAGGAATAAGGTGAAAGTCAACATACCTATTACCCCTCCAAATCTCAAGAACGGCGCGGAGTATATATCGGAGTTGATGGACGGGCAATATCGTCTTAGACCGCGCGCTCATTCAGCGTTTCAGCGGATTGACTGGTGAAGATTGACAGGCAATTTGCGCAGGCGTGGGGCGTTTTGGTTTAGACGCTACGTAAATCATGGTCAGGCCAGTGACTTATGCCACACGGTGAAGTCACACTCCGTCGCCAATTCAGAGACCAACGCAGGATGGAGTATCTCAAAGGGCTCCGTCTCCTGCGGCTTATACCCAATCCTGGAGTACCACTTTTTCAGGAACTCCTTGCTCGGGTGATTCCAATGGCGTGGTGTCAGGAGTTCGAGTCGCATCGTGTGACATGTCCGCTCGCGCGCCCAGTTCTCCGCGCGACCTATCAGCGCGGAACCGATCCCCTTTCCGCGATGGCCAGGGTCAGTCACGAGCATGCCGAATTCTCCGACTCGGTCGGGCATGAGATTGACCTTCACCGCGCCAACGAGCGCGCCGTCGATCTCAGCCAGAATCAGCGCCTGAGCGCGAAGAATAAGCTCGACCTCGGCGGGATTGGTCCGAAAGCCCTTCCGCTTCCACATGCCCGATTCAGCCTCGTCATAGACTTCGTTGATCAAGTCCGAAAGTCGCCTGATATTGTCGGCTCCGAGGTCCGACTCAATCGAGAACCGAATTGTTACTTTCTGCGCCTGGCTCATGGAACCACTTTGGGTTTCGATGCAAAGGAAAAAGCCTTCTCCAAGTCTCAAAGCAAGCCTTGAGTTCAATTAAAATGTATATCAGCCGGTATCCCGGCGCCAGAAGCGCCACCACGGCCGGCGCTCCACGCGGACAGGCTGAGGGCCGACATTGAGTCCCATCCCAACTCCATAGGCCGCGATACCATCCTCCGGGCCATTCTTGAATCGCTTCATCGCCCGTTGGACGGGCCAGCAGATTGTGCCATCTGCCAAGCGCACAGAGATATTAATCTCAGCCTGGGGGGCGTTGTCGTCCACTACCCACTCGCCACCACGTTCTCGCCGAATGACCTCGCCAATATATGCGCCGATCGCGAACAGCCTGGAGCCCAGATCCTGGGAAAGTAAACCACCCGGCTTCGCAATTCCGCCCTGAGCTTGCTCATCAAAGAAACGGTCGATTTGCCATAGGCTTGCCGGACTGAAGTCGGCGATGTACCCGGATGACGATAAGGCCGTCGCGATCCATGCTGATGCCTTCGCCGCGTCTTCGATCACCGTTCCCATTCGTTCTCCTGAGTTTTAAGTGTTATCCCCAGACTTCATGCCAGAGGTCTTTGCCGTCCAGCCAATCATTCAGCCAAACCTCTATTGATGGCTTGTGAAATTTGATGATGCTCTCCATTGGCTCATTCGGTTCTTTCACACCTACATCAACGAAATAGACCGGGGCAGGATTTCGGCTACAATCAATCGCCGAGTAGACAACGCAGCCCCAATGACAAATAGGTAAGAATCTTTCCGGCCATTCCCACGTTGGGTCTTCTGGATCCGGTTGCCGGTAAACCTCGAACAAATCGGCAACGGTATGACCTAAATCATCCATAAACCCACCTTCAACACCCATTACGCCATAGCCAAGCCCAAATCCTCCATTAGCAACGCGCAAGTAAATTTTCCTGAGCGTTTCAGGAAGATTGAAATTTAGTCGTTGCTCTGTAGCGATGATGTCTTTTTCAGCGGCTGGAGGGCAAGCCCGGAAAATGCCGCCAACTACGTCCTTGCTCTTCTTGTTCCACCGCAGATGGGTAGCTAAACGTTTGACCACGTCATCCATAGTTTTACGTGATTAAGAAACCAACCCCCAGGATACCCCCAGTGATCTGGAACATCTGATAGCCGCGTGAATTTTGAAGGATAACTTTGCTGGCCAGGTCATGGCTTCAAAACGGCCAATATCCCCTTAAAGCATCACGTTTCTTCAGCCGGTCTTTTTTGTGAGTCTCAGATTTTTGCTGTGAATAAAAAAACGAGCGTGGCCAGGCAAAGCGCAGGCACGCTCAAAACTAAATATTAGTCAAAAGGAGAATAACATATGTCACACAGAACCGAGAACGCTCGTCGTTCGAATCACAGCATTTTCTTACCGCAAAACTTCGGCTCGCCCTTCAACGACATGGCTGAACACATCGCAGGTCTCGGCCTGGCGCGGCTCGACTTCGAGCGCTATGCGGCCGCGGGCGAAGTGCTTTACACAGTCGACGGCGATTTGACGCCCACCAGCCAACAAGAGGAGGAGGCGCGCATTGCGACGCTGGCCCATGCGCTCAAGAAACTCGGCAATCAGGAAGACGCCGCCGAATTCATGCGTTGCTTGAATGCGATCTGCGAAGAGGGCGATGCCCGATACCGGCAGGTCGCGGCTTCTTATTACTACGACGAGATCGCTGAGCGCGGAGCGGCCCCTGTGCTCAAGGAGATGGCTCTCATCGCCATGCATCTCGCCAGCCTCAATCCGGTCACGGAAGAGGCGGAGAGCGACATTGAAATTGGCTGCGCGTTGCGCGAGGGATCGAAGCCGCGATCGCTCTTCGATCGGGAGGTGGCCGAGATCGAGCGGATGGTCCGTGGTCGCCGGAAGTGCGCAGGCCTGGTCCACGATGACTGGGCAGAGTGGCTGAACGACCTGGAGGCGAACGGCGCGACCGTCGAGGAACTCGACGATGTCTTCAGGCATGTCGAAGCCTTGGACCAATATGACGAGGGCGGCGCGATCGTCCGTATGTCCGCGCACGAGCGCACTTTCGCATGTGGCCGCGCGGATCATGAGTTTACGGCCGATGATCTGCCGGAACATGCGCGCTTTCTCGCTGGCGACTTGTTCCGCGCTTATGCGTCCGGAGTTGAAATCGACGAAATCTGGGATGAGATCAACGCGCATCTCGACGTTCTCTTCCCTGTAAAAGGGCAGACTGCGGAGGGTGGCAGATTCTTTTCCCAAGCCAATCTCGAACTTCAATGCCTTACACGTGACGCGCTTGAAGCGATCCTCGGAGACTGCTTCGGCAATTACCACCTGACAGCAATGCGTAATAACCGTTCGTATCGCCGTTTTTACACGGGAATTCGGCGCGCGACTGATACGAGGGCGATCGGCGAGCTGATGAAGCAGGCGTACGAGGCCCGCCAGAATGACAATCTCTCCGTCAAGCATTTTATCGCCCTCAATACGGCCGCGGATAATCAACGTGAGCGGCGGTTGTCGGCGCCGCTGTCAGCTACCGCATATCAGCTTATAGCGGAGATCTTCACGGCGTCAGAGAAGAAACTGAGTTATCTGGGCTGGGCAATGTATGGCGACAACAATCCCTCACATCCCGTTCACACACTTAACTCGCAGGAACAAGTGCGAGTTTGGGAAGTTATCGCGGCTCGCAAAGCGACGATCCTGCTTCCGCGACTCTATGCGAGACTCTGCTCTACTTGGGGGCGGGCGCTACCCCTCGCCTGGTTCATCCTCCCAGTGGCGTTTAAAGAATTCCTTGAATTGCCGCGCCTGCGCAAAGCGATAAGCGTCGTTCGGAACAAACGGCGAGCCTATGCTCAAAAGCCTTCCTCGACACCAAAGCCGGCCGCTCCAATGCGCGGCGCCTCAGACATGAAAAGAGGCGCTGCCACCAAATCACGCGCAGAAGCGGCATCCTGTGGACAGCAATAACCAACCTCATTTCCGCAGCGCCGCCTCTGGCGATGCCTTCTGTTCCCTCATCGGTCTATCTACCCAATTCATAGGCTGGAGCTGCGGATAAATCGTGAGCAGCGTGGGGCAAGCGCCTCACCTGGAGCTCAACGATTTCAATCTCAATCTGAAAGGGGTAAGTAAAGATGTCATTCAACAAGATCACAATCATCGGTTACTTGGGTCGCGACCCTGAATTGCGCTACACGCCGCAGGGCACTGCTGTTTGCGACTTTTCCGTCGCCACAACCGAAAAACGCAGGAACGCCAGGAGCGAAACGGAGGAGCACACGATCCGGTTCAGGGTCACTGCTTGGGGACGCCAGGCCGAGGTGGCTAACGAATACCTGGCAAAGGGCAGGCAGGTTTACGTCGAGGGGCGGTTGCGCCTTGAAGAGTACACGGATCGCGAGGGAAATCCGCGGACCAGCGCTGAAGTCAACGCCAGCGACATTCACTTCCTTGGCCAGCGCGGCGAGGTTGCGAATGGGACTGCGGAGAGGGGCGATGAGATCAACCAGGCCGATGAAGAGGCGGAGGTAGTTGAGATTCCGAAGACCGCCTCACCCAGGTCTGGCAAGAAGTCGGGCCCGAAGCGCGCTCCGGCGAAAGAGCATGCCGTCGATGAGGAACTCGGCATCGTGGACGATCAGATCCCGTTCTGACATTCGTGACAGGGGGAGATCACTGGTCTGGTCTCCTCTTGTCTTTTGTGTGTTGTCCTGCCGGTGAAGAAAGCGGTGTAATCGGCTGAATTCAATCTGCTTTGCGCTATCGCTCCCATTAGCTACGGATTTCGAGGTTCTCCCGCAATCTCGATGACGAAGAATGGATACGATCTTTGATCTAGTTAAGAGGCCTGATTGCATTGGATTTGTGACTTTGAAGCTCGCTCATCCGATATCATTCCGCCCCAAAATCATCGAGATTGCGGGAGAGCCGATTTCGAGAGAGCGCAAAAAATCAATCTGTTGTGTTGTCAACGGGTTCAGCGGAGATACGCGTTTATGCCGTGCTCGGCATAAACGCGTATCTCCGCTGAACTCGATTTGCCTCGCCCAATCACCTTGGGGGAGGTGTGTCCTTGCAAAGTGTGAAGTGATTTCAACTTGGGCAAAAGCGAATTTTGAGCGATGCCCCTTTTCTCTTGGAGACGGTCTCTCCATAAGGAACAGATTTCGCAGACATTGCCTGCAAAATTTGAGCGATGCTTGTAGCTCTAGTCGTTGAGCATCAGCGTGCGCACGACGATATGTGGGGCGCTGCCGAAGCGCCGCTCCCACGGACTGTGACTGAGCACGATGACCGGAGTGGCTCCACAACGAAAATGTTCACGGCTACTGTGTTGGTACGGTTATTTTTCCTTCGTGAAAACTATCGACCGACCGCCGCGTTTTAGCATCATCTGGTTTTTCGCGGCGTCGAACTCGAAAACGATCCGCCCGCCGAAGAGTTGAAATTTATCCTGCGCCGTCGCTTCGAGCGCGGCAGCGCTTTCACTGCCCGGCTGAACGAAGAGCGTCCCTCCGTCTCTCGTGATGGTCCATTTCTTGGGGGCGTCGGGGCTGGAATAAACCCCGACGTATTTGTCCAGGACTTCCGGGATTATGGCGATCGTTTCGAAGGCGGGAATCTCGAACGGCTTACCGTAGTAGATGTCGATCGCGCCGCTGACAATGTCCTTGACCGGGTGAACCTTCGCGTTGGTGGTGTAGGCGACCACCAGCTTTTCTTCCGGCTGGTAAGCCAGCCACGACCCGTAGTTGTCGCCGCCGCCGGTGTTCCCGTAGAAGGTCTTGCCAGCGAACGTGAAGGTCACCATTCCGATCCCCTCGTCGTCCCTCATCGTTTTCATCTGATTGAGGCTGTCCTGAGAAATCATTTTCAGGTCGAAGAGCGACTGAATGAATTTGGCCATGTCGCCGGGGGTTGAAATAAGCTGGAACCCGATGCTCGGATCGGTTTCAAAACCCTGTTTCCAGTCGCTGCCGGTATTGATATAGGTCAGAGCTTCGCCTTTGTTCACATCGATGCGTCCGGTAGCGATGTATGTATCCTTGAGCCCGATCTTGGAGTTGATTCGTTCCTCAAGAGCCTGGTCGTAGGGTTTGCCGGTTAGCTTTTCAAGGATAAGGCCTAAAAGGAAATAGCCGGAATTGCTGTAGGAATTCTTCGTGTCCGGCTCGAATTCAGGGGAGCCTTTGACGATCAGCGCGAGCATTTCATCCTTGGTTACTGGCGCTCCAGGTTTCCAGGTTGCCTGATCGCGCCTTACGTTTGGGATACCGCTGCGATGCGAGAGGATTTGCAGGATGGTAATTTTCTGGGCGTTTGGAACCTGCGGGAAGAACTTGTCGAGGGTGTCGGTCAGCTTCAGTTTTCCTTCCTCGACAAGCTGCAGGATCATCACCGCGGTGTATGTTTTTGTGATCGAAGCGATCCGGAATCTGCTCGCCGCCGTCAAAGGCTTCTTTGTGGTGGCATCGACCTGGGCATAGCCGATGGCGCGGGTGTAAACAACCTTGCCGTCTTTGGCGATGATGAGGCTCCCCATTGCTTTGTTCTTTTCGGCTAGCCGGTCAAAAAACTGGTCGAGTTTAGCTTTGTCCAGCGCCTGGGCGTAGCCTGCGGTGAACGACGCCAGTGCCAGTACAGTTGCGAATAATATTTTGATTTTCATAGTTGCGCTCCCCTTCTGCCAACGATTTGCGCTTCCGCACTACGGAAGGTTCTCTTTGTATTCCAAAATATCTCCAGGCTGACACTCCAAGGCTTTGCAAATTGCCTCCAAGGTTGATAGCCGGATAGCTTTAGCTTTGCCGTTTTTCAATATGGAAATATTCGCCATCGTGATGCCGACTTTCTCGGCAAGCTCGGTGACGCTCATCTTCCGCTTCGCCAACATGACGTCGATGTTAATGATGATTGCCATGCTGGTCTCCTTATACCGTTAAGTCGTTCTCGGATTTTATATCCACGGCATTTTGCAAGATCCGCTCAAACATCGCGGCTGCGGTGGCGATGACGATCGAAGGGAAGGCAATGAGGATCCTCATGAAAACCCCCGCCGGCCGGTCGTCTTTGTCGGCAAACATAATGAAGATTACTGATACCGCCACAAAGCCGATAATGGCTATTGCGCAGTATTTTATAGTCCGCACGGCTTTCACAGAGCGTTGCGAAAATACTTCATTTGCTCCGATGTAGCCCAACAGCTTGAATGCTTGATAGAGCGCGACGAAAAAGGCAATAGACGCAGTGTAGACATACGCCAAGAATGGATCTTTGAAGTAAATCTCAAAGAGCGTGGCGTGCGCATTCCTGCCCTCAAGGTGAGGTTCCCAAAGCATAAGGGCAAGCGCGCCGATACCGATGAGCACGATGACTATTTGAAGAAATATCGTTGAGCTTCGTTTCATAAAGGTTCTTCCTGTACGGAGAATGGTTCTTAAAAATTATTGATAGCCCCATCTTACATTCGGCATTTATCGTTTGTCAATATGTATTTATCGTATTACGAGTAGTGGAAGTGTCTAAATAGGGATAAACCCAAGTAGGCAGCGGTGCGAAACACAGACCCGAACGCGAAGCATTACTCAAAGCGGCGCCGCGGCGAGAAATTGATGTGGTGAATGTCTGGCGACTCGACCACTGGGGCAGATCGCTGGCTGATCTCGTCACTACGCTGCAAGAACTGACGCAGCTTAGCATTGGCTTCATTTCCCTGAACGAAGCACTTGACCTTACGACACCGGCAGGCCGAGCGATGGCGGGAATGCTTTCAGTCTTTGCCGAATTCGAGCGGGAGATTATTCGGGAACGGGTAAAAGCCGGGATCCGCAGGCAAAAGCCGAAGGGCGACAGATCGGGCGTCCGCAGACGGCGGCGAAAAAGGAAAAGGAAGTGAGGGGACTATTTGCGAAAGGCTTGAGTAAAGCGGAAATTGCGCGTCGCGTTGGGATCGGGCGAACGTCAGTGCGGCGCTTGTTAGCCTAGCCGACAGCCCTATGTCCTATTTTCACACGTATCTCGGCTGTACCCGTCCATCGGCCGAATTCAAACTGTTTGTCTCAAGGCAATGGATGTCGTATTTTAGCAGGTGCATTTTCCGGGCCAACGTGAACGTCGATTCCGGCCCATCGGCTCTCCCCAGAGTTTGGTGAAGCCGTTTCGCCGTCAGTCGGCGCTAAGGCGGCCTCACTCATATAGCATTCAAGACCCGCGCTTTCAGTAAGTCGAATTTCGCTCTTCCGTACATGGCCCTCTTCAATGTTTTCAGGCGGTTGATGTGCCCTTCTGTCGGTCCGCTGCTCCATTCATACTCGAGAGCGGCGGCCACGGCCGCGCGGTCGCGTTCCAATCCTGACGCCAGACTCTTCATCTCCCGAATTCGGCTCTGCGACATTCGTTCCATCCAACTCGGTAGCGCTTCCCGATCTCTTTGCTTGAGGATGCGGCTGAATTCTCGCGCAAGGATCTGCGCCTCGGCGATCTCCGGCGACATTTCTACCAGATGTTCTACGAAGGCTCGCTCTTCGGCCTCCAATTTCTCGGCGTCTCGCAGAAGCAACCAGGTTGCCAGCCGCGCAGACGCAACGATTTTTTTAGCCCCATTTTCCGGCGCCGGCGAATTCGGTCCGGTCCGCGCCCGTTTCAGTCCGTCAGGTAACGCCGCTCTCCATCGGGCAACGAAATGTCTGACCGAAGATCCCGACCCTCGGTAGCCCTTGGAGCGAATCTCCCGATGTAACTGCGCTGAATTGTGACAACCCTCTGCCCATCTCCGGGACAAGTACGCCAAATGGCGGTCGATCCGGGATTGCCTTTTCAACGGCCCCGCGCGCTCCGGGCAAGTCTCGACTTTCAGCATCATCCTCACTGTGCGCCGATGCATCCCCAACTCCCGCGAGATCGCCCGGATAGTTGCTCCCTGCCGATGAAGCGTGTGCGCCTGCTCATGCCTGGCTCTCCTCCGCTCGTTCCAAAGCTCTAGCTTGGAAGGGCGCTTCATATCTGCGACGCCCGCACGAAGTTCCTCGGGGGCGCCTGCCGTTTGGTTGACTCGGCCGACCGCCTGGCGCAAGCAGGAATGCTTGGTATTAAGGAATCGCTCGACCGCCGCTGTCATATTCGCAAGCAGATGCCAGCGATCGGCAATCTGAACGGCCGAAGGCGCGCCTTGCCGCGCGCCGTCAGCATAGGCTCCGGCGCGATCGCGGCTAATGAACTCCTCTCCGGGATTTTGCTTGAGCCAGGTCGCCAGCGACGACGATTCCCGGTCCGGAAGGAGATCAATCGTAGAGCGCCGCTCAAGGTCCACCAAAATCGTGCCGTAACTCTGCCCTTTGTGCTTCGCCCAATCATCGACTCCGAGGACTTTTGGGGCGGGAGGCGTTGGCAATTGCATCTGGCGAATCCTCTGAATGAGCGTATCTGCGCTAACGTGCATTCCCAAGGCGGTAGCCAATCGGGCTCCTGCCTCTCCGCCCACAGCCAGCCCGATCAAACGCAGCGCCTCGTTCAGTCGGAGCGTTCGACGGGCGTAGGGCGCGACGAATGCTGGAATGCGTTCGCAGAAGATTTGTTGTGGGCAATCCGAGTTGCGACAGTAAAGACGCCGCGCTTGAATCTCAAGCCGGACGACGATCCCCAACCACGGCAGATCCGAGAGTCGCCGAACATATCGGCTGTGCAAGTGAGCGGAAGGCGAAAGACACCGTGGACAGAGCGCCGGCCTCGGCGCCGTTTTCACGATCAGCGTAATCCGATCAGGTTCGGATTGGACGCGTTCCAGATGAAGAAGGTTAGGATCGACAAAAAGAGGTACCGTATTCATCTATGATGAATAGCAAAAAATCTGGCTTGCACCAAAAGCTCGGATGAACCCATGCCGCCTTGCCAAAGTCAATTTCTATTACGACACGGAATTCTCAGCTACAGGAGCTGTAAAAATAAGGCATTTGATCTCTGATCGCGCCGTGACTTTGTCGCTCACGCCTCGAACCCTACCCGGTCGAGCAACACCGTGAAACGCGGGTCGTTGCGCAATTCGTCAAGAAAAGGATCAACTCGTAGAAAGATCATCCAGCAAGCCCGCTCGGCGACGCCGCGTTCGAGTTGCGCGAACGCCTTCTCGAAATCGCGCAATCCGGCGTGAATGCGCGCCAGGCAGTATGGGGAAATGTACTTCGCCCCCGCTAACTCCTCCAGGCCGCGCAATATTTGCCGGGCTTCGTTCTCACGTCCCGCGCGCGCATGCGCGAAGGCTTCCAACGCCTGCGCTTGTTGTAGATGAGCCGTCGCTACACGGCGAAAGGCGGCGACCGCTTCGTCAAACCGCCCTTGCAGGATGAGTGTTTCATCAAGGTAATAATGCGCCTGCGCGAAATCAGCGTCCATCTCCAGCGCCTCGCGGTAATGTTCAATCGCGCGCTCATATTGCCGTTGGTAATAGTGCGGTAGCCCCATGACAGTCTTCAATGTGAGCGAACCGTGGTCAATCCGCTGCGCCCGCCGGAGGATCTGCAACGACTCGTCAAAACGCCCCTGCGTAAACAGAAACCAGACGTAAAAATGGAAGGCCGACGAATAGTTGGGGTTGAGTCTGATGGCAAGCTTGTACTCGCGTTCAGCCGCCGCCCAGTCCCAGTCGTAGTAGAAATGAACTTCGGCGAGCGAGGCATGGGCTTCGGCCAGCTCATGGTCCAGCTCAAGCGCCTTCAAAGCAGCGGACTTCGCCTCCGGGAACATCGCCTGTGGGTCGCGGAACAGGTACTCGGCCAGTAGCGCGCAGGAGTCCGCCAGCCCTACCCACCCCCCGGCAAAGTTTGGGTCGAGGCGTATCATCGCGCGCGCACATTCCATCGCGCGCGTCAGCCCTGCTTCGCTCCGCTTGTCCCAGAAGTAACGCCCTTTGACGTAAAGTTGATAGACCTCGATGTTGTCAGTGCGGCCTTCGCTGCGCCGCCCGTCCGCGCCGCCGATCTCCAACCGGAGCTCCTGCGCCACTTGAGCCGCAATAGCGTCCTGCACCGCAAAAATATCTGTGAAAGTGGCGTCGAAGCGGTCGGCCCAAAGCGTCACGCCACTGGTGACTTTGATGATCTGCACACTGACGCGTATCCGCTCCCCGACGTGTTGCAGCGTGCCATCCAGCACCAGGTCAACCCGCAACTCGCGTCCGGCGAGCGCCGGGTCTTTGCCGATCTCAGAGTATTTCAGGACTGCTGTCGTGGGGCGCACAATGAGCCGGCTGTTTCTGCTCAGGCAGGTGATGATCGCGTCAGCGATACCCGTCCCGAGCAGGCCGGCGGTCTGATCCATCCCGAGCAGCTTCAGCGGCAGTACAGCCAGCGATGTCGTGGGTCTGATTGTCCATGGGCGGTCGTTGGCTTGGGAGAGGCCGGGCGCGTCCACACGACCGGCGGACTCCGTCACCGGGGCGACGAAACAGTAGCCACGACCGGGGACGGTGGCGATATAGGTTGTCTCGCAGTGGCTGTCGCCCAGCGCCTTTCTGAGCATGAAGACACACTGCGTCAAGTTACCCTCTTCCACGATGGTGTCGGGCCAGAGCATGTTCATCAAAATGTTGCGCTCCACTAGCGCTCCCCGGTTCTCCACCAGCGCGACGAGCAGGTCGAAGACCTTCGCCGTCAGCGCCACAGGCCGCCCTTCGCGCAACAACACACGCAACGACGGTAGCAGGCGGAAAGGCCCGAAATCGTAGTAATAATCAGCCAACATCATCAATCCGAATGAGAACCATGAAAACCGGATGGAACCCGAACGAGTTTGAGAAGATTTGATCGCGGTTTTGAGTACTTTTACCCCGCGCCTGAGACATTATCAGTCGCCATGCGGATGTATGAGTGGCGAGCGGATAATTTCCTTGCAGCCGCGGGGGTGATTATTACCAGCGATCTTCTTATAAGCAAATATGGCGGCACACAATGATCAAAGACCCAATCGAGGAGATAAGGCTGATAGCGAACCAGCTCTCGCATCGATAAGTGATCAAACCCACTCGAACTGAAATGGATGATTAAATGGCGAAAGGAAAAAAGGACAGTGGTAACGCAGATAGCGCGATGGTCGAATACAAATCGGGAACCGCGTTTCCCGGTCGCATCGGACGCACAATTGGTGAATCCAGCCAGGACTAGAACGAACCGCTGCGCTCGACCTGCACAAGTAGCTTCTCGAAAACCTGCAGCTGACCGAAGCCGCTCTCATCATAGAAGGCGCAATGGGCGACATCAATTACCAACACATCCGTCCCGCGCTCGAGGCGCTGTAATCCATCTCAGCCTGCATGCGAATTATCTTGCTGTGACGCGACACACATCCTCCCGGTGAACCATTTCACTGCAACCTTAAGCCCCATAAGGTAGCTTGCCGCTGTCAGCAATAACTTGACCACTACTGGAAAACGGCGCGGGCAAGATTGCTCTCGCGGCCTATCCGGACCCCAGGCCAGCTTCTCAACAATCTGTGAGCCTCAGGTATAGGGAGGAAGAGATGCGAAACATTCCATCGATACATGAGCGGATGCGGAAATTTTGGGCGCTGTATATCGTCCCCCTGTTCATGTTAGCGGGCGCGGGCGGCAATTCCGGCGGGCGGCTTGAGAACCAGTGTTGCGTCGGCGGCGGCTCCAATTCGTGGGCGAGCGCGGGGACAAATGGAGAGTGGCTGCGCTTCTTCTGGGACCGGTATACGAACGTCTCCGACACCTGCGCCGATTGGCCCATGAAGTTGGACATGCTCAAGCTCTACCAGCAGACGCGGCTCAACGGAGGGCTGACCAATAACAACTATTTCAGCAAAATGCAGGCGGCTGGTGGCGACCTCAATCTGCCCGATTATCTCAAGACCAGCCGCTTCAACTCCTACGCCGCGTATAACGGCATCGACAATGAATGAATCAGCTGAAAGGAGCCAATATGCCTTTCCACAAGTACAACTTTATCCTTTCGATCGCGATCGGCGCCATAACTCTGGCCGGGTCACTCTGGGCATTGCGCGCCGGGCAGGACCGTCAACCCGCCGCAGCGCAGGAGAGCGAGCGGGAGGCTCGGCAGCGCAAGCTCGCGGAGATGCGGCCGCAACCGGTCAATGACGCCAAATACGCCAGGAGCCTGATGGAGGCGGCGGCGCGGCCCGCGCCCTCCTTGCGCAGCCGCTACTGTTCGGCTTTTGAGCGCTTCCGCCGCAACGCGATCATGGCGGTCACTTGATGAAAATGAGTCGCAGTTGGAAGGCGTGATCCTTCTTATTTGGCGCCGGCGCCTCTCTCCGTTCTTTACGCTGATATTCCGCCACAAACCTGAACTGATCGCGCAACCACAGATTTATATAGGTCGTGACCCCATACACTTCATTTCTATTCTTATTTCGCGCCGGGTCGAACCAATCGACCCTGACT
>Ga0207428_10002619_pt1 | contig 17944 bp, 12 predicted proteins | sample RhiMethybrSRZTD1_FD_187600 | JGI IMG/M metagenome (GOLD analysis project Ga0207428, IMG submission 187600) | Populus rhizosphere microbial communities from Tennessee, USA - Rhizosphere MetaG P. TD hybrid SRZTD1 (SPAdes) (version 3) | ecosystem: Host-associated > Plants > Roots > Rhizosphere >...
AGTGTGCAGGGAACCGTCGAAACGGCGACCGACGAGGCAACCGCTGGGCTCAGCCCGTGACGGTCAGGCTCGCCAGGGTGCCGGCGTCGCCCTCTGCCAGCAGGCCGACGGCGGTGCTTGACTCGCCGGGGAACAGCTGGTCCGTGATGGTGGCCAGGCCGTCCTGGGCGAAGACCTCCACCGAACAGCGGTCCAGGAAAACCCGGAGCCGAAGCCGGCCGTCAACCAGGGGAACCGCCACGCGCTCAACTGACGGAAAGGCCTCGTGGAAGCTGACGTTGCCTGAGGCCGTCCGGTCCACGCTGAGCTCGCCGGACACCGTCTCGTAGGCCAGTACAGTGCGCTCCGGTCCGCCGGCAGACCCGCTTGCAGACCCGCCGGCAACTTCCCGGTCTGCACGGAGCACGAGGCCCACCTTGCCGGCAGCGCCGGGCCGGAATTCGGCGTCGATCCGCAGCACGTCCCCGGAGGCGGCGGCCGGAAGCCAGGTGACGCCGTCGGCCAGTTCCTGCCCGCCCGCGGCGAACAGCTCCGTGCCGGCGGCGTCCAGCGGATCCACGGCCTCCTGCACAAGCACCGGACGCCCGCCGCGGGTTTCCAGCCGAACTTCCCGGACCAGGGACATCGCGCTGCGCCAGCCGTCCGACGGCGTGGCAGCGGCGTACTGCCAGTTGTTCATCCAGCCGATCATGAGGCGGCGGCCGCCGGGGGCGTTGCTGAAGGACACGGCCGCGTAGTAGTCCCGGCCCCAGTCCAGCCAGCCGTAGTCGGCCATGCGGCCGCCGTCGGCCTGCGCGCCCTCGGTGACGGTGGTTTCGGAACGGAACGCCACGCCGTCGAACGTTCCGATGAAGTACTGGCCGCCGGAACCGCCGGCGATTCCGCCCGGGCTCAGGTTGACCACCAGCACCCATCGGGTGTTCTGCGCGTCGCCGTCCACGGGCAGTTCGAACAGGTCCGGGCACTCCCAGACGCCGTCGGTGGCGTTCGCCGGGCCGAAGGTGCTCAGGTACTCCCAGGACTTCAGGTCCGCCGACTTGTAGAGGACCACCTCATGGTTGAGTGCCTCGACGGCGACCATCACCCAGTAGCCTCCGGCCGCGCCGTCGTACCAGAAGACCTTGGGGTCCCGGAAGTCCGCGGACGCCCTGTCGAGCACCGGGTTGCCCGCGTACTTCGTCCAGGTCGCGCCGTCGTCAGTGCTGTAGGCCAGGGACTGCGCCTGCCGGCCGGCAAGCGGGGAGGCGGGCGAATACGCGCTGGTGTAGATCGCCACGAGCGGCGGCACACCCCCCGCACCGAAGCCGCTGGTGTTGTGGACATCCACCACGGCGGAACCGGAGAAGATGGCCTCCTGCTCGTCGCAGGGAATCGCGACGGGCTGCTCGTCCCAGCGCAGCAGGTCCGCCGAGGTGGCGTGCCCCCAGGACATGTTGCCCCAGACGTTCCCCTGCGGATTGTGCTGGTAGAAGAGGTGGTAGACGCCGTTGGCGTACACGAGGCCGTTGGGGTCGTTCAGCCAGTTGCGTTCCGCGGCATAGTGCCATTTGGGCCGGTACCGGCAGTCGATCTCGGCGGTGGTGTTTAGGGAAGTCATGGTCAGCTTTCGCACTAGGAGCAGGCCGGAATCAGCCTTTGACACCGCTGGAGGCGATGCTGTTGATGAAGGAGCGCTGGAACGCGATGAACAGGATCACCACGGGCACCGTGATCAGGGACGCGTAGGCCATCACCTCGCCCCAGGAGACGTTGAGCTGGAAGAAGTACTGGATGCCGATCATCACCGGGCGCAGTTCCTCGGACTGGACCACCATGAGCGGCCAGAGGTAGGAATTCCAGGCGGGCAGGAACGTCAGGATCGCCACGGTGGCGGTGGCGGGGCCGGCGAGCGGCATGACCACCTGGCGGTAGATCTTGAACCAGCCGGCGCCGTCGATCCTGGCCGCCTCGTCCAGTTCCTTCGGGATGGACTCGAAGTACTGGTGGTACAGGTAGATGGAGAACGCGTTGGCGATGAACGGGATGATCTGGACCTGGTAGGTGTCCAGCCAGCCTTTCGAAATCTCCAGGCTGAACCCGTTGAGCTCGAAGTACGGCAGCTGGTTCACCCACCACACCAACGGGAGGGCCAGCGTCTGGAACGGCACGATCAGCGTGGCCAGGATGGCAGTGAACACGACGCGCTTGCCGCGCACCTCCATGCGGGACAGGCCGAAGGCGCACAGGCTGTTGATGAAGATGCCGAGCACTACGGTCACGGCGGAGACGCCGATGGAGTTGATCAGGAAGCGGGCTGCCGGGACGCGGTCGAACACCGCGGTGTAGTTGTCCAGCGAGATGTTGCCGATGGGCAGGAACGCCGCGACGGAGGACATGTCACCGAAAATCTGCTGGTCCGGCTTGAGCGAGGACACCAGCATGAAGACGATGGGGAACGCGGCGACGGCGGCGAACACGATACGCACCAGCATGGCGCCGAACGAGCTGAGTCGAAGTGCGTTTTTCACGTCAGTCCTTCTCTCGGGTCAGGTAGCGCTGCACCGCGGAGATCAGCAGCACGAGGACGAAGAAAACAAGGGAAATGGCCGAGGCGTAGGAGGTTTCCTGCTGCTTGAAGCCGGAGCGGACCGCCTCGTAGATGATGGTGGTGGTGGAGTCGAGCGGTCCGCCCTGGGTCATCACGCTGACCTGGTCGAAGAGTCCGAGCGCCTGGATGGTGATGGTCACCAGGACCAGGCTCCGCGTGTGCTTGAGGCCCGGCCAGGTCACGTAGCGGAACTGGTGCCAGCGGCTGGCGCCGTCCAGCTGGGCGGCCTCGTACAGTTCACCCGAGATGCTCTGCAGCCCGGCGAGCCAGATGATCATGTGGAACCCGGCGGCCTGCCAGATGGACAGCGCGATGATGGCCGGCATGGCCGTGGCGGGGTCGTTCAGCCAGTCCGCGCCCTGGATGAGACCGAAGCTGAAGGTGGACAGGAGCTCGTTGATCAGGCCGTCCTTGCGGTACATGAACAGCCACAGCAGGGAGACCACCACCATGGAGGTGACCACGGGAAGGAAATAGATGGTGCGGAAGAAGTTCACGCCGCGGAACTTCTTGTTGATGAGCAGCGCCATTGCCAGGGCGAGGCCCGACTGGACGGGCACCACCACGACGGCGAAGTAGCTGACGTTGAGCAGGGCGCGCCAGAACGTGGGATCGGCGAAGAGCCGGGCGAAGTTGTCCGTGCCGACGAACTCCACGGGCCGAGGGGAGATCAGCCGGGCATTCGTGAACGCGAGGCCGAAGCCGAGGATGGCGGGGAGGAACACGAAGGCGAGGAGCAGGACGGCGGCGGGCGCGATCATGCCCCAGCCGCTGAGCTGTTCGCGGAGGTAGCCCGGGCGCCGGTGGCGCGGGGTGTGGGGGGACGCGGACGTCGCCGGAACGGCGGGGCGCCGGGAGGGAAGCTGGGTGGTTGTCATGGGAGTCTCCGTTGACAGGCAGTGCCGGGGGTCCGACGACGGCGGCAGTCGCCGGCCGCCGTCGTCGGACCGTTGGGCAGCTGGCTAGTTCTTGTAGCCGCCGTTGGACTTGATGTTGGCGTCAATCGCCTTGACCGCCTTGTCCAGCACGGTCTTGGGGTCGGCGCCGGCCAAGATGTCCTGGACCGCCTTGCCGTATTCAGTGGCGATGAACGGGTACGCGGGGGTTTCCGGGCGCATCACCGCGTAGTTGCGTGAGAATTCCATGAAGATCCGGTTGGCGCCGCCTTCGGCGAACGCCGGGAGCAGCGCCGCGGCCTCGTCGGTGGCCGGGATGGTGCCGGTGGCCTTGGCCACGGCGGCTAGGTTTTCCGGCTTCAGGGAGTAGGAAAGGTAGTCCATGGCGGCGTCGGCGTTCTTGCAGCCGCTGGTCACGCCCCACTGCCAGGAAGCCCCGCCGACCTTCGGGCCGTTGCCGAGGTCGACGGTGGGCATGACCACGAGGTCCTTGCCGAGGGCCGTCCTGGCCTTGTCAGCGGCCCACGACCCGGTGTACAGGAGGCCGCTCTTGTTGTTCAGGAAGTCCTGGGTGGAGTCCTTGCCGCTCTTCTTGGCCATGAAGCCCTGGTCCGCGAGGCCGCGGAACCATTCGGCCCACGCGACGGCTTTGTCGCCGTTGAGGGTTCCGTCCGCCGACTGGAAGCCGTCGCGGTTGATCAGGTCTGCGCCGAAGGACTGCAGGAACGGCGAGTAGGCGTAGGGCAGCCACTCCCCCGAGCCGGCCGTGCCCATGTCCAGCGGGTACTGCCATTTGCCCAGCGCCTTGAGCTTGGTCAGGGCATCCTGGAACTCTTCCTTAGTCCAGGGCTTCTCGACGGTGGCCGCGCGCACGCCGGCCGCCTTCAGGTCCGAGGCCCGGGCGAGCATGGCGAGGGCGACGTCGTAGTAGCCCACGGCGTAGGTTTGGCCCTCCCACTTGGCCACGGTGCTGGGCAGGTTCTTGGAGAGGTCGGCCGAGAGCTTCAGCGGGGTCAGGTACTTGGCCCAGGCCCAGTTGGGCACGTTCGGCCCGTCGATGTCCACGATGCACGGAAGCTTGCCGGCCGCCGCTGCGGAGACCACGGAGTCGTTGTAGGAGTCCTGCGGGAACGCCTGCACCTTGATCTGGGCCTTGGCGGCGCCGCTCTTGTTGTAGGAATCCACAACGGACTTGATGGCCGCGAGTTCCTCCGGGTTGCCCGCGTTGTGGGTCCACATGGTGATCTCGCTGGTGCCGTCGGAGGTGGCTGATGCGCTGCCCTTGCCGCAGGCGCCGAGGCTGCCCACGAGTGCCGCCGCCGCTATGCTGGTGGCCAGGATCCGTGTGAATCGCTTGTTCATGATGGTCCAGTCTTTCTGCTGATTTTGCGCGTGGATGATTGGCCCGGGGTCCGGAAGGGGCGCGGCCGGTGCAACGGCTGCGTCCCTTTGTGCGCGGACACCGGTGGTGTGACAGTTGGTGGTTGGTGCTGCTTACTTAGGCCCCGGCCGGGGGCGGCCCCACTGATCCCCGTTCAATGAGGGGGCAGGCGAGCCGTGCCTGCTCAGCCGGTACGCCGGGATTGTCTATGTCGTCGAGGACCCTGTTGACCGCCCAGCGCCCCATCTCGTAGTGCGGGAGGGCCACGGTGGTCAGCCCCGGCCACAGGGCGTCCGCGATGAGCTCAAGGTTGTCGATGCCCACGATGGAGACGTCCTCCGGGATGCGGAGCCCGAGCGCCGCTGCCGCCTGGTAGGCGCCCATGGCCACTCTGTCGCTGAAGCAGAACAGGGCGGTGGGACGGTCCGGCTGGCTGAGAAGGTCCAGCGCGGTTTCCCTGCCGCCGGCCGTGTCGGCCACCCCGATGACCAGGTGCCTTGGATCATGCTCGATTCCGTGGCGCCGGAGCGCGTTGCGGAACCCGTCAAGGCGGCCGTGGGTGGCGGGGATGTCATCCACGTTGTTGATCATGCCGATCCGCGTGTGGCCGGCCCGGATGAGGGCCTCCACCGCGGTTTCGGCCGCGTTGACCTCGTCCGGGACGACGGAGGAGACGGCAGGGTCACCGGTGACGGCGTCCAGGAGCACGGTGGGCATGCCGGCCAGTTCCTGCGGGAGCTCCACGCCCTGGTGGTAGAGCCTGGCGTACACCACGCCGTCCACCTGGTGCTGCTGAAGCATGCTGATTTCGCGGTGTTCGAGCTCGCTGTCCAGGCCGGAGTTGACCACCATCATCACGTAACCGCGCTCGTAGGCGGCGTCCTGGGCTCCGCGGATCATGGCCCCGGCGAACGGAGTGGTGGTGATCTCATCGCTGACCAGGCCCAGGATCTGGGAGCGCTGGTTGCGCAGTCCGCTGGCCAGCCGGTTCGGGGCGTAGCCAAGGTTCCTGGCCACATCCCGTACGTGCTGCTGGGTTTCCGCTTTGACCCGCGAGCTGGTGGCGTCATTCAGGGCGTGCGACACGGTGGTCACTGAGACCCCGGCGGCTCTGGCCACCTCGCGTATCCCTACTCGCGTCGTCATCGACATCCTTTGCAAAACGTTTTGGGCTTGATGTGAAATACGATACACAAAACGTTTTGCATGTGTCAAACGTCACCTTTGATAGCGCGGAGCCCCCGGGGTTCCGACAGGCGAACCTGCGGGGTTTCGACGGGCCGACGGCCCGGGCATGGATCCGGCCCGGCGCTGCCCCTTGGGGCGGCGCCGGGCCGGAGATCTCGATTGCGCTAGCCTCCTGTGGTGAAGCTCCAGGACAGTCCGCTAAGCGGGTTCCCTCCTGCATCCTTGATGCTCGAGGAAATCGTGGCCGTGTACCTCGTGTTGGCCGCCAACGTCACGTTCGGGTTCAGCGTTGCTACCCGGGCCGTGGCGTTGTAGCTGACGGCGTAGCTCACAAGCGCCCCGGTTGCGGCGTTGCGGAGGGCGAAGGTTCCGCCGGACACACCGGTGACGTTTTCACTGATCGTCGCCGTTACGTTGGCCGTCCGGCTGACCCCTGTCGCGCTCGCTGCCGGCGACTTCGCGGTCACGATCGGCCGCGGGCCGGTGGTGAAAACAAAGGAGGTCGGGACCAGCGTGTTCCCGGCGAGATCCCTGATGCCGGCCGTGAGGCTCACCGTGTACTTGGCGTCGGCAGCGAAATTCGCAGCCGGGTTCAGGGTGGCGACGCGGGTGGTCGCGTTCCAGCTGACGGCGGCCGCGAGGGTTGCCCCGCCGGCGTTCTTCAGCGTGTACGACGACGTGCCCAGGCCGGCGATGGGTTCGTTGAACGTTGCCAGGACGTTAGTGGACTGGCTTGCTCCCAGGAATCCGGGGGCAGGGACCTTCGAGGTGATGATCGGTGCCGCTGTATCGACCGTGATCGCCAGCGAGCCTGTCCCGAGGGTCTCGATCCCGGCAGGGGAAACCTCGCCGGCCGTGACCGTGTGCCGCCCGTTGGCCAGCGCCCGGTTGGAGGTGATCGAGTAGCTGCCGTTCGCGGCGACGGATGCGCTTCCGCTGGCGATGCCGTCGACGTAGAGGTTCACGGTGGTGGCATCGGGCAGCGCGACGGCTCCCGTGAAGGCGGGAGTGGCGTTGCGCGTGATGTTGTCCGTTGTGGAACTGCCCGTGTCCGAGGCAGCGGTCAGGTCAGGAACGGACGGACCCTTGGCCAGCGGGGCGGTGCAGGGGGCAGCCGGGCCGCCGATGGCCGCGTACTCGAAAATCGTGACTTCGTTGCCGACCGCGGCATTGCGTCCCAGCCACATACCCCTGCTTTCGGAGGTGGTCGGTGAGGTTGCGCGGTCTGCGTCGGACACGCCATCCGTCCCTACTCCGGAGAGGCCTGTCCAGGTTGCCGTCCAGGTGGTGAGGCCTGGGCCGTCGTAAACGACGACGCCGTCCTCGCCTGATCCGGGGGCACCGGCACGCAGCGTGCGCCGCCCGTTCAGTGCGAACGACTGGTTCGCGGCGACGACCCTGGCTTCCAGCTGGTCCGCCGGCAGCTGCCCACCGCCGGGCGCAGCAGCGGTGCCCTTCATCACCACGGTGCTGGCGTTGATCTTCGTGGCCGGCTGCGTGACGATGACGTTCCCTACGAAAGTCTGGTCGCCGACGTCGGGCGCTGTCAGAACACGGATAACGTCACCCGAGCGGATGTCCGGAGTGGTGCCTTCCCAGCATCCTCCGCCCGGATGGTTGACTTCCACGATTCCGGCCACAGGCGTCAGGACCGACGACGTGCCAATGACGGCTCCGCCGCGAAGCACCTGGATGGTGGGACGGTCGCCCGATGCGTACCCTTCGGCTGAGACCATGTCCCGTTCCGGGAAAACAGTGATGATGTGTGTACCCGGGTCACTGATCACGGCAAAAGCCGGAAGAACAGCCGCCGTCGGAACGGCCAGCGCCACCAGCGCGCCAGCCGTGATCGCAGCCGCGAGGCGTGGACGATTTCTTGCTGATTTCATGGAAAAGCTCCCCTCAAAGGCCCAGACTTCATCCGGCTGAATACCAGTCGGGTGCTCATTCACACCGGTGTTTTCCGCGGTGTGGATGCAAGTATCGGGAAACGACCCTAGGGAAACCTTCGGCGCCACGGCACGGGCCGCCGGGGCCCGCCAGTTCCGCACAGGCCGCGCGCCAGCCGCTTATCCGGGCCTGTCCACGCACGAAAGGCGGCCCCCTGATGGGGGCCGCCTTCCGCTGGCGCCGTGCGGCGCTGCAGGTTTTCTCCAAGGACTGGAGCCCATTCACGGGCCGTGATCCGGTACAGCTCTACCGGATCACGCTTACCGGATCACAGCGGAGATGCCGGTCCGGCAGCTATGCGTCAACCAAATCCTCGTCCACGTCCTCGAACTCCACGGCGGCCACGATTTCCTTGGTGACGGGGTTGAGCATGAACGCTTCGGCGTCGTCCTCGATCATGACGAAGTCGCCGTGGTCGGTGCTGAAGTGCCAGGCCAGGACGGTCTCGCCGTTGTGCTCGTAGTTGGGGTCGCCCATGGTGATTTTCTGCAGCTCATAGCCGGCGATGTCGCAGAGTTCGCGGATGATGACCTCGAATTCCGGGGCGTTTTCCAGGGCCTCCTCCTCGGCTTCGGCGCGCCGTTCTTCGAGGTCCGGGATCTGGGCGACGCGCTTGGCGATATGGGCGGTGAGTTCGTCCTCGTTCAGGATCAGCAGGCCCTCCTGCGCCCGGAGCCAGGCCGCATTGAGCGCGATGATGTCCTCGGTTTCGAGCAGCGATTCGAACTCGGCGTCGAGGTCTTCCATCGCCTGCACTGCCTCGGGGAGCTCGGCGTCGCCGTCGGCCTCGCCATCCAGGTAGATCTCCTCTTCCTCCTCCGACAGGGACTCAAAGGCCTCCACGGTGCGGTCGAAGAGCTCCAGGTGGGCGGCGGCGCCCATTCCTTCGAAGCCTTCGCGGATGTAGGCGTCCACTTCCTCGCGCTCCGGTGCGGTGAAGACGTACTGCGCGAATCCGCCGCCCAGCGACTGGGTGAGGTAGAAGTCGACGAAGAAGCTGCGCAGCGCGTTGGGGGCGATTTCCTCGGAGTTGAGCAGCTCCTGGTACATGGTGTTCACCACGGTCACGTTGGCGTCAACAACCTCCTCGTTGCCGGCGTTGGCGCCTTCGACGGTCAGGACGACTGGATATTCGCTGGAAGTCATGGGAATTCCTTACTGCTGAAAAGCCGGTGGTGATTAGGACCCTTTCAACGTACGCGCCGCCCCGTGCCTGCCGGTTGAGTGGCAGGTGAACGTCAGGCGAAGTTTCAGGGCCCCCGCCGGCTGACTAAGATGGATCAGATAACCTGCAGATTTTTGACCTGCTGAAAGTAGCGCGCACCATGCCATCCCAACCGGACGAGAGTGCGGCACTGGCAATCCAGACCCCCGCGATCAACGACCGCTCCCTTGCGGCCGGGCTCGCGTATGCCATGGGCAGCCGCGTCTCCGGGATTTCCTTCGATGCTGCCACCGGCCTGATGCTGGGCAAGGTGCGCGGCGGCTCCGATGTGCCGTATTCGACCACCGCCAAGCTGGTCCGGAAGGCGGGCGGCTGGAGCTGCACGGTGGGCGTGTGCAGCTGCCCGGTCCGCAAGGACTGCAAGCATGTGGCGGCGCTGCTGTTCGCCGCCGAGGACAACCCTGCGATCCGGGTGAAACTGCTGGCCCCGTCCGAGGTGTCACGGCTGTCCCGCGAGCCGTCCCAGCCCGATCTCGCGGACTGGGAGCAGGCGCTGAGCCCGCTGATTTCGCAGCCCGGCATCACTCCCTCCACGGGCGGCATCCCCCTGGCCCTGCAGTTCGAGGTGGAGGAACCGGCCCCGCACTTTTCCTACACAGGCCGCAGGGATCCGCTCCGCAGCGTCCGCCAGCTCAAGGCCCGGCCCGTGATCATGGGCGCCAAGGGCAAGTGGATCCGCGGCGACGTCTCCTGGAACACGCTGAGCTACCTGAATTTCCGCCGCGAGTGCAACGAAGCCCATGTGGAATGGATGCAGGCCTTCCTGGCCGCGCACACGGCCGCCGCGAACAGGGTGCATTCGTCCACCGCGCTCTGGCTGGGGATGAACACGTTCGCCGGCAAGAACCTGTGGAGCCTGCTGGACGAGGCCAGGAAAATCGGCGTCGCCCTGGTCCACGCCCGGGGGCAGGAGCCGGTCCGGGTCGCCGAGGACCCTGCCGCCGTCGGCCTTAGCCTCAGCCGTTTCGGCAGCACAACGCCCGACGGCGGCGGGCTGGAGCTCGCGCCCACCATCACCGTTGAAGGGGCCGAAGTGGAGCCGGCGTCGGTGGGTACCATCGGGCGCCCGGCGCACGGCATCTTCCTCACCTCCGGCGGGGATGCGCTGCCGGGCGTCGCCGCCGATACCGTGATCACGCTCGCGCCGCTGGAAAGCGGGCTCAGCGAGGAGCTCCTGACGTTCGTGACGGCGGGCAGCACGCTGCACATCCCGGCGCGGGACGAATCGCGTTTCCTCACCGGGTTCTACCCCAAGCTCAAGCAGACCGCCCGGGTCACGGCGGCGGACGAATCCGTGGAGCTGCCCACCCTGGCCGTGCCCACGCTGTCGCTGCTGGCCAACTACGGAGCGGACCACCGTGTCCGCCTGCACTGGGAATGGCACTACACGTCCGGGAACCTCGTCACCGCGCAGCCGCTGTGGCGCCACCCGGGCGATCACGGCTACCGCGACGATCCCGCCGAAGCCCGGATCCTGGAGGCGGTGGGCCAGCCGTGGGACGTGGTGCCGAAGCTCGGCGAGTCGGCCACCGGCGGCTGGGGCACCCCCCGCCTCGCGGCCACGTCCGAACTCAGCGGGCTGGACACCCTTGCCTTCACGGAGGAGATCCTCCCCCGCCTCCGGGACACCCCCGGCGTCGACGTGGACACGTCCGGCGACATCGCGGACTACCGCGAGGCCGACGAGGCTCCCGTCGTGGCGATCTCGACGACGGCGACCGACCAGCGGGACTGGTTCGACCTCGGCATCGTGATCACGCTCGAGGGCCAGCCGGTGTCCTTCGCGGCCCTGTTCTCCGCCCTGGCCGCGGGCCAGACGCGCATGCTGCTTCCCAGCGGCGCGTACTTCTCGCTGGACCTGCCGGAACTGCACCAGCTGCGGGCCCTGATCGACGAGGCACGCGAGCTGCAGGACAACAAGGACGCGCCGCTGCAGATCAGCCGCTTCCAGGCAGGCCTGTGGGACGAGCTGGCGCAGCTCGGAATCGTGGATGAGCAGGCGGCCGCCTGGCGCGAGGCGGTGGGCGGGCTGCTGGAAGGCGGCGTGAACGGCCTGCCGCTGCCCGACACCCTGAACGCGGACCTGCGGCCGTACCAGCTGGAGGGCTACAACTGGCTGACCTTCCTGTATCGGCACGGCCTCGGCGGCGTGCTCGCGGACGACATGGGTCTGGGCAAGACCGTGCAGGCGCTGGCCCTGATGTGTGCCGCAAAGGAGCACGCAGCGGCTGGCGGGACTGCGCCGGTTGAGGAGGCACCGTCTGGCGGCACCGCGGCGCCCGACGGCGGCGCCCCCTTCCTGGTGGTGGCCCCCACGAGCGTCGTGGGCAACTGGGAGGCGGAAGCCGCCCGCTTCGCGCCCGGCCTGACGGTGCGCGCCGTCGGCGAGACGTTCGCGAAGAGCGGGTCCGACGCCGCCGCGGCGATGGCCGGCGCGGATGTGGTCATCACGTCCTATGCGCTGTTCCGGATTGACTACGACGCCTACGCCTCGCGGCGATGGGCCGGTCTGGTCCTGGACGAGGCCCAGTTCGTGAAGAACCACCAGTCCAAGGCCTACCAGTGCGCCCGGAAGCTTCCGGCCGGCTTCAAGCTGGCCATCACGGGAACGCCGCTGGAAAACAACCTGATGGAATTCTGGGCGCTGACCTCGATTGTGGCGCCGGGGCTGTTCGCGAGCCCCAAGCGGTTCGCCGAGTATTACCAAAGGCCGGTGGAGAAAAACGGTGACAAGGGGCAGCTGGACAAGCTCCGCCGTCGGGTCCGTCCGCTCATGATGCGCCGCACCAAGGAACAGGTCATCCACGACCTCCCGCCCAAGCAGGAGCAGATCCTGGAAGTGGTCCTCAACCCGCGGCACCAGAAGGTCTACCAGACGCACCTGCAGCGCGAGCGCCAGAAGATCCTGGGCCTGATCGAGGACGTCAACAAGAACCGCTTCACGATCTTCCAGTCACTGACCCTGCTCCGGCAGCTGAGCCTGGACGCCTCGCTGGTGGATGAGTCATTGAGCGGCGTCAGGTCCAGCAAGCTGGACGTGCTGTTCGAGCAGCTCGAAGACCTGGTGGCCGAGGGCCACCGCGCGCTGATCTTCAGCCAGTTCACGGGCTTCCTGGGCAAGGTCCGCGAGCGCCTCGTGGCGGAGAACATCGAGTTCTGCTACCTCGACGGCAGCACGCGGAACCGCACGGACGTGGTGAACGAGTTCAAGAACGGCGCGGCACCGGTGTTCCTGATCAGCCTCAAGGCCGGCGGCTTCGGCCTGAACCTGACCGAGGCCGACTACGTGTTCCTGCTCGATCCCTGGTGGAACCCGGCGTCCGAGGCGCAGGCCGTGGACCGCACGCACAGGATCGGCCAGGCCAGGAACGTCATGGTCTACCGGCTGGTTGCCAAGGACACCATCGAGGAAAAGGTCATGGCCCTGAAGGCCAAGAAGTCCCAGCTCTTCGCGGATGTCATGGAGGGCGATGCGCTCTCCGGCGGCTCACTGACGGCCGAGGACCTGGCGGGGCTCTTCAACGACTGACCACCAGGGCGGACGGCCCGCGCGGCGCGACCCGCGGCTGGGTCGTGACTAGGCCGACGCCGGCGCCGTCACGGGCGGTAGCGCGGCCCGCGTCCGGATCCACCGGCCCCGGCCCAGCGCCTTGCCCTTGCCCTTCCACCAGCTGTCCTCGTCGCTGTCGGTGCGCCACCGGTAGGTCACGACCACCAGCACGAACATCCCGGCAGTGACGTCCGGCCATGCGGCGCGGGCCGCGTCGATCAGCACGCTGCACGCCGTGAACAGGATCGCCGGCGGCGCGAGGGTCCGGAACACGGTGTTGGCGAGGTAGCGGCGGTGTGAACGGGGAACGGAGACCGCCCGGACCATGTCGAAGCAGGCGCACACCACCACGAGCGTCTGCCCCAGGGTCAGCAGGATGGAACCCGGCAGCGATCCCGCGAACTGCACGACCGAGGCCAGCCCCGGATTCATGGCACGCCCCCGGACGCTTTGGGACTGGCCGCCTTAGGACCGGCCGCCGTGAACCCTTGCCGGGGCCCGGCCGGATTTCCTGAAAAGTTCATGTTGTTGCCCCCCACTGATCTGGATCATTCCCCTGCCAGCACCATTGAACGGCCCGCCGTGCGCGGGAGTCACGAGAGGCGGCTACCCGTCTTTCGTGGCCGGAACTACCCGGAATTCCCTGCAGTACGCAGCCGGCCCATCCCGCGCAATCCAAAAAGTGACCCTTGACACGCCATTCCGGCCCGTGTCATGGTTGCAACATCAGATGGTCAGACCAACTAACCAGCTCGACAGATTTGCTCTACAAGGAAGTAGCTCATGAACCTCTACTCACTGATGCAGAAACGAACCGCGACCCAGGGGCCCATCCGGGTCGGAGTCATCGGCGCAGGGAAATTCGCGTCCATGTTCCTGACCCAGGCGCTCAATTCGGAAGGCATCCACGTCGTCGGCGTCGCCGACATCGACGTCCCCAAGGCCAGGGGCGCGCTGCAGCGCACCGGATGGCCGGCCGAGCGCTACGCCGCGAAGAACTTCACCGAGGCACTCCGTCACGGAACCACCTTCGTGACCGACAGCTCCGCGGACCTGATCCAGCTCCCCCAGGTCGAGGTCATCCTGGAGGTCACCGGCAACCCGATCGTCGGCACGGCCCACGCAATCCAGAGCATCGACAACGGCAAACACATCATCATGGTCAATGTTGAAGCCGACTGCATGGTGGGGCCCATCCTCCAGCGCCGGGCCGAGGCGGCCGGCGTGGTCTACTCCATGGCCTACGGGGACCAGCCGGCCCTGATCTGCGAAATGGTCGACTGGTGCCGGACGGTGGGGTTCGACATCGTCGCGGCCGGCAAGGGCACCAAGTACCTTCCCGAGTACAACTACTCCACACCGGACACCGTCTGGAACTACTACGGCTTCAGCGACGAACAGCTGGCGTCAGGGGACTTCAACCCCAAAATGTTCAACTCCTTCCTGGACGGAACCAAGTCCGCGATCGAGATGGCGGCCGTGGCCAACGGCACCGGGCTGACTCCGCAGGATGAAGGGCTCTTCTTCCCTCCGGCCGGCGTCGATGACCTGCCGCGCATCTACCGTGAGAAGTCCGTCGGCGGCATGCTGACCCGGCGCGGTACCGTGGAGATCGCCTCCAGCCTGCACCGCGACGGCACCGAGGTGGACCGGGACCTCCGCTGGGGCGTGTACGTCACCTTCGAGGCGAAGACCGACTATGCCGTCCAGTGTTTCGCCGAGTACGGCGTCAAGACCGATTCGACCGGCCGCTACGGCTCGCTGTACCGCCCGTACCACATGATCGGCCTGGAGCTGGGCGTGAGCATCGCCTCCGCCGTCCTGCGGGGCGAAGCGACCGGCGCCCCCACGGGGTTCCGCGGAGACGTCATGACCACGGCCAAGAAGGATCTCAAGGCGGGCGAAGTGCTCGACGGCGAAGGCGGCTACACAGCGTTCGGAAAACTTGCCCCGGCGGAACTCTCGCTCGAGCGCAACGCCCTGCCGCTCGGACTGGCGCACGGCATGAAGCTCAAGCGCGACGTCCCGAAGGACGGAACGGTGTCCTGGGAGGATGTCGATGCCGACGAGACCCTGCTGGCGGTGCAGATCCGGCGCCAGCTGGAGACCGAATTCCGCTCGGAAATGCTGCTCGCCACGTAGGTCAGACCGTCAGGCCGGCCAACTACGATGGAAGTGCTGCCGGCGGCGGGCCGGGGCAGGAACTCAAAGAGGTGGACGGCATGACAGCAGAAGCGTGGGAGCCCGTACAAAGGGTCCGGACCTATGAGCAGGTAATGGCCCAGATCGAGGAGCGGATCCTGGACGGACGGCTCAAGGCCGGAGACAAACTGCCGAGCGAGCGGGACCTCTCCGCTCTGCTCGGAGTATCACGGCCCTCCCTGAGGGAGTCCCTCCGCGTGCTGGAGGCCCTGGGCATCGTGGACATCCGCCCCGGCGGCGGTGCGGAGGGTGGCGCCGTCCTGGTGGGCGAGCCCGGTTCCGGGTTCGTCAACCTGCTCAAGCTCCAGCTGGCACTCGGTCAGTTCGACCAGACCGAAGTGCTCGAAACCCGGATCGCGCTGGAGACCTGGTGCTGCGAGGAGGCCGCCCAACGGGCCACCGAACAGGACCACCGGGAACTGGGCCTGATCCTGGACAGGATGGATGATCCGGACATCGGCACGGCCGAGTTCAACAGGCTGGATGCGGCCTTCCACGTCCGGATCGCCGAATCCACCGGAAATTCCCTGAGCGCACACCTCATGGGATCCCTTCGGACCGCCATCAACCGGCAGATGATCGAAGCCTATGCCCGGCTTGAGAACTGGAAGGAAACGGCCACCGTGGTGCGCCGCGAACACCGGGAAATCCTCGACGCCCTCCAGCGTCGGGAGCCGGCGGAGGCCAGGCGGGCCGTGGGCGACCACATCCGCAGTTTTTACAACATTGGAAACGTCGAGGCCTGAACCAGCCTCGGTGACGCCGGAGGACCGGCCTCACCTGGTACAGCGCCTGCGGCACTCGAGGACGGGGAAATCCCTGTCCCGTATCGAAGGAGATATGGACGCAGATGAGCGCTCTCATTCAAACGCATGCTCAGCAGGCTGAGCACGGTTCACCGGACAAACTCAAGGTCGCGATCGGCAGCGCCGTCGGAACCACGATTGAAAACTACGACTTCCTCGCCTATGGAACGGCCGCCGCACTGTACTTCGGCAGCGCCTTCTTCCCCGGCCAGGATCCGCTCGCGGCAACGCTGCTCGCCTTCGCCACCCTGGCGGTGGGCTTCGCGATGCGGCCGCTCGGCGGACTCATCGGCGGTTACCTCGGCGACAAATACGGACGCAAGCCGGTCCTTGTAGGTGCACTGCTGGTGATGGGAGCCGCAACATTCATGATCGGCGTCCTGCCGACGTACCAGCAGGTGGGCGTGCTGGCCCCGATCCTGCTCGTCGCCATCCGCATCATCCAGGGCCTGGCGTTCGGCGCCGAATGGGGCGGAGCCATCATGATGACGTTCGAGCACGCCCCGTGGCGCAAGCGCGGACAGTACACGGGCATCCCCCAGGCGGGCGTCCCGCTCGGCCTGCTGCTGGCCAACCTCGTCTTCCTCGGCACCACCGGGTGGAACAACGAATGGTCCTGGCGCGTGCCGTTCCTGGCCAGCTCCATCCTGATCATCGCAGGCATCATCATCCGGATGAAGGTCAGCGAATCCCCCGAGTTCGAGGAAACCAAGGCACGCGGAGAGCTCGTGAAGAACCCGCTGCTGACCGTGGTCAAGGACGACTGGCGCACCATCCTCCGTGTGATCGGGCTGCGCCTGGCCGAGTCCGGCGGTTTCTACGTCATCGTCACCTACCTGCTGTCCTACATCACCACCAACAAGATCGTGGACCGGCAGACCGGACTGACCGGGCTGGTGCTCGCCGCAGCGCTGGGCGTCGCCGCCACCATCCTGTGGGGGCGCCTCACGGACAGGATCGGACGCCGCAAGCTCTACATCGCCGGCTGCGCGGGCATCATCCTCTTCGGCTTCCCGCTGTTCCTCATGGTCAACACCGCGGTCCCGTTCCTGATCGTCCTGGTGTACATCATCGGGCTGCCCGTGCTCCATGACATGCTGGCAGGCGCCCAGGGCGCCTGGTTCTCCGAACTGTTCCAGGCCAACACGCGGACGTCCGGGGCATCGATCGGCTACCAGTTCTCCGCCGCGATCTCCGGCTTCATCCCGCTCATCGCGGCGGCAACGGCAGCAGCCTGGGGATGGAGCGGCGTGTCAGTCGTCTACATGGCCTGCGGCGCCATCGGGCTGATTGCAGCGCTCTCCACCCGGGAAACCTGGAGCAACCGCGAAAAGAACGAAGTCAGCGAACTGATCGCTTCGCACAAGTAAGACCGCGTTGTTCCCGGGCCGGCATCCGGCCCGGGAACAACAGTGCGTTACGGAGGCCTTCGCGTGAGTGGAGGCCTTCCACTGTGTGACGCGGCGGTCATCCGGCGGAGGCCGGCCACACGCTAGCGGGCAGCAGCGGGCTCGGGCAGCGCAGTCCCGCCGGCATCGTCAGCGTTGCGCGGCAGCGGATCCAGGTGGCTGATCCCGGAGGGCGTGACCTGGAGAACCCGGGCCGTGGCGATGTCATAGAACAGGCCGGTGACATGCACTTCGTCCGCCCGGAGTGCCTTCCCAAGTCCGGCGTGCCGCTGCAGCCGCTCCAGCTGTACCGCCACGTTGACCATGGCCAGCTGGTCCACGGCTCCATAACCGGCATCTGCCGCAGCCACCTGCACCGGGTGGCCTGCGCGGACTGCGTCCAGGCTCGGCCGGCCGTGCTCCAACCATGCTTCGACGGGGCTGGGCTCCGCCCCGCCGGCAGGGGCGGCCTCGGCCAGCAATGCCGTCATGGCGCCGCAGCCCGAGTGCCCGCAGATGACCACCGATTTGATGGAAAGCTCGTTGAGCGCGAAGTCCAGGGCGGCTTCCACGGAGGGGTCAAGGCTTTGGCTTCCCACCACGTTGCCCACGTTCCGGACGGTAAACAGGTCCCCCGGGCCGCTGCTTGTTATCAGGTTCGGCACGAGCCGGGAATCCGCACAGGTGATGAACAGCGTGTCGGGGTCCTGGAACGAGGACAGCTCCTGGACGTGGGGCCGCAGCAGGTGCGCATGGCGGCGGTGGTAGCTG
>Ga0207428_10002623_pt1 | contig 17932 bp, 13 predicted proteins | sample RhiMethybrSRZTD1_FD_187600 | JGI IMG/M metagenome (GOLD analysis project Ga0207428, IMG submission 187600) | Populus rhizosphere microbial communities from Tennessee, USA - Rhizosphere MetaG P. TD hybrid SRZTD1 (SPAdes) (version 3) | ecosystem: Host-associated > Plants > Roots > Rhizosphere >...
CCACCAGCCAATTACCGCACACGTGCTCGCCGATCCCGGACACTCCTGGAAATACGGCACAAGCGTGCGGGTGTCGGCAATCCGTGACGTCTTTCTCGAAGACGTGAAGGACTCGGCGATTGCGATTTACTCGCGCGACGTTGCGCAGCGCGTCGTCGAGCGCGCCGCGGCGCTCGGCGACTTCACCACGCTGACGCCCGAGCGTGCACGAGCACTGGCGGAGACGTACGACCTGGACTACCTGGTCACCGACGCGAGGATCGATCTCCCGCAGAAGTACGAGAACGGCCAGTTCAGGATCTACGCACTCCGCGCGCGCTAAAGCGTGCGCTCTACGCATCCAGGACGTAGAGGGGACGCTTCAGCGTTCGCGGATCGCGTCATTCGTACCGCAGCGCGTCCATCGCAGCGATCCGCGTCGCCCGGCGGGCCGGAACATAGCACGCCGCCAATCCAACGAGGGCGAAGAGTGCCGCCGCACCCGCGAACATGAGCGCATTGGGTGGCGGCGTTCCGAACCGGGCGCCAGCGAGAACTTGGCCGGCGCCGGCCCCGAGCAGGAGTCCAATCCCTGATCCGATGGCCACCAGCGTCATCCCCTGACGCAGGACCATGCCCATGACCGCCGTCCGGTCGGCGCCCAGCGACAGGCGTATGCCGATCTCGCGCGTGCGCTGCGCGACCGTGTAAGCCGTGACGCCGTAGATCCCGATCGCTGCCAGCAGCAAGCCCACGATGCCGACGCTGCCGGCGACGACCGCACCAATGCGCAGTTGCGTTTCGACCGGACCATCCTGCTGACTTTCGAGCGACCGCGCGTCGAGCACCGGCAGATTCGGATTGATCGAGCTGACGATGGCGCGAACATCGGCGGCGAGGGAACGACCGTCCACGGTTCGCGCCAGGAGCGTGAGCGTCGTTCGCGGGCGCTGTTGCAGCGGCACGTAGAGGTTCAGTGGCGCTGGGCGATCCGGGCCGTCCGCGCGAACGTCTCGCACGACGCCGACCACCGTCACCGGCGACGGTTGTTTGATGCCGGTCATTGTGAAGTCGCTGACGAAGAACGTTCGTCCGACCGGATCCGCGCCGGGGAAGAACCGGCGCGCCGCGCTCTCGCCGAGAATCGCCACTGCCGGGGTGGTCGGCGTGTCGTCGCCACGGAAATCGCGCCCGGCGAGCAGCGGGATTCGCAGAGTCGCGAAGTAGTCCCGGTCAACCATCGTCCAGTTGGCGAAGAAGTACTCGCCGCGCGGCGGCGTGATACCGGGAACGGTGATGCCACCAAAGCTAAACCCGCCTGGTCCCGGCGCACGGTCGGCCACCGTCGCGTTCTGCACGCCGGGTAGCGCCCGAACGCGATCAAGCAGCTCGCGCGCAACGCTCGCGCCGGTCGTCGCGGTGTACCCGGCCATCGTCAGGTCCACGCTCGCGGTGTCCACGCTGCGCGCGTCGAACCCGCGCTCTACGCGGGTGACACGATTCAAGCCGCGCACGAGGATGCCTGCGGTGATCACGAGCAAGATGCTGAACGCGACCTGCGCGACGACGAACGCGTTGCGCAGACGCAGCCTGTCAACCGGCGCCTGCGAGTCATCCTTGAGCGCCGACACGACATCGGCCTTCGAGCCTCGCCAGGCGGGTGCAAGTCCAGACAGCACCGCCGCGACGAACGATAGCGCCAAACCGAAGATCAACACTCGCCCATCGATCGGCATCTCGAGATTCACCGGAACTGGAAACGCCGGCAGCAGCTTCATCGCCAGCGACGTCAACCCTTGCGTCAGCAGCAGGCCGCCCGTGCCGCCGAGCATAAACAGCATCACCGTTTCCGTCAGGAGCTGTTGCATGAGCCGCATGCGTCCGGCACCGACGGCCACACGAAGGGCGATTTCACGACGTCGGGCCGTGGCTCTGGCCAGGAGCACACCGGCAAGGTTCGCACACGCGATCATCAGGACAACCGACACGAGCGACATGAGCAAGGCGAGAAATCCGGCGGCGGGCAGCCGAAGGCCCGAGGGGATGAGAGAGGCTGCGGTCACGCGCCAGACCATGCGACGGTCACGCTTCGTCGCAACACCACCGCCAAGGTCAATGGCAATCTTGGGGGGCGAGTCCTTCTCGATGGCTGCGCCGATGGTTCGGACCTCGTCTGCAGCCTGACGGCGCGTCGCGCCGCGCGCGAGACGTCCACCGACCATCAGCTGCCAGTTGATCGATCCGGCCGCCGGACTGAAGGTGATGAAGGTATCCGGCTTCAACGAAGGGATCATGACCGCTGGAATCCACGCCTCTGGCGCGAGCACCGTCATGCCTCGAAAGCCTTCATCAGCGACTCCAATCACGGTCAGCGGGAACCCGTTGAACGACACCGTGCGTCCAACCACGGCCGGATCGCGGTTGAATTGCCTGGCCCACAACGCGTCACTCAAGACGACCACCGGGCTTCCGCCCGCGACCTCTTGATCGGCACGTCCGAACAGCCGCCCGGCCGCGGCGCGCACGCCGAGCACGTCGAAATAGTTCATCGTGACGAAATTGGCGAATACTCGCTCGCTGCTTCCGTCTGCACGCATACTCACCGGCTCGAGGTCCAAGTCGTAGCCGTAGACCTCGTCCAGCGTCCGAGCGCTCTCCTTCAGCGACAAGTACGCGGCGTATGGAATCGAGACGATTCCGAAGTCCCCCTCTTCGACGCGGGCAATCTCGACCAGCCTCGATGGATCGGACACCCCGGGAGGCACACTCAGCAGAAGTCCGTTGGCGACCGTGAACACGGTCGTCGTCGCCCCGATCCCGATCGCCAGCGACGTCGCCGCCGTCAGTGTGAACAGCGGATTGCGACGCAGGAGTCGACCGGCGTAGCGGACGTCCTGGACCAAGGTCTCGACAAACGAGCCGGCACGCACCTCACGCACCTGCTCCTTGACCGACTCGATGCGCAGCTCGATCGCCGCCGCACGCCGGGCCTCGTCCGGTCGCATGCCGGCCCGGACCTTGTCCTCAACAAGCAGTTCGAGGGATGCGCGAAGCTCCTCGTCCAGATCGCGCTCGACGCGATCGCGTCGCAGGAGATTGCGCACCGCGTGAAACAGGCGATTCATCATTCGGACCTCAATGCGTCGCTGGCCTCGATGCGCATCGCTCTCGAAATTGGCACGTAGCACGCCGCGAGTGCGACGCCGGTGCACAAGGCAATGGCCACGCCGAGCGTCACGGGATCGATGGGCGACACGCCGACAAGCAGCGTCGAGAGCACCTGACCGGCCAGCCCCCCCAACACAAGCCCAATGGCGCAGCCGACCGCGGTAAGAGACATGGCGTGCCGCAGGACGAGCCGCACGACGGAGCCGCGCGGCGCGCCCAACGCGCTGCGGATCGCGATCTCACGCGTGCGCCGCGACACCGCGTACGCGGTCACGCCATAGATGCCGATTGCTGCGAGCAGGACGCCGACCAGACCGAGGCTGCCAGCCACGAACGCACCGACACGCTGCGGCGTGAGTCCAACGGCCACGACGTCTTCGAGCGATTGGATCGACAACGCCGGCAGCGGCGGGCTCATCGCCGCAGCAACGGTCCGGACCTGATCCGCGGTCGAACGTCCGTCGCCGCTGCGGACGACGAGCGTCACGGTCGACGTGTAGTGCTGCCGCATCGGGAGATACACGAACGGAACCGTTCCAAAATCAACCGTCCGGTATTTCACATCGTGAGCCACGCCGATGACCTGAAGCACGGAGCCGGCGCCAGTGCCGGCGTTCATCACCAACTGTTTTCCGATGGGATCCTGTTCCGGCCAGAACCGCCGCGCCGCCTCTTCCCCAACGATGGCCACGAGTGGTGCGCCCGGAGCATCGCGATCGGTGAAATCACGTCCGGCACGAAGTGGGATCCGCATCACGGCGAAATAGCCCGGCATCACGACGTTTCCGTTGCCGGCGACATCAGCCGACGACTCGCCCGGCGCCGGCACAGCACCAGGCAGCGAGAGTCCCAGTCCCATGGATTCGCTGGCCAGCGGCAGCATGCGCGCCGTCGAGACGGCGTTGACGCCCGGCAGCCGACCGACCCGATCGATCAGCTCTCGAACGTAGTTCATACCGGTCGTCTCGCTGTCTCCGAGCGCCGATGCGTCGATGGATGCGACCTCGACGCCACTCGCGTCGAAGCCTGCATCCGCTGAGCTCGCCTGTTGCAAGGCGCGCGTGAAGAGGCCACCGACGACGATCAGCAGGAGGCTCAGCGCGACTTGCGCGACGACGAATGCGTTGCGCAGTCGAAAGCGTGCCGACACACCAGACGATTCGTCTTTCAGGACCGACGAGACATCGGCTCGCGACGCGTGCAGCGCCGGCGCGAGTCCCGAGAGCAGCGCGGCCACCAGCGCGAGGCCACACGTCAGCATCACCACGCGCCAGTCGAGTGTGAGCGAAAGGTGGACCGGAATGGGCAACGCCGGCAGCAACGAGATCAGCGCCGTCGTCATCGCCCGGGCCAGTACGATGCCGGCCCCTGAACCGAGCGCAAAGAGGATCAGGGTCTCCGTGAGGAGTTGCCGAATCAGACGCGACCGGTTGGCGCCGATCGCCAGCCGCAGCGCCATCTCACGTCGTCGTCCGGAGGCGCGCGCGAGCAGCAACCCCGCGACATTTGCGCACGCGATCACCAGGACGGTGGAGGCGATGGCTCCCAGTAAGAGGAGTGCCGCAGCGGCCAGCGGCATTTTGTCCGCCATGGGCGACGCCTGGAGTACGCGAAATGGCTGCGGATGCTGCTGCCCCGGGTACTCCGCGCGAAGGGCCCCGTCGATGTTTGCCACATCGGCGACAGCCTGCTGGAACGTGACACCGGGTTTCAGCCGCGCGCCGAGGACAACCCAGCCAGCCCCGCGAGCGTCGAGCTGTGCGGCGGTGCTGCCCGTGACGTACGTCACCATGCTCATCGGCACCCACACATCCGCAGCCACGACCGTCGTTCCCTGAAACCCTTCGGGCGCGACGCCAACCACGGTCACTGGATAGCGATTCAATCGAACGGTTTGACCAACGATGCCGGGATCGCTCTTGAAGCTCCGCACCCACAGCCGATGACTGAGGACGGCGATCGGACTGGCCCCGGGTTGATCGTTGTCATCGGGCAGGAAGAGCCGTCCCACAGCCGGTCGAGTCCCGAGTGCCGTGAAGTAATTCGCTGTCACGACGTCGCCCACGACCCGCTCGGTACCTGTGGTACTTGCCAGCGTCATGTCTTTCGTAAACAGCGGGTGCGCGTACACGTGCTCGAGCGTCGTCGTGCGGCGACGGATGTCGAGATAGTCGGGATACGAGGCCGGGTTGAACCCGATCGGGATGCCATCGAAGCTGCGGCCGATGTCCACGAGACGATCGGGATCGCTGACCGCGACGGGTGAGAAGCGCAGCAGGCTATTCCCGATCGTGAACACCGCGGTGTTGGCACCGATGCCGACGGCGAGCGAGAGTGCGGCGGTCAGCGCGAAGAGCGGATAGCGGCGCAGCAGCCGCACGGCATAGTGCATGTCCTGGCGGAAGGTATCGAGGAATGCGCCCGAGCGGACGTCCCGCACCTGCTCCTTGATGGACTCGATGCCACCGAGCTCGGCGAGCGCGGCACGGCGCGCTGCGTCGGGCGCGTAACCAGCCCTCATTTTTTCCGCAGCCAGCATCTCCGCTGTCGCGCGCAGCTCCTCGTCGAGATCGCGCTCGACGCGGTTCCGCCGCGTCAGGTTTCGAATGAGGCTGGTGACACGGGCGAGGAGAACCATGTCGAAGGTCCTAGGCTTCGAGCGCTTTGGTCATCGCCAGGGCGATCCGGTTCCACTGCTCGGTCGCCTCACCGAGCTGTCGCTTCCCCGCTTTCGTCAGCTTGTAGTACTTGGCGCGCCGGTTGTTCTCGGAGGCTTCCCACATCGAGGCCAGCCAGCCCGACTCCTCGAGTCGATGCAGCGCGGGAAAGAGCGACCCGGCCTGGACGGCAAACGTCCCGCCGGTCATCTGCTCGATGCGGCGCGAAACGCCGAGGCCGTGCAGCTCGCCGGTGGAGAGTGCTTTGAGGATGAGCAGGTCGAGCGTGCCCTGCAGGAGACTGGCGCGTTGCGTCATCGAAGCTTCCTCTCGTATCGAACGGCTATACGAGAGGCAGTCTCGGCTTGTTCCTATCGAATGTCAATAGGAGACCTACGTTCGCGGCGGTCCGCCTCGGAGTAATTCGTGGAGCGAGCCCGGCTTCCGCAGCTTGGTGACCCAGACAATCTGACCGATGTGCAACGCGTTGTGATGCGTGACGTGCATCAGGATGCGCGCGAACGAGCTCGACCGTCCGGTGGCCATGGTCGTTTCGATGAGGCGCGCCGGCGTCAGCGTGTCCATGACGCGCTGTACCGTGGCGCGCGCGCTTTCGTAGACACTGAACACGTCAGCGGCCGATCGCTCTCCGCGGGCGCCGAACTCGGCATCGCGGTCGCGCGTGTCCGGTCCCCCGCCGATGGCGTGCCCGAGATAGAACTGGTTCGACCCGGCCAGATGCAACACCAGATTGCCGGCGGCGTTGGCCTGTTCATGTGGACGCCACCACAGATCATCGTCGCCCAACGCATCCAGACACGCGCGAATCTGGCCCGGAAACTCGTCGAGCATCCGCTGCCGGACCATTTGCAAAAACTCGGCGTCGAGGGGTGCGTCCATGGGGCGCAATGATAAGCTCTCACGCGGAAAAGACCCACGAGGAGTCACCGTGAAACTGAGACAGTGCGTCGTGACGATGGCGATGACAGCTGCGCTGGTCGGCGGCGCGTTACCGCGCAGCGCGCCTCCGTTGGCAGCACAGAGCGGAGAGAAGTTCTCCGCGCGGCTTGGCTGGGTGCCGACGGCAGGCCCCAACGATCGCGTCAACGTGACAGGAAAAGGGGCGGCGACCGGCCTGCTCAGCGGCCGCAAGCTCACGATCACCGGATCGTTCGAAGGCCTTGCCGCGCCGGCGACCATCGCCCGCCTGCACCAGGGCATCGCCAAGGGCGCCCGTGGTGCGGCCATCACTGACCTCACGGTCAGCAAGGCTGCGAGCGGCATGCTCTCCGGATCAGTCGATCTGACGGCGCCGCAAGTCGATGCGCTGCGTCAAGGCAAGCTCTACATCCAGCTTCACAGCGAGAAAGGCTCGGCCCCGGACGGCAGCAATCTCTGGGGTTGGTTTCTTAAGTAATTGGTACGAGGTATGAGCATGCGTGGTTCGATACGACGGTTCTTCTTTCTGCTCGGAGCAGTATTCGCATGCAGCGTCCTGCTTGTCACCGGACAGCAGCCGTCCACCGCAGGACCGTTTACCGCTGAACAGGCGAACGCGGGCCGCGCCGCGTTCCAGACCAACTGCGCCGGTTGTCACGGCGACGATCTGATGGGCTACCCGCCCCTCGCCGGACCGGCGTTCATCGGCAGCTGGGGCACGCGCAACACGCGCGATCTGTTCGGGCTGATTCAGACGACGATGCCGACCGACAGGCCGGGGGCACTGCCCGCCGACACCTACGTCAACATCGTCGCGTTCATCCTGCGATCGAATGGACGAACAGCCGGCACAACACCGCTCACGGCGACGACGTCGGCTGTGATTGGCGGGCCTGCTCCTGCAGCTGCACCGGCACAGGCGACTGCGGCGCAAGCACCGGCACCAGCCGGTCGAGGCGCTGGACCTCAGGCCGCTGCGGGCGGCGGAGGTGGCGGCGGCCGCGGTCAGGCGCAGGCCCCGGTGACCGGACTCACGGTCACAGGCGAGGTGAAGAACTTTGCCGCAGTCACTGACGAGAACCTTCGCAATCCTCCGCCCGGCGACTGGTTGACCATCCGCCGCGATCACTTCGCGTCGAATTACAGCCCGCTGACGCAGATCACGCGCGACAACGCGCAGGATCTGCAGTTGGTCTGGGTCGCGCCAATGGCCGAGGGCGGCACCAATCAGCCCTCGCCGCTCGCGCGCAACGGCACGATCTTCCTCAACAACACCGGCGGAATCATTCAAGCGATAGACGGCAAGACCGGCGATCTGATCTGGGAACAGCGCCTGGGCACCAACACTGCGATGCGCGGCATGACTCTCTACGACGACAAGCTGTATCTGGCGACGAGCCAGGCACACATCGTCGCCCTCGATGCGAAGACCGGCAAGGTGGCATGGGATGTCGCGATGCCGGACGGTCGCGGCAGTTCGAGCGGCCCGCTCGTCGCAAAAGGCAAGGTCGTCGAGGGCATGGGCGGATGCCAGCAATACAACGACAAGAAGTGCTTCATCAGCGCCTACGACGCGCAGACCGGCAAGCAGCTGTGGCGGTTCTACACCGTCGCCACCGAAGGCGAAGCCGGCAAATCGTGGGGAAGCTTGACGAATACATTTCGCGCCGGCGGCGAGACTTGGATCACGGGCAGCTACGATCCCGACTTGAACATCACCTACTGGGGCACGGCGCAGGCCAAGCCGTGGATGCCCGTCAGCCGCGGCATGTACACGCTCGACAAGGCACTCTATACGAGCTCCACCGTTGCGCTCGATCTCGATACCGGCAAACTGGCGTGGTACTACTCGCACGCACCCGGTGAAGCGCTCGACCTCGACATCGTCTTCGAGCGCGTGCTCGTCGATTCGGGCGGACAGAATCTGGTGTTCACGGTCGGCAAGGACGGCGTGCTCTGGAAGCTCGATCGCAAGACGGGCAAGTATCTGGGTCACAAGGAGACCGTCTTCCAGAACGTGTGGGACAAGTTCGATCCGCAGACCGGCACGCCGATGTATCGCCAGGACATCATCGATCACGAGATCGGCCAGTGGATCGACGGCTGTCCGAGCACCGAGGGCGGCCACAACTGGCAGGCGATGAGCCACCACCGCGGCACCAATGCGCTCATCATCCCGCTCAGCCAAAGCTGCATCGCGATTCGCGCGCAGAAGATCGAGCAGAAGGAGGGTGGCGGCAGCGGCGGCGGCGCCGATCGGCGTTTCTACGAAATGCCCGGCACCGACGGCAACATCGGCAAGCTCGCCGCGTTCGACGTCAACAGCATGAAGGAGCTGTGGTCGTATCAGCAGCGCGCGCCGTTCCTGACTGCGGTCCTCTCGACGGCGGGCGGCGTGGCCTTCGTCGGCGATCTCGATCGATCGTTCAAGGCCGTGGACGTGCGCACGGGAAAGATCCTGTGGCAGACGCGCCTCGCCACGTCGGTGCAGGGCTTCCCGATCTCGTTCAGCGTGGACGGCAAGCAGTACATCGCCGTGACGACTGGACTCGGCGGCGGCAGCCCGCGGCTCGTGCCGTCAACGCTGGCGCCTGAGATCAGAGTGCCGACCACAGGACAAGCTCTCTACGTCTTCGCATTACCCGATAAGAGGTAGCTGGATCGCCGGCCGGTCCGAAAGGACCGGCCCTACGGAGATTCGATATGAACTGCTCTTTTAACTCTGGTAGGGCACGTCCTTTCGGACGTGCCGTGATCGCGGGCGTCACTGCGTTGCTTCTACTCAACGCTTCGCCTTCGGCCGGGCAGTCGTGCGAGATGCTGTCGTCGCTCAAGCTGGAGAACGCGACGATCACGATGGCACAGCCGATCGCTGCCGGCGCGTTCACGCCGCCGCAGGGCGGCGGCCGCGGTGGTGGCGCACAATTCGCCGATCTACCAGCCTTCTGCCGCGTCGCCGCGACACTCAAGCCGTCGGCCGACTCCGACATCAAGATCGAAGTCTGGCTGCCCTCCTCTGGGTGGAACGGCAAGTTCCAGGCAACCGGCAACGGCGGTTGGAACGGCAACATCGACATGAATGCGCTGGCCGCCGGCATTCGCCGCGGCTACGCAACGGCGAGCACCGACACGGGTCATCAGGGCGGTGGCGGACCGTGGATGCAGAACCGCGAGAAGCTGATCGACTACGGCCATCGCGCCGTCCACGAGATGACGGTGAAGGGCAAAGCGATCACCGCGGCGTTCTACGGCAACCAGGCGCGGCTGTCGTACTTCACCGGCTGCTCCGCCGGCGGACGCCAGGCGCTCATCGCCGCCCAGCGCTACCCCGAAGACTTCGACGGCATCGTCGCCGGCGCGCCGGCGCTGAATGCCACCGGACGCGCGGTGTTCGCGATGTATGTCGCGCAGAACCTGCACATGGATGAAGCCGCCTACATCCCGGCGACGAAGTATCCGGCGATTCACAGCGCAGTGCTGCAAGCCTGCGATGCGCACGACGGCGTGAAGGATGGCGTCATCGAGAACCCGACGAAGTGCTCCTTCGACCCGAAAGTGCTGGCGTGCTCCGGCGCCGATTCCGCGTCCTGCCTGACACCGCCGCAGGTAGAAGCCGCGCGCAAGATGTATCAGCCGGTCGTGAACGCGCAGACCAAGAAGGAGATCTTCCCGGGTCTCGCCTACGGCAGCGAGCTGGGCTGGGCGACGTTCGGAGCGCCGCAGCCGTTTGGCATCGGCACGCAGATGTTCCAGTATCTGGTGTTCAACAATCCGAGCTGGGATTTCAAGACCCTGAACTTTGGCGCCGACATGTCGGCGGTCGAGAAGGCCGAGGCCGGTCTCATTAACGCGCGTAATCCGGATCTGAAGAAGTTCACCGCCCGTGGCGGCAAGCTGATTCAGTATCACGGCTGGGCCGACCCGCAGATCCCCGCGCCGAGCAGCACGCAGTACTACCAGAGCGTGCTCGAGACCATGGGCGCCAACAAGGTCATGGACAACTACCGTCTGTTCATGGTGCCGGGCATGAACCACTGCGGCGGCGGACCGGGAACGACGACCTTCGACATGCTGGCTGCGCTCGAGCAGTGGGTGGAAAAGAAGCAGGCGCCGAATCAGATCCCGGCATCGCGCGTCACTGACGGAAAGGTCGAACGCACACGGCCGCTCTGCCCGTATCCGCAGATGGCGACGTACAAAGGCTCGGGCAGCACCGACGACGCCGCCAATTTCGTGTGTAAATAAAGCAGGAATCAGGAACCGGGAATCAGGATTCAGGGTTGGGCCAGGACGGAGGCGCAAGGTCTGAGGCCTCAGGCCTGAATCCTGCCTTGCCCAGCCCTGATTCCCGATTCCTGATACCTGATTCCTAATCCTCCGTCGGCCTCTCCACGCTGTCGATCACCAGGTGCTCGACGGGCCCTCGCTCCGCTTCGAGCTTCAATCCCAAATCACGCACCGCATCGAACACCGTCGGTCCGTCGTCGATCGGCGCTGTCGGCGTGGCGCCACCAGCTCCCGGCGCTTGCGTAGTCAGCGGCATCTGTCCACCCATCGCACCCATCGAGAACTGCAGCTCGAAATCGTACAGACCCGTGAGGCCTGTGCGATCGACGACGCGTTTGTTCAGCATCGAGGAGATCTGCGAGACCAGCAATTGCAACTGCTGCCCTGAGGCGATGAGATTCATCAGCGGTGGACCGTTGGGCACTGGTGTCGGCCGCATGCTCATCGAGCAGACCGGCTTTTCGTTTGGCCCTGGCGGAGTGAACGGAATCGGCCCCGGTCCTCTGCCTCGTGCCGCCAGCGCAGCGGCGCGCCGGTCGGCGAGGATCTTCTCGCAATCCTCAGTGGTCTTCGAGAGCTTGGGCCCGAGCTTGCCATCGCTGCGCGCCAGCGTGAGCGTAGACTTGCGTCTCTCGCGTTTCGCCATGCACTTTCAGCTTGAAGCGCTCCGCCAGCAGTCCGCGCAGCATCAACATCGTCTGATCCGGGCGTGAGGCTTCTGGCGCTTTCGCGACGATGTCGAAACGATCCTGGTCGAGCCAGCTCGGTCCGCCAACGAGCTGATATCCAGAGAGCCGGTAGGCCTGGGTGATCAGCATGCGCAGCGGCAGATTCGTCACGTTGAAACTGCTGGGAAGCGTGCGCATCGACATCATGGTCGGTCCGGACTTGTTCGTCTTGACCGAGGCGACCTCGAACTGCAGATGCGGAGCGTCCCATGGCGGCGGCGGGGGCGCCTGACCGCCTGTCAACATAATTGGAGCTTGGGCCGACAGTGTCGCGGTCACCGCAACTGAGACAATTGCCAGCATGTAACGCATGACGACCTCGCAGTATTGACGCCAGCCGCCGCACTTTGGACGGCTAGTTTTCGGTCGGCCGATCGGCGCTGTCGATGACCATCAGCTCCACGGGGCCACGCGTGGACTCCAACTTCAGTCCGAGTTGCTCCTGAAGCGCGGTGAAGATCGACGCCGCATCATCGAGCGGCGCAACGGGGATACCAGGGACTCCACTATCAGTCTGACCGGTTGTTGGCGGCGCCGAGAACTGCAGGTCGAAGTCGTACTCTCCGCTGAGGCCTGTTCGATCCACGACTTCGCGGCCGACATAGGTCCGAAGCGCGCCCGCGAGCGCGCTCATGGTGATATTGCCGGCGCGGTAGGTCATGGTCGAGCCGCCGCGCCCGCTGACTCGCATCTGACAGACGACCGGCTCGTCCGGGCCTGGAGCTGACGGCACAGGCACGCGGCCTCCACGCAATCGCGCCGCTTCAGCGATGGCCGCGGCGCGCTGCGCCCGCATCGGCCCACAGTCCGTCGTCGATGGTTTCAAGCGGGGTCCAAGTCGATCGTCAGCGCGCGCTCTCACGAGCGCATAGATCGGTGTGTCGCGGGTCTCCATGTGCGCGACGAGCTTGAAGCGCTCCTTCAGCAGCGCGCGCACCATCGCCCGCGTCTGATCCGGCGGCGCGCCATCGGGCGCCTTCGCCACGACGTCGAAACGATCGGTGCTGATCCAGTCCGGCCCGCCGACGACCTGAAAAAAGGAGAGCTGATACGCGTTCGTGATGATGACTTTCAGCGGAATGTTCGTCGCCGTGACCCGCCCGGGCGGCATGACAAACGATCCGCCAGGTGCGCCGCTCTTGTTGGCTTTGACAGAGGCGACCTCGAAGACCGGCTCAACGGGCTGCAGCGTTTGCGCAGCAACGGCCGCTACGAACAACGAGGTGATGAGATACCGCATGCGTCGGCGGGTCTCGAGAACAAGACCCGCCCCACGGCGTCGAGTATACAATCGGCCGCATGTCCAGAACGAAGCGCTTTCTTACCGCGATCGCGGGAGCCGTACTGTTCGTGATGGTGTGGCTCGGCATGCCCGGACTGGCACAACAGAAACCCGAACCGCAACCCAACGCGCCGGCGATTCTGCGCGACTATCCGCCGGTCACGGCTGCGCGTCTGAAGAATCCCGAGCCCGGCAACTGGCTCGCGATTCGCCGTACGTACGACGGCTGGGGCTACAGCCCGCTCAACCAGATCACCACGGCCAATGTCGGGCAGCTGCGCAGAGTGTGGAACGTCCCCACCGGCGAAGGCCGTGTCCATGAAGCGGCACCGGTCGTCAACAACGGCGTGATGTTCATCACGTCACCCAACAACCAGGTCATCGCGCTCAACGCCAGGACCGGCGACGTGTTGTGGCGATACAAGCGCCCGCGGCCTGCGGGTGGGTTCGTGCTGCACGACACCAACCGCGGGGTCGCACTATACGGCGACAAAGTGTTCTTCGCTGCCGGCGAAGCGGTGCTCGTTGCGCTCGACGCGCGCACCGGGCGCGAGGTCTGGACGACGGTCGCCGCTGACAACAAGTCGGCGTACTACCTGACACTGGCGCCGCTCATCGCCGACGACAAAGTGCTGGTCGGCGCGTCGGGTGGAGAGTTCGGTGTGCGCGGGTTTGTGGCGGCGTTCGATCCGGAAACGGGTAAAGAGTTGTGGCGCACCTTCATGGTGCCGGCGCCTGGCGAACCGGGCAGCGAGACCTGGCCGAAAGGCGATCAGTGGAAGACCGGCGGGGCGCCGATCTGGGTCACCGGCAACTACGATCCGGAAACCAATCTCGCGTTCTGGGGCACCGGCAACGGCGGTCCCTGGATTGGCGATCAGCGCCCCGGCGACAATCTCTACGTCGCGTCCACCGTGGCGATCGACGTCAAGACCGGTCAGATCAAAGGTCACTTCCAGTACAACCCGAACGAATCGTGGGACTGGGACGAAGTGTCGCCGCCGCTGCTCATCGACTATCAACGCAACGGCCGGACGATCAAGGGGCTCGTCAACGTCGCGCGCGACGGCTATCTGTGGTTCCTCGAGCGCAGCAACGGTCCGATCAGATTCGTCGAAGGTAAGCCGTACGTCTATCAAAACGTGTTCAAGAGTCTCGATCCGAAGACAGGCAAGCCAGTGATCGATCCAGAACACAAGCCCGCTACCGGTAAGACCGCCCAGTTCTGCCCGGGCTCACACGGCGGGAAGAATTGGCCCCCGATCGCGTTCAATCCGCAAACGCGGATGATCTACATTCCTGCGAACGAAGGCTTGTGCGGAGCGCTGACCGGCATCCCGGTGACGTACGAACGCGGCAAGGGCTTTTCCGGTACGCAGTTCGGCCCTCGTGGACTGACCGCGCCGGGCGTCGATCACGTCGGAGGCGAGGTTCAGGCGTGGAACGTGGACACGGGCCAACGCGTGTGGCGTCACAAATATGAGTTCAGCCCGAACTGGGGCTCGATGCTGACGACAGCCGGCGGACTCGTGTTCACGGGCGGCACCAACGATCGCAAGATTCACGCGTTCGACGCGGCGACGGGCAAGCTGCTGTGGGAAGCGGTGACCCCCACCGGAATCGTCGCGCCACCCACGACGTTCACCGTGGACGGCAAGCAGTACCTCGCGGTGCTCGCAGGCTGGGGCGGCGATGTCGCCGGCATGAACCGAGGGCTTAGCTTCATCTATCCCGGCAAAGTGGCGGAGCCGCCTGATGGCGGCGCCATTTCCGTATTCGCGTTGCCCTAGGCCGAGCCGTGTTGAACTTGCTCCAACGCATTGCGGAGCGCGCCACGGGCTCGCGATAGTCGTGACATCACGGTTCCAATGGGTATCCCGAGAGCGTCGGCCAGCTCCCGGTAGGACAGACCCTCGACCTCGCGCAGAACCAGCAGTTCATGAACCTGATCCGGCAGGCGGCTCATCGCCAGCTCTATCGACGTGGCGGCAGTGGTTTGCAGAAATAACGTTTCGGGATCCCGCTGTGGTCGCCCGCTGCTGTGTTGCTCCTCATCGAACGAGTCGGTCGGTGCGTGGGCACCTCGACGCCGCCCATAACAGGTGTTGCGAACGATTCTGAGGAACCAGGCCCGCCCATCTCCACCGCCAAACGTCCGAAAGTATCGAAAGGCTCGGAGGGACGCCTCCTGCACTGCATCTTCCGCATCGTGTTCATCCCGCATGACCCAGAGCGCGAGCCGATGCGCAGCGTCCAGGTGCGGAAGGACCACCTCGTCAAAGCTCTCAGCAGTTCCAGCCGCCGGCACGGCCGTGCTCACCAATTCCAGGGGGGTGTCCGTGACCATGTGGCCAGTTTGCGGTGCGAACGCGGTGGCGACCACCCACGAACCCCTCACAGGACTCGTACAACTCCCGTACGGGCGCCCGGCGGTAAGATAAGGGGTTGTTATGAAACCGAGCGCTCCGGGGTCTTTTGGGGCGCAGCTGAAAGCACTCCGCCAGGCTGCCGGTTACACACAGGAGGAGCTCGCAACGATTGCGGGCCTTTCAGTGCACGGAGTGAGTGCGCTCGAGCGGGGGGGACGAAAGCGGCCTCACGTCGAGACCGTGCGTGCGCTTTCGAGTGCACTCGACCTGACAAGTGCAGCTCGTGAGGCGCTGCTGCGCAGCGCTCGGCCACCTGCTGACCACACCGCAGTCGATGATCTCAGCGGCTATCCGCCCCCGCTTCCCCTGACGACGCTGCTCGGCCGCGATGCGGACCTGGAGACGCTGCGGCAGTGGCTTTCCGATCCCGTCGTGCGCCTCATTACGCTCACCGGACCCGGTGGAGCCGGAAAGACCCGCCTGGCGATCGAGATCGCGCACGCGATCGCGGCAAAGCGCTCGACCCGCGTGACGTTCGTGCCGCTCGGGGCCACGCGGAATCCGGCGTTCGTCGCGTCGGAGATCGCCGAGGCACTGGGGCTGTCAGATGTCCTTGCGATCGACCTACCGATGCGCGCACGCGGCGCGTGCGGCGATCGTCCTACGCTGCTGGTGCTGGACAATTTCGAACACGTGCTCGACGCCGCGCCTCTGATTGGGGATCTGCTGGCATCGGTTGCGTCGCTCCGAGTGTTGGTCACCAGCCGCGCGTCGCTGCGTGTGCGAGGCGAACGAGAATACGCCGTCGGGCCTCTCGAATTACGAGCGGGCGCCGAAGTGTTGTCGCCGGATGATCTGGCACACGCTCCCGCTGTGCGCCTCTTTCTGGAACGGGTTCGAGACGTGCAGCCTGACTTTCAGCTCACGTCCGCGAATGTTCCGACAGTGGCCGCGATTTGTCGCCGGCTCGATGCGTTGCCTCTCGCCCTCGAACTCGCCGCACCCTGGATGAAAGTGCTGACTGTCGAGGATCTGCTCCGTCGACTTGATCGCGACGTGCTGCTCTCGACCGCCGGCCCGCGCGATCTTCCCGAACGCCAGCAGACGATCAACGCGACGGTGGCTTGGAGTTATCAGCTCCTTGGCCCGACCGAGCAGCGCGCATTCCGACGGTTCGGCGCACTGCCTGGCCGTTTTCCGATTGACGCTGCCGCGGCCGTCCTTGCCGATTCCGAGGCGCCCCCGCGAGGAAGCGACGAGGCGCTCGGCGTGGCGGCCGGGTTGATCGACAAGAGCCTCCTGCTGCGCGCCGAGACGTCGGTGGCGACTCGGCCGATGTATCAGATGCTCGAAACTGTTCGCGCCTACGCCGCTCTCGAACTCACGGCCGCCGGAGAGCGCGATGACGCACTGGAAGGGCTCGCCTCCTACTGCATCGGCGAAGCCTCTCGCGCCGCGAAAGGGCTGATGGGACCAGCGCAGGTCGAATGGCTGGATCGCGTGCGCGACGATCTCGAGAGCTACCGTGTCACCCTGGCGTGGCTCATCGAACGCGGCCGCCCAGCCGACGCGGCCGACATCGCCTGGGCGCTGAAATACTTCTGGCTGATCCGAGGACATTCCTTCGAAGGCGTGCAATGGTACGAACAGATTCTGACGCTACCATCGCTCCCGGCAGGTGCCGAGTCGAAAGCGCTCCTCGGAGCGGCCGGGATGTGGTGGACGCAGGGAGGGCTCGAGCGCGCACGTACCGCGCTTGCCCGCGCCTTGGTCCTCGCTCACAGCGTTGGCGACATGGAAACGGTCGCCCATGCCGAGCACGTCTCCGGTCACGTCGAGCACGCTCTTGGCAACGAGAACGCGGCGCGCGAAATGTTCGTGCGGAGTATCGAAAGGTTCCGGATGCTGGCGATACCGTCGGGTACCGGCAACGCGCTGAGCGGGATGGCGGTGCTGGCTCTTGCGACAGGTGATGCCGGCCAGGCGGAACGCTTGCTCGATGAGGCCACATCGGTGCTCCAGGACGCCGGTCCGTGGTTCATGACTTGGGCACTGTATGTTCGCGCGATCCTGGCGGTGCGTCGGAACAACCCCGATGAGGCGATCGCGTTGATGCGTGAGAGCCTGACACGCATCCGTGAGCTCAATGACAAGTTCGCGTTCGTATATGCGCTGGTCCCACTTGCCGCCGCAGCCGTGCTCAAGGGCGACAAGGCGTGGGTGGCGCGAATTCTGGGTGCCCGTGACGCCGTCACCGAACGCACAGGCGTGACAGTCTCCGACAAATCGGTACAGGATCTGCGGAACCTGGCGGAGCGTGAGGCGCGGACACATCTCGGCCCGGTTCGGTGGGCCGCGGCGTACGCAGCGGGGCGCACCAGCGCTATCGATGCGTTACTGAGGGACATCGATGGCGTCCGTCGGAGAGCTCAACGGAGCGTCGGTCCAATGAAATCGTGATCATGCCCTTCGCTCGATTCGCGTGGCGCGATGTGCGGCCGATGCTTCGATCAAGGCCCGCAC
>Ga0207428_10002624_pt1 | contig 17921 bp, 11 predicted proteins | sample RhiMethybrSRZTD1_FD_187600 | JGI IMG/M metagenome (GOLD analysis project Ga0207428, IMG submission 187600) | Populus rhizosphere microbial communities from Tennessee, USA - Rhizosphere MetaG P. TD hybrid SRZTD1 (SPAdes) (version 3) | ecosystem: Host-associated > Plants > Roots > Rhizosphere >...
TGACTGACCAGTTCAATTGCCCGGTGCGCGGTGAGAGGAACTGCACCGTGGCCCAGCCCTGGTGGTTCGCGATCTGCACGGGAACATTTCCCGCGTTGTCGCGTCCCTTTGCGCTCTTGATTCTGTAATTCTTCCCGCGCGGGAAAACAAAACGAAGCTCGTACGGATCGTTCTTCACCACACCGCTCTTGCCGGCATATGAATTAGCGTTGTCGCGATTCAGCGCGAGGAGATCCACCCAGCCCTGTGTGATGTGGCGGCTGGTCGAAATCAGTTGCACTTTATCAGTGGCGGGAAGCAAGGTCAGCACGCGACAACTTGTCGGTGAAAGATTTACGGTCATTCCGTTTTCCCAGGCGCCGAGGTACTCTTTATTCCAAAAGTCATAGACATGGACCGGAACATTTTCAGGCAAGCCCAGATCTTTCCAGTTCAGACTTATTTGCTCCGACCTGGCTTCGTCATAATTGAAAACGCCCACCACATCGTAGTTGCGTCCCAGGTGATTGATCTTCAAATCCCAGATGTGTTTATTGCGCTCGGCCGGGAATAAATCCAACGGCCGTATGTCGACCGCCGGAAAAACGCGCCGCAGCAGGTCGACGCGATCCTCTGACAAATCCATCATCCGGTCATTGCCCATGAGAGCCTGTCCGGTCAGACCCTGGAGGGTGGCCCAGGCGCGGGCCTGATCCATCGTCAAGGGCGAACGCACCAGCATCACATCAGGGTCCGCGTACCAGGCCACGTTATGTAGATAGTAATTCTGCATCGTAGCCCTGAGCGCAAGCATGAAGCCGCCGTTCCAATCGAGCACCACATCGCCTCCCGTGCGCGAGCCGTTCATCAGGCCCATTCCTTCGACCGGCATTCCCCAGCAACCCAACAAGTAACGATCCGGTCCGATCGCCGCCCGCATGGTCTCCAGGGTCTGTCGATACAGGGCGACCGCATCGTCGCTCGGGTTTTTCATGAAAGCTTTCTTGGTTTTGTATTCGCCCACTACAACCGGTTGGCCGTCAATCTTGAAATAGTCGTAGCCCCAGCCTGCGAGTTTGCCGAAGAGCTCTTTCAAATACTTTTGCGATTCGGCCGTCGAGGGATCCAGCAGGTATCTGCCCTCCCAGGTCTCGGAAGCGCTCGTGCCATCCGGCTTCATCAGAAAAATTGCGGAAAGGTTTTTGACGACGGCGTCATTACTCTGACCGTGCGGTGCGATCCAGATGCCCGGCTTAAGTCCCAGAGATTTGATGTAAGCGGCGAGCTTGTCCATGCCGCTCGGAAACTTGTCGCTGACGTTGGTCCAGTCGCGAGTGAAAACGCGGCCGGTGCCTTGCCAGCCATCGTCAATCTGAACGTATTGAGCGCCGTAGTCCTTCAGGTTATCGGCGATCCACTGAGCATTCTGTTTCACCTCGTTTTCGTTGATCTGCTGGTAGTAGTAATACCAGGTGCACCATCCCGAAGGCGGCAACGCAAACCTGGATTTATCGATCGGCTGGAAATACTTCACGCCTAAAGTACTCTTGTAATAGTTCTCGATGACCTTCCCATCTTTCAAAGTCACCCGGTCGGCCTGAGGATCGAGGACGCCATCGGCGAGAGAAGTTTCTACGTCGCCGAGGGTCATGACGAAAAGGTCCCGATTGTTTCCGTCACGCACTCGTGCGGGTACCGGCCGCGGCCAGGTCCCTCTGGCTGGTAAGGACGAAACGGAAGTCGAGCCCGAACCGGGTTTTGTCAGGTGGATACCCAGGATCAGCCCGAGTAGCGATGCTACGCAGATAATTCTTCGCATTTCGAGATTCTCAGAAAACTGCCGAAGTTGACCTTAACTGCTGCTCATATGTGATATAAATATGTGGCTCGCTTGATCGTTTGGATTATATTTGAGCATTCATCGGGGAGGCAAGGGTATCAGGGTATGACTTGGGAAGAGCGCTGGCATCCATTACGGGAAGAATGGATCATAATCGCCGCGCACCGGCAACACCGGCCGTGGCACGGCGAGACCATCGAGCGCGAAGACACGCCTCTGCCCACGTTTGTCTCGGATTGCTACCTATGTCCCGGCAACGTTCGGGTCAGTGGCAAGAGAAACGCAGATTACACGGGAACGTACGTCTTCGATAACGATCACCCATGCGTCGGCCCGGATGCGCCGGATGAGGCCGCTCCCGCCAACGGGCTCTATCGCAGTCAACCCGCTCGCGGTATTGCGCGCGTCGTATGTTACAGCCCACGGCACAACCTGACGCTGGCCGAACTGGAAGTCTCCGAAATCGAAAATCTTCTACGAGTCTGGCAGCAGCAGTACGTCGATCTGGGAAGCCACAAAGGAATCAATCACGTATTGATTTTTGAGAACAAGGGCGAAGCCGTAGGCGTTTCCAATCCCCACCCGCACTGTCAGATCTACGCCACCAATTTCGTCTTCAAGACCATTGAGACAGAGGCGCGGGTTTCGCAGAAACATCTGGCTGAAACCGGCCGGGTCCTTTTCCGCGACATCCTGAAGGCTGAACGGCAGGACGGGCGGCGCATTATCTGTGAGAACGACTCGGCGATCGCCTTTCTGCCGTACTTCGCGCGCTACGCCTACGAAGTTTACGTCGCGCCGAAGCAGACGCACGCCAGCTTAGCCACCCTGAGCCGGGAAGAAATCTGTGACTTCTCGGCAGCGCTCAAGTGTCTGTTAGTGAAGCTGGACAATCTGTGGCAGATACCATTCCCTTACGTTATGACCCTGCACCAGGCGCCGATTGCTGGCAATGGCGACGGATTTCATTTCCACATTGAGATCCACCCGCCGTTGCGACAGCCGAATCTGTTGAAGTATCTGGCCGGGCCGGAGATCGGTGGTGGAAATTTCCTGAGCGACACATCTCCCGAAGAGAAGGCCGCGGAATTGATTGCTCAGCCGGATGTGCATTACAAGTTAAGCGCCCACTCGCTGGTAACAGCTTAGGATTAGGGGTGAGCTTTCGACCAGCTGCGGAGCAGCGGTCAGAGTTAAGCCCAAGGCGAGGCTTTGCGAGCCTTGGGTTAGGTTGGTTGATTGGCAGAGCCGCGAAGCCGCGACAGAGAGTTCGTAAACAGAATCCGCTTGATTAATCAGTGATCGCTATCGCCCCTCCGGGGCTCGATCACGTTGTTGGGTTGACCCAAGGCTCGCAAGGCCTCGCCTTGGGCTTAACTCTGACCGCTGCTCCGCAGCTCGTTGGAGGTTCACGTCTAATCTACCGAGTTTGCACGGAGGTTTCCGAATTAGGAGCAATCTGATGAAGCTCATTGTCACCCGCACCATTGCCGTCGTCGCGGCCACCAGTTTGCTGCTCTCAGTGGCGTCCAGCACCCGCGGCCAACAATCCCCTGCGCGGATTAAGATCGACGTCGATCGCACAATCGGCGAAGTCGATCCCCTTCTCTTTGGTAACTTCAGCGAGCACCTGGGCAGGATGATCTATGGCGGCATCTTCGAAGAAGGCAGTCCGCTCTCTGACGCGAACGGCTATCGCAAAGATGTGATCGAAGCGGTAAAGAACTTGCACGTCTCAATTCTGCGCTGGCCGGGCGGCAATTTTGCTTCCGGCTATAACTGGACGGATGGGATTGGGCCAAGGGATCAGCGTCCGACCCGCATCGATCTGGCATGGAACGATCTGGAAAGCAATCGCTTCGGCACGGACGAGTTCTTACGTTACTGCGAACTCATTAAAACGGAGCCCTACCTTTGCATCAACGCCGGCCTGGGAACGATCGACGATGCGCGCCATTGGGTTGAGTATTGCAACGAACCGCGCCACACGTATTGGGCCGATCAACGGCGGAAGAACGGACGTGAGGAGCCCTACAAGGTTAAGTATTGGGCGCTCGGCAACGAGATCGACGGCCCGTGGCAAATGGGCAACAAGAGTGCGGAAGAGTATGCGAAGTTCGCGCTGGAGGCAGCCAAAGCCATGCGCCAGGTCGATCGTAACATCAAGCTGGTCGCCAGTGGCTCAAGCAACTACGGCGCTGATTGGATTGCCTGGAACCGGATCGTGCTTCAGACCCTGCGAAACCAGGCGGACTATATCGCGATCCACACTTACATCAACAACCGGGACAATGATCTCGAGAGATTTCTGGCCTGGTCGCAAACGATCGATTATTACATCGATGTGACCGCGGGTCTGATTCGACAAGTACGGACCGGGCCGAATCCGCGACCGATATACATCGCCTACGACGAATGGAACGTCTGGTACCGCACCGGTAATCGAGAAAAGCTGGAGGAGATCTACAACTTCGAAGACGCCCTGGCGATGGGAATGTTTTTCAATTCATTCTTCCGCCACGCCGACGTCGTTAAGATGGCCAACCTGGCGCAGATGGTCAACGTGATCGCCCCCATCATGACGAACAAGCAAGGACTGTTTCTACAACCCACCTACTTCCCGTTGGTTGAATACGCAAACCAACGAGGAAATACGTCGCTCGATGCCTGGGTTTCGGCGCCGACTTATCAAATTCAAAACCGGCCGCCGCTGCGTTACCTGGATGTCTCGGCCACTTACAACCCGAAAGAGCGTGCTGTCTATGTGAACGTCTTGAATCGCAGCAAGGACAAAGATCTCTCGACCCGAATCGAAAATCAGGAAGGTCAGATCGAAACTGAGGTCGGCGTTTGGGAGATGAATAATGCGGACCTTAAGGCAACGCACACCTTCGGGGACGACAAGAAAGTCAGACCAGTCACGCGCAACATCTCTGCCAAAATTCAAAACAACGGATTCAGCTACACGTTCCCGGCCCACTCGCTAACGATTCTGCGCCTGCGTTTGAAGTGAGGGCACTCAGGTGACGGGCGTCAGGCGCGCACCACGACGACGCCTTTCGCCGTGAAAGAAGCAATCGCGTCATCGCTCGCAGCCTTGTCCGTGATCAGCTTATCAGTATCTTTGGCGGGCCAGATGAGGGACCTCCCCACCGCAGCGATTTTACGATGATCGGCGAGGACAATACGTTGGTGCGCCTGCCGCATCATCGCTCGATGAATGGCTGCCTGATCGGGATAATTCGTCGTCATGCCGTGTTCGGCGTGGGCACCGTCAACGCCAATGAAGGCCTTATCAAAAAAAGTCTCATTGACGTTCCGTTGCGCTTCCTCGCCCACCAGCGCGAACCAGTCACCACTCAGAGAGCCGCCAGTCATCGAAACTTTTATCTCTGGCAGATGGCTCAGTTCCATGGCGATATTTACGGCATTGGTGACGATAGTAATTGCCTTCCGATGCCGAATGCAGCGCGCCAAAAGTGTGGTAGTAGTGCCGGCGCCAATGGCGATGGTTTCATTGTCAGAGATTAGGCTGGCGGCAGTCAGACCGATGCGACGTTTCTCCGCCACGCATTTCTTTTCCTGCTCCTGGAATGAAGACAGATGCCGAAACGCTTCATATAGCATCGGCGTCACCGGCGCCGCGCCACCGTGGTTCCGTCGCAGCTGGCCTTGCTGCTCCAGTTCGCTCAAATCGCGCCGTATCGTCGCGGTTGAAACATGGAAACGGCTGGCTAAACGGTCAACTGAGACTTCCCCATGACGCAAGAGTTCCTGAAGAATTTGTTCCCAGCGATGTGACGCGGTGGAGTTTTCACTGGCCATATTAACGTGTCGGCCTGTCGTGCAGGCCAAAGCTCAGTGGTCAAATAACAAAACCCGATCCTGGTAATTCTCGCAGCGACTGAGAATAGCACGATTTTTCACGACTACTGAATCGCCCTCCGCTAACTGAATTCTTCGTCTGCAAGTTGGCTTCGGTGAAGTAAGAGAAACGACCGCTTGAGACCACTTATGAAATTTATGGCGATCGCTGGTTGGTACCACAAGGACTATTAATGTAGTTGTGGAGCCTCTTCATTTTCCTCAACTTATCCCTTTGGGTTCTTCGTTTCACGCGCGGCGATTTCCATTGAAACCAGGCGTGCGATCAGGATGGCTGGGAAGAGCGTACCGAGAAGACCTTCGAAATTGGCAAGCGCGCGGGTCGTTAAACTAGCGGGCAGAATGTCGCCGTATCCGACGGTCGTTAGGGTGACAAAACTGAAGTAGGTCAAATGGGCCGATAGCGCATTCTGCCCCTCAGGCAGAGTTCCGGCGAACGACCCGGGGTTGAGATGTGCCGCCAGCATATACGCCTCCGCCCAGATCAATCCCAGCAGGAGATAGATGACTATCGAGCCCTGAACGCGCTGTCGCGTGATCGGTCCTTCACGAAAGATCTGCCAAACCACCATCAGCCCCAGGATTGCCAGCAGGAAGATGGTCAACCCGAAGTCCACGACCAGACCGCCCGCCCCTCCGGCGAAACCAAGTGCTCGCAAAGCAAACAGCAGAGCGGCGGCCAGCACTACTACTTGAGCGGCCTTTCGACGCCATCCGATCGCGAAGACTCCCGACAACAACGTAAGGGCCAGCCAAAGATCGTGAACCAGGGCCGCATACCCGCGGAAGACGTCCGCCGCGGCTAGCGGATTAACGATGAAGATCATGAGCAGGAGAGCAATCAGAAGGACTGTTAGTCCTTCATCCTGCAGCCACAAATCGCGGCGCATGAGCACTTGCATTCGCCTTTTTTTCGGCTCGTCGGTCACTACGCTTCACCTCCTGGCGCAACCAGCGCCACCAAACAGTGTCTACGCGGCAATTAGCTTTGCACGGGCAATAATATAGTTGACGAATCACAGTTTGCATTTTATGCGGCTATCACCCGCTTCGCGGGTTCAATTGACCTCTTGGTACCTGACCTGGGGCTCACGCCCCAGGCTTTACGCTGACGTCCGCTCCGCGGACTGAAAACAGGATGATTCGTCAAGGATGTTGTTGCCTTTGCACGGATCGGTTACGCCAGCCGCAAAAGCCCTCGCATAAAATCACCCGCCCACGTTATTGCGAGTGCAGATACCGCACGCTCTATCCTCCTCACCCACTGCTGCCGCGGGTTCAACGCGCCTGCTTTTGGTAAAGCCAGGCGCTCAAGATGAACAAGGCTGTGCCCAGGCCGAGCAGCGACAGGTAATGTGGCATGAGTGTCTCGATGCCCACTCCCTTCAACATTACGCCGCGAATGATCACGACCCAGTGACCAAGGGGATTGAAAACAACGAGGGGGCGCGCCCAAACCTGTAGAGCTTCTACCGGCGCAAAAGCGCCCGACATCAATGTCTGCCACGAGGTAGTGAACAGCAGGAGCATCATCATCTGTCGCATCGAACGGCAGATGACTGCGAACAAGGTACCGATCGATAAGGCGCAGATCAGAAACAGCGTTGCTCCGAGCAGCAGGGTGAACATGCTTCCGCGCATCGGTACGCCGTAAACCAGTTGCCCAGCTACCAGCGGAGCTATACACGCAGTGGGCAAGAAAACCATCACGTAGGTAAACGTGCGCGCAAACAGAATCTCCCAGGGGCGTGCTGCCGTCGTCCGCCAAAGGTCGAGCACGCCCTGCTCTTTCTCTTTCATGACGAGTACACCCACGGTTTGCGAAACATTAGCCAACCACAAAATGCCCAACAGACCAGTGAAGAGATACCAGCGCGCGACGAACCCCGGATTGTGGAGCACGTTCACTCGCGCAGTAATCTGGCCGCGGCGAGTCGGCGGCGCACTCGAAGTGGTCAGCGTACGGTTGTAATCGTTGATAACTCCGGAGACGTACGCACCTACGGTCGAGCCGTTGCTCGGACTGGTAGCGTCAGAAATGACCTGTACTTGAGCTGGGCGTCCTGCTCCCCGCTCGGCGGCGAAGTCCGAGGGGATGATTATCCCTGCGTCCATCTCGGCCAGCTCGATGGCTTCGTTTAGCGCTGCTGCCGAAGGGTACGCAGTGATCTCGAAGATAAGCGCGGCCTCGTAGCGTGACTGCAAGTCACGGCTGTACTCAGAGCGGCTCTCATCGACAATACCAAGTCGCACAACGTCGTTATCCGAATCGACCAAATACACCACGAGCATCAATAGAATGGTTAACGTCACTGCCGGCTTAAGCACCATGCCAGGATTGTTCCACACCACCGCAAACTCCTTCCGGAGGATTACCCAAAGACGTGGAGAAGCCAGCCGGAACATGTCTTACGTCCCCCTCATCAGCGATCGAATCTTTCGCCAGACAAAGAAGAAGGCAACCAGCGTCAGACCAATCAAAATCGCGGTGTCGTCCCACACGCCGCGCCATCCGACCGCGCGTTGAAAGAAATCGCGGACGATGAAGTGGTAATGGGTCGCCGGCAAAACAGCTGGCAGCCAGCCAAATGGATAAGGAGTGTGAGTCAGGGGAAAGAGATGGCCGGAGAAAACGTAGGTCAGCACGCCGCCATAAGTCTTGGCCATTCCGATAGCTGTCACTTCGCCTTCAACCTGAACGCCAATCAGCGCGCCAACCGTTACGTTGCAAATGGTGTAGATCACTGTTCCGCAAAGAAACGGTAAAAGATCTCCCACGGGCTCGAGGGCGAACATCTGCATGATGAAGACAAAGCAAAGCGCCGCCTGTAACAGCCCCACCAGTGAATAGGCGGCAATCTTTCCAATAACAAATTCGTGAGCGTTAATGTCCGAGGTAAATGCGCGGACCGTTGCACCGCTGGCCCGTTCGCGCGAAAAGGAGAGCGCCGCCATGAGGGGAGTGAAGAGTGCGATTCCAATCACGAAAGCTCCAGGAGCGTAATAATGGTGGCCCTTCTTTCCGGGATTGAACCAGTAGCGCACCTGAGGCTGGATTGGCGGTGATCCTCCGGGCAAACGAAGTCTTGACATGACATAGTTAGTCACTCCCGCCGCACCACTCTTGACTTTGCCGGCGGCTTTGAGTTGCGTTCCTTCGATTACCCACTGCACTTCCACAGTCTTGCCGGCGTAGAAATCGCGCTGAAAGTTTTCTGGAATCACCACCGCACCGCGCGCTTCAGCTCGATCCAGCAACGGCTCGTAACGCAGGCCTGGGGCCAGTGGAATGACCTCATAACTGAGAGCCGCGCGAATACCCTCCGTGTACAGTTGCGAGAGTGGCGTGCGGTCCAGATCCTGGACGACGACGGTCAAACCGTAAGGAACCAGAGAGGGAGAGACCGTCCACGCGTAAATCTGAATAAAGGGCAGGAGCAGGAACAGGAGGACGACCACCGTGTCGTGGCGCATCGAATCCAACTCTTTCTTGATTTGTGCGATGGTTCGTCGCATGCCAACTTCCTGGTCCTCTCAAACCATCGTTCTGCCAAGGCCGGATGCCGTTAGCAGGACGCTCACATCCTCGAGCGAGAGGGGCCGGGTCTGGACTCTCTCTATAACGATCCCGGCTTCGGACAACCGTTTGGAAAGCTCCCGAACACCGGTTTGCGCATCGCCATCGATGATGGCATGGATGCGTCCGGCCACCGGCCAAACTCGCCAGGGCTTCAACATTCCCCTTACTACTGCAATCGCGGAGGGTGCGGCGTCGAACTCAACTACGTGGGCATCCTGCGCGGATTTCAACTCAACCGGCGTTCCAACAGCGTGTAATCTTCCGCCCGCGAGAAAGCCGACGCGGTCGCATCTCTCTGCCTCAGTCAGGTATGGCGTAGCCAACAGCACGGCGGCGCCACGAGCGGCAAAGCCCTCCAGCAAATCGAATAGAGCGTGGCGCAGTAACGGATCGACGGTCGAAGTTGGTCCATCGAGCAAAAGAACGTCAGGCTCGTGGAGAACGGCGGCGGCAAAAGCGAGACGGCGCTTGTCACCTGCATCCAATGAGTCAACCAGAGTTTTTCCCCCACGCTGCAGGGAGAGCAGTTCATAAACCCAATCCCGCTTTGTATCGAACTCCGCCGGCGGCAGCTGGTGGATTCCCGCGAGAAAGTCGAGATTGTCGGCGACGGTCAACTCACCAAATAGAGTGAAAGATTGGGCGAGGTAACCGATGTTCCGGCGGGCCTCGTAGTCGAGGCCGCGGTTTGAATCTTCGCCCGCGATCTCGCAGTCACCGTCGTCGGCTGTTAGCAGGCCTGCCAGCATTCTGAGAATAGTCGTCTTTCCAGTTCCGCTTTCGCCGACCAGTCCGAAGAGTTGACCATATTGGACTTCAAAATTTATCCCGTGCACGGCTTCGACTTTCCCGAATGATTTTGTTAGTCCTGCAGCTCGAATCGCTACATCACCCAACTTATGCTGCCGTGGTCGCGAAAATGGGAAAGGAGGCGGTCGGTGCATTTCGAGCCCGGCGATCACTGAGTCAAAGGCATCGTCAAGCTGGCTCGCTATTCCAGCGCCGGATTTTGTCTCTGCCATACCGTCACGGATCTCCAGGGACGTGCCGATGCGGCGGATGGTCCCGCCCGACATGAAAGCGAGACGCGTACAGTGGTCCGCTTCCCAGGCGAATTGGGTCGCTAGAACGATGGTCTTGCCTGCGCGGGCCCGCTCTGAAAGGAGTTCCCAGCAGGCGCGCTGAGACATCGGATCAATTGCATTGGTGGGCTCGTCCAGGAAAATAAAGTCGGGATCCGGTAATAGCGCGCCCGCTAGCGTGAGCATCCTACGCCGGCCTCCGCCGATCGTCGCCACCAACCTGTCGGCAACCGGCTCGAGGTAAAGGCGCTGCAGTAGTTCTGCGGCGCGTGTTTCAGCTGTTCCACTCGCAATGCTGTGCAGTCCGGCGACATACGAAAGGTTTTCGGTAACCGTAAGGTCGGGATCAACTCCACCGGTCTCTGAAACATAGCCAATCAGTTCGCGTACTTTCGCCGGCGCCTCACCTGCCAGCGTTACGGTTCCTTCGCTCGGATGAATCAGGCCGCAGAGCGCTTTGAGCAAAGTCGACTTGCCAGCGCCGTCCGGCCCCACCAAACCAAGGATCTCGCCCGGCCGGACGTTGAGGTCGATCCCGTGAAGAGCCTCAATCCGAATCTTCTTTGACTTGCGATAGGTGTGTTTGAGACCGCGCGCCACGATAATCGGTGGGGTGCCGTTACTTGATGTTGGGCTGGTGCTCATTCGCTATCTCAGGGCGACTGGCGTCGCGTGCGGGCAGGCCATTTTGATCCCTCGACGAGAATCTCGCCTTCACCGGGGATGCCTGGCTTCGCTGAACCGTCTGAGTTCTTGATCGAGAGCTTCACTCCTACAACCTGACGGATTCGATCCTCTCGGTAGTAAGTGTTCTCAGGAGTAAAGGCGGCGTCGGGATCGATGCGCGAAACCGTTGCCTCGATAGCTTTGTCGGGTCGTGAATCGAGGTAGATACGGGCCGGCTGACCGACACGCAAGCGGTCAATTTCGGCGATCGGAACAAACACGCGCAGATAGAGTTCCTGCAGGTTGACGAGCGTTACGATCGCCGTACCGGGATTAATTACTTCGCCCGGCTCGACCGATCTAACCGTTATGGTTCCGTCGAAAGGCGCCTTTATCAGCAAATCGGCTCGATTGGCTTCGGCCTCGCGCAGCTGAGCGCGAGCCGTTTCGGCATCGGCCATCGCGCCCACGATGTCCGATCGCGCCTTATTGATCTGCTCCTCAACCGAGAGCCTTTGGGAACTCAGGATGGCCGGGGTTTTTAGTGCAGCTAACTGGGCGTTGTATGCTCCCCGAGCCGCTTTGACCTGCTCCTCTGCTGCATTGACGCCAGCTTTTGTAACCTCGAGGTTAGATTTGGCGAGCATGCCTTGACGTTCGGAGAGATCTCCGTCCTTTGCCAGTTGCGCTTGGTTTTCGTAGTCGTATTTCGCCTGATTGTTGGCAGCTCGCGCTTGGGCCAGCGCGGCCTCGGCAGCTGCTACCTGAGCTCGCGCTTGACTGACACGGCCTTCAGCATCGATTTTCGACTGGTCGACGCTCAGGCTGCTGCCCTGTTCCTGTGCTCGTAGAACGCTGATCTGCTGTTGCGAACTGCGGACACGAGCCTCTGCCTGGTGCACCGCAGATTTGGCTGCGTCTTCACGCGCTCGCACTTGGTCGTCGTCGAGGATGGCGATCACATCGCCACTTCGCACCACGTCCCCTTCGCGGAAGCGAATCTCGCGGACCCGTCCGGCAACCTTGGCCGAGACGGTTGCTTCATCGCCGGCGATCCGTCCCGGGGCGACAACAAGGTTCTGAGCCCCTTGCAGCGCGGGCCGGCGAATGAAGATGTACCAGACCAGGAGTGCGATGGCCGCAACCACGAGCATGACGAGAATCAGACGGCCTTTCGTCTTTTTTCGAGGGCGTCTGGTTCGCGGCGGAGTGGCCGGAGCTTCGTTCCCACCAGGGTCGGAAGAGTGAAGGACCGGAGGGGTGTCCGGCTCTGTGGCCGTGGTGTCGACCGGTGTGTGTGTCTCGCTGACGTTGTTAGTCATCGCCTGTTACCATTAACGAGTTTTCACAACCAAATTGAGAGATTGGAAAGTTCTACCGGTGGCACGTTCGAGTTCACTGATGCCTTTGTTGATATCCATCTGGCATTTCAACTCGACCCCGCGCGCATTTTTGAGTGCCACTTGACGATCCAACACCAGATAGGTCGTCGAGTGTCCACCGTTGTATTTCCGCACTTCGCTTTCGTATTGCTGTTCGCTGGCGCCGCGGGCTTCGGCCGACGCCCGCAAACGGGCCTCTGCTGTGCGCACTGATTGCAGAGCTGTCCGCACATCCACCTTGATTAATTGATCCAGCTGCTGCCTTCGCGTCTGAATCTGGGATCCCTCTTCGCGCGAGAGCGCAAACTGCGCTTCCGCCTGTCGGTTGAAGATGGGAAGTTCGACCTGTACGCCGAACCTAACCGTGGGAAAGCGACTCGAAAAGAGGTTACTTAGCGATTGACCGTAGCTGCCGACAAGAAATGGCGGGACGGTGGCGGTGTTCGCCGGAGGCGTCAACGGTGGCAGACCGGCCAACGCCGAGAGCTCGTTCACGCGATTGGTTAAGTCCGTCGATGCAAACGCGATTGGGTCCTGACCCGATAGTGGGTTGACTCTCCCCGCGAGACCATCGAGCGAGTAGTGAGCCACCAGATCTACCTGGGGTCGCTTCTGATCACTGTAGAAGCGCTGATTCAACTCGTTGATCGACCGCGCAATGTCGGATTGCTGCACCTCAGGACGATGAGCGAGCGCCTCGTTTAGCGCCTCCTCGGCGTTAATATTGGGAGCCTTAACATCTACCGGGTCGGAAGGAATGATCAGAACGTTCCACAGTGGATCCTTGATGTCGGTGACAATAAGGTTTTTCAACGCACTGTCTGACTTGGCTACTCGATCGAGCGCCATGAAGAGCCCTTCGCGAAAGTTCGAGACTTGCACCTCGACCTGGGTTACATCAATGGGAGCAACGTAGCCCCGTCCGACAAGCCGTCGCGTGTGTGACAGCTGTTCCTCAGCCGCACGCAACGCGTCCTGTTGGATTTGGAGATTGCGCAGGGCATAGACCATCTCCCAATAAAGGTTGCGCACCCGAGTGATAGTTTCGATCACGCTTAGACGAAACTCTGCGTCGGTAAGGGACAGGTTCTTTCTGGCAATTTCGATCTGTCGCCGAGGCTCGTCGATCTCGCGGTTGCGCAGAAGTGGTTGTTTGTACGAGAAGGTAAGATTGGTCTTGAACTGCTTGTCGAGGGTCGCAAAGACAACGTTAGTTTGGGTTTGCGAATCGTTATAGGCGATTTCGTACTGACCGCCGAACTTTGGCGACAGCCCGAAGAGACTCAAACCTCCCGTGCTGCCTTTGGCTGTAATTGATCCCCCATCTCCACCCAGAGTCGAGCTGCTCACCGGGAGCACTTCGTGAAAGAAGAGGCGGTTGAATTTCAATTTAGGATCATAGAATCCATGGGCCCACCGCAGGCTCTCCTCGGCCGAGCGAACGACAGAGCGGCTCAGCTCGATATCTTTGTTGTTGCGCAGGGCAAGCTCCACTACTTCTTTCAGGGTCATGGTCTGCTGCCGATCGAACTGTACGCCAATCAACCCGAGCTGCGGATAGGTAGCGGCATCAGCTTCGTAATTTGGAGCTACTGGAGGGACGCGTAAAGCGTCCTGATCCGGCACTGGCTCGGTTGCTCTCGGCGTGGGCGAAGTCGTGGGGAGCGGCGTAGGTGAGGGCGTAGGAGTGGGATTAACCCGCGGTTGGCCAGCCCGGTCAGCTGGCCCTTGTAAGAAATGGATCGCCTTACTGTGAGCCAGCGAAACGGCCAAGCCCAAAAACACCACAGCGACGATTCTTCGGGTTGTGCCCTGCAGAAGCCACCCTATCCGATGTCCGTGAAAGGTCAGAGAGGAAAACATGACGCAACCTCCGCGAATGTTAGTCGCACCCAATACATGCGGCACGGATCTGTAGAGAACTACCAGCCGAGAACGGTCAGTACGTCGCCTTCCCGCGCCGCTTGGCTCGAGGCGACTTTATACCCCTTCCGGCCGACAAAGTTGAACGTTTTACGTCGGATTACGGGCACGCTAGTCGGTATTTTTTCTTAGATTCAATGGCGATGTCCCTGTCAAAAATGACAGCTTACGGTCGATGTATATTTCGAGCTTCTTTTCAGGACACCCCCCGCGGGCCGTCACGAAAGCTCCGGTTTTCAGGCTGGCGAAAATCGTTGGGCTCTTCTTGGGTAGTTTTGAGGGACTCGAGGGCCAGGCGGCACGGCCGGGACAAGCACTCAGCGCTCGCTAGCTTTACGATAAAAACATTTGTTGTGTACACTGCACTTAACGATTAACGACGCCCGCTTGGCTCAGCGGTAGAGCTCTCGCTTCACACGCAACCCGAGCAGCCTCAATATTCCTAACAAAATCGCAAACGCTCGAGAAAGACGCTGACTTTTTGTGTCTCTCGGTGTCCGGCGGTGCGCCGCTGCATCCTGAGAATCACGTAGAAAGGGGTAAACTAACATTGGCTTCAGCGCCAAAGAAGCTGAGCGAACCAGATGAAAAAGACTTGCGGTTCGTAATAACTGTTTCGCAACTATTGACCATACACTCGCAGCACAAGGTGTCAAATGACAGGCGAAGTAAAAATCATCAGCCGTTCTTCAGCAGGTCAAATTCGATCTCGGCTTGTTTCGTGTCCACCTTCACAATAACCCAGGTTCCCTGGCCGCTCGTCGGATTGGTTGTAATGGGATGGAAAGTTATATTAGAGCCATTCTGTTGGCTGACTGCTTCCCAGTAGGCAAACGCATCCGCCACCGCTTCTTGAGCCTCAGGGCTCATGTTAGTTGTGTTGATTTAGTAATCGACGGCTGTTCCCCTGGGCCAACCGAGGCGGTCGATGACTGCGGTACAATCGGCAGTACAACTATCAGCCAAGACCAAAGTTTCAGCCAAAACGCATAAACCAATCATCAATAGCGCGACTAAGAAAACTTTAGTAAACCTTGTAGGTCTCATTGCTCTCTCCCTTCAAGGCTTTGTCTAAATTCTTCTTGAAACTCGTTAAGTCCTGACCATTGTGTTTATCAAAAGGCCAATCTCCCCTGCCGCAGTTGACTCTTGAGCCATCCAGGGCAAAAGCCTGATTACCGCGCAATTCATAAGCGGTTAGGATCAAGTAACTATCGGCGTCCACCTTCCTCAAGAAGAAGATATATTTCGTGTTCTTTACCGGAGACCCACGACCGATTACTTTGTATCGAACGATTTGACCCGAAGGGAAACGGACCCGCCCGCCAAATCGTTCAGCAGTAATCGAATCATGCTTGCGCACCGTACTGCCGGCAGGCGACTTGATGAGATCTGAAACAGCAACGGTGTATTCCGAATAGACGCCGGTCCTGTCCGCGGACAGGAAAGCGTTGGAATCAGTTACAGTTCCCTCAACAACCAGATCGCTAAGCTTAAATGGGAAATCGGGCATCGAAGATTCCGAACTAACCACAACCTCGGTCGAGTCGCCGGGGCTTTCTGCCACGTCCAATCCCCCATGATTGTGGCGCCGGTTCTTGTTCTCACGCTTTTCGTCGCCCACGTTCTGCGAAGTTGAATTCACAATTGGAGTCGCTTCGTCATCTGACGACAACCCTTTGGCAGTTGGTTGTGCCGGGCTGTTAGCTTTCCCCTGCTGGCTTTGTACCCCGATGTTCGTAAGAACACCGATTAGGAGAGCGAGACTTACCACTCCCATAAGCGCAAACTTACCGCCCTTCTTTTTCAGCGTGAGTTTCGTCCCCTCTTTGGTCGATTGCTTCGTGGTCCGTCGTCGTGAGGCGCTCCTCATTTCGTCCGGATTTGGAGTTGTTGTAAGCGCAAGACTGAACCGTTAGAAACATTCTTAACGGCCGCGACAGGAAACCGCGCGACCTATACTCTTTCGCCAGTATGATGTCAATACTTTCGCAACTGGATTAAACAGCGGATTTTCGTCAGCTTGGGAATCTAAGTTTTCGATCCTTTATTCTCAACACTTACAAAATCACTCATAAAAATGTACCTGCATGCACTGCATACCATGCATGCGTTGCCTGATTTGCGTGTCGCTGGGGGACGCAGATCCAAGCCCGCGTCCGGAAAGGTTGGTCGTCGACAACGGCTGCAAGGGCATGAACAGGCTTGACCACGGTCCAGAAAAAAACCCAGAAGCGTGAGAGCACGGGCAATGAACATAGAGTTGAGGGCCGTCAAACTTTTGCAAGACGTGTATTTTGCCGGCCACCTCTTGAGTGAGGTAGACACACTTCTCACAAAATCAGTGCAGCGAAGACCGGTATTCTGAAGGATGCCTAAAACGTAGTTCAGCTAAACCACGTTCGTGCGTGCGATTTAGGATTTCGGCTTTTTAGCTTTGTCTGTCTTTTCCTGTTGCTGTACTTTCTCTAAGCAGATGTCCGCCAGGTCAAGCATAATCAAAACGCGCAACGACTTGTCCGTGAAGCCGCTTGCTTGAGAGAGAGCATCATCGAAAGCGATCTTTGCCATTTCGCGAAAAGCATTTTCGGGATCGAAGCCAGGAGTTTTGAATAGAGCGTAACGGGCAAAGTTTCTGCCTTCGATCTTTCTCACAAGCGATTGCCTGGAAAAGTCTGGAGCATCAAGTCGGTTGACACTCTTAACTGCGTCTCCCAGAACTGACATTGCCCGGTTCTGATCAATTTTCAAATATAAATACGCAGCAGATAGCAATGCCCGCGACGTCACTATTGTGTTTGGGCCTTTCTCCGCAGTGGTGATTATCTCGTCGAGCAAGCTTGCGGCCTGGGACTGGTTCTCAATAGTCTTGAGAGCCTCACTCGCGATTTCTGAATAGAGATAGGCGCGCTGATCCATCTGTTCAACCTTTGACGCCAACCTCCTGGCTTCATCGATACGCTTTTCTTTAACGGCTCGCTGCGTGTGCGTGAAATAAAACCAATCCAATAATTGTGCCCGTAGGTTTGAATCGGAAATCTTATCAGCTGTATTGACAACGTGATCCAAATTCTCTTTCTGGGCGTTTAAGATCGCCGTCACGATAAGCTCGTCACGCCTGTTTACATTCGGCTCCTTCTGGGCAGCCTCTATCTGCTCGTCAAATGTCTTTTTTGCCCCTGGATCCCTGCTGGGCTTCGGCTCGAAGAATATCGACTGGCGCTCTGCCGAGAGAGTACCCAGCAGGTCATTTCGCGCTTGTTCCATGGCGCCAATCAGATCAGGCAACGTCTTCTGCGCTTCCGGTTCTAAGCGGGTTAGTACTTGCAAGATATGTCCGGTGCCGGGAAACTCGTTGTAGTTATCACCCTCATCTAAGGGAGTCTGCAACGCCTGTTGCGCCCGGCGCAAAAGTAAGGAAACGAATGAGCGCTGCAAAAAGACGTTGGGGTGGAAACTGCCTGGTACGTTGTATGACCCGAACCAGGGCATGTCTCCTGCACTGTCACCGCCGAAAGGATAGGCCGCCAAGTAAAGAAACTCACGCATGGGTTTGTCGCCGTAGACTGCAAGAGCCTGCGCGT
>Ga0207428_10002625_pt1 | contig 17919 bp, 23 predicted proteins | sample RhiMethybrSRZTD1_FD_187600 | JGI IMG/M metagenome (GOLD analysis project Ga0207428, IMG submission 187600) | Populus rhizosphere microbial communities from Tennessee, USA - Rhizosphere MetaG P. TD hybrid SRZTD1 (SPAdes) (version 3) | ecosystem: Host-associated > Plants > Roots > Rhizosphere >...
GGGCTCGGCCCGCGTCGGTCAGGGCGTAGGTGACGGAGAGCGGCGGGCCTTCCGCGACGGTGCGGGTGACGAGGCCCGCGTCGGTGAGCTCGGCGAGCCGATCGGAGAGCACCGAGTCGCTGATCCCCTCGACGGCGCGCGCGAGCGCGCGGAACCCGGTCGGCCCACCGCTCAACGTTCCCAGCACCACGCCCGTCCAGCGCTTGCCGAGCAGATCGAACGCGCGCATCAGCGCCCCGTCGGCGCGCCCGCACGCCTCCGCGTCCAGACGCGGAGGCTGCCGGGTCGATCGGCTCATGGAATAAGACTAGCAGGCTCCTAGTTGCTAGCCGGATAGAAGTTACCGCCGACCGCTCGAAGGGAGACGGGGACGATGCGGCAAGCCGTCAAGGAGACATCGCGAGACGCGATCCTCGTGGAGGACGCGCACGTCCGGCCGATGATGGGCTTCGAGATCCTGGAGCCCCTTCCGGCGCGGAGCGTGCCGTACGAACGGGTCGATCCGTTCATCCTCGTCCACGAGGCTCGTTTCCGGCTCTCGGAGCTGCAGGATGTCGACACCAAACACCCCCACCGGGGGTTCGACAACCTCTGGTACATCCTCCAGGGCTCGGCCAGTACCGGCCACAGCACGGGACCGGGAGGAGCGATCGAGAGGGCCAGACTGCCCGAGGGCGCGCTCCTGGCGCTCAGGACCGGGCGCGGCGCGTGGCACGCGGAGGCGATCGGCGCGGAGCAGCGCGAGGAGGGCCTGGGCGACACCGAGTGGCGGAGCGTGCTGTTCTGGGTGAACCTCGCCCGCAAGGACAAGCAGGCGGAGCCGAGCGCGCGGGTGCTGTTGCCGGAGGAGATGACCGTTCGCAAGGAGGGAGACGCGACGGTCCGGGTGCTGGCCGGCGAGGGTTCCCCGGTGGAGCTCGGAACGCCCGCCACCGTGCTCGACGTCGAGCTCCCCGATGGCGGCGAGGTCACGACGCGCGTCCCGTCCGAATTCCAGGGCTTCGCGTACGTGCTCGACGGGGCGGCCGTGTTCGGCGCCAATGGGCGACCCGCGAGGCCTCCGCAGCTCGTCCTGCTCGGTCCGGGTGAGGAGCTCACGGTGACCGATGCGGTTCCCGGCACGCGGTTCCTGCTCATGGCCGGAAAACCGTACGGGGAGATCCCCGTGTTCAACGGTCCCTTCGTGGACTAGACGGCGGTGAGCGCCCGGTGGTGACGATCGACGACGTTCGGGCGTTCGCGATGACCCTGCCCCGTACGACCGAGGCGCTCGTGCGGGACAGGGTCAAGTTCCGCGTCGGCCGGATCGTCTTCGTGGCCTTCTCGCGCGACGAGACCGAGATGGGTTTCGGGTTCCCCAAGGAGGAGCGCGAGGCGTTGGTCCGCTCCGAGCCGGACAAGTTCCTGATGCCGGGCAAGGGCGACCTGCGGTACCACTGGGTCGAGTGCCGGCTGGCGGCGCTCGAGGAGACCGAGATGCGCGAGCTCGTCCTCGACGCCTGGAGGATGTGCGTCCCCAAGAAGGTGGCCGCCGAGTACGACGGCCGGCATTCCTGAGGCTGCATCCGCCACCTTCTCCGATGGCCGCGGCACGCCGGGCCCTGTAGCGTTCCCGGATGGACGTCGCCCTCCCCGCTCCGTTCGAACGACTCCCCCGCCACCGAGCCAAGGCCGAGTCCGCGTGTCGAGCGGCGCTCGCCGATCCCGATGTGGTCGCGATGGTCGTGACCGGGTCGTTCGCCACCGGGATCGCCGACGAGCTCTCCGACGTCGACCTGCGCGTGTACGTCCGACCCGATGCCGTGGAAAGCGTCGTCGCTCGCGTCCCGGACCTCGCCGCCGCCGGCGGAAGCGTGGTGGCGCTCTTCGTCGCCGAGCACCTCGCCATCCCCACCCTCACGATCGTGCTCTACGACGACCTCGTGCACGTGGACTTCGACGTCGTCGCGGCGGACCGGGCGGCCGAGCACAACGACGGGCTACCGGCCGTCGTCCTGTGGGAGCGCGAGCCGATCTCCGACGCCCTGCCCGGAACCTATGCCCCGGAGGTCGCGTCCGGGGTTCGATGGATGGAGGCGCGGATCTGGACCTGGTCCTGGTACATCCAGTCGAAGGTCCTGCGTGGCGAGCTCTACGAGGCCCTGGACGGCCTGCAGTACGTGCGCGACCAGGTGCTGTTCCGTCTGCTGGCGTTCCATGGTGAACGCCGGCCGGCGGGTGGACGGCGAGCGGAGGCCGTCGTCGGCGATCACCGTGATGCGTTCGCGCGGACGATCCCGAGGTCGCTGGACCCCGCGACGGTCTTGGCCGCGCTCCGCGAGGAGATCGACCTGTATCGCGTCCTGGCGGACCCGCTCCTCGAACGGCACGGGATCGAAACGGCCGAGGCGCGCACGGTCGTCCTGCGCGCCCTCGACCTCGGCCTGGACTGGACGCCGCGATCGGCGTGAGACCGTGAGCGGGATGCCGCGCGAGCGCGCGATCCCCGTGATCCGACCCCTGACGCGCCGAACGCTCCTGAGCGCGGTCCGAGGGCTGACGCATGCCGACCCCGCGCTTGCCGCCTCGGTCGAGCGCTTCGGCCCTCCGCCGCTGTGGGCGCGCGAGCCCACGTACGCGACCCTCGTCCACCTGATCCTGGAACAGCAGGTGTCGCTGGCCTCGGCGCGGGCCGCGTTCGACCGGCTCGAGGTGGCGCTGGCAAGCGGCGTCGAGCCGAGGGCGTTCCTCGAGCTGTCGGACGCCGAACTCCGTGCGATCGGGTTCAGCCGCCAGAAGGCGGGGTACGCGAGGGACCTCGCGGCCGCGCTTGCCGACGGGTTCGACCTCGAGGGGTTGGCCGACCTGCCGGACGAGGAGGTCCGCTCGAGCCTGATGCGGCTGCGCGGCATCGGTCGTTGGACGGCCGACATCTACCTGATCATGTGCCTGCGGCGCCCCGACGTCTGGCCGCACGGCGACCAGGCGCTCGCGACCGCCGCGCTCGAGCTCCTCGAGCTGAGGGCGCGGCCCACCTTCGATGCGCTCGAGCTGCGGGCTCGGTCCTGGCGGCCGCACCGAGCGACCGCGGCGAGGATCCTGTGGCACCACTACCTGTGTGTGCGCGGCCGCGCCTGAGGTTGCGCGGCTAAGGGGCGGCTCGGCGGGCGGCCTTGTCCCGGCGGACGGTCGTCCCGACGACGAGGGCGGCCGAGATCAGCACGAGGTTCTTCACGACGAACTCGCCCTCCACCGTGAGCAGGAACGGGTTCCCGTCTCGGAACGTGACGTCCGGCAGCACGATGAAGGTGAGGAACGTCCCGAGCATCTGCAGCAGGAACAGGAACAGCGTGAGCCGGAGCGCCCGGCCGAGCAGCAGGAGCACGCCCACGGTGACCTCGAACACCCCGAGCACCGGCACGATGACATCGGGGTCGACCCAGTAGACGGTCCTGGCGACCAGCTCGGAGACCGGGGAGACCTCGAAGATCTTCAGCAGCCCGAACCACACGAACACGACGCCCAGCGAGACCCGGAGCATCGGGACCGCGACCCGCCGAAGGAACGGGATCACGACCCGGTCGATGCGTGCGACCCACGACCAGGCCGTGCGGGTCAGGTTCGTCGTCGGGTTCGCCGATGCCACGGGGCCTCCTCGGTCGAGCGCCCCTCCACCTTACGGACGGTGAGCGGGAAACGAGGGCTAGGCGGTGATCTCGACCGGCGTCCCGAGCGGCACGTCGAGCAGCGACCTCAGATCGTCGTTGAAGACGCGGACACAACCGTGCGACACGGCGTTGCCGAGGTCGCTCGGGCTCGACGTCCCGTGGATCGCCATCCGGCCGCCGCCCGGCCACTCCGAGAGCACCGGCGAGAAGCCCGACAGGCCGAGCGCCGCGATCCCGTACGGCTGGTACGGGCTCGCGTAGCGGATCTTGACCCACACGTAGAAGGTGCCGGTGCCGGTGGGGGTGGCATCGGTGCCGACGCCGACGCTGAAATGCTTCTTCAGATCGTCGTGCACGAAGTAGCGCAGCGTCCGGTCCGATAGATCGACCTCGATCCGCCGGTCGATGCGGCGGAGTGAGACGTCGCCCTCGCGCACCCACGCGGCGGAGCCGTTCGGTCGCAGCGGGAGGAGGACCCGGTACCAGGCCACCCCCTCCCTCCGCTTCGCGCCCTCGATCAACATCGGGGAGAACGAGCCCGAGGGGTTCCGGGTGTCGAGCGTGAAGGAGGCCTTGGCGCTCTTCGGATGCCGCCACATCCGGATCATGCGCTCCGCCGGCACCGCCAGGACGTCGACGCCCTCGGGTAGGAGCGGCGGCCTTGGTTGGGCAACCTCGACGCCTGGCGGCCCGCTCGCGATCGAGATCGGTTCGTCGGTGGCGGCGACGTCGGCCGGCCTCGAGGTGCAGGCGGCCAAGGCGAGGCACGCGGCCACGGCAAGCAGGCCTCTGCGGAGCACGCGTCGAGCTTCCCAGCCGTGACAACCGTGCTGGTCGTCGACGGCCCATCTCTCCCGCTTCATGCCCATCGCCATCCTCCCTCAGGTCGGCGTACCGGGACGGCCCCTTGAGGACGATGACGACCGGGCCGGTCCGCCTCCCCTCACGTCGAAGTCGTAGGCTGCAGGAAGTCACCGCGGCAGGGGAGGCGAAGAACGTGCCGACGAACAAGACCACCGCCAAGAGCGCCAAGGCCAAGAAGGCCACCGCGAAGAAGACCGCGGTCAAGACAACCGCTTCCAGCAAGGCGACGGCCAGGACGGGCACGTCGACGACGGTCAGGCGCAAACAGGCAACGACGAAGATCCCCAAGAGGACGTCCGGTCGTTCGGGAGCGCCGTCGCGACGTCCTTCCTCGGGCGAGCCAGCCCGACCCGGCGACATCATCGTCATCGACTCGACTCAGGTTGGCTCCCCATCTCGTGAAGGGGAGGTCCTGAAGGTCACGGTGGGTGCGTTCAGCGTTCGGTACCAGGTGAGGTGGGGAGACGGGCACGAGTCCATCATCTCCCCCAGTGGTGGCACCGCTCGCATCATCCGAACGTAGCGAAGCACACGGCCATCGGTTGCTCGGGGAGCCTGTCGGCGTTCTCTGCCAACAGACTCCGATCAGAGCATCGACCCCCTTACGCCGTTTCGCGCGAACGGTCGATTGCTTCCACCGCCTGCGGCGTCAGGACTCCACCTGGGTCCGGGTCGAAGTACGTGGCCTGGAAGTGATCGGTCAGCCAACCGAGAAGCGCCAAGAGTGCGCCCAGCGGCCACGGACGGGGGAACTCCATCCACCTCGCGGCGATGGCGCCGAACAACCCGTAGATGAGGGGAAAGGCGACGTAGTTCGGAAGGAAGTGGCGGATGACGTGCGTGAGGGGCGGGAATGCGTCGCCACTCGCACGGATGCCGATAGCCTCCGGCACGCCGAAGAACAAGAGCGCCAGCACGAGCCAAGTCCAGAACGAGACATAGAACACAGCCGTCAGGAGGCCCACCGAGAAGTAGACCCACATCAGCACCCACAGTCGGTTCCAGGTGACCGGGACGCGGGTATTGAAGCCCCGCCTTTCCAGCCACCCCCTGAGACCTCTCAGCCACGCCACCTGAGACCCCCTCGCCCGAAGAGCGATGCTCCCGTCACGCGTGGTGTGTATCGCGGTTTCGGGCGTGAGGCAACGGCTCGTTTCGCGACCCAAGCATCGCGAATCCGGCCCTGGCCGACCCGAGGGACGTCGAGGGTCTGGCCGTCATTTTCACGGCTCCGCCGATCGACCACTTGGTCACGGTCTGTCGACTGGATCCCGCCGAGGACCTCATCCCACCTAACCGATGGGCTTGCCCGTCAGAATGGGGCGCTATCGGATTCCTTCAGAGGAAACGTGTGACGACACACGTCGCACATGAGGAGCTTGGCTCCCTCGAAATCTGCGGAGTCGATGGAATGGGGATGCTCTACAAAGCCGACCACGAAATGCATGGTTGTGTGCTGACAGTCGATGCAATCTCCCAACCCCGCGGCGGCGAAAATCTCGAGGCGCTTGGCCCCGGCCGCAACAACCATCCTTCCCCACCACCTTCTGTGCGATTCCTCTCGGAAGGTATCGGCAAAAGAGCGACCAACCTTATGCAGGATGGCTTCTCTATTAAGCGGCTGGGTCTGGGCGCCGCTGACCTGTTGAGCGAGAGGGAGCTGGTCATGGGGAGCACCGACGCGATAGTTCCGATCTTCCCGGCCGCTTCCCCAACCGTCTACGCTGGTCAGAGACTCAACCACCGCGAGAGTGGCGGAATGGCAGACGCGCCGGACTTAGGATCCGGTGCCCGAAAGGGCGTGGGGGTTCGACTCCCCCCTCTCGCACGAACCCTGATCAGCGGACCTTGTTCGGTCGCTTTTGCGCATCTCGCGTGGCCGATCACGGCGGAACACACGCGCCCAGCATCGTGCGGCCGACCCCGCGATCGACAGTCGTGAGGTCAGGCGCAAGGATGACCGGATGACCGAGCGCGACATGCCCTACTACCGCCGCGACCTCGCGCTGGTCCACCACCTCGGGTTCGGTTTCCACGCCGACGACTGCGCGCCCGGGATCCTCGAGCTGCTGCAAGCCGTGCGCGAGCGCGACGGTCTGGTCGTCGAGCTCGGCTGCGGGAGCGGGCTCCTCACTCGATACCTGGTCGACGCGGGTCACCGAGTGATCGCGACCGATGCCTCGCCTGCGATGCTCGACCTGGCGAGGACGTACGCCGGAGGCGCGCGCGAGATCCGGAAGCTGGTGCTTCCGGACGATCCGATCCCGGAGGCGGACGCGATCGTCTCGATCGGGCACGTGCTGAGCTACCTCCCCGAAGCCGCTGCGATCGACCGGGCCCTCGTCGCGATCGCAGAGGCACTGCGGCCGGGCGGCACGATGGCGTTGGATCTCTGCGACCTCAGCTACGCGGAAGCGCTACCGGACTTCCCCATCCGGGCCAGGGTGGCTGACGAGTGGGCCATCATCACCGAGCGCTCGAAACCATCCCCGAACGCGTTCGTCCGCCAGATGGCCGTGTTCATCCGGAACGAGGACGGCTCCTGGCGCCGTGACGACGAACGCCACGAGAACGTCCTGATCGACACGAGCCTCGTGCCCGGGCTCCTCTCCGAGCACGGGGTCCGGGCGACGACCGAGACCTCGTTCGGCGGAGGAGTGCAACTGCAGGACGGGCTCCACGCGATCGTCGGTACGAAGGACGCTTGACGCGCTACGAACCCGAGGCGAGCACGCGCCGGATCGCCTCGACGGAGCGGTCGACGTCGGCCTCCGTCGTCGTCCAGTTGGAGACCGAGATCCGCATCAGCCGCCGGCCGTGCCAGGTCGTGCCGCCCATCCAGCAGGTGCCCTCGCGCTGGATGCGCTCGATCACCGATTCGGTGCGCTCGTCGTTGCCGAACCCCACCAGGACCTGGTTGAGCAGGACGTCGTTCGCGATCGTGACGCCGTCGATGGCCTCCAACCGCTCCGCGAAGCGCCGCGCGAGCGCGCAGCAGCGCTCGACGAGGCCGGCGAGGCCGTCGCCGCCGAGCTCGCGCAACGCGGCCCACGTCACGAACCCCCGCGCGCGACGGGAAGCCTCGGGGACGAAGTCCGAGGGTGCCCGGATCGATCCCTCGCCCTGGCCGACGAGGTACGCCGCGGCGGTGTGCGACATCGATGCGGCGTGCGCTTGCGGATCCGCGCAGAACACGAACCCCGCGTCGTAGGGAAGGTTCAGCCACTTGTGGCCGTCGACCACCCAGGAGTCGGCCGCCTCACGACCGGCGACAAGGTGCTCGAACGCCGGGCTCGCGGCCGCCCACAGGCCGAACGCCCCGTCCACGTGGACCCAGGCTCCGCGCCTGTGCGCGGCCTCGCACGCGGCCACGAGATCGTCGAAAGCGCCGGTATTCACGTTGCCGGCCTGCACGATGACGATGGTCGGTTCGCCCGAGCCCACCTCGATCGCCGCGGCGAGGGCGTCGGGATCGACGGCTCCGTTCGGACCGGTCGGGACGCTCTCGAGCGCGTCCGCCCCGATGCCGAGCAGGCGGAGCGAGCGATCGATCGTCGCGTGGCGTTCCTCCCCGGCGATGACACGGATCCTGGGCGCGCCGTGCAGGCCGCGTCGCTCAACGTCCCAGCCGGCGCGCTCGAGCACCCGGTGGCGCGCCGCCGCGAGTCCGACCGTGCTCCCCGCCTGCGTCCCCGTCACGATCCCGAACGACGCATCCGCCGGCAGACCCAGCGACTCCTTCAGCCATGCGCCCGCGATCTCCTCGACCAACGCCGCGGCCGGCGACGACGCACCATTGAACGCCATCTGGTCCCAGCCGCTCGTGAGGACGTCCGCGCCGAGCGCGGCGTCGAGCGATCCCCCGACGACGAAGCCGAAGAAGCGAGGGCCGGCCGAGGACATCAGCGCGGGTTCGACCGCGACGGCGAGCTCGTCGAGCACGGTCCCCGCGTCGGCCCCTTTCGCCGGCAGCGGGCCGCCGAGCTCCGCGCGGAGGCGTTCCAGGTCCGCCACGGGAGCCACGCGGCGTTCGGCGAGGGACTCCCGATAGTCCGCGACCCGGTCGGCGGTGCTCGTCAGCAACTCTCTGAGGTTCGACATCGGACCATCATCGCGCACGGGGTGAGTCGGCGACGTCGGGGCCGACCGTACCGGCAGGTCGGGTCGTATCGTTGGGGGCCACACCTCAGACGGGAGACGACATGGACGACCAGCAGATCGTCGAGCGGATCAACGAGCTGGCGCACCAGGAGCACCAGCTCTGGGAGGCCGAATCTCGCGGCGAGGCGAGCGAGACCGATCGCGAGCGCCTGACGGAGCTCCAGGTCACCCTCGACCAGTGCTGGGACCTCCTCCACCAGCGCCGGGCGCGGCGCAGCGCGGGGATGGATCCGGACGACGCGCAGGTTCGAGACGCTCGCGAGGTCGAGGGGTACCTGGGCTGAGGCGAGCTCGCGCCTCAACGTCCTACGACCGGCTTGCGGGGGGAGCCTCGGTCAGACCTACGCGCGCACCTTGAGACGGTCGAGCTCGGCCTCCAGACGCTGGACGCGCGTGGCGAGCGCGTCGCGCTCGTGCTGGACGGTGTTCAGCTCTTCCTCGGCCCGGCGCCGGGCCGCGACCTCGTCCTTGAAGGTGGGCTGCATGTATGCGGGGAGGTTCTCGTTCGCGACGCGCTCCGCCTTCTTCCGCCGCACGGGCGCGGCCGCGACCGCGGATCGCTGCCTCGCCGAGCGGCGCCGGAGCGCCCCGATCGCGAAGAAGACGATCGCCGTGACGAGGGCGAGGCCGAAGGACACGATGGCGGCGGGGATCGCTCGCCAGACCCACGGGTACCACTGCTCCCTGGACTCCTCCACGATCGCCGTGTGGGACCTGACGAGCTCGGCGGCCACCGGCGTCGGCGGCGATCCGATCTCGAGCACCGTGAGCGTGCGGAAGCGGCCGTCGTCGACCGAGCTCTGCGACGCACCGGAGATCAGCGCGTGGATGTCGTCGCGCAGGGCCGGTTGCTCGTCGCCGACGAGCGCCGGCTGATCGGCGAACAGGACCGTGCCGTCCTGGGCCAGCAGCAGCACGCCGTTGATCGGACCGGCAAGCACCCGCTTCTCGACGGCGTCGAGAAGCTCGTCGTAGCGAGCGCCCCGCACGGGACCCTGGGCGTCCGCGCTGACGAGCAGTGGCTGGAGCACATCGAGCGAGAGCCTGCGCGCGTCCCGGGTCGCGTCGGCCTCGAGCTCGGTCTGCTGGTACCAGGTCACGCCGTACGCCACGCCAGCGACGACGAGGAAGATCACCGCGAGCCAGAGGAAGAGCCCTCGCAGCTGTTGCCCACGATGCCTCAGATCGGACATGGGTGCCCCCGTCCCTTCGTCCTGCCCCCGGTTATCGGCCGCCGGACGCGGGAACCTGAAGCGCGACCGGGGAACTCGACGATCTCCGTGCCTGCGCGCGGGGGAAGGAGGTCGGCTCTCGGGCGCCCTGCGCTACGCGGACAGGAGCTCCGCCAAGGCCCGGAAGGCCCGGCCGCGGTGGCTGATCCGGTCCTTCTCATCGTCGTCGAGCTCGGCCATCGTCCGATCCTCACCCCGGGGGACGAAGATCGGGTCGTAGCCGAACCCCCGGGCCCCCCTCGCCGTCACGAGGAGGGTGCCTTCGCAGACGCCCTCCGCATGCAACGCACTGCCGTCGGCCCAGGCGATCGCCGCCACACACCGGTACCGGCCGGTCCGGGCATCGGTTGGCTCATCGCGGATCGCCTCGATCAGTTTCGCGAGGTTCTCCGCGTCGCTCGCCCCCTCCCCCGCGAACCTCGCCGAGCGCGGGCCGGGCCCCCCGTCGAGCGCATCGGCCTCGATGCCGGAGTCGTCGGCGATCGCCGGCTCCCCCAGCGCCGACGCGATCGCGCGCGCCTTCTCGAGGGCGTTGTCGAGGTAGGTGTCGTGGGGTTCGGGGACGTCGGGCCATGGCCCGGGATGGTTCTCCACGGTGAGCCACCGGACGGGCCAATCCCGGCAGATGCGACCGAGCTCGCGGAGCTTGTGGGCGTTCTTCGTCGCGATCGCGAGGCGTTCGGGGAAGGGCACGGGCTACGCGAGCACGTCGCGTTGGATCTGCGTCAGCTGCTTGATCCCGGCCTCGGCCAGATCGACCAGCGCGTCGAGGTCGGCCCGGGAGAACGGCTCGCCCTCGGCGGTCCCCTGGATCTCGACCAGCCGCCCCGAACCCGTCATCACCACGTTGCAGTCCACCCCGGCGTTCGCGTCCTCCTCGTACGAGAGATCGAGCAGCGCGTGGCCGCCGACGAGACCGACGCTCACGGCCGCGACCGTGTCGGTCAGGAGGTCGCCCTCGATGGCCCTGCGTTCGGCCAGTCCGCGAAGCGCGAGGGCGAGCGCGATGTACCCGCCGGTGATCGAGGCGCATCGGGTCCCCGCGTCCGCGACCAGCACGTCGCAGTCGATCGTGATCGTCCGCTCCCCCAGGCGCTTGAGATCGGTGACGGCCCGGAGCGAGCGACCGATCAACCGTTGGATCTCCTGCGTCCGCCCGCTCGGCCGGCCCTTGTTCACCTCGCGGAAGGTACGTTCGGTCGTCGCGCGCGGGAGCATCGCGTACTCGCCGGTGACCCAGCCGCTCCCGCTGCCCCGAAGCCACCGAGGCGACTCGTCCTGGACCGTCGCCGCCACGAGCACCTTCGTGCGGCCCATCGAGAACAACACCGACCCTTCGGCCCACTCCTGGAACCCGAGCTCGACCTCGACCGGTCGCAGCTCGTCGGTCGCACGGCCGTCGGGCCGACCCGTCACGAACCGACCTCGAAGCGCATGCCCTCCACGGCGCTGTCGATCGGGCCCGGGTACTCCTCGGCGGCCTGACCCTTCGAGATCTCGTGATCGAGCGAGGGCCAGATGTGGGTGAGCACGAGCCTCCCGACGCCCGCCTCGCGAGCGTGATCCCCGGCTTGCCGCGACGACATGTGGAACGGCAGGAGGTCGTCGCGGTCCTGCCAGGTCGCCTCGGCGAGCATGAGGTCGGCGTCGCGCGCGAGCACCTCCACGTGGTGGGTGGGGCCGGTGTCGCCCGTGTACGCGAGCACCTGACCGTCCGCGGCGACCCGAAACCCGAGCGCCGGCAACCCGAGGTGCGCCATCGGCTCGGTCTTGACGCGGAAGGGGCCGATCTCGAACGCCTCGCCGGGCGCCACCTCCGTGAACGAGAACGCCGTGCGCATCGCCACCTGCGAGTCGATCGAGACGAGGTCGGCCAGCCGCTGGGAGAAGTCGGTGGGGACGAAGACGGGCAGACCCGGCTCCCCGAGCTCGCCGTAGTGCCACGCGTAGAAGGCGGGGTACAGGTCGACGAAGTGGTCGGGGTGCTCGTGCGAGATCACGATCGCATGCAGGTCGGGGATGTCGATGTACTGCTGCAGGTTCGCGAGCGTTCCCGTACCGGCGTCCATCCACAGGTTGAACCCGTCGTGTTGCACGAGGTAACCGGACGTGGCGGTGTCGGCGTTCGGCCAGGTGCCGCTCGAGCCGAGGACCGTCAGCTCCACGAGACCCCCTCGACCACCCGGACGTCGACCGGGGCGACCCCGCCCACGACCGGGCCGAGGAGGTGGTGCGCGACCCGTCGGAACTGCGCGGGGTCCCCGGTGGTGAGGAACTCGTGTGGAGCCTCGTCGCTTTCCCCGTCCTTGGCCGCCCGCAGCGACGAGGACGCGCGGAGCATCGCGTACACGTCCTTGGCGGTCTCCTCGGCCGACGACACCAGCAGGACGTCCTCCCCCATCACCATGCGGATCAGCCCCGAGAGCATCGGGTAGTGAGTGCACCCCAGGATCAGGGTGTCGATCCCCTCCTCACCCAGCGGCACAAGATACCCCCGTGCGGCCTCGAGCAACTCGTCGCTCGAGGTATCGCCGGCCTCGACGTGCTCGACGAAGACCGGGCACGCCGCCGAGAAGAGCTGGACGTCGGCGCCGGTCTTGGCGATCGCCCGCCGGTAGGCGCCGCTCGCGACGGTCGCCTCGGTGCCGATCAGGCCGATCCGATGGTTGCGCGTCGCGTGGACCGCTGCCCGGACCCCCGGGTCGATCACGCCCACGACGGGCACGCCGTGGGCGTCCGCGACGTCGGCGATCGCCGCGACCTCGATCGAGTTGCACGCGACGACCAGCATCTTGACGTCGCGCTCGGTCAGGTACCCGGCGATCTCGAGCGCGAACGTGCGGATCTCCTCGAGCGGCCGCGGACCGTACGGGAAGCGGGCGTTGTCGCCCACGTACAGGATCGGTTCGTTCGGCAGCAGGTCGAAGACGGCGCGGGCCACGGTGAGGCCGCCGACGCCGGAGTCGAAGATGCCGATCGGCCGCGGGTCGCTCATCCGAGCGTCCGAACGCGTCGTCCGCTCACGCGGTCACACCGGCGTCGCCCGCCTACCACCACAGGGTCTCGGAGACGTTCTTCTCCGCCCGCTCGAGCTCGGGCGCCCACGCCTGCGTCGACAGGTACTTCCACCCACCGTCGGCGAGCAGACACACGACGTCGCCACGTTCGAGCTCGGAGGCCACCCGGAGGCCGACGTGGAGCACCGCCCCCGACGAGATGCCGGCGAAGACGCCCTCGCGCTCGGTCAGCTCGCGCGTCGCGCGCACCGAGTCCGCGACGTTCACCAGGAACTTCCGGTCCAGCACCGACTCGTCGAAGATCGGCGGCACGAACCCGTCGTCGAGCGAACGGAGCCCGTACACCAGGTCGCCCAGCTCCGGTTCCGCCGCGATCACCTTCACGTTCGGGTCGTGGCGCTTCAGGCGCCGGCCGACCCCGGTGAGGGTCCCGCCGGTCCCGAGGCCGGCGACGAAGTGCGTGATCTCGGGAAGGTCTCGGACGATCTCCTCGCCGGTGCCCTCCTCGTGCGCTCGAGGGTTCGCGGGGTTCCCGTACTGGAACGGCATGTAGTACCGGTCGTCGCTCGCGAGCCGTCGCGCGATCTCGATCGAGCCGTTCGTCCCCTTGTCGCCGGGCGAGAGCACGATCTCCGCGCCGAACAGCTCGAGGAGACGGATCCGCTCCTCGCTCGCGTTGTCGGGGATCACGACGGTCAGCCCGTACCCCTTGCGCCGGGCGACCATCGCCAGCGCGATCCCCGTGTTGCCCGACGTGGGCTCCAGGATCGTGCGGCCTGGGGTGAGCTCGCCCGAGTCCTCGGCGGCCTCGACCATCGCCTTCGCGATCCGATCCTTGAGCGAGCCGGTCGGGTTCTGCCCCTCGAGCTTGGCCCAGATCCGAACTCCCGGCGGGCTCAGGCTCGGCAGGCCGACGAGCGGCGTGTCGCCGATCGCGTCGAGAACGTCGTCGAACCTCATCGGGGCCCCCCGGGGGCCGGGGCCGCAAACGAACGTGCGCGGCTTGTCTTCGGAGGCGGCATCGATGCGGATTATCGCAGCGTCGACGGTGGGAGGCCGGTTCAGCGGCCGCCGGCGACGGCGGGCAGGATCGAGACGGTGTCCTTCGGATCGACCTCGGTCTCGAGCGAGCCGAGGTAACGCACATCTTCGTCGTTCACGTACACGTTCACGAACCGATGAAGCGCGCCATCGTCGGTCAGGACCATCTGCGTGATCCCCGGGTATCTGCTCTCGAGGTCCTCGAGCAGCTCGCGAAGCGTCGTTCCGTCCGCATCGACGGCACGTTCGCCACCGGCGTGGGGGCGAAGGATCGTCGGGAGCTTCACGCGAGCCATACCGAACGTCCTCTCGTCGCGATCCTCAGCTCGTCGCCACGCCGTGCTCGGCCTCGGGAGGCGCCTGGCCGGGCGTGAGCCCGCAGAACGCCTCGTAGTCGATCAGCTCCGTGATCGAGGGCTCCTTGCCGCAGACCGGGCAGTCCGCGTCCCACCGGACGCGAACGGTCTGGAAGTCCATCTCCAGCGCGTCGAAGATCAGGAGCCGGCCGATCAGCGGGTCGCCCTTGCCGGTGATGAGCTTGACCGCCTCGGTCGCCTGGATCGACCCCACGATCCCGGGCAGCGCGCCGAACACCCCGCCCTCGGCGCAGCTCGGGACCGTGCCGGGAGGTGGCGGCTGCGGGAACAGGCACCGGTAGCACGGCGCGTCCTGTCCTGGCATGAAGACCGTGGCCTGGCCGTCCCACTGGTAGATCGACCCGTACACGAGCGGCTTGCCGAGGAACTGCGTCGCGTCGTTCACGAGGTAGCGCACCGGGAAGTTGTCGGTCCCGTCGACGACCACGTCCCAGGGTTCGAGGACCTCGAACGCGTTGTGTGAGGACAGGATCGTGTCGTAGGGAACGACCTCGATCGTCGGGTTGATCGCCCGCAGGCGGTCGACCGCGCTCTCGACCTTCGGCCGCCCGACGTCGGCGGTGGAGTGCACGATCTGGCGTTGGAGGTTGGACTCGTCGACCTTGTCGAAGTCGACGATGCCGAGCGTCCCCACCCCCGCGGCCGCCAGGTACATCGCAACCGGAGAGCCGAGCCCCCCCGCCCCGATGCAGAGGACCTTCGCGTCCAGCAGCTTGCGCTGCCCCTCGCCGCCGATGCCCGGCAGGATGATGTGGCGAGCGTACCGGCGGACCTGCTCCTCGGTGAAGGTCGGGGTCGTCATCCGATCGCCACCTCGTCCTCGGTGACCTCGCCGTCCTCGATCCGGAACCCTCGCAGGACGGGCTTCTCACGGTCCGAGAGCGACATCAGTAGGTAGAGGGACTCCGGGTAGAAGGCCTGCCGCAGGTCGGTCTCGGACGGATAGGCCTCGGAATGCGTGTGCGTGTGGAAGATCCCGAGCAAATCCCAGCCCTCGTCGTCGATCTCGTCGAACACCGTCAGCTGTTCCTTCGGGTCGAGGCGGTAGCTCACCGGGCTCGCGTCCTGGTTGGTCATCGCGAAGAACTTCACCGGCCTGCCGTCCTTGCCCGCCAACAGTCCACAGGCCTCGTTGGGAAACGCGGCCAATCCGTGCTCGACCATCTCGTCGAAGAAGGCGCGTTCGAGTTCCATCATTGCAGGTGCAACAACCGTACCAGCAGGGCGGTATTCCCTGAACGGCTGTTCAGGCATCTCGGGCGAGCCTGCCGGTGACCGCGATCGTCCCGGGCCGGCCCTCGACCGTGACCCCGACGTCGGCCCAGCCGATGCCTCGACCGGTGAGCTCCTGAGCCAACCACTCGGGATCGAGCGTGGCGATCAGCAGCCCGCCCGAGGTCTGCGCGTCCGCGAGCACCAGCTGCTCGGGGATCGAAAGCTTGCCCCATTGCACGTTCGGGCGCAGGTACGCGTGGTTGCGCTTGGTACCGCCCGGGACCACGTCGAGCATCGCCAGGTCGAGGACGCCGGGGAGTACCGGCACCGAGGACGCGTCGATCCTCGCGCCGACCCCCGAGGCCGAGAGCATCCGCTGGAGGTGGCCGAGCAGCCCGAACCCCGTCACGTCGGTCGCGGCCTCGGCGCCGACCTCGGTCATCGCCTCGGCGGCCGCGTCGTTCGGGGTCGTCATCAGCTCGACGGCCGCCGCCAGCAGGGCCGGCTCGACGACCCCGCGCTTGTGCGCGGTCGTCGCGATCCCGATCCCGAGCGGCTTGGTGAGGAACAGGTGCGCCTCGGGCGGCACCGTCGAGTTGCGGGTGATGCGTTCGGGCTCGGCGAGCCCGAGCGCGACCATCCCGTACTTCGGCTCCGGGTCGGTGATCGTGTGGCCGCCCAGGATCGCCGCGCCCGCCTTGCTCGCGACGTCGATGCCTCCCTGCAGCACCTGGCCGAGCATCTCCAGCGGCAGGTCGTCGACCGGCCACGCGACGATGTTCAGCGCGAGGAACGGCCGTGCGCCCATCGCGTAGACGTCCGAGAGCGCGTTGGTGGCCGCGATCCTGCCCCAGTCGTAGGGGTCGTCCACGATAGGGGTGAAGAAGTCGAGCGTCGCGACCAGCGCCTGCCCATCCGGGAGCCGCACCACCGCGGCGTCGTCCCCCGTGTCGGCGGCGACGAGCACCTCGGCCCCGAGCTCGGGGAGAGACAGGCTGCCGAGGACCGTCTCCAGATCAGCCGGCCCGAGCTTGCACCCGCACCCGGCCCCGTGGCTGAAGCTCGTGAGTCGCCGCCGCTCCACCATCTGAGCGAGGATACGGCGGCAGGGAGGGACCATGCCGATCCGCTTCTGCGCATACCAGTACCAGAACCTCCCGCTCCGTGAGCTCGAGGGACGGTGGCTACGGGCCGAGGAGCTGGGGTTCGACGTCCTGTGGAACGTCGACACCGTCGTCGACCCCGACCGGCCGCACTCCACGATGTTCGACGGGCCGGCCACCCTGACCTCGATGGCCCTCGCGACCGAGCGGATCCGAGTCGGGACGCTCGTCACCAGCCTGTACTTCCGCTCGCCGGTCACGGCGGCCAAGGCGGCGGTCACGGTGGATCACCTCTCCGGCGGCCGCATCGAGATCGCGCTCGGCGTCGGCGATCCCTCCGCCGGCGAGGGCGCCGCCGGCGTGACGTGGACCGCGGGCGAACGCGTCCGCAGGTTCGACGAGTTCGTCGACTTGTTCGACCGACTGCTCACGAACGAGGTCACCTCGTTCGAAGGCGAGTTCTATCGGTGCACGGATGCCGAGACCGTGCCGCTCCCCCTCCAACGTCCCCGCCCACCGATCACCGTCGCGGCACACGGGCCGAAGATGCTCGAGATCGCGGCGCGCCGGGCCGACGCCTGGAGCTCGTGGGGCGGCTACGACCTCGAGACCGAGGAGCAGATGTTCGCGGTCACGCGCGAGCGCAGCCTCCGCCTGGACGACCTCTGCGTCGCCGCGGGCCGCAACCCCGCGGCGATCCGGCGCTCGCTCTGCGTGTTCCCGCCGCTCACCCCGTGGGAGTCGGTCGAGTACTTCCGCGACCTGGTCGGCCGCTACGGCCGGATCGGAATCGACGAGTACGTGCTGTACTGGCCGCGCGCTTGGCGCGACGTGCCCCACGAGGAACGGGTCTTCGAGCAGGTCTGCGCCGAGGTCCTGCCAGCGCTCCGGGGCGCCTGACGTGCGGACCGCGGTCGTCGGGCACGTCGAGTGGATCGAGTTCGGGCACGTCGAGCGGGTGCCGAAGGCCGGCGACATCGTGCACGCCACCGATCCGTGGGAGGAGCCCGGCGGCGGCGGCGCGGTCTCGGCAGTGCAGCTCGCGCTCCTGTCCGGCGATTGCGCGTTCTACACGGCGCTCGGGGACGACGAGCGTGGCGCGGCGTCCAAGCGGCGGCTCGAGGAGCTCGGCGTCCGGGTCGAGGCCGTGATCCGCAACGAGCCGACTCGCCGCGGCGTCGTCCTCGTGGACGCGAACGGCGAGCGCACGATCACGACGCTCGGCCGTCGCCTCGAACCCACGACCTCGGACCGGCTCCGGT
>Ga0207428_10002626_pt1 | contig 17919 bp, 16 predicted proteins | sample RhiMethybrSRZTD1_FD_187600 | JGI IMG/M metagenome (GOLD analysis project Ga0207428, IMG submission 187600) | Populus rhizosphere microbial communities from Tennessee, USA - Rhizosphere MetaG P. TD hybrid SRZTD1 (SPAdes) (version 3) | ecosystem: Host-associated > Plants > Roots > Rhizosphere >...
TGCGGCGATGGCGGCGGTGAGATGTTGGGCCATCTGGGATTCGGAGGTTGGGGCCACGCGCCGGCCGATGGACGACTGCGAGATCACATTCGACGATAAAGGCACAACCGTCACGGTGCGGCGATGGCGGCGGTGATCACGCCGGCGCTCGACTGGGCCGTCGCCGACCTGGCGCAGCCGGGTCAGCGCGAATCCGGCGACCGCTCGGTGGTGCTGCCGACGGCCGAAGGCTGGCTCGCCGCCGCCGTCGACGGGCTGGGCCACGGCGCCGAGGCCGCCAGCGCCGCGGCGGCCGCGGTGAAGGCGCTCGAGCGCGCCGCCCATCGCCCGGTGGTCCAGCTCCTGAGAGACTGCCACAATAGCCTCATCGGCACCCGCGGTGCCGTGATCAGCGTGGCCGCCTTCAACACCCGTGAGGAGACGATGACCTGGCTCGGCGTCGGCGACGTGGAAGGGCGCCTCCTTCGCGCCCAGGGCTCGGCGGGCCCGCGCATGGAGTCGCTGCTGCTGCGTGGGGGCGTCGTGGGCGCGCGCCTGCCGACGCTCGTATCGGAGGTCATTCCGGTCCGCCGTGGGGACACGCTGATCCTGGCGACCGATGGTGTGCGCAGCGATTTCCTCGACGCGCCCCTGCCGCCGCTGCCGCCGCGGGAGCTGGCCGACCACGTCCTCGAGCGCTTCCGTACACAGACCGACGACGCGCTCGTGCTCGTCGCCCGTTATCTCGGAGCGGCGTGAACCCCGAGCTCAGATCCCTCGCCAAGCGATACGCCCAGGCCCTTCAGGAATACGTCGCCGGCCGCGGCGAAGCCGCCCTGCAGGAGGCCTGCGACCTGGGCCGGGAGGCGCTCAGCGACGGCGTCGGCGTGCACGACATGGCGGCGATCCAGCATCGTGCGCTCGTTCGCTCCCTCATGCGGGTGCGTACCCGCGAGGAGAGCTCGAGCACCTTGCGCACGGCGAGCCGCTTCATCGTCGAGAGTCTGTTGCCCTTCGAGATGTCGCACCGCAAGAGCCAGGAGGTCAACTCGGCCCTGCGCGAGTCCGAGGAGCGCTATCGCAGCGTGGTCGACACCGCGCGCGACATCATCTACACGCTCTCGCCGGACGGCAAGATCATGTCGCTGAACCCGGTCTTCGAGACGGTCACCGGCTGGTCGCGCACGGAGTGGATCGGCAAGGACTACGTGCCGCTGGTCGACCCGGACGATCGCCCGCGCGCCGCCGAGATCTTCCAGGCCGTGCTGAAGGGCCAGGTGCCCCCGATCTTCGAGCTGGGGGTGCGCGCGAAGTCCGGCTTCACGATCCCGAGCGAGTTCGTCGCCACGCCGCTGGCCCGCGGGTCGCGCATCGTCGGCGTCCTCGGCATCGCGCGCGACATCACCGACCGAAAGCGCGCCGAGCGGGCGCTGCGCCACCTGAACGAGGCGCTCGAGGAAGAGGTGAAACGGATCGCGCACGCGCTGCACGACGAGGCCGGCCAGCTGCTCGCCTCGGTCCACATCGGCCTGGCCGACGTGGCCCGGGACCTGCCGGCGCCTGCCGCGAAGCGTCTGGAGGACGTGCGCGGGCTCCTGGACAAGATCGAGGAGCAGCTGCGCCACCTGTCGCACGAGCTGCGTCCGACGATCCTCGACGACCTGGGCCTGGGACCGGCGCTCGAGTTCCTGGCCGACGGCGTGTCCAAGCGCACCGGGCTCTCGATCGCGGTCGAGGGCTCGCCGGGCAAGCGGCTGCCGGCGCCGACCGAAACGGCGCTCTATCGCATTGTCCAGGAGGCGCTGACCAACGTCACCAAGCACGCGCAGGCGACGCGCGTCTATATCAAGTTCATGCGCAACCGCCGCTTCTTGCGCGGCGTCATCCGGGACGACGGCGTCGGATTCGACGTGCCGACCGTGCTGACGCGGCGGGGCTCGCGCGGCCTCGGCTTGACGGGCATACGCGAGCGGCTGCACGCGGTCGGCGGCACCTTGGACATCATCGCGACCCCGCGGGGCGGAACTCAATTGATCCTGACCGTACCGGTGGAGACGGACAATGCCGAATAGGATTCTCCTCGCTGACGACCATGCGATCGTCCGGCAGGGACTGAAGGCGCTGCTGGAGCGTGAGGGCTATGCGGTCGTCGCCGAGGCGGGCGACGGCCAGGAGGCGCTGCGCGAAGCCCGCGAGCGCTGCCCCGACGTGGCCGTGCTGGATTTCTCGATGCCGCTCCTGAACGGGCTCGACGCCGCGCGCGAGATCCTGAAGGTCTGCCCGCGGGCCCGGGCGATCTTGCTCACGATGCACACGGACGATCACTATGTCCTGGAAGCGATCCGCGCCGGCATCAAAGGCTACGTCGTCAAGACCCAGGCGTCGGCCGACCTGGTCCGCGCGATCAACGAGGTGCTCCGCGGCATGATGTACCTGAGCCCCGGGATCTCGCACGCGGTGGTCGAGGCGTACCTGGCCAAGTCGGAGATGCCGCCCGATCCCTTGACCTCGCGCGAGCGCGAGGTGCTGCAGCTGGTCGCCGAGGGAAAATCGACGAAGGAGATCGCGCGGCTCCTGGGCATCAGCTTCAAGACCGCCGAGTCGCATCGGACGCGGATCATGAAGAAGACCGACATCCACGAGACCGCCGGGCTCGTGCGCTACGCAGTCCGCCGCGGCCTGATCCAGCCGTAACCCCCCGGCCGCTCCACGGGGGAATACCCCTCCCCAATTGCGGCGGTTGCCCGATTCGTTTCGGGGCCGCCGTCACTTAACTTCCGGATATGGCAACGCGCGTGCTCCTCGCGGACGACCACACGATCGTACGGCAGGGCCTCCGGCTTCTGCTCCAGCGCGAGGGATTCGAGGTCGTGGGCGAGGCGGCCAACGGCGTCGAGGCTGTGCGCATGGCCACCGAGACCATGCCCGAGGTCGTCGTGCTCGACTACGGCATGCCGCTGATGAACGGCCTCGCCGCGGCCCGCGAGATCCTCGCCGCGTGCCCGCGCGCCAAGGTGATCTTGCTCACCATGCACGCCGACGATCGCTACGTGCTCGAGGCGGTGCGGCTGGGCGTGAAGGGCTACGTCGTCAAGAGCCAGGCGCCGACGGACCTCGTGCGCGCGATCCACGAGGTGCTCAACGGGATGATGTACCTGAGCCCGCGCGTCTCGCGCACGGTCGTGCAGGCGTACCTGGCCAAGTCGGAGCTGCCGCCGGATCCGCTCACGCCGCGTGAGCGCGAGGTGCTGCAGCTCGTCGCCGCCGGCAAGACCACGAAGGAAGTCGCCGAGCTCCTCGGCATCAGCGTGAAGACCGCCGAGTCGCACCGCACGCACATCATGCAGAAGCTCGACACCTCGAACACCGCCGGTGTCGTGCGCTACGCGATCCGCCAGGGTCTGATCCAGGTCTAGCGCGCTCCGGCGCGTTCGGCGCGCGGCGTCGCGCGCGTCGCAAGTTCGTCACACACCCGATCCAGCGACCCGATGAAATTGCCCATCCCGATCTGCGGGATTTTCCGAATGCCCAATCGGGGGTTCGGCGAATTGAGAGCGCGCGCCGCAACTCGTACCTTCAAGAGCGTGGATCGTGACGTCGCCCGCGCGAACGCTTGCCTCGACAGAGCGCGAAGGCCCACGAAATCGCAGCACGTCGAACTGAGGAAAGGGGACGAGTCAACATGATCGTGCACAAGCTTGTCGTCGCCTTGCTCGTTGTCCTCTCGCTGGCCCTCGCCGGGCTCGCCGCAGCCCAGGAGGTCGTCAAGCGCCCGCCCGCGCCGACGGCTCAAGCGGCTCCGGCCGGCGGCGCGCCCGTCGGCGCCGATTACAAGATCGGCGTCGATGACGTGCTCGACATCGCCGTCTGGAACAACACGACGGTCAGCCGTACCGTGCCCGTCCGTCCCGACGGCAAGATCTCGCTGCCGCTCCTGAACGAGGTGCCGGCGGCGGGGCTCACGCCGACCCAGCTGCGCGCGAATCTGATGGCGAAGCTCGTCGAGTACATGCCCAACCCCGAGGTCTCCGTGATCGTGCGCGAGGTCCACAGCAACAAGATCTCGGTGCTCGGTGAGGTGCGCAAAGCCGGCCGCTACGAGATCACCCAGCGCGCGACGGTACTCGACGCGGTGGCGCTCGCCGGCGGCTTCAACGATTGGGCCCGGCGCACGAAGCTCGTGATCATGCGCCAGGAGGCCAACGGGACCAAGCGGATCCCGATCAACTACAACCGGATCGTCTCCGAAGAGGACGAGAACGTCCTGCTCCAGCCCGGCGACATCGTGGTGGTGCCGTGAACGTCGCGGCGCTCTCCGCGATCTGGGGCCGGCGCAAGTTCCTCGCGCTGAGCGTGCTGGCCGTGACCCTGGCCATCGCGCTGACGGTCACCCTGGCGATGCCCGGGATCTATCGCTCCACCGCGACCGTGCTGGTCGCGCGGCCCGAGATGACGGCGCCGTCCGCCCGCTCGCCGCTGACCGGCGAGCTCGAAGCCCGGCTCAATCGAATCGGCGAGGAGATCCAGAGCCGGTCACGGCTCGAGGCGCTCCTGGACAAGTTCGACATCTACGGCCCGAATCAGAAGGCTGACGTCGAGAAGACCGTCGCCCGCTTGCGCCGCGACATCAAGGTCGAGATGCGGGCCGTCGACCTCGGAATGCAGGGCCGCGGCACGACCGTCGCGTTCGCGGTGACCTTCCGCGGGCGCGATCCCGAGACCACCGCGAAGGTTGCCAACGAGCTGGCTTCGCTCTACGTGGCCGAGAACTCCACGATCCGCGAGCGGCGCGCCGCCGACGCCGTGCAGGACATCAAGCGCGAGGTCGACGACGCGCAGAAGCGGATCGACGAGCAGGACAAGCGCACGAACGACTTCAAGCGGCGCAACATGGGCCAGCTGCCCGAGCAGGTGGCCGCTAATCTAGCAATGCTCGAGCGCCTCAACGCTCAGCTCGCCCTCAACAACCACAACCAGATCGTCGCCGCCGAGCGGCGCACGGCGCTGCGTCGTCGGGCGAGCGACAACGACACGCAGGCCGCCGCGACGCCCGAAGAGGCGCTCCAGATGCGTCTCTACCAGCTCAACGCCGATCTGGTGAAGCTCCAGCGGCAGTACAGCGACAAGTATCCCGACGTGATCAACACGAAGGCGGAGATCGAGACGACGAAGAAGCAGCTGGCCGAGATGCAGGCAACGCAGCCGAAGAGCAGTAGCGCCGCGGCCAAGCCGGCGCCGCCGCAGAATCAGGGCGACACCGAGATGGCGGCGCTCAAGGCCGAAGACGAGCGGCTGCGGCGCATGATCGCCGCCTATCAGAGCCGGGTCGAGATGGCGCCCGAGCGCGAGCAGGAGCTGCAGCAGCTCTCGCGCGACTACCGCGCGACCCGAGAGATGTACGACGCGGTCCTCAAGCGGTATCACGACGCCCAGGCCGCGGTCGACGTCGAGCGCCGGCGCGCCGGTGAGGAGTTCCAGATCCTGGAGCGCGCCGTCCCCGCGAGCGAGCCGTCGGCGCCGAACCGTCCCAAGCTGATCCTGCTCGGCGTGGTGCTCTCGCTGGCCGTCGCCGGCGCGGCCGTGATGCTGGCCGAGCAGATCGACGCCTCGTTCCACAGCGTCGACGACCTGCGCGCGTTCAGCAAGCTGCCGGTGCTGGTCACGATTCCCCAAATCACGACGCGCGCCGATCGCGTGCGCCGCCGGTGGCGCCTGCAGCTGGCCGCCTTCGCCGGCGTGGCCGGGCTCTTCCTGGTCGTCGGCATCGCCTACGTCGTCGCGCACAACGATCTCTTGATCACGCTGCTGACGCGGACCGGATCCTGAGGGGCACCGCCATGTACTTGAAGTTCTTCGGACTAATGGAAAAGCCGTTCAACGCGACACCGGATCCTCGGTTCCTCTACCTGAGCCCGGGGCACCGCGAGGCGCTGGCGCAGCTCCACTATGGGGCGCAGGAGCGCAAGGGCTTCATCGTGCTGACCGGCAAGGTCGGCACGGGCAAGACGACCTTGCTGCACGCGCTGCGCCAGCGCCTGGACGGCCACACCGCCGTGTCGTTCATCTTCAACTCGACCATGCCGTTCGACGACATGCTCGAGTACGTCCTCGCCGATCTGGGCGTCGCCCGGCGCGAGGACTCGCGGGCGCGCCGGATCATGGCCTTCAACGACTTCCTGATCGAGCGCGAGCGGTCGCGCCAGAACACGGTGCTGATCATCGACGAGGCGCAGAACCTCTCGCCCGAGACGATGGAGCAGGTGCGGCTGCTCTCGAACTTCGAGACGGCGACCACCAAGCTTTTGCAGATCATCCTGGTCGGGCAGCCGGAGCTCAGGGCGAAGCTCGAGCTGCCGGAGCTCAGGCAGCTCAAGCAGCGCGTCGGGCTGCGCTGTCAGATCCCGCCGCTGACCGTAGAGGAAGCGCGGCAGTACATCCGCAACCGGCTGCGCATCGCCGGCGCCCGCGATCTCGGCATCTTCACCGAGGCCGCGATCGAGCGGATCACGCAGTACTCGGGCGGGATCCCGCGGGTCATCAACATCCTCGGCGATCACTGCCTGCTCTTCGGGTACGCCGACCAGACCCGGCGGATCGACAAGAGCTCGGTCAACGAGGCGATCGAGTACATGGAGCAGGGCATGCCCACGCAGCGCAAGATCTTGTCGATGGGCGCCCTGAGCCCGCGGCGCCGATCGCAGTGGTTCGCCAAGACGTCCATGCTGGCCCTCGCGGTTGCGGCGGTGGGCCTCGCCGCACTGACTCTCGACGCAAACGTCGTGCACTTCTTCCAATCGCTTCGACGGGCGGTGATGCCATGAGCAAGTTCTTCAAGGCACTCGAGCAGGCTGGACGCGACAACGACAACACGGACGAAACGCCCCAAGCTCAAGCTCCGGTGGAGGCGAGCGAGCCAGCTCCCGTCGTCCCACGCTGGCCGGAGCCGGACAAGGAGCAGCCGCCGGTGTTCACGCCGCCGACGCCGCAGCGGACCGCCGTGGCCGAGCCACCGCGGGCGGCCGTCGAGACGGCGCGGCCGGAGACACCGCGCGCGGCGCCTCATTCGGCGAGGATCGCCACGGCCCTCCTGGACGAGCACCTGGTGAGCCTCCAGGCGCCGTCCACCGCCGCGGCGGAGCAGTACCGCGTGCTGCGCCACCTCGTGGAGACCCTGCGGCGGCGGGCGAATCTGCAAATCCTCGCTGTCACGAGCCCCGGCGTCGGCGACGGCAAGAGCGTCACCGCCATCAACCTGGCCGGCGCGCTCGCGCAATCCGAGGACACCCGTGTGCTCTTGATCGACATGGACCTGCGGCGTCCGGCGCTGGCGCGTTACCTGGCGCTCGGCGAGGCGCGGCCGAACCTGGCCGACGCCCTCGGCACGCCGGGCCTGCCGCTCAAGGACGCCGTCGTGTCGGTGCCGCGCTTCAACCTCTCGATGCTGCGGGCGCCGGTGTCGGTCGCCGCACCCTACGAGCTCTTGCGCTCGCCGAAGCTCGAGGTGCTCCTGGCCGAGGCGCGGCAGGAATACGACTACGTCGTCATCGACACGCCGCCCTTCGTGCCGTTCCCCGACTGCCGCCTGATCTCGAAGTGCGTCGACGGGTTCGTGGTCGTGGTCGCCTCCAACCGCACGCAGCGCGGCCTGCTGGCGGAGACGTTGAAGGCCATGGACCCGGACAAGGCGGTGGGCTTCGTGTTCAACGCGCATCCCATCTTGCCCACGCCGTACTACGACTACACCAGCAACTCGCCCGCCACGAGCCGTTCGTGGCGGCGCAAAGGAGAGGTCGCGTGAGACGCAAAGGAGAGGTCGCGTGAGAGTTGTCGCCATTGGAGGCGGAACCGGATTGCCGGTCGTGCTCACCGCGCTGCGCCGCCATCTGGCGCCCAAGGACCGCATCGCGGCCATCGTGACGGCGGCCGACGACGGCGGCAGCTCGGGCGCCCTGCGCAAGGAATACGGCGTGATTCCGCCGGGGGACATTCGCAACTGTCTCCTGGCGCTGGCACGCGTGGCGCCCGAAGTCTCGGCCGCGCTGCAGTACCGTTTCGACGGCGGCGTGGCCCAGCATCCCGTCGGTAATCTCTTGCTGGCGGCGCTCGACATGGTCGCGACCGACGGACTGACGGCGATCCGTCTCGCCTCTGAGCTCCTGGGCGTGGACGACCTGGTCCTGCCGTCGACGACCGAGCGCGTGCATCTGGTCGCCGAGCTGACCGACGGGCGCTCGGTCTACGGCGAATCGGCGATCCCGCGCGGCGGCGCGCCGATCAAGCGGGTTCGTATCGACCCGCCGGACGCCATGGCCACGCCGATGGTGCTCGAGGCCTTGCGCGAGGCGGACGTGCTGATCCTCGGTCCCGGCAGCCTCTACACGAGCGTCCTCGCCACCCTGGTCGTTCCCGGCGTGCTCGAGGCGGTCACGAGCTCGTCGGCGATCCGGATCTTCGTGTGCAACGCGATGACCGAGCCCGGCGAGACCGATGGCTACGGGATCGCGGAGCACTTGCAGGCGGTGGCCGAGCACGGGCTGCCGCTCGAGAAGCTCGACTACGTGATCGCGCCCACCACGCCGATCCCGTCCAAGGTGCTCGGGCGCTACGCCTCGGAAGGCGCGGCACCGGTCGACTCCGACTTCGCGCTCTCGGACCCGGCGCCGGTGCTCATCGGCGCCGATCTGCTCGAGCTCGGGCCGGTAGTGCGACACGATCCCGACAAACTCGGACAGATCTTGTGCGAGCTGGCGGCGCGTCGCCGCGACACGATCAGACCGTCCCGGATGACGGCCCAGGTGTGAATCCCATGGCAGTGGCTCAGCATCTGCTCCCCGACCTCTACTTCGGAGACGGCGTGTTCTACGCGCTCGTCGTGGTCCTGGCGCTCATCCTGGGTAGCCGCGTCTACGGCGGCGTCCGGCACCTCCGCGGTGCAACCGAGCGCCTCCTGATCGTCGGGACCAGCCCGCTGGCGCGGCTGGTCATCGAGGAGATCGCGCGGCGCCCGAATCGCTATTCGCTGGTCGGCGTGGTCGAGGACGGCCTCGACCTCGACCGCCTGATCGCCGCGCGGCGCCCGACCCGGATCGTGGTCGCCTTCGCCGACCGGCGGGGCCGACTGCCGCTCTGCAGGCTCGTCGAGTCGGTGGCGCGAGGGATCCGGGTCGAGGACGTCGTCGAGACCTACGAGAGCCTCACCGGCAAGCTCGCGCTCGAGCTCATGCCGCCGAGCCGCGTGATCTTCTCGCACGATTTCGCGACCGCGCGGATGCAGCCGAAGTTCGCGCGCGCGCTCAGCCTGGTGGTCGCGGTCGTCGGCCTTGTCTTGTTGACGCCGCTGATGGCGCTGATCGCGCTCGCGATCAAGCTTGACTCGCGCGGGCCCGTGTTCTTCGTGCAGCAGCGCGCCGGCCGGTACCGCGTGCCCTTCGGCCTGATCAAGTTCCGCACGATGCGGCCGGCCGCGGGCCGGCACTCCGAGTGGGAGCGCGACAACTCCGACCGGATCACGCGCATCGGGCGCGTGCTGAGGCGATTCCGGCTCGACGAGCTGCCCCAGCTGATCAACATGCTCAAGGGCGACATGAACCTGGTGGGGCCGCGCCCCCACCCGATGACGAACCTCGAGCTGCTCGTCCTGACCGCGCGCAACCTGAGCGAGATCTCGGGCGACGCGATCCCGTACTACTCCCTGCGCTGCGCGGTGCGTCCGGGCGTCACGGGCTGGGCGCAGGTGCGCTACCGGTACGCCAACTCGCTCGAGCAGGAAGTGGAAAAGATCCGCTACGACTTCTATTACCTCAAGCACCTGTCGGTCTGGCTCGACATCCGAATCCTCTTCGAGACCGTCCGGACCATCGTCTCGGGACACCGGATCGTCGGGGACGAGGTCACGGAGCCTCAAGAGACCGTCGAGGCCCATCGGGAGAGCGCGTGATGTATGACGCCACCGTAACCGCTGACGAGCTCACCCGCCGGATCGCCGAGCGCACCGCGCGCATCGGCATCATCGGCCAGGGATACGTCGGCCTGCCGCTCGCCGTCGAGTTCGCGCGAGTCGGCTACGCCGTGACCGGTTTCGATACCAGCGTCGATCGCGTGACCGCGCTCAACGCCGGCCGCTCGCACACCCCCGACGTGCCCGATCACGCGGTCCGGGCCCGGCTCGACGCCGGCCGCTACCAGGCGAGCACGGACCTCTCGGGCCTCGCCGAGTGCGACGCGGTGATCATCTGCGTGCCGACGCCGCTCCGGAAGTCGAAGGACCCCGACATCTCGTTCGTGGCCGCGGCCGCGCAGGAGACGGCGGCGCACTTCCGGCCGGCGCAGCTGGTGATCCTCGAGTCGACCACGTACCCGGGCACGACCCAGGAGCTCCTGGCGCCGATGTTCGAGGAGCGCGGCGGCCGGCCGGGGGTCGACTGCTTCCTGGCGTTCTCCCCCGAGCGGATCGACCCGGCGAACCCGACGTTCGCGGTGAAGGACATCCCCAAGGTGGTGGGCGGCCTCACGCCCCAGTGCGCGAGCCTGGCGGCCTCGCTCTACAGCCAGATCGTCGGCCGGGTGGTGACGGTGTCGAGCCCGCGCGTGGCCGAGCTCGCCAAGCTCTACGAGAACGTCTTCCGCAACGTGAACATCGCGCTGGCCAACGAGCTGGCGCTGATGTGCCGCCAGCTCGGCGTGAGCACGCGCGAGGTGATCGAGGCGGCCGCGACCAAGCCGTTTGGGTTCATGCCGTTCTATCCGGGCCCGGGCATCGGCGGCCACTGCATCGGCGTCGATCCGGCGTACCTGGCCTGGCGGATGCGCCTGAACGGGTATGAAGCCCGGTTCATCCACCTGGCCGACGAGATCAACCGCGCGATGCCGCAGTACGTCGTCGACCTCGTGAGCGACGCGCTGAACGACCGGCGGCGCTGTCTCAACGGGGCGCGGATCCTGGCGCTCGGCATCGCCTACAAGCGCGGCGTCGGCGACACGCGCGAATCGCCGGCGCTCGAGGTCATCGCGCGGCTGATCGAGCGCGGCGCGAGCGTCGCCTACGCCGATCCGCACGTGCCCGAGATCGTCTTCGAGGGCCACGCGCTGAAGGCGGTCGAGGCGACGGACGTGCGGCTCGCCGAGGCCGATTGCGTCGTCATTCTCACCGACCACCCCGAGTTCGACTACGCGCGCATCGTCGAGCTCTCGACCCTGGTCGTGGACACGCGCGGGGCCACATACCGGCTGGCGACCACCCCCGACCGCGTGGTGACGCTCTGATGGCGATGCGCTCGACCGTGGAGCCCCAGCGCCCGTCCGCCGCGCCGGCCGATCGCGTGCGGCTGCTCACGTTCATGACCCTGTTCGCGATCGGCGGGACCGAGCGCCACGTGGTCAGCCTGGCCGACGGACTCGACTACTCGCGCTTCGAGCTCGAATTCGGGTGCCTGCGCCGATCGGGCGAGTTCCTTCCGCAGCTCGAGGCGCGCGGCTTGAAGGTGCGCGAGTACGCGGTGGCGCGTCTCTACGGCGCGCGGACGCTCGGCCAGCAGCTGCGCTTCGCCCAGCACCTGCGCCGGCAGCGCATCCAGATCATGCACAGCTACAACTTCTACCCGAACGTCTTCGCGATTCCGGCGGCGCGTCTGGCGCGCACACCGGTGGTGGTGGCCTCGATCCGGGACACGGGCGCGCACCTGAACATGCGCCAGCGCAAGGTCCAGCGGCTGGCGTGCCGCCTCGCCGACCACATCCTGGTCAACGCCGAAGCCGTACGCCAGTGGCTCACCGCGCAGGGCTACGACCCGCGCCGGATCAGCGTGATCCGCAACGGGCTCGACCTGTCGCGCTTCGCGCCGGGCGAGGACGGCTCGCTGCGCCGCGAGCTCGGCATCCCCGAGGGCGCGCCGCTCGTCGCGATGCTGTCGCGTCTGAGCCGCATGAAGGGCGTCGAGGACTTCCTGGACGCCGCGGCCACCGTCGCGGCGCGCGTCGAGAACGCGCACTTCCTCGTGATCGGCGACAACATCAACCCGGACGGCAGCGCCTACCGCCGCGAGCTCGAGGCGCGGGCGGCGCGCCTGGGTCTGGCATCCCGGGTCGTGTTCACCGGGTTCCGTCTCGACGTGCCCCGCCTGCTGTCGGCCGTTGCGGTCTCGGTGCTGCCCTCGTTGAGCGAGGGCCTGTCCAACACGATCCTCGAGTCGATGGCCGCGGGCGCACCGGTCGTCGCGACGCGGGTCGGCGGCAGCGCGGAGGCGCTCGAGCACGGCGTCGACGGCCTGCTCGTTCCACCGCAAGATCCGGCCGCGCTGAGCCGCGCCATCACGTGGGTGCTCGAGCATCCGGAGGAGGCGCGGGTGTTGGGACGGCGCGCGCGCGCCCGCGTGGCCGAGGAGTTCTCGCTCGCGCGCATGATCCGCGAGACCGAGTGCCTCTACGCGCGGCTCCTCGAGAGCCCGGCGCGCCGGAAGGCGGCCGCGAGAGTCGCCGGATGAACGCCGCCGTCGGGCGCGCCCACCTCAAGACCGGACTGGCGCTGGTGCTGGGCGCGACCCGTACCGACCGGCTGATCCGGTTCATGTCCGGCTCGCGCCGGCTGCCGCTGGTCGTCGGGTATCACCGCGTGGTCGACGACGGCCGCATGCGCCGCGCGTCGATCATCGCGCCGATGCTCGTGAGCCGCCGGATGTTCGAGCGCCAGCTGGACTGGATCGGCCGTCGCTTCCGCTTCGTATCGCTCGACGAGGTCGGCTCGCGCCTGGAATCCGGCCGGGCGTTTCCGACGCCGACCGCGACGATCACGTTCGACGACGGCTATCGCGACATGTACGAGCACGCCTATCCCGTGCTCAAGCGCAAGGGCATTCCGGCCGCGGTCTTCATGGTCACCGACTGGATCGACCGCGCGACGCCGCTCTACCACGATCGGCTCTACCTCTTGCTGACCAGCGACTGGTGCGTCGCGCGCGAAGTGCTCGTCGACCTGGGTGTCGTGACGGGCGAGCAGGTGGCGCCGTCGCGCGCCGCCAGCGAGCCCTTCCTCGCGCTCCGGTTCCTCTTGACGAATCTGTGCCAGGAAGAGCTCGCGCACGTGGTCGCGGCCCTCGAGGAGCGGCTGGCGATCGACACCGAGAAGCTCCACGGCCTCAAGCCGTTGACCTGGGCGATGCTGACCGAGATGCAGCGCGGCGGCATCACGGTGGGCTCGCACACGCGCACCCACGCGCTCTTGACCCGCGAGAGCAGCGCGCGAATGCTCGAGGAGCTCGCGGGCGCGCGCCACGCGCTGGAGGATCGCCTCCGCACGCCGATCAAGCACTTCGCCTATCCGGACGGCGCCTTCAACGCAGAGGCGGTCGAGGCGGTCGCGCAGGCGGGATACCGGTTCGCCTACACGACCTGCCACCACCGGGACCGCCGCCACCCGCTCTTGACGATCCCGCGCTGCGTGCTGTGGGAGAACTCGTGCCTGGATCCCGCCGGCCGCTTCTCGCCCGCGGTCGCGAGCTGCGTGACCAGCGGCGTCTTCCATTTCGCGTCGGGCTGCCGCCACCGCCACGCGGTGACGTCGGTGCCGGCCGTCTCGCTGGTGCGCGGATGAGCGTTCTGGTGACGCCGGATCCTCACTGGTGGCGGCCCGAGCCCGAGCAGACCGCCATGGGCGCAACGGCCGCCACGGGCGACGCTGAGGGGCTGAGCGAGCCGGTTCGCGCCGAGGGCGCGGGCTCGCCGGTGCCCTTCTGGGCGCTGATGGGCTTCACGTTCGTGCTGCTGATCGCGCCGCAGAACCTCGTCCCGGCGCTTCGACCGCTGCGTCTGGGCATGCTCGCTGCCGGCATCGGCCTGGCCGCGTTGCTGCTCGATCGGATCGGGCGGGACCTGCCGATCATCACGGTCACCCGCGAGGTGAAGCTCGCGGGCGCGCTGCTCGCGTGGGCGATCCTGACCGTTCCGTTCTCGTACTGGCCGGGCGGGTCGGTCGGGCTCCTGCTCGACCTCTACTTGAAGACCCTCGCAATCTTCATCCTGATCATCAACGCGGTCACCACGGAAGACCGTCTGCGGCGCGCCGTCTGGGGACTCATCGTGATGACGGTCCCGGCCGCGACGGTAGGCCTGCTCAACTTCACCTCGGGCGCGTACGTGCGGGGCGGCATGGATCAGGTGGTCAAGCGGATTCTCGGCTACGAGGCGCCGCTCACGCAGAACCCCAACGACCTGGCCCTGATCCTCAACTTGATGCTGCCGCTGACGGCGGCGCTGTTCCTGATCACGTCCTCGGCCGCGCTGCGCGGGCTCTTGTTCGGCATCGCCACCTTGCAGCTCGTGGGCATCGTCGTGACGTTCTCGCGCGGCGGGTTCCTGACCCTGGCCGTCACGCTCGTCGTCACGGCGCTGACCGCCTCGGGTCGACTCGATCGGCGGTGGGCGTGGGGATTCTTGATCCTCGTCATCGCCGCAGCACCGCTGCTGCCGGCAGATTACGTGAGCCATCTGTTCACGATCGCCGACGTCGATACCGATCCGACCGGATCGGCCCAGCAGCGCTGGGCGCAGCAAGTCGCCGGGGTCGGGTACGTGCTCGGTCATCCGCTCGTGGGCGCCGGCATCGGCCAGAACGTGCTCGCGATGAACGAGATTCTCGGACCGGCGTGGCTCATGGTCCACAACGCCTATCTCGAGTACGCGATCGACCTGGGGCTGCCCGGCCTGATCCTCTACGTGCTGCTGATCGTCGCCAGCATCCGCAGCGCCGGGCAGGCGGCGCGGCTGGCGGCCAATCGCCCGGACGGGCGCCGGCTCGCCCTGCTAGCCAACGGCATTCGCACGAGCCTGCTGGCGTTCTCGGTCGCCGCGTTCTTCTCGCCGGTCGCCTACCACTTTCACTTGTATTACTTCGCGGGGCTGGCGATCGCGGCGCGCGTGATGGTGCAGGGCGACGCGAGCGCCGAGCCCGCAGAGCCGACCGCCGACCAGCCATGAGTCTCGCGCTGCGCGATCACGTCTCGATCCAGCTCGTGCAGCCGCTGCGGCGGCTCTACCGGCACGCGCGGCCGTCGCTGCGGGGCGCGGCGCTCGCCGCCGACGAAGGCCGGCGCATGCGCGAGCGCGCCGCCGCGTGGTCCCCCGATCAGCGGTACCAGTGGGTGCTGGCCCGGCTGCGCGAGGTGGTCCGACGCGCATGGTCGACGACGCCGTACTACCGGGGCATGCTCGACGATCTCGGATTCGATCCGCGCGCCGACTTCAGCTTCGACGACTTCGCCGCGCTGCCCGTGCTCGAGCGCGACGACATTCATCGGGCGGGCCAGGCGCTGGTGGCGGCCACCGTGCCGCGGCGCGACCTGCGTCAGGACGCGACCGGCGGCTCGACCGGTGTCCCCACGGTCGTATGGCTCGGACCGAGCGAGCGCGGATGGCGCGAGAGCGGCATCGAGTACTACATGCGGCGGATCGGGCTGCCGCCCGGCGTGCGCGCGGCCTCGCTGTGGGGGCACCATCTCGATCCCAAGGCGAGCGATGGCCTGCGCGAGCGCGTGCGCGCGCTTCTCGACAACGCGCGCGAGCTCGAGTCGTTTCGTCTGTCGCCGTCGGCCCTGGCGGACTATCACGCGGCCCTCGAGCGCTGGCAACCCCGGTATCTCTTGTCCTACGCGAGCGCGCTCGGAACCTTGGCGGCGGAAGTCGGGGCACGCGGCTGGCGGCCGAGCTATCCGACGCAGTGCTTCGTGACCGGCGGGGAGAAGCTCCTGCCGAAGGACCGCGAGCTGATCGAGTCGGTCTTCGGCCGTCCGGTGCACGAGCGCTACGGCAGCCGCGACGTCGGTCTGATCGCCTTCCAGCTGGACCCGCGCGCGAGTTTCGAGCTCGAGATCGACTGGGCCAACGTGCTGGTCGAGCCGGAGACCGGCGAGCCGGTCTCGTCGATCCTGGTCACGAAGCTCCACGCCGACGGCATGCCGATGCTGCGCTATCGGGTGGGCGACCTCGCCCGCTTCCCGACCGGCAGCCGTCCGGGCCATCCGGCCTTCACGTTCGAGGAAGTGCTCGGCCGCGAGCTCGATCGGATCTGGCTGCCGGACGGCCGCTGGATCCACGGCATCGAGTTCCCGCACATGATGAAGGACCACCCCGTGCGCGAGTACCAGGTGGTCCAGCGCGACGACGCCAGCGTGACCGTGCGGCTGGTCCCGGCGCCGACCTTCGGTGAGGGCAACCGCGCCGGCATCCTGCGCACCTTGCGCGACAACCTCGACGGTCTCTCCGTGAGCGTCGAGCTCTGCGAGGCGCTGCCGCGGACCCGCGCGAACAAGGTGCGCTTCGTGCTGAGCGAGATCGAAGAGCGGCGGCAGGGTCGGCCATGACCGGACACGATTTCACGCGCGATCGGCGCGTCGCCACGGTGCGGGCCACGGCCGTGGCCGCCGGCCTTCAGCGTCTCGGCGATTTCCTCGAGTGGAGCGAAGTCGGCCGGGGACCGTTCGGGACTGCGATCCCGCGCGGCGCGCGCGTGGTCGTGAAGCCCAACTGGGTCCTGCACGAAAATCGGGGGCCCTGGGGGCTCGACCCCCTCGTCACCGACCCGGAGCTGATCAAGCGCATCGTCGAGGGCGTACTGGCGGCCGGGCCGTCGCGCGTCCTCGTCGGTGACGCGCCGCTGCAGGGCTGCGACCTCGAGCGGCTGCTGAGCGCGACGGGCCTGGACCGCTGGGCGGCCGAGCTCACGAGCCGCGAGCCCTCGTTCGAGGGGCTCCGCGATTTCCGGCGCACGACGTGCGAGATCCGCTACGGCGTGCGGGTGGCGCGGGAGGACCAGCAGCCCGAAGACGACTTTGTCATGTTCGATCTCGGCGCCGACAGCCTGCTCGAGCCCGTCACCGATCGGCGAGGCCGGTTCCGGGTCACCCAGTACGATCCGCGCAAGATGCAGACGACGCACGCGCCCGGGCGTCACTGCTATCTGGTCGCGCGCGCGATCATCGAGGCCGACGTCGTCGTCAACGTCCCCAAGCTCAAGACGCACTGCAAGGCGGGGATCACCGGCGCCTTGAAGAACCTCGTCGGGATCAACGGCAACAAGGAGTATTTGCCGCACCACCGGGTCGGCGGCTCGCACCGCGGCGGCGACTGCTATCCCGGCGGCAGCGTGCTCAAGCGCGCGATCGAGCTGGCCATGGATCAGACGAACCTGGCGCCCGCTCCGGGCACGCGCGCCTTCGCGTGGAACGCGACCGGAGACGTCCTCGGTCGGCTCGCGCAGTGGATGGGCGACGAGGTCGGCGTCGAGGGCGCGTGGTCGGGCAACGACACCGTCTGGCGCATGTGCCTCGACCTGAACCGGATCCTCAGTTACGGGCGGACCGACGGGACTCTGGCCGAGACGCCGCAGCGGCGCGTCCTGCACGTGGTCGACGCGATGGTCGCGGGGCAGGGCAACGGTCCGCTCTTCGCCGAGCCGCTCGAGCTGGGCTTGCTGCTGGGCGGTAGCAATCCGGCCGCGATGGACTGGGTCGGCGCGCACTTGCTCGGCTACGACCCGCGGCGCGTCGCGCTCGCCCGCGAGGCGTTCGGCGCCTTCCGCTGGCCGATCGCGCGGTTCGAGCGCGACGAGGTGCGCCTGATCGGCGACCTCGCCGGGACGGAGACGCTCGGCAGCCTGCTGGCGAGCGGGCATACCGTCAAGCACCCGCCGGGCTGGCGCGACTCGGCGGCCTCCGTCCTGGAGCGCCGGTGATGGCCGGGACACTCGCCCGGCGCGCGGCGTGGCTGGCTTCGGCGAAGGCTCTCGCGTTCGCGCTCGGCTTCGCGCTGCCGCTGATCCTGGTGCGGACACTCAGCCAGACGGAGTTCGGGATCTACAAGCAGGTGTTCCTCTTGCTCAACACGGGGATGACCATCCTTCCGCTCGGCTTCGCGATGAGCGCGTTCTACTTCTTGCCGCGCTGCGAGCGCGGA
>Ga0207428_10002628_pt1 | contig 17910 bp, 16 predicted proteins | sample RhiMethybrSRZTD1_FD_187600 | JGI IMG/M metagenome (GOLD analysis project Ga0207428, IMG submission 187600) | Populus rhizosphere microbial communities from Tennessee, USA - Rhizosphere MetaG P. TD hybrid SRZTD1 (SPAdes) (version 3) | ecosystem: Host-associated > Plants > Roots > Rhizosphere >...
TCAGAGCGGGCGGTGGCCCGCCCATCCGACGCGAACTTCCCGACATCGCGCTTGCCGCACTGACCACACTCAGCCTCGGCGCTGTCCTCGGCCCGGAAGCACCATTGATCGCCATCGGCGGTGGGCTCGGGGCACTCGCGGTAAGCCTTGCCAAGAAGGACGCGCCTCCGACGGCCCTGACGATCATGGCCTCCGCCGGGAGCTTTGCTGCGATCAGCACGCTTCTCGGCTCCCCGGTGCTCGGTGCATTTCTGATCATGGAGGTCGCGGGAATCGGTGGCGCGGCGCTGAGCCTCGTCGCACTCCCGGGCCTGCTCGCCTCAGGCATTGGCGCGCTGGTCTTCGTAGGTCTGGATAAGTGGACCGGTCTTGGCACCTTCTCGCTTGCGCTGCCATCCGTGCCGCCCGGCGTACCGCCGACGTTGGCCACAATAGGATGGGCGCTCGTCATGGGGCGGTAGGCGCCCTTTTGGGGTGGCTGATCCGCTCGATCGCATTGTGGCTTCGCCCAATTGTTCATTTCTAAACCGGGTGCTGGTCACCTCAGCGCTCGGACTGCTCATCGGTCTCATCGCCATGGCTTACCAGTCGGTCTCGGGCCAAAGTTTCACGCAGGTACTGTTCTCCGGCCAGGATGCACTGCCCGCGCTGGTTGACCACGCGGCCGACTATTCGCTCGGCGTGATGATCTTGCTCGTCATCTGCAAGGGCCTCGCTTATGGACTGTCGCTCAGCGCCTGTCGCGGCGGGCCGGTCTTTCCCTCAATGTTCGTCGGCGCAGCGGTCGGTATTGCCGCAAGCGGACTACCTGGAATGGATTTGGCGCCAGCGATCGGCATGGGCATTGGCGCGATGTGCGCTGCGATGCTGCGGCTGCCCCTAACCTCGACGCTGCTCGCCGTCCAGCTGATGGGAGCTGACGGCATACTGGTCACGCCACAGGTCGTCGTGGCCGTCGTCGTGGCCTTCGTGATCACCAATGTGCTTCCGGCTCCTGGTCCCCAAGACCCCGGAGCCTGCCTAGCCGAAAGACCAACGAGGGCTCGGCTACTCAGATGAGCCGGGCCCTCGTTGACTGAATTACATCGCGAGCGCTTCGTACACCTCAACGCTGCCGCCGTCGGCCAACACCGGACATCCGTTCGCCTTCGCTGCAGCTTCTGCAATCGACTCCGCGTTGATGATCGAGTAACCGCCGAGCTGAGATGCTCCGCCGTCGCTGCTCCCGCCGTTCTTGACGGTCGTACCGGCGCCAAACGGGTTGCCCATGTCGACCACTGAGTCGCCGAGCGTGCCGAACCAGGCAACCCACTCCTGCATCGCCTTTTCCTGAGCCTCGGGGGTCTCGGCCATCTGCCCGCCGCTGTACAGGTACAGGAACTTCGCCATTGTGTCCTCCTCTGCTGGGTATCGGCCAGCCGTCTGCCGACCGACATCGAAATGGCTTTCACCGGTACCACGTGCAGGCCTGGCCGAAATCGACAGTTTCTTACGCACTGCTCCCGCTACCGAGACTCGCATTGAAGCCGGATGCAGGACAATCGAGCCGTGCCGACCAAGCTTCGAGCCTCCGACGTTCTCGCGGCCATCAAAGCGGAGTACCGGCGGATCTTCACAGAGCGGCGCGACGACCTGATCGCGGTTGGTTTCAACGCCGCGTTGGTCGCGATCTGCTGGTACTTATTGCCGGACAAGATCACAAACTGGCTGTTCACGCTGCACGGCGCATTGGCATTCCCGCTGATCATGGAGATGTGGATGCTGGGTGACACGCCGGCGACGAACGTGGCAGGCCGTGACGCGGTCCGGGCCGTTGCGCAATTGCATGATCCGGCGGCGATGCGCCTGTGGCTACGCGTAAAGCACCTTGTCTTGGCGTCCTTCGTTGGCCCGACTGCGGCATTGATCGCTTTGGTGATCGGAGCCGTGAAGCACCAATCCAGCGACGCCGCCGCCGTGGCCATTGTGTTGCTGTTTCTGCCACTCGGAGTCCTGAGCGTCGCAGCGTGGGTCGGGCTCTGGCTGCCTTATCACCCGCAGAAGCTGATATGGCGATGGCGGCACCGCACGGACTGGCGGGCGGCCTTGCTTCGGTGGGGTCTGCTTGTCTTCCTTCCCTTCATGGTCGTGCCGGTGATCGCGATCCTGCTGCTGACGCCGAGTCTGATCATCTGGATCATTGCGCATCAGGGTTACCCCCCGCAGCAGCTCAACACCGCCGGACTGTGGATCGGCACGGCCGTCTCGGTGGCGGTGAGTTTGATCACCTTCGCGTTGGCTCCGGTAGTTGCCACCAAGATCGCTCGGCGGCGCTACGACCGGCTCCACGGGTACCTCAGCAACCCCGAACACGGCTGACTCCTGGCAGAATCACCCCCGGGAGTGAGGCGGTAAGCGGGCTGATCCATATGCTTTCCGGTGGATCGAATCCATCGGCTCAGCCGGCGATTCAACAACAGAGAGAAAGGACTCCGTATGGCGACACTGACCGCATGGGCTTTTGACACCGTCGACGGTGCCGAGCAGGCATCTCAGAGGTTGCAGGCGCTCCAGTCCCAGGAGTTGATCAAACTCCAGGACGCTGCTGTGGTCTCCTGGGAACCGGGAAAGAAGAAGCCGAAGACACGTCAGCTGAGCAACATGACGGCAGCCGGCGCACTCGGCGGCACGTTCTGGGGCATGCTGTTTGGTTTGATCTTCTTCGTGCCGCTGCTCGGAGCCGCAATCGGCGCCGGCATTGGGGCCCTGGCCGGCTCGATGACCGACGTCGGTATCAGCGATGACTTCATCAACAGCGTGAAGCAGCGGGTCACGCCAGGCACCTCCGCGCTCTTCGTTTTGAGCTCCGATGCCGTCATAGATCGGATCAAGGACACGTTCAAGGACACCAACGCTGAGCTCATCGCCAGCAATCTGTCCGCTGAGCAAGAGGCAAAGCTGCGCGAGGTCTTCACCGAGGAGTGATCTTGCTCCACCGACATCTTCCGGCATGAATAACAGGAGCACCGGTGGCGGTAAGAGCGACGAGAGCGAGGAGTCGCCTTTTCAGCCTGCGGCTCGCCGCCCGCTCCTGCAGCGACTTGTCCCAGTCATCGAACATGTGCCGAGCTATCGCAGCGGAACCTTACGGCGGGACCTCCTTGCCGGTGTAACGGTAGCCGCGCTGGCCATACCGGCGGCGCTGGCGTACTCCGAAATCGCCGGCCTGTCACCGGTGATCGGCCTGTATGCCTTGCTGCTGCCGGCTATCGCGTACACCTTCTTCGGCTCCTCCCGCCAATTGATCGTCGGGCCGGAGAGCGCGCTGTCGGCGATGGTCGGGACCGCGTTGATTCCGTTGACTGCTGATCCGGACCAGCGGGCGTCCCTGGCGGCCCTGCTGGCGCTCCTCGTTGGGGGCGCGTTCCTGGGAGCCATGGTCGCCCGCTTGGGCTGGATCGCAGATTATTTTTCGCGTCCAGTGCTGATCGGCTATCTTCACGGCATTGCGGTGGTGCTCGTGATTGGTCAGCTTGGCAAGCTGCTCGGGCTGAGCGTTAGCGGTGACACGCCACCCGCCCAGCTCATTGAGGTCATTCGGGAAATCACCGACCTCAGCTGGATCACTCTCGCGGTTGGCTTGGCATCCCTGGTCCTTCTGCTGTTAGCTCGCTGGGTATCCCCCAAGTTCCCGGGGGCACTTGTCGTGGTCATCCTGGCCATCGCGGTATCGGCCAGTGTCGGGTTGGCCGATAAGGGTGTGGCGGCTGTCGGCCATATTCCCGCCGGTCTGCCGAACATCGAATTTCCTGACATCCGACTGAGAGACATCTTCACCCTCCTCCCAGCGGCAGTCGGCATCTTCTTCGTCGGTTTCGCTAGCCAGATCCTCGCCGCCCGGTCCTTCGCCGGCCGCCACGGCCAGCACATTTACGCGAACACAGAGCTGGCTGCCATGGGTGCGGCCAACCTGGTCGCTGGAATCAGCCAGGGCCTGCCGGTCGGTGCGAGCGACTCCCGCACGGCCGTCAATGATCAAATGGGCGCGCGCACTCAGATCTCGGGACTACTGTCTGCGGTGGTGATCGCGCTGGTTTTGCTCTTCCTTACCGGGCCCATTCAGTACTTGCCGAAGGCAACCCTCGGCGCAGTCATTGTGATGGCGGCCCTTGGCCTGATCGATTTCGATGACTGGAAAGGAATCGCTCGCGTTAGCCGCGTAGAAGTCGCGATCGCAGTCATCACCATGGTGGGGGTTGTGACGGTAGGCGTGCTTCGGGCATTACTGCTCGCGATCGCGCTGTCAGTCTTTGACGCGGTCCGCCGCAGCGCGAGTCCGCACGACGCCGTCCTGGGCTATGTTGAGCGCCTGGACCGCTACGCCGATGTGCGCGTCCATCCCTCGGCTCGGCTCTTGCCTGGCGTGCTCGTCTACCGACTTGATGATCGGCTGTTCTTCGCCAACGCCAACTACGTCAAGGGCCGCATTCGCGAAGCGATCGCTGGCGCACGCACGCCGGTCCGATGGCTCGTGTTCGACGCCGAGGCGCTCAACCACGTCGACGCCACGGGCGTACGCATGCTCACAGAGCTGATCGAGGCGCTGCACGAGGAATCGATCACGTTCGTCCTTGCCCGGCTTCACAGCCCCTCCAGCGAGCGGCTCAGGGACGCTGGCGTCCTCGATCTGATTGGCGAAGAGCACAACTATCCGACCGTCCATGCGGCTGTTGCGGCAGCGCCGGTTCAGGATTGATTCCGTTCATCAGCGATCTTTGCTTGTTTGGTGCAGCACGCAACGGAAGCCAATGTGGCTCATACCGGTGTCGATCATCTGCGGGCGGCGAGCGGCGGGCCGGTAGCGCATGCAATAGCTGTCGGCGCACAAATAGGATCCACCCTTGATCACTTTCCGCGGCACTGGGAACTGCGATTGCCGCCGGTCGTAGCTGTGATCAACATGCCCGCCGCGCGGATTGCGTGGGATGCAGCAAGGCTTGTCAACTTCGGCAGGGTGGCGATCGACGTACCAGTCGGCGGTCCAGTCCCAGACATTGCCGGCCATGTCGTACAGGCCATAGCCGTTCGCTGGAAAGGATCCAACAGGGGAGGTAGTCCCGTAGCCAAGCTCCGGTCGCCACGGGAAGTTGCCGTGCCAGAAGTTGGCGAGCCGGTCACCGGCTGGTTCGGGCTCATCGCCCCAGGTGAAGGTCTTTTGATCAAGGCCGCCACGGGCCGCTGCTTCCCACTCGGCTTCGGTCGGCAAGCTGCGACCGGCCCAGTTTGCGTACGCCTCGGCATCTTCGTAGGCGACATGGACCACCGGATGATCCTCGCGTCCACCGATGGACGACCCGCTGCCTTTCGGATGGCGCCAGAACGCGCCGGGGGTCCAGGTCCACCACAAATTGATGTGGCGAAGGTTGACCGGGCCGGCCGTGCGGGCAAACACCATGGATCCAGGCTGCAGGTTCTCGGTTGGCGCGCCCGGGAAGTCGGCCGGTTTGAGCGGTCGCTCGGCGACGGTGACGTAGCCAGTCGCCTCGATGAACGCCTCGAACTGGCCGTTCGTCACCTGGTGAGTCTCGATCCAAAAACCATCGACGGTGACCCGATGCGCGGGAGCTTCCTCGGGATAGTGCCGATCAGACCCCATCGTGTAGGTCTGAGCAGGAATCCAGCTCAGGCCGTCCCTGGCTTCAGGCAAAGACCTGGGCCCAATCATTCTTGATGCTCACCACGGTCCAATTCTCCTGCTTCGCTACCTCGAGCGCCTGCTCGGCGCCAGCGACGTAGTCGAACTCCCGCTCGGAATCGTCGTGCAAGAGCAGGATCCGCAGCGCTGGCAGTGAACTACTTCCCGCATAGGCCAGCATCGGCACGTCGCCATTGGAATTACCGAAGGCCAAAATAGGCCGTCGCCCAATCCGACTCCAGATCCGGATGGGCTTTTCAGGGCCGTCGTCGAAGAAGTCCATGGCGCCCTTGTACATCAGTGCAAACTGACCGCCTTCGTAAGAGTAGGTGATCCCAAGAGCGCTGCCGATAATCCGCTCCGGCGGAATACCGTACATGCCCTCGGCAACTGGGCGCATGAAGTCCCGATCACCGCCCGATGCGATATAAGTGGCAAAGCCATTGGCTTCCAGATAGCGCAGCAGCTCAACCATTGGTAGGTAGCCGCATTCCCGGTACGGCCGCTTCAACCCAGGATTGTCGGCCTGGTCAAAGAACTCCTTGACTCGTCGGTCATACTCCTCGACCGTCAGGGATTCGAATGCTCTGGGAACGGCACCCATCAAGAGTTTCAGGTCGCTGTCGTCACCGCGGTAATGCTTGACCATAGCCGCGTCCATCCAGTCCAGATCACCTTCGTAGGCAGCCTGGTATGGCTGCTGTGTCCGCAGCACTCGGTCGTTCTCGGCCAGCTGACGAAACCGACGAATCGTGAAGTCCAGTTGAATGACCAGCGGCTTCTCGGTCCAGAGCGTCCCGTCATTGTCGAAGACCGCGACCCGAGCGGCAGGCTCGACGTAATCGGGCCCGCCGTCCTCGGTCACTCGCCCCACGAAATCGGTGATTGCAGACTTGGTGGGTCCCTCGTTCCAGGAGCCCAGGCGCTCGCTCATCGCATCATGCTCAAGCGCCGCTGAGGAATGACTGGAGCTTCTCCACAGCCTGGTCAATGCTGAAGGTGGCTGCCCGCTGCCGAGGCGGGAACTCACGGAATGTGGCCAGGAAATCGCTCATGATGAACTGCGAAGCGAAGACCAGATAGTCATTGTCGAACAACCAGTCGTAGTAGGTATTGGAGGTGATGGTCGCCCGCTCGAATGGGTCGGTTCGCAGGTTGAACAACAGCGGCACTCTCAGCGGAACGAAGGGCTCAGCCCAGACTTGCAGTGTGCCCTGGACCCGCTGCTCCATAAAGACGACTTTCCAATTGTCGAAGCGGAGAGCAAGTACATCACCGTCGTCGGAGAAATAGACGAAGCCCTTGCGTGGGCTCTTCTCCTCTTCACCAATCAGGTACGGCAGCAAGTTGTAGCCGTCGATATGCACCTTGAAGGCCTTGTCACCCACGTTGTGCCCGGCCTTGAGCTTTTCGACGATGTCTGGCTCCCCCGCCGCGGCGACGAAGGTGGGAAGCCAGTCGTGGTGCTGGATGATCTCGTTCGAGACCACCCCAGCTGAGATCTTGCCCGGCCAACGGATCAGCTCGGGGATTCGGAAGGCACCTTCCCAATTGGTGTTCTTCTCGCCCCGGAATGGGGTCATGCCGCCATCTGGCCAGGTGTTCATGTGCGGGCCGTTGTCAGTGGAGTACACCACGATGGTGTCGTCGGCGATCCCGAGTTCGTCAAGGGCATCGAGCACCTGGCCGACGTTCTTGTCATGATCGATCATCGTGTCGTGGTATGGCGACTGCCAGCGTCCCGCCTGCCCGAGACTCTCCGGCTTGGTGTGCGTACGGAGATGCATGTGGGTCATGTTCATCCACACGAAGAACGGGGTTCCGGCCCCGCTCTGCCGTTTGATGAAGTCGATACACGCCTCGGTGGTGTCGTCGTCAATGGTCTCCATCCGCTTCTTGGTCAGCGGGCCCGTGTCCTCGATCCGCTGCCTGCCGCGGCGGCCATAGCGGCCGTCGACAGTTTCGTCATCTTGATCGCTTGCCCACGAGTGGATCACGCCGCGCGGCCGCGCCCGCTCGTTGAACTCCGGAAAATCCTCGATGGAGGGCCAGTTGGGCAACTCCGGTTCTTCTTCGGCGTTGAGGTGGTACAGGTTGCCGAAGAACTCGTCAAAGCCATGTGCGGTGGGTAGGAACTCGTTCTTGTCGCCAAGGTGATTCTTGCCGAATTGAGCGGTGGCGTACCCGAGCGGTTTTAGCAACTCAGCGATGGTCGGGTCTTCAGCTCGGAGCCCTATGTCAGCCCCGGGTACACCAACCTTGCTGAGTCCGGTCCGGAACACGCTCTGGCCGGTAATGAATGCGGACCGTCCAGCAGTGCAGCTTTGTTCCCCGTACGAGTCGGTGAAGCGCATGCCTTCATCGGCGATCCGGTCGATGTTGGGCGTACGGTAGCCCATCAATCCGTCGCTGTAGCAGCTCAGATTGGTGATCCCGATGTCGTCGCCCCAGATGACCAGGATGTTCGGCTTCGAGTCAGGCATGGTGCCCCTACCTTTCGTGAGCGAGAACCGGGATGATCAAGACTCGCGCAACCGGCGACGGGCAAGCATCACCCCGGCGGGGTGAGTGCCTCAGCTGCTGGCAGGCTCGGACTTCTCTCGACGCCCCAGGTTGACCGGGAAGATCAGCAGAAAGGCGACTACTAGATAGCCGAATGTCGCAACCAGCGGGGTGAACAAACCCACGATGATCAACACGATGTAGAGCGCCAGGCTCGGTCGGAGGCGTCTGGTGAGCAGCCTGATCTCTTCATCGCCAGCATCGGGATGTACGAGCTTCGCGCTCACCGCGGTCTGCCACAACAACGACAGCAAAATCATCGCGCCGAGCAGGCTCACGCCGTAAATGGTCGCGGCGACCCGCTCACTCGCGCGCGATCCGAGGTTCTCGGCGAGCAATCTGGTGGGAAACGGCAGGAACGAGACCACCAGCAGCAGGGCGAGGTTCAGCCTGAGGAACGTGGTGTTGGCGCTATGTAAGTAATGAGTGATCGAGTTGTGGCCCAGCCAGATTGCTCCGATCGTCGCGAAACTCACGACGTACGCGAGATAGGAAGGCCATTGGTCGAGCACAGCGCGGAGAAAGTGCTCCTCCGAACCCGGCGGGATTGAAAGCTCCAACACCAGCAGCGTGATGGCAATGGCGAACACGCCGTCGCTGAACGCCTCCATCCTGGCAACACGTAGGAACATCTCGTCGTCTCGATCAGCCATGTCTTGATCATTCCGCCGCGAGGCCAGGAGTAACTCACCCGCGCGGGGTGATGCACTTACTCGCCGACTTGTCAGAAGCTGAACACCAAACACACAGCTGCGAGCGTCGGGAATCGCGCGCCGCCCCACGGAGGAGGAGAGAGCGGAGGCGTTCTTTCCTCTGCGAGCGACGACGACGGCGGGCTCCAAGCGCGATGCGTGAGCAGCTCCAAGAAAAAGGAGAGATGTGATGGCGGTCGACACGTTCGTGGCGTACGTCGGGGTGTACCCCAGCGTTGAGGACGCTGAGTCTGATTACCAATTAGTCAAGGATCTGCACACCAAGGCCGGCATGCTCGATGCCTACGACGCTGCGGTGATCGAAAAGCGCGACGACGGCAAGGTGCGCATCACCAAGAAGCATGAAACGCCGACCCGAGTTGGCGGCGTACTCGGCGGCGGTGTGGGGCTGGCGACTGGGCTCGTGGTGGCACTGTTCCCATTTGCTGCATTGGGCGGCGGCCTACTGGCTGCCACCGCTGCTGGCGGAGCCGTGCTTGGTGCTGTAGCAGGACATGCTTCGGCTGGGATGAGCCGCGGCGACCTCAAAGATCTTGGCGAGTACCTCGATGAAGGCCAGGCAGGGCTCGTGGTCGTTGGTGTAGCGGAGATGGAAGATGACATCAAGGGCTCCATGGAAAAGGCCGAGAAAGTAGAGACCCGCGAGATCAAGGCCGACAATTCGGAGATCGAGCAAGACGCCAAGGCAGCTGGAGGCGACCAGGCGGCCGCAGAGACCGCTGCGGGCGACGAGGCCGACACCGAGGACTGACCGCTCAGCGGGCCTTTTCAGCAAAGTGGTCAGAGTCGACACGGCTGAATCGATTAAGAAGTGTCGCCTCTGACCATTTCTGACGGTCGGTCAAGCCCGATGTCACCCACCAGGGGTGATGACTGCGGATAGCTCTCTAGGAGATGGTGCCATCGTGACCGCGGAGCAGCCCGGCGCCCCAGTGCCGAACGAGACTGCGTCCGATGGTGCTGCCCTGAGTGCAGAGGAGCGGGCTGAGCTCGAGCGACTTCGCGCCGAGGTTGCCGATCTACGCTCACAGGTCGCAGCCGCGCCGGCGGTGGCCGAACCACCTACCGTGGTCGCCCCTCCCCGGCCGCGACGGCAGCGGTGGCGTTCGGTGGTCGCGACCTTGCTGATTGTGATCGGCTGCATCATGGCACCGCTCTCGGTGGTGGCAGTTTGGACAAAAAACCTGGTCACGAACACGGATCGGTATGTCACGACTGTGGCACCTCTTGCCCACGATCCAGCGATCCAGAATGCAGTGGCAAACAAGGTCACCACAGAGATCTTTTCGCGTCTCGATGTCACGGGCATTACGAATCAGGCGGTGGATGCACTTGCTGAGCGGGGATTGCCGCCGCTCATCGCAACGCAACTGCACGCACTCTCTGGACCGCTGTCTGAGGGCGTCCAAAGCTTCGTACGCACCGAGGTGGGCAATGTGGTGGCCAGCGACGCCTTTGCCGACGCATGGGTGACCGCTAACCGTGCAGCCCATCAGGCACTCGTCGCGGCCCTCACCGGGCAAACCGGTGAGGGCGTCACGATTGCTAACGACACAGTGAGCATCAACCTTGGCCCGTTCATCCAGGTGGTCAAACAACGCCTGGTCGACAGGGGATTCGACCTCGCGAGTCGCATTCCGGACGTCAACCCGTCGTTCACGATCCTGCAATCGGAAGCCATAACCAAGGCTCAGAGTGCTTTCAGCCTGCTGAACACGCTCGGAAATTGGCTGCCCGTCGTCATGCTGATCTTCCTGGCGCTCGGTGTCTACATAGCCAAGGGCCACCGTCGGGCTTTGGTTGGCGCCGGGCTCGGCTTGGCCGCGGGCATGGTGGTGCTGGCACTGGGGATTCTCCTCTTCCGAACCATCTACCTCAATGCGCTACCACTCGGCGTGTTGGACCATGATGCCGCGGCCTCCTTCTACGACACACTCGTACGTTTCCTGCGGCTCGGGCTGCGTACCGTGCTGGTCTTTGGCCTGGTCATTGCCCTGGCCGGCTTCCTCACCGGTGGCTCTGTCACCGCGGTACGGGCTCGGGCGGGACTCAGGTCCGGGATCGGCTGGCTCCGCGGCGGTGCTGAAAGAGCCGGCTTCCGTACCGGGCCGGTAGGTGCCTGGGTCTACAGGTACAAGCGGGTGCTCTGGATAGCCGTGATCGCGATCGCAGCGCTAGTGCTGGTCTTCTGGAATCAGCCGACCGGGAAGGTGATCATCGGGCTGACGATCGCGGTCTTGGTGGCGTTGGTGATCATCGAGTTCCTGGGTCGCCCGCCGAGCCCGGCTCCCCCAGTGACGCCGGACGCAGAGAGCACCGTTCCGCCGGTGACGCCGGTGACGCCGGAGGCAGAGAGCGTAGAGAGCACTGCCGCGACGTCGGACTTGACCAAGTCTGTTCCGTGACTGATTGCTCAGAGGCCGACGACACAACCTAGAAACACGCCCTGAGCTCGTCGGAGTCGCCCCAGCGCAACGGTGTCATTCAAAGATCACCCCGAAAGAGTGATGCCTACCAGCGCCGATCGAGAGCACTGTGCCTGTATCCGACGATCGCGTCGCGAGTGAACGTGGGGAGGCGGCAATGTCTCTAAGGAGCTCGAGAGCAGAAAACCCGGTGGCGATCGGCATTACGGTCTTCGCAGCCGCAATGTTGCTCCTGCTGGGAGGCTCGCAGTTCTTCCTCGGCCTTGCCGGCGTGATCAACGACGAGGTCTTTGCCAAGGTCGGCGGCTATGTCTTCCGCTTCGATGCCACGGTGTGGGGGTGGATCCACATGATTCTCGGAGTGGTGTTCATTTTCGTCGGCTGGTTCGTGCTGAGAGGGGCTGCCTGGGCTATCTGGACGGCGATCGGTCTAGCCGTCTTGAATGGCGTGTTGAACTTCATGTGGCTTCCGTCGCAGCCGTTTTGGGCCATCGCGCTCATCGCAATTGATGTGATCGTTATCTGGGCCCTGGCCACCACGGGTCAATCGGCAGCGGTACGGTCATGACCCGTGGCGCTGAGCGCCAGACCTACGAGATCCGCGTACGCGGAGAATTGACGGATGCGCTGATTGCAGCGCTGAAGCCTCTTGGCCTGCATGTTGAGCAGACCGTCAACGGCCCAACTCTGGTAGGAGCTTTCCGTGATCAAGCCGAACTGCACGGTGCCTTGCAGGCCATGCAGGACCTCGGGATAGAGCTGCTGGAGATGCGCCAGCGTTAATAGTGGCCAAAGGGGCATGGTGGACGTGAAATACCCCCGCCTTTAGCATGTAATACGGCGCGTTTTCGGGGGAATGACGGGCCAACCACGCCGTGGCGTCGTCAACGATGATCGGACTGCCCCGGCTCTGGAGTTCCTGACAACACGGCTAAGACAAACCAGACGAAGTGGCCTTCCAGCGGAAAGGATGGCTATCTCTCACAACGGGGTGATCACTCGCCGAAGGCTGCTGCCCTTGGGTGGCCACGCTTTGCATCCGATCACGCTCGTTTCCGCTCCGGCTGGCTATGGCAAAACCACCCTGCTCCGGCAGTGGTCTCCACAGGCCGGTCCGGTAGTGCGCCTCGACCCAGCGGAGATCGCCGATCAATGGCAGCTCTGGCATCAGGTCCGCGAGGCGCTTCGCCTCTCCGTTGTGACGTTGATCATCGACGACCTGCATCTCCTCGAACGTGACCGCGGCACTGGGCCTCTCAGAGATGCCCTGCGACGGGCGAACGGAAGCCGGCGCATTGTCATCGCTACTCGAAGCGATCCCATCCTCGCGCTCCACGAAGCGCGGCTGGCAGGCAAGGTTGCGGAGATCCGTGCCGATGAGCTGGCGTTCGACGAAGACGAAACACGGCTCTTTCTGGTGGCAAACCATATTGCCGTGACCGATGAGCAGGCACACGCGCTGTGGAGCTATACGGAGGGATGGCCGGCGGGGCTCAGGCTTTCAACCACGCCTTTGTCTCAGGGAGCCCATTCCGAAGAGGCTTTCGCCATGTTGCTGCATGGCGACACTGCCGTAGGCAGCTACCTGATGGGGCAGGCTCTCGCCTATACCGCCGATGATCTTCGCCAGTTCCTGCTTCAGACGTCAGTGAGCGAATTCCTCGACGCAGAACTGGCTGATCAGCTCACCGGACGTTCCGACGGCGCTCTGCTACTCGAGCGAGCACGGGTTCAGCCCGGTTTCCTGCACCGGTTGTCCGAACGACGCTGGCCATACCGCTACCACCCCATGTTTCGTGCCCTGCTGCTTGCTGAACTCATGCGATCATCGCCTGGGGAGGTCCGGCGGCTCTCCGCACTCGCGGCGATGTGGTTTGCCAGACATGGCGAACATGTTCGCGCTGCGCCCCTGGCGGTGCAGGGTCAGTCGTGGGATGTGCTCGTCGAGTCGATTCTGGCCGGTGCCTGTGCGGCGCTTGCGACCGACGACTGGACCTGGGTGCGGAACACCTTAGAGCGATTGCCTGACTCCCAACTCGACGCCAGTCTGAGCGTGCGTTTGGCGTCGATCCTGCTCAAGCTCGGGACTGGCGCTCGGACGGAGGCCATGGGGTCCGTTGCGGCGATCTTGGCTGGTGCGCCCGCGGGTGGAACGAGGCTGGAAGCCGAGGTGCTGAGGTTCGTGGAGGCCTGGCTCTCGGCTGAACGGGGTGGGGCACGCGATGCCATCCGAATCTTGGAGGTTGATCCCAGCTGGGACTCCACACGTGCCTCCACCGCGGCCTCGGCCGGCCTCCGCACTGCATGGCAGCAGTTGTACGCAGCCTGCCTCTTCACTGCAGGTCTGGCCGACACGGTCGACGCAGTCCTCAACGAATCACAAGACGGCGCCGCAGAGTCGTACCCCAAGGTGCAGCTCGGTGATCTTGAGATCCGCAGCTGGGAAAGAATTGTCGCTGGTGATCTTCGATCGGCCCGGCAATATCTGAATCGCGCTTCGGCGCTGCTCGACCGTGAGATTGCTCGAGGCACCCAGGAACATGCGGGGACCAGCTGGCCGGCGTGGCAATGGCTCGAGGTGGAGACCGGCGAGCAGGGCTCGCCACAACCTGACCGTGCTGCCGACGGCAGAACTCGGTCGGCATTCCCGCAACCGATCAGCCAGGCGCTGGAGATGATCACCGATGCGCGACTGCGCCTGATCCGAGACGACGACTGGCTCGGCTGCGCGTTGCTGCTGGATGACTTGATCGCAGCGAATCCAAACCTCCTGCAATTGCCGACAACTCGATCCCTGTGGACGAGCACGCGTATTGACGCTTACCTAGCCGCAGGTGAGTTCTCCAAGGCGCTCGATCTGGCCCTGAATTCACCGAATGGCGTCAGCGAGAAACCCCGGGATCAGTCGTATCTGTGGGCGTGGGTCATGCAACGGGCCGCTTTGGATCCTCGGGCTGGTGTCGCTGGCATGGATCCGGAGCTATTGATCAACAATCTGCCCCTTGAGTCCGCACTGCTACCAGGCCGGTCGGAGGCATTGCGCGTACGAGTGCTGCTCGGCGCTGCCAGCCTGGCGTTCCGGGCGGAGTTACCGGACCGAGCCTCGCACTATCTGCGGCTTGCCTTGCAGACCAGCGAGGCACACGGCTGGCGCCGCCCGTACTTTGAAATCGCTGCAGCTATTACGCCCGTGCTGGAAGCAGAAAGGCGTCGCATCTCGTCGTACGGTGAGCAGGTGATCGAGCTTCTGGCGTATTTGCGGAGGCAGCCGGCTTATCGAGGTGAATTGCCGGACCCACTCTCCGTACGCGAGCTTGAGATTCTGCAATATTTGCCAACCCCGCTGGATCAGCGCGAGCTGTGCTCTGCATTGTTCATTTCCAGGAACACGCTGAAGACGCATTTGCGATCGACGTATCGGAAGCTGGGCGTACAGACGCGCCGGGATGCGGTGCTGCGCGCCGAGCGACTCGGAATCCTCTAGGGTTCTGAGGCTTTGGCGTCGGGTCCTTCACCCGGCTCGGCAGTGTCAGATGCCTCACTCGGCTCGACTGAAGTAGTTCCCCTGGCAGGAGTCGCTGCGGCCACCTTCCTGCCACCGTTCCCGTTCTTGCCACCGTTCCCGTTCTTGCCGTTCCCGCTGGACAAGAGCGGTACCACCCAGTCATGTTCCGGATCCACATCGATAAACAACGACTTGACGAACAAGCTCAGCGGGATCGCAAGAAAGGCGCCGCTGGCGCCCAGGATCGTCGCCCAGATGATCAAGGATAGGAAGCTCAGCGTGGCCGAGAGCCCGACCGTCACGCCGACGACCCGCGGCTGGATGATGGTTTGGATCACAAAGTTCAAGACAGAGTAGACGATGACGACGATAATCGCGGTCACCACGTCGTGATCGAGCAGAGCGATAATTGTCGGCGGCAACAACCCGATGATGAAGCCGATATTGGGAATGTAGTTGGTGATAAATGCCAATAGCCCCCAAAGCCAGGCATAACGGATGTCGAGAATCCAGAGTGCTATGACGTCGCAGAATGCGACGATCAGGCCGAAGATCGTCGCTACCACGAGATATTGGCGAGAGCCATGAGCGAATTGCCGAAACGCCTCGGCTAGGCGCTGTCCACGCGGCGTAATGCTTTCAAGCTTGGTGGCGAAGTCTCCGGCATCGGCCACTGTGAAAAACAACAGCACGATAAGGAAGAAGATATTGCTGAGTACGCCTGCCAGACCGCCAAGCACGTTGCCTGCAAAGCCTACGAGCCTGCTTGGGCTGATGTCGTTCGCTAGCTCTTGCAGTTTCTGCTGACTGACCCCGACCGACTCCAAGATTTGGGCGGCCTGCTGCAAGAAAGCCTGGAATTGCGGGGCATAGTCTTGCAGCAGTGTTGCGAACTGGATGCCTGCAATGACCAGAATCGCAAAAAGCCCGACAACGATCGCGTATACCGCGAGCAGGCTCAAGATGATGCCAATCCAACCCGGCCAGTGACGGCGATCAGAGAATTGCCGTACTGGGTGAACGACAATCGACAGCACCAGTGCCAAGAACACGGGTCCGAGAATTGCGGAGAACTGCCGCATGCCAAGAGCTGCGACCAGTGCTGCGGCAACTCCGAGGAGGATGATCAGACCGCGAGGCAATGACCACCCAGAGGCGTAGTCGGTGTCCACCTGCTCCGAGCTCATGTGATGAGGGTAGGGGACCTGAACCGTCCGCGAGTCATCTTTGCTAAGCGAGTCCGACTGTCTCCGGGTCGGGCCGAGATTTGTCAGCCGACGCCAGAGCTTCTGATCCCACTTGTCAACATCTCAAGCGGTCCATAACGTGCTGAGACGCTGACAGGTCGTAATGTGTGACTCGGTGTGCCGGGAAGGCTGGTCGGCAAATCGGCCCACGCTTCGTCGACTCCGCCGAGGAGCAGCCCGTGTCCGAGACGGCTCGGTTCGCCTTGATCATCACACTGACCAGCGCGGTCGCCCTTGCGGCAGTGTTAGTCAGCCGGCTGTCGGCGCGACTGAGACTGCCGGCGCCGGTATGGATGCTCGCCGCTGCCGCGATTGCCGTGTTCCTTGTCCCGGGTGTCCCGTCGCCGCGGGACGAAATGGTGCAGCAGGTGGTCTCGGTAGCGCTTGTCTTGATCTTGTTCAACGGTGGCAGGCATATCGGTTGGCGTCGGCTCCGACCGGCTCTCGGATTGATCATCATCGTCGGCGTACTGGGCACCTTCCTCACCGCGGCCGCTAGCGGCATCCTGCTGCACGCGGCGTTCGGGGTGGCCTGGTACGTCGCCTTGCTGGTCGCAACCGCGGTGTCTCCGACCGATCCGGCTGTGGTGTTCTCGGTGCTCGGGCAGCAGGAGATTGCCGGACGTAGTGGCACGATCTTGGAGGGCGAGTCCGGGGCGAACGACCCGGTTGGAATTGCGCTGATGGGCGGCCTGCTGGCGGTGGGCGGAGTCAGTGGCGTCGCCTTTGGGCGAGTCGCCGCCGACTTCCTGCTTCAGATGACGATTGGCATGGCTGCCGGCATTGCGGGCGGCGCGGCGCTGCTGTGGTTCATGCGGCGGATATCCCTGCCGAGTGAGGCCTTGTATCCGCTGCGCACCCTGGCGAGCGTGCTGCTCTTGTACGGCCTGACGACACTGCTGCACGGATCGGGTTTCTTGGCAGTCTTTGTGGCCGGCATTGTCATCGGCGGGCGCCGCGCTCCCTATCAGCGTGAAATAGAACGATTTCACGCCGCACTGGCCGGGTTGGCGGAGATCGTGGCCTTCGTCGTCTTGGGGCTCACCATCGACCTGAAGGTGCTGTCGCGGACGGATGTCTGGCTGCCGGGGCTCATTCTCGGCCTGGCCCTCGCCATCGTGATTCGACCGCTCGTGGTTGGGCTGTGCCTGCTTCCCGCCCAGCTCGAACGTGGCGAACGCCTTTTCGTCCTGTTCGCCGGGCTCAAGGGCGCCGTGCCGATCCTGCTTGGAGACCTGCTGCTCGCTGCGGATGTTCCGGACGCGGAGCGGCTCTACGGGATCGTCGTCGTTGTGGTGATCTTCTCGGTCGTTGTTCAGGGCAGCCTGGTTCCGACTGTCGCGCGGCGGTTGGGGGTGCCCATGCAGCCGGTGCGGCCGGAGCCGTGGGCGGTCGGGGTACGACTCGAGGCCGAACCGGCGACGGCTCATCAGATCAACATTGCCGCCGGAGCGCTAGTTGATGGCCGAACGGTCGAAGAAGTCGCAGACCTGGCCAGCGATATCTGGATCAGTATCGTCGTACGAGATGGGGTGCTCGTGCCCGTGCACGGAGAGACCCGCCTGAGAGCAGGTGACACGGTGACAGTGTTGATCGACGGTGACCTGCCCGAGGACGTCAGCGATCTGTTCACCGAACGCAAACTCTGAGGGAGCAATGGCAGATTTCGAGGATGCGCAGCGGATTGCGTTGACGCTCCCGAAGACGACGGCAGAAGGTACCCACATCGGCGTACGGCGGGGCGCAAAGGTGAAGGGAATGGCATGGTTCTGGAATGAGCGCA
>Ga0207428_10002634_pt1 | contig 17892 bp, 14 predicted proteins | sample RhiMethybrSRZTD1_FD_187600 | JGI IMG/M metagenome (GOLD analysis project Ga0207428, IMG submission 187600) | Populus rhizosphere microbial communities from Tennessee, USA - Rhizosphere MetaG P. TD hybrid SRZTD1 (SPAdes) (version 3) | ecosystem: Host-associated > Plants > Roots > Rhizosphere >...
GTGGGTCGAGGTTCGGCCCACAGCGAGCGGAGTGCGTTGGTGGCCATCTGATCAGCCTAGGCAGCCCGCGTGCTCGGCGTATTAGCCGAAAGTACAAGAGCTCGGCTGTGCCAACGGCCAGGTCGAATCAGGCTCCGGGGCTGATGTGCCCGCCGCCGGCATCCGTGAAGGTGGAAGCACCCACCCAAGCAAGCCAAAGGAGCAATGTGATGAGAACACCTCAATCCCACACCTCGATGAGCGTGGAAGGGGCAACCAGGGAGAACGCCCGCAGTCGGTTCGTTCGAGGCCGGCTCGTCGGCGCCGCGGCGATCGCGCTCGCAGCGTCGATGGCGATCCAGAACGCGATGTTTGTCTGGACCGGAGCTCCCGCCTACGGGGACCCGATCGAGGAGGTGCTCGCCTGGCACGCGCAGAACCGGGTCGTGGTCGCGATCGCGGTCGGCCAGGAGGCGCTGCACCTGCCGCTGCTGCTCGGGTTCGTGACCGGTCTCCACGGGCTCGTCGGGCGTCGCGGGGGTGCGGGCGCGGACTGGTCGCGCCTCGCGGTGGCCGCGGGCGCGACCTTTTCGGCGGTGATGGCGTTCTACAGCGTTCTGTGGATCGGAGTCGTGCTGTCCGCCGGCGAGCTCACCGAGCCGAGCCCGGCGTTCGAGCTCGCCTGGCAGATGCATGCAGCAGCGTTCGCGTGGTCGCTGCCGACGCTCGGCACCACCTTCATCGGCGCGGCCCTCGCCGCGCACGCGAGCGGGCTGACTCCGGCTTGGCAGCGCCTGCTGGGCCTGGTGGGCGGGAGCCTGCTGCTCGCCGCGGGGCTCGGCAACCTCGCGATCGCCGACGGCTCGGCGCTGATCTTCGTCGGGCTCCTAGGGTTCGCCGCCTGGCTCGTCTGGCTGCTCGCGACCGGCGTGCGCCTCGTCCGTAGCGACGTCGATTGACCGTCCGCAGACACGAACCGACTCACGACCAGTGGAGGAAACGAATGACGACCGGAGTGAAGGCAGCCGCGATGCACTCCCTCAGCTTCACGATCGCGCCCGGGACCGTCACCGGGTTCCTCGGCCCGAACGGCGCCGGCAAGTCCACGACCATGCGCATGATCATGGGACTGGACCGGCCGACGTCGGGCACCGTCACCGTCAACGGCAAGCCCTACCGGCAGCACCGTGCCCCGCTACGCAAGGTCGGCGCCCTGCTGGAGGCAAGCGCCGTGCACCCCGGCGCAGCGCCCGCTCACACCTGCGTGCCATGGCCGCCACCCACAACATCAAGGCCTCCCGGGTCAGCGAGGTCATCGAGATGACCGGCCTGGCCGGGGTCGCGACCAAGCGCGTCGCAGGGTTCTCCCTCGGCATGGGCCAGCGCCTGGGCATCGCCGCCGCCCTCCTAGGCGATTCCGGGACGCTCATCCTCGACGAGCCGGTCAACGGGCTCGACCCCGAGGGCGTGCAGTGGGTCCGCCAGCTCGTGCGTGCCCTGGCCGCCGAAGGACGAACCGTCTTCCTCTCCTCGCACCTGATGAGCGAGATGTCCCAGACCGCCGACCATCTCCTGGTGATCGGCCGCGGTCGCATCATCGCCGCCGGCCCAGTCCAGCAGGTCATCGACTCCGTCGCCGGCGGCGCTGTGCGGGTGCGCTCCCCGCGCGCCGGTGAGCTCGCCGCCGCTCTGGCCGCCGACGGTGCGACCGTCACCTCGCCCGAGGCCGGGATGCTCGAGGTCAGCGGGACCACCGCGGAGCACGTCGGCGAGGTCGCCTTCAGAAACGGGCTGCTGCTGCACGAACTGTCCCCGCGCCGCGCCAGCCTCGAGGAGGCGTACATGAGCCTGACACAGGACGCGGTCGAGTACCGCGCCCACACCACCCCCACCACTTCCAGGACCGCGAAGGCTGAGAACCAATGAGCACCCTGACCGCCGACCCCCCGACGACCTCACACGCCGCCACCCCGCCCGCCGCCGCGCAGGTGCAGCCCACCTTCGCGGGGGTCGTGCGCGGGGAGTGGATCAAGCTGCTGTCCCTGCGCTCGACGTGGTGGGCGCTGGCCTCTACCGCCGCAGTGATCACGCTGGTGGCCCTGGCCGCCGCGCGGACACCAGTGGGGCGGGTGCAGGAGCGCGCGTCGTCGCGCGCCGTAGGCTCGGACACGTCGAGGCCTTCCGGGGCGGGTTGCTTGGTCGCTCCCGATCTTGGAAGGCCTCGACCTCACCCCTCAACTCACACCCGCGTGTCCCCGCCCCACCTCAGGTCCGAAGAGCCCTAACAGGCGGCTAACCGTGTCGTCGACGTGCCGCCGCACCTACGTCACTCGGCGTCCGGGCGCCGGAGCAGGAGACGCTCAACTGACACCGGCAGACTGCCGTCGCCTTCTCCTCCGACTGCAAAGATCGAGTTGGCGGATGCAACGCTTGCGAATGACGCCCTTGCAACAAGCAGGGGATCGACCCGATCCCACCTCCAGGTACGGGGGTCGAAGGCCTCGACCGCTTTGACGTAGCCCCGGCGAGACCCGCTCTCACGATGACCGCCCAAAACATAGAAGTTTCCATCCTGGGCAACCGTGCCGGCACACCAAGCACGGCTCGTCGGTAGAGCGGGCCCATCAGACCAGGTTCCAGTGAACACGTCTAGAACCTCCAACGAGTCGGTATACACGCCACCACTGTCGTTCGTTTGACCACCAGCTACGTAGACATAGCGCGAGTCCGCTCCAATAGCGAATCCGCGCCGCGCATGTCGCAACGGCGCAACTTCCTCCCACCTGTCTTCGCCCGGCCAGTAACGCTCGACCGTCGTCAAGAGGCCGGTTTCAGAGAGTCCTCCGATTGCGTATATGGCTCCGTCCGCTGCGAGGACGGCGGAGAAGTCAGATCTGGCGGTCCGCATTGGGGCTCGAGCAATCCACTCTCGCCCAACCAGCGTTTCCAGTGTGTCCGAGTGGTGGTGGCTGATTTCACCCCCGAGAACGTATATCGCCTCATCGACTGCGACTGCCCGAAATTGCATCCTGGGAGCCGTGAGTGGAGGCCCGGCGCGTATGGTTCCGGTCTCTATGTCCAGCATGTTTACGCGATCAGTTGGGGACTCAAGCTGACCACCGAGGATCCAGATAACGTCGCCCACGGCAACCGCAGCCAGGTGATTTCGTGCGGGAATGAGCGATCCCGCGGTCGTCCATGAGGTCGTCAGGAACGCGGGAAGGGCATCCCAGACGGTTGGATCGAAGGGGTCGGCTCCCTTGTCGATGACTTCGACATAACGGCTAAGCATCGGAGCGAAGCGGGCGAATGCAGCGCGACTGAAGTCGCGAGCCGCCTCGACGGTTTGTTCCAGCCGCCAGGGATTCGGGCCGCTCACCAGAAACGCGCCATCCAGGACGTCTTCAGGAACAAATAGCTCCGGCCCGCGTTCGATGATCGGTACTGTCAGCAGCCAGATCCCGTCCTTTTGCAAGGACGTGAACAGCGCCAAGCCAGCGCGGATTCGAGCAGGCCCGAGCGGGGATTCTACGAAGTAGCAAGCTGTTGCGCCGATGCCGTCATCGCCGGTCGCAGCCGAGGGGTCGAAGTCTTGAGACACCTTCGACCTGAGTCGTTCCGAGACCTCGAAGAGCTTGCTGACGGAATTCTCGTCGCTTCCGACGTACGCCCTTATCGCCCCATTGCTCTCCTCTGTGACCTGACTGAGCGCCGCGCCTACTGTGGCCGCCGAGTCGGCAAGCGCTGGCATGAGGTAGCCATGCAGCCAAGCGTCACGCTCCATCGTTGCTGAGCGCTCGTCGAGAAGCGTCCGGACGCGCGGCTGGCCACCGAGCCGTCGCACAGCCGCCAATAGCTGCTCGTCGTCATGGGTCTCCGGTTTCTCAAACGAGAACCGTCGGTGCGCGGCGGCAAGCTCACCGTGAACAGCTTGCCAGTCGACCAGCCGCTCGGTTTCCTCAGCCAGCAAGCGCACTTGAAGGTTCTGGAGTGAGGCGTACCGCGGATCGCCGAGCCGCTCGTCCAATCGCCACGGAGACTGCAGCTGCGCCTCTCTGGCGGGCGGCTGGCTTCCGGCAAGGACAGCCCAAAGGATCTTGCCAAACGCATAGAAGTCCGCCCGCCGCTGATCGCGGTCCTCGTTCATGCCCGATTCATTTTCAGGTGCAATGTAGAGCCGAGAGCCCACGGCTTCATGGCCCGCCGTCAAACGTTCGGCATCGTCGTCCACCTGCAAGGAGAGGCCAAAGTCGGCCAGGGCGACCTCGGACCCGCGCACAAGAATGTTCGCTGGCTTGCCGTCACGATGGGCATAGCCGTGCGCATGAACGGCGGAAAAAGCCTCCGCCACCTTTATCAACAATGCGATTCCGTCCGCCGGAGCCTCGCGAAATTCCGCGTTCTTGACATCGTCTTCCAACGATTTGTCGTACCACGGCATTTAAAGCGTCCAGGCAGCCCGACTAATCGTCTGTGGCTCGGTAGCGGGCGGTGAGCCGCGAGTCCTGCAGGGCGGCCACCCCGCAGTTGAGCGCTCGCTTCTCTCAAGCATCCGCTCGAAGGAACTTCTGCGGGGATCTCGAAGGAACTTCTGCGGGGATAGAGAACGAGGATGATCTCAGCTCATGCTGCGCTGACACCTGCAGCGGGACCGCTCGGGCGCGGCATCCCTGAATGGCTGCGACGACCGCGGGCGCGTAGCGTCAAGGTTCGTCACCCGTGCAAGGAGACGAAGATGGACGCTATAGGCGAGGTCAACGCGAGAGAACAACACGGCGACGCCGAGTCGCTTCTGTTCAACCCGCACACCTACGACCCGTCCCATTTCGACGACGTCACCAGAAGGCTGCTCAGGGCGACCATCGACTGGTTCGAGCACCTGGGCAAGGAAACGCTTCTGCAGAACTACCGCGAGTGTGTCTGGTACGCAGACTTCCTGAACTTTGTCGCCAAGGAGCATTTGTTCGCGAAGATGGGAACGCCGGCGCGCGAGGCCAACGGCGACCGCGACAAACGCTGGGACACCAGCAGGATCTCGGCGTTCAGCGAGATCCTGGCCTTCTACGGCGTGGACTATTGGTACGCCTGGCAGGTCACCATCCTCGGCTTGGGGCCGATCTGGCAGAGCGACAACGCCTGGGCTCGCAGGCGCGCGGCCCAGTGGCTCGACGATGGTGCGGTGTTCGCGTTCGGGCTGTCGGAGCGCGAACACGGGGCCGACATCTACACCACCGATATGGTGTTGACCCCGGATGGAGGGGGCGGTTTCCGAGCCACGGGCGGCAAGTACTACATCGGTAACGCCAACGTGGCCCGCATGGTCTCGGTGTTCGGCCGGCGGTCGGACGTGGATGGCCCGGACGGGTATGTGTTCTTCGCGGCGGACAGCCAGCACGAGAACTACCAGCTGGTCAAGAACATCGTCCAAGCGCAGATGTTCGTGGCCGAGTTCCGGCTGGAGAACTACCCGGTACGCCCGCAGGATGTGCTGCACACCGGGCAAGCGGCCTTCGCTGCCGCGTTGAACACGGTGAACGTCGGCAAGTTCAACATCGGGCCCGCCTCCATCGGCATGTGCGAGCATGCCATGTACGAGGCGGTCACCCATGCCCACAACCGCATCCTCTACGGCAACCGCGTGACTGACTTTCCGCACGTGCGCCGGTCCTTTGTGGATGCATACGCTCGGCTGATCGCGATGAAGGCCTACGGTGACCGCGCGATCGACTACTTCCGGACGGCCAGCCCGCGGGATCGGCGGTACTTGCTGTTCAACCCGGTCAGCAAAATGAAGATCACCACCGAAGGCGAGAAAGTCATCGAGCTGCTGTGGGACGTCATCGCCGCCAAGGGATTCGAGCCCGACACGTACTTCCGCGGCGCCGGCAAGGATGTCGGCGCGCTGGCCAAGCTCGAGGGCACGGTGCACGTCAATCTCGCGCTGATCTTGAAGTTCATGCCGAACTACCTGTTCGCGCCGACCGAGCAACCAGTGGTGCCTACCCGACAGGACGCGGTCGACGACGAGTTCCTGTTCCGCCAGGGCCCGGCGCGCGGCCTGGGCGAGGTCACGTTCGCCGCTTGGCGACTGGCCTTCGAGCCGTTCGCCGAGCTGCCCAACGTCGCACGGTTCCGGGAGCAGGCGGAGGGCTTCACGACCCTGCTACGGACCGCGGCGCCGGACGCCGAGCAACAGCAGGACCTAGACTTCCGGCTGGTGCTCGGACAGCTGTTCACACTGATCGTCTATGCGCAGCTGATCCTCGAGCAGGCCGAACTGATTGGGCTTGACCCCGACGTACTCGATACGATCTTCGAGGTCTTTGTACGGGATTTCTCGGCGCTCGCGGTCGAGCTGCATGGCAAGGCGTCATCAACCGAGGCCCAACAGCAGTGGGCACTGGCCAACGTGCGCAAACCGGTCATCGACACCGGCCGGTTCGCGCGGGTGTGGGAGCAGGTCGAGGCGCTCTCCGGCGCCTATCTGATGAGCCCGTGACCATGGCTCGAGGTGTGGAGCGGTCACCATGGGCCTAGACGGGCGCTTCTCTGGAATCGTGCAGCTGGTTGCGTACCTCCTGAGGATCGCGGTCCTGGTTCTATGAGGCGGTCGGCGCGGGGGCGGCGATAGCGCCCCAAGCGTCCCGGTCCTTCATCGGCGTACCTCGGCGCGTATAAGGACAAGGCCGGCAAGTGGCTGGACGGCGGTACGTCCTATCGGCTGCGCGTTCCGCCCCATCCACCGATCAAGCGGCTGGTCCGTCACGATCTATGAGCCGACACTCGCGCATTGATCCTGAACGATCAGAAAGTTGCCAATCGCTTGTCGCGCATGGATCTGCAGAAAAACGAGGACGGCTCGGTGGATATCTATTGCGGGCCGCAGGCGCCGGCTGGCTTCTTCGAGAAGAACTGGATCGCGACCGTCCCCGGGAAGAACTGGTTCGCGTACTTCCGCTTCTACCAGCCGACAGAGGCCTTCTTCGATCGGTCCTGGCCGTTGCCGGACTTCGAGCAGATATAGACGCGAACGCCCGACACGTTCTCGGGCTGCGGACGGTGTCTGAATCCGGCCTTGGCTACTCGTCGGTGCGGTCACAGCCGGTAGTGGCCCGGGGTCGCCGATGGTGGTGGCGGGTTGCGCCTTCTGTGTGGCGGCGTTGGCCGCCGCCGGGTTGAGCCGGTTCAACGCCCCAGGCCTGGGCACCGGTGATGCTCTGGTCGCCATCACCGGCTCGTGTAAGGAAAGGCTGCCAGATCCCTTGTTCTAGGCTCGGACCGTGGGCGCTGCCGCTTCTTCGGGAGTCCGCCTGGCCGAACTCGTTGCCACGATCTCGCTTGGAACCGACCTTGGGCTGGGGCAGTCGATGGAGCACATCTTGCGGCAGACTCTGGTCTCGCTGCGGATGGCCGAGCTCCTCGCCTTCGATGAGGCTGAGCGCGAAGTCGCCTACTTCTCGGGGCTGTTGGCATGGGTGGGCTGCCACACGGATGCATATGAACAGGCAAAGTGGTTCGGAGATGACATCGCGCTGAAGCGGGACGGCTACCACTACGACATGGGACGACCCGTCGATCTGCTGAGCTTTGCGTGGCACACGGTGGGACGGGGGCGCCCTCCGCTGGAGAGACTCAAGACGTGGCTGGAGCTCCCGCTGGCGGTACGCCGAAGCGCGATGGTGGACCTTCGCAACCATTGGCTGGCCGCGGACGAGCTGGCCGGCCGCCTCGGCCTCGGCGAACCGGTGCGGCGCAGTCTCAGGGAAAGCTTTGAGCGTTGGGACGGCAAGGGATTCGGCGGTTCGAGGGGTGAGGAGATCAGGCTGACCTCGCGCGTGGTTTGCCTCGCCGACGTGGTCACGGCCTATTACGAAGAGGGTGGGGAGAACGCTGCCGTCCAGGTGGCATGGCAGCGATCAGGCACGCAGTTCGACCCTGCGCTCGTCGAGCTCTTCTGCGCCAACGCGGCCGACGTGCTCTCCGGTCTCGACGGGCCGAGCCAGTGGGCGCAGGTCATTGATGCCGAGCCGACGCTTGCCCGAGTGATGACCGATCCCGAGTTCGACGTAGCGCTCGAGGCAATCGCAGACTTTATCGACCTCAAGTCGCCGTACACACTCGGCCACTCCCGGTCAGTGGCCGATCTGTCCGGCGCGGCCGCCCGCGTGTTGGGGTTGCCCGATGAGGACTGTGTGGCGGTTCGACGAGCTGGCCTGGTGCACGACATCGGTCGGCTAGGTGTGCCCAACTCGATCTGGGACAAGCACGGCCCGCTGACCAGGTCGGAGACGGAACGTGTACGCCTGCATCCATATCTGTCCGAGCGGATGCTGTCCTCGGCGCGTGCCCTGAGCCCGCTCGCCGCGATCGCGGTCGAGCACCACGAGCGGATGGACGGATCAGGTTATCCGCGGGGGCTCAACCACGCATCCATCAGCGTGGTGGGGAGGGTGTTGGGAGCAGCCGATTGCTATGCGGCGGCCACAGAGCCACGGCCACACCGAGCGCAGCTGACACCGGAGGAGGCTGCTGCCGCGCTTCGCACCCACGTTCGGCAGGGACGACTCGACGCTGACGCCGTGCAGGCGGTCTTGGAGGCGGCCGGCCACCGCACCCGGAGGCGCCGGGAGCTTCCTGCTGGGCTGACCGCGCGAGAGGTCGAGGTGTTACGGCTGCTCACACGCGGACTCTCCAACCGTGACATTGCAGAGAAGCTGACAATCTCTCGCAAGACCGCGGGCAGCCACATCGAACACATCTACGCCAAGACCGGCGTCCGGAATCGCGCTGGCGCGAGCCTTTTCGCGATGCGTCACGGGCTCATGATCGACTAGCTAATGATCGGGTGTTTGCCCGATGAAGCCCGGGCGACTGCCATCTAGCGTTCGATTCATGACCACCATCACCAAGGACTTCGTCCGGGCCAACGACATCGACATTCACTACATCGATGCCGGAACCGCCGACGCGCCAACGCTGGTGCTGCTCCACGGCGGCCTGGTGAGCACCAGCGAGATCTGGGCTCCCACACCAATCAGCTACGCGTCTCACGTGCAGCGGCTCGCAGAGGAGTTCCACATCATTGCTCCAGACGCTAGAGGGTCCGCGATGACTAGCCATTCCGGTGGACCGGTATCGATGTCCATGCTTGCCGACGATGTGTCTGCGCTGATCGACGCACTCGGGCTCGACCGACCGGCCGTTGCTGGATTCAGTGAGGGCGGGCTAGCGGCCCTGCTGCTCGGCATGCGGCACCCTGACTCCATTCGGGCCCTGGTCTGCGACTCCGGTTATGACTTGCTCAATCCAGATGCACCGGCATTTGCGATGCTGCCTGGCCTGCTTGGTGGGCTGCCCCAAGTTGATCCTGACGTCGTCGAGCAGTCGTTTGGGCAGGACCCGGAGATGGCCGAGGTGTTCGCGCTGATGAAGGCCGACCAGGACACAGCCCGCGGCGACGGCTACTGGCGAACCTACGTCGAGCGCACCCTCGAGCGCTGGTCGCACTGGCCCGGCTACGGCTACGCCGATCTCGCCAGGATCACCGTGCCGACCATGATTTTGGTCGGCGATCGCGACCACTTCTGCTCTGTGGAGGAGGCTGCGGTGGCATTCAGGAACCTTGGCAATGGCCAGCTCGCCGTGATACCAAACATCGGGCACGTGATCAGCGCGGGCAAGATCGAGGCACTAATCAGCTTCCTCACTAGCTAGACCTGGCGATTCCTAGCGAGGAGCAGCTGGTCAGCCCTGGCGATGGGCGATCGGAATGGGAGCATCGTGCGCGCATCCCGGTGAGGTGTCAGGGCTCCTCAGGATCGTTGGCGCCAGTCCGTACGTCGCGCGAATTCACGTCACCCCATCGGGTGAGCCTTCGATCGGTGACCTCGGCTGTCAGAGTGGGCCTACCTGGTGGTTTAAGGGGTCCCCTTCTCGGCCAGAATGAGTCATGCCGACAGACGAGCCGTTCGTAGGGCGGGCCGACGAGCTAGCCCTGCTGAACGCGGAGATGCGGCGGGTTCGCAGCGGTGAGCCACGGCTGGTGTGGTTGACCGGTGAGGCGGGCATCGGCAAGACGTCTCTATTGCGGCGGTTCGTCGGCGGTCTTTCGGGTGTACGTGTGCTATGGGCGAGCGGCGACGAGAACGAAACGGATCTGGCGTACGGAGTAATCAGCCAGCTATTGCCTGATCTTCTCGCGGGCGAGCCGGGCGCCGGTCTGGCCGCCCTGCGTCCCGAAACCGATCCGCTGGCCGCGGGTGCGGACTTGCTGTCCGAGCTCGGGATGCTGCAGAGCTCGGGCCCGGTGCTGGTAGTGATCGACGATGCCCAGTGGGCCGATCACCGCTCCGCCCAGGCCCTGGTCTTCGTGGCCCGCCGGCTCCGTAGCGACCAGGTGCTGATCTTGCTCAGCGGCCGCTCGGGCGCGCCGGATCCTCGGCAGCTCTGGGAGCGAGCGCTGGCACAGAGTCAGCTGACCCGACGGCTACCGCTTGGTGGCCTCACCGCGGAGGATCTGCGGCGGTTGTCGTCGAGCGTCGATGGCGTACTCCTCTCGCCAGCGGCGAGCCGGCGGCTACACGAGCACACCGGTGGTCATCCCTTGTACGCGCGGGCGCTGCTGGAGGAACTCCCCGCCGAGGCCCTGATGGAAGCCTCCGACGTGCTGCCTGCTCCGCACTCGATGAGCTTTCTGGTGCTCGTGCGGTTGGCCAAACTGTCGCCAGCCGCTCAGGACCTCGTGCTGGCGGCGGCCGTGCTGGGTTCGCGCTGCACCCTCTCCGACGCCGTGCGGGTGGCCGAGGTGGCCGATCCGGTGGCCGCGCTGGACGAAGCCGTACGAGCCGGTCTGCTGATCAACGGCCCGCCAGGCCATCCGCGGGACGTGGCCTTCCCGCACGTCCTCGTCCGGGCGGCGATCTACGCCGATCTGTCGCCCGCGCGGCGCCACGCCCTGCATCGGCGGTCGGGCGAGGTTTTAGGAGGAGCGCCCTCGCTCCACCACCGGGTGGCGGCGGCGATCGGTCCCGACGCCGAACTCGCGGGCGAGCTGGACACTCTGGCTGAGCAGGAACTCAGCCAGCTGAACTGGGCGGCGGCGGCGGAGCACATGCTGGCCGCTGCTGACCTCGCCGCGACCGCGGAGCAGAAGGGTCACCGCCTCGCTCGCGCCGTCGGGGCGATGATCGCTGACGGAGACGTCGCTCGGGCCGCTCGACTCGAGGACTCGGTGCGGGCGACACCGCCGAGTACGACGCGCAGCCGGGTGCTGGGCCAGATCGCGCTCTTTACCGGCCGACTTTCGGCAGCGCGCCGCGAGTTAGCGACGGCGCGCCAATCGGGCGGCTCGGGCGGAGCCCACAACCCTGACCAGGCCGCGATAGCGGCCTATCTGGGCCTGCTGTCGATGATCGAGGGGGACGTCGAGCAGGCTGTGGAGCTGTGCCTTGATGCGTTGCTCGCCGGACCACCGGCCGAGGTGACCCCCTTGGCCCGGTTCGCGCTGATGCTTTCGCTGGCCACGCAAGGTCGCCAAAAGGAACTTGTCGGACTCCTCGATTCCGCTACGGACGCTGGCTTTCTCCCGGCGAGCGGGTTCGAGCGACGGGCGTTGCGGGGCATGCTCGCGTTGTGGTCCGGGCAGGAACGCCTCGCCGAGGCCAACTTGTCGGCGGTGTTGCGGGATGCTCCACCCGGTCTGCTACTGCAGGGCCGGCTGATGCTCCAAACTGGCCTCGCGGAGGCGCTGTACCGCTTGGGGGACTGGGATGGCGCGGCGAGCCAAGCCGAGCTGGCGATTTCCCTGGCTGAGGATGCTGGGATCCAGCTCGGCCTCGGGATGACCTATGCAGTGGCGGGCTACGTGTCGGCGGGACGAGGGTTGTGGGAGCTGGCCGAATCGCAGGTAGCCATCGCGAGCAGCTCCGCCGAGATGCTGCCCTGGTGGGGGAGCCGGGCCTACGCGGCGGTGGCTCGGGCGACCCTGGCGCAGGCTCGCGGAGACTATCCGGCCATGCACCGCGCGCTGCGAGAGTTCGACGATCCCGCCGTACGCGAACGGGTCGACGGGCTTGGTTCCCCGGCCTGGCGAGCGCTGCGCACCGAAGCGCTCCTGGGATTGGGTCGCCTGGACGCCGCGGAAGATCAGCTGCGCGAGCTGCAGGACCGGACCAGGCAAGCGCCGGGATGGGCGTCGCTGGAGTCCGTACGGTTGGAGGCCTGGCTCGCCGAGCTGCGGCAGGATGCCCAGGCCGCACAGCAGGCGTACGAGCAAGGACTGAAGCTGGCAGTGGAGCTGCCGTCTGCGCTCAGCCGAGCTCGACTGGAAACAGGCTACGGCCGGTTCCTCCTGGCTCAGGGGGAGCGGCGACCCGCCCTTGATTTGCTGCGCGGCGCTCACGAAAAGCTGGAGGGGTTACGCGCCGCGCCCTTTCTCGCGGTTTGCGATTCGCTGCTGCAGACCGCTGGTCTCCGTCCGGCGAGCAGGGGCGCCCCCCTCGACTTCACCCATCAGGAGCTCGCGGTCGCGCGGCTGGTTGCCGCCGGTCGAACCAACTCCGAGGTGGGCCGGGAGCTGTTCATCACCAGTCGGACTGTCGCGTTTCACCTGAGCAACATCTACGCAAAGGCTGGCATAGCGTCCCGGCGTGAGCTGGCTGGACGATTTCCCGGCCTGCTCGGCTGATCCACCTCTCATCTCGAAACAAACCTGTCAGTCCACTGGAAGGTGCTGCCAGGGACAAACGGGCATCGCGTCCACCAGGCTTGCAGCCATGCCCAGCCGTTGCCGCCACTGGGAGGAGTGCAGATGAGGGTGATCGTCGAGGTGTATCGCGAGGCCGGCGGCCGACTGACCGGCGCGGTTCACCATCCCGATGGGAGCCAAGACGCTTTCGCGAGCACTCTCGATCTGCTGCGGGTTCTGGAGGCGCTCGACCTGAGCCGTACGGACGATCCCGCATCCCAATCCCAAGCGCGGAATGGGCAAGCGTCCGAGCCAGAAGCCGAGGTGAGTGATGACTAGTTTCTCGACAGCACCCCCCGCGACCACCCGATCGGGCGTGTCGCGCCGAGAGCTGTCCGACACAGTCAAGTACGCGCGTCTCTCGAGCATCTCGGGCATCATCTTTGCCGCGCTGTTTGTGGTGGCACTCGTCTTGGTCCATACCACGCCAACGTTGTCAGCCTCGGATGCGGAGATCACCGCCTACTACGCCGGGGGCAGCACGCTACTCGTCACCGTCGGCCTCTATCTGATTCCCTTCGCTGGAATCGTGTTTCTCTGGCATGCGCATTGCACCAGGCTGCTGATCGAAACGCGCACCGCGTCACCATCTGCTATCCCCTATGGGCTTCAGCTGGTGTCGGGTGTCCTGTTCGTCGTGCTGCTCTTTGCAGGCACGGCATCGGCTGGCTCTGTTGCGCTGTTGAAGGATCTGACCAGTGCGCCGTTGCCGTCGGCTGACTTCATCCGCGGCATGCTCGCGGTCGGCTACGGCATGATCTTCGTCTACGCGCTGCGCGGTGCCGGCATGTACGCGCTGACGACGACGAACCTGCTCCGCCAAGCCGGAATCATGCCCAAGTGGGTCGGCTTGATGAGCTACCTGCTGGCCGCCTTCTTGCTGTTGAGCACGGTGATGCACCCCGCTGCGATGCTCATCTTTCCCAGTTGGGTCGCGATCGCCGGCCTAGTGATCTTCATTCGTGCCGGCCGTGTCGCTGAACCGGCCACATCTGAAAGGCAATCCGCATGACCACATCGCCAAACCTCGAGCGTCGCACCACGACACCGCTGACCGTTGACGACATTCCCGGCCCGAAGGGCAAGCCGATCGTCGGCAACATGTTCGACGTGCCGCCCGAGCGCACGATCGTCACGCTGATGGAGCTGACCCGCGAGTACGGTCCGATGATCCGATTGCGCACCCCCGCCGGTGATCGGTTCGCGGCCTCGGGCCTGGCGATGATCGACGATCTGTGCGACGACGAGCGATTCGACAAGCTCGTTGGAGACGGCCAGAAGGCGGTCCGAAGCTTCGGCCGGAGCGCCGGATTGTTCACCTCCGACACCGATGATCCGAACTGGTCGAAGGCCCACAACATTTTGCTGCCTAACTTCAGCCAACAGGCGATGCGGGACTACGTCCCGATGATGAACGACATCGCGACGCAGTTGATGGACAAGTGGCAGCGGTTGAATCCGGGCGAGCCGGTCGATGTGACCGCGGATATGACCCGGCTCACCTTGGACACGATCGCGTTGTGCGGTTTCGGCTACCGCTTCAACTCCTTCTACCGCGACACCATGCATCCGTTTGTGGAGGCCATGTACGGGGTGTTGGGAGAGAGTCAACGACGCGCCCGGGCGCTGCCGATCCAGACCAAGCTGCGGCGCGGCGCTTCGAAGAAGCTGGCCGAGAACTACCGCTACATGGAGGGTGAGGTTCAACAGATCATCGACGAACGGCGCCGCGCCGGGAATATCGAGGATCACAAAGACTTACTCAGCCGGATGCTGACCGGGGTCGACAAGAAGACCGGCGAGAAGCTGGACGATGACAACATTGTGGCCCAGTGCCAAACGTTCCTGATCGCTGGCCACGAAACCACCAGCGGGCTGCTGTCCTTCACGATCAGCTTTTTGATCAAGCATCCCGAGGTGGTGGCCCGGGCGCAGGAGGAGGTGGATCGGGTGTTGGGCACCGACATTTCGGTGCTGCCCAGCTACCAGCAAGTGCAGGGCCTGACCTATGTGAATCAGATCCTCAGCGAAACGCTGCGGTTGTGGCCCACGGTGGCCGGGTTCACCCGCTACCCCTACCACGACGCCACGGTCGGGCCGTATCTGATGCCGAAGGGCTCCTCGATTACCGCGCTGTCGATCATGCTGCACCGCGACCCGGCCGTGTGGGGCGCCGACGCCGAGGACTACAACCCCGACCACTTCCGCCCCGAAACCCGCTCGCAGCTGCCGCCGAACGCGTTCAAACCGTTCGGTTCGGGTCAGCGGGCCTGCATCGGCCGCCAGTTCGCCATGCAGGAAGCGATGCTCGTCCTCGGCATGCTGCTGCAACGCTTCGAGTTCGTCGATTACCTGAACTATCAGCTGACGGTCAAAGAGGGACTGACGATCAAACCCGACGGCTTGTCCATCAAGATCAAACAGCGTCCCGGTCGCAGCACCGCAACCGCACCGATCACCCTCAGCAGCCCGGCGCCCAACCGGCAAGCCGCCGAACCGACGGCGCGCCGACAGCGGACCGGGGAAGGACACGACACCCCGCTCACGGTGCTCTTCGGCTCCAACCTGGGCACCGCGGAGGGGATCGCTACACGTATCGCCCAGGACGGCTCCGACCGCGGCTACGCCGTCACCTTGGGAGCCCTCGATGATCACACCGGCGTGTTGCCGCACCAGGGAGCCCTGGTCGTGGTGTGCGCCTCTTACAACGGCAAGCCGCCAGACAACGCCGAACGCTTCTGCCGCTGGATCACCAACCCGGCCACACCCGCTGACGCTGCCTCCGGGCTCGCCTTCTCAGTCTTCGGCTGCGGCAACATGGACTGGGCCTCCACCTACCAAGCCGTTCCCACGCTGCTCGACAAGCAGCTGGCCGCACACGGAGGCACCCGAATCCGGGACCGTGGCGAGGGCGACGCCCGCTCCGACTTCGACGGTCAGTTCTCCGACTGGTACTCCGGACTGTGGCCCGCAGTCACTGAGAGGCTCGGGCTGACGGAGGAGGCGTCGGCCGCTCGGTCCAGCACCGAGCCCCGCCTGCAGCTGAGCATGACCAACCGGCAGACCACCAATCCGGTGGTGGTCTCCTACCGCGCTCTGCCGAGCACGTTGTTGATCAACCGGGAGCTGCTGAATGGCCGGGACGCGGTCACCGGCGCGCGATCGGCTCGGCACATCGAGCTGCAGCTCCCCGAAGGAGCCGAGTACGCCACCGGTGATCATCTCGGGGTGATGCCGCGCAACAACGTCGACCTGATCCGACGGGTGATGGCTCGGTTCGGGCTGGACGCTGGAACTTACCTGACGATCACCCCGACGGGAGGCGCGTTCACGCATCTGCCCGTCGACGAACCGACCCCCTTATTGGGCGTCCTGGGGAGTTGCGTCGAGTTGCAAGACGTCGCCACCCGGACGGACTTGGCCGTACTGTCGCGGTACGCCACGGACCCGCAGGAGCAGGCGGAGCTCCTGACCATGTCCGGACTCGACGAGCAGGGCAAGGCGGCTTATCGCGAGAAGGTCGCCGGGCCGCGCAAGCCGGTGCTCGAGCTCCTCGATGATTACCCGAGCGTCGACCTTCCGTTCAACGTCTACCTGGAGGTGCTGCCACCGATGCGGCCGCGCTACTACTCCATCTCCTCCTGCCCCGCCGCTACGTCGACCTGCCACCTGACGGTCGGGGTGCTGCGCGGGCCGGCCCGTAGCGGTCACGGCACCTTCTCCGGGGTGGCCTCCGGTCATTTGGAGGCCAGCATGGAGGGCAGCACCGTATTCACGTTCGTACGCAGGCCCACCATCCCGTTCCACCCACCTGCCAACCCGCATGTGCCGATGATCATGGTCGGGGCGGGCACCGGCGTGGCCCCCTTCCGCGGCTTCCTACAGGAGCGGGCCAACCTCAAAGAGAAGGGAGTCCCCATCGGGGAGTCGATCTTGTTCTTCGGTTGCCGTAACGCCGAGAACGACTTCCTGTACGCCGATGAGCTCCAGGGGTTTGCTGATTCGGGGGTGACCGATCTCCAGGTCGCCTTTTCCCGGGCCGACGGTCAGCCCAGGACGTACGTACAAGATCTGATCGAGCGCGAACAAGATCATGTCTGGGACCTGCTCGCCGCCGGCGCCGTGATCTACATCTGCGGCAACGCCCACACCATGGCGCCCGGGGTCCGCGCCGCACTGACCAAGATCCACCAGAACAAGACGAGCGGATCAACCGAAGCGGCTCAGCACTGGCTGGCCGACCTCAAAGCAAGTGATCGCTTCCTGGAAGACATCTGGGGCGAGACGGCCGCGGGCATCTGACCCGACGACGATCTACGACGGATACCCCGACATCAGGCTCGACCTGGTCGAGAGCCGCACCTTCGACGGAGGGCTTCAGCTCTTGGAGTACGTGCCTACCGTGCTCGACGGGCCGCCGGGTACCACGGGAGCGGCGAGCTGACCGAGCCCACAGATCGCGCTGTGAACCCGAATATTGATCGTCGATCCTCCCGCTGATGCCGATTCGGCACCGCGTGGCTGGCTAACGAGCAGCCACATGCTCGAGGAAGTCGAGCACCCGGCGGGTGAGGAGAGCAGCGGCCTCCGGTTCGTACGACGGCAACGAGCTGTCGGCGAAGTAGTGCTGATCACCGGGGTAGAGGAACAACTCGGCATCGTCGACGGTCGCGACGATCTCCCGGGCCGCGTCGACGTCCCCCTCCCCGACGAAGATGGGGTCCGCGTCCATGCCGTGGATTTGGACGGGGACTCCGTCGGGCCACGGGCCGAAGGCCCAGTCACCGGTGATCGGAATGCAGGAGTAGAACAGCAGCGCGCCGCGAGCCCCGGGCCGGGTCTGCGCGAGCTTCTGAGCCGACATCTCCCCGAGCGAGAACCCGGCGTAGACGAGGTCGCTCGGCAGGTCGTCGGCGCTGCGAACGTTCCGCTCCAGGATCTGGTCGAATCCGATCTCCCCGGCGTAGGCCATGCCCTCCTCCAGCGTGGCGAACCTACGACCGTCGTAGAAGTCGGGGACGACCACCGTGTGACCCGCCGCCCGCAGCTCTTCGGCGAACGAGCGCACCCCTTCGGTCAGGCCCTGGGCATGGTGGAACAACAGGACGTCGGTCATCGGACTCCGTCGGTCGAGATCGAAAGATCGCAATCACACTACGCCCCGCGGC
>Ga0207428_10002636_pt1 | contig 17884 bp, 2 predicted proteins | sample RhiMethybrSRZTD1_FD_187600 | JGI IMG/M metagenome (GOLD analysis project Ga0207428, IMG submission 187600) | Populus rhizosphere microbial communities from Tennessee, USA - Rhizosphere MetaG P. TD hybrid SRZTD1 (SPAdes) (version 3) | ecosystem: Host-associated > Plants > Roots > Rhizosphere >...
GATTCGGAAAGATGATGAAGCCCAAATATTCGTACGGGTCTCCATCCTTCCTTACGAGCGTGTCAAAGGAATCGGGTGCAGAAAATATTTTGATTCCATCTAGAACGAGCTCGGTGTCGGGAACTACGCCAACTTCGACAACCCGCCCGTCTTTGGCTGATAGCGCAACTCGAAACCCCGGGTATTTGTATTCAGTTTCCCCCAGCCGGCTCTTGGACACATTCACTGGCTTACCCACCGCGGCAGTGAGTTCGTCCGCGGACATTCCGAAGCGGATGGGACCGATCGATTGGTAAGGGATGATCTCGAACATTAAGTTCTCCTACTTATTATGCAACCCTTTCTGCTGAGCGTAATCGAGCATTTCACGAATGGCGCTATTGGATTCGTCACACTAACTCCATTTTCGAACAGCAGCACGACGCACGTCTGATATTTCGCGCGCCATAGCACTAGGCATTTTGCCCTGGTCGATCTACGCGGCGATCCGTCGTAGCTGGCTGCGCGTGTCCCGCAGCTACACTAATGGACGAAAAGAAGGCATCACGACCAACTTAGCCAACGGCGTTTGACCCGATACACTGGTCAATGAATTCACTTTCTTCCCGGCCGGCCTACAAGCAAATACGCGCCGTGTACGACGATCGGACCATCCGCGTTTATCAGGCCTATTCAGACGAGATTGCGGACGACGCTTTAGCGAAGGGAACCTTCGTGTCACCCCTGTTCAGGATGAACCGGATGACTTGGATCAAGCCTTCCTTTTTGTGGATGATGTATCGATCTGGATGGGGACTTAAGGATCCTAATCAAAAGCGAATCCTTGCTATCGACATTACGAGACAAGGCTTCGAATGGGCGCTGTCTCACAGCTCCTTGAGCCATGCGGCGCCGCGGCGCTCTGGCGGCGACGAAGAGGCGAAATTCGAAGAGCACGCTGCGCCGGTGCGCATTCAATGGGATCCGGAGAGGGACTTACTGCTGCGTGCGCTCGGGCGCCGCACAATTCAAATCGGCTTGAGCAAGGAGGCTATTGAACTCTATGTCGGGAGCTGGATCCGTCGGATCACCGATATTTCCAAATTAGCTCGGCAAATCCACGAACTCGTTAGCGGCAATGACTTGAAGCAAGCCCTAGCACTACTGCCCGCAGAACAGCCATATCATTTGAACGCCTCGCTGGAGGAGCGACTAGGAATGTGCGCCAACCGGACGGGCCCGGGAGAATGAAGTCTGTCCTACGCCACACCTAATCCTGAGAACAGTTCGTTAGCGTGTCTGTAATTCGACCTGGACGATACGAAATGGCTGAGCCTCTCGCAGTCGATGCATTGGGCGAACTCGTCGACATAGAGAGCGACGGCGACATGCAGGGAGATCAACCGGAAGAATTAACGGTAGCACCAGCCACTCTAACCAGTTCTTCAAATGCTTCAAGGTGCGCGGGCGATTCTATGATCCCCAGAAAGATCGTTAATTTCGCACCATCGCGGTGATGATTTAGCCATATCCATCCCCGAACCTTTAAAGCGTCTAGCCAAGAACCGAAATCCCAGGGTAATTGCCCCCATTGCTCTCTCGGTATAGCCGCCAGTAGATTGTCTGCCTCTTCGCGCGTAACGCTTCGAGTCCCTTTTAACGCCCAATCCGGCATTCTTCGCTTCCATTCCTCTTCTACGGGCCAGGTGGCAGGGTCCTCCTTGATAATGAGCTCCGCAAGCGTGAGCACATGCTGATATTTTGTGTCAGCTTCCTGATTTAGATAGATGTGGTACGTCCGAAAGTCAAATGGCCGAATGCTGCGTGCCTTTATGTCAACGCGATGTAGTGCATCGGTATGTTCGCTGGTGGTCATCGTCGGTCGACTTATTTTCCAGAGCCTTTTCTTATTGAGTTCATCAAATCGTCAAAGTAGTTGGAAGGAATACCAAACTGATTTGGGGCCTTTGTTACATCTACTAATTGCGGGCGATCAGGATAAAGTTTGCCCAAGCGTTGCGGAACCGCCTCAGTCTGCAAGCGTTTAAGGAAGCCCGCATCCACATCAAACGATTTGATAGTTGCACCTGGCAAGCCACCTTGAATTTTCTGGGCAAGAAATTCTTGTGCCCTCGCTTCCTCTCCGAAATTCAAGAATAGCATGTTGGAATTATCTGGCGCTAAAGAGACTTCACCGCTCGCGCCGATATTTACTCTTTGATTTGGAATGCCTTCGACGCGATAGACCTTTACTACGTTGCTGGTTTCACCGGCTGCAGATCCCAGTTCAACACTGCCGTACTTTGTAACGGCGGCGCCGATCGCGATATTCGCCAAGATCGCGCCGCCTTGTTCGGCCTTGCCGTTGTATTCCATCAGGGGCGTGATGTTGTAGGGCTGCGTCTCGCGGAAGCCCGCGAAGGTGCCCTGGGGAACACCCGCTGACTCGGCTATGAGCGTCAGGCCGTCCAGGCTGGTCTTCGTGAGATTGACCGCGCCGTTGAACGCCTCTGGCCCGAAGTTGACAACGCCCTTGCCGGCGCCGGTTAGGCCGGCCTTCGGGTCCTTGTAGATCGCCACGCCCATCTCCGCCGCGCTGTAGCCGACATCGCCGAGCTTTTCCATGACGGCGGCGCCCGCGTATCCCAGGAACCCGAGGAAACCGCCCCCGCCGTTCTCGACTGCCTTGTCCTGGAGGCCTCGCCAGTACGAGCGCATCTCCGCCCTGCCTTCGGTGAGCGCGTCCGGAGCGGTCGCCGGCTGAGGCACCGAATTCGCCTGAGCGGCTGTCGCCGCAGCCGATACGACCGGCTCATTCACCGGCGTGGCGGCAGCCATCGCTTCTCTGCGCGCCTGCTCTATTTGTTCCTTCGCCTTGTAGAAACCCTGGGCGAGCGCGTGGACCTTGTCGACGTCGAAATCCTCTTTGGGCGGCAGCGTCAGCGTCTGGCCCGGCTTGATCTGGTCCGGCCGCTCGATGCCGTTCGCAGCCGCGATGAGCGGCCACATGTCGGGATCGCCGTAATACTTCTTCGCGAGCTTCGAAAGGTTGTCGCCGCGCGCCACGGTGTGCGATGTCGGTGCGGTCTCGGCCGGCGCCGGAGGTTCGGCGTTGTCCGCGACCGGATAGGGCGGAGCGATGCCGTTCAGGTCCTGCTCGAGCTCGTCGTCGCTCGTGCCGCCGTAGAGGATGTCGTCGACGATCTCGTCGTCGCCTTCGTACATCGTCGGCGCCGGATTGCCGTTCTCATCCACGATCTGGCCGTTACGGTCCGGCTCGGAGACGCGTCGCCCAGGCCGCTCGTTCGGCGGGGCGAACAAGGTGCTCTTGAGGTAGCCCCCGATCGAATCGCCGATGAACTGGCCGACTTCCTGGCCCACCGCGTTCTCGAAATAGGATTCGGCTGCGTCCTTGTCGAAGCGGCTGAGCGCGCCGGCGACCACCGCGTTGGTGGCAAGGCGCAAGGCGCCGTTCTGCAGCCGTCCGGCGACCTGGCTCGCTTCGGTGCCGCTGGCGCCGAAGTTGTCGACCACCGCGCTCGCGAGCGTGCTGCCCGCGGCGTTCGCCCAGTCGCTCGGCGTGAGCTTGCCGTCGTTGCGGATGTAGGTCTCGGCGAGCTGGGCCCACGGCGTCACGTAGGTGTTGATGTTCGACAGCACGCTGTTGCCCTGGGTGACCGCCTGATAGAGCTGCGTGGCGCTGCTGAGCTGCTCCGCGGTTTCGGCGGCGGTGGCCGCCTTTTCGGCTCCGCTGGCGATTTCTCCGCCCGCCTCGAGATAGCCGCCGATCGCCGCCGAGGCGAGGCTGGTCCAGCTCGTGATCTTGCCGCCGTCGAGGATCTGCTTGGTCGCCCCGGCGGCCACTTTCAGGGCGGCGACGCCGACGCGCGCGAATTGCGCCCCGGCCTGGGAGAGCTCGCCCGCGGCCGCGGCGGCCTTGGCCGCGGCGCCAAGCCCCGACGCCGCGCCGGTGATCGCGCCGACGATGGCGGCCTTGCCGACCTCGTCCCAGTTGAAGCTGTCCTGGTAGCCGAGCGCGATGAACAGGCCCTGCTGCACGATCGAGCCGATCGCGGCGACCACCGCTCCCACGACCGCGAACACGGCAACGGTCGCGAGCGTGGCCGCGATGCCCGTGGCCGAGCCGATGAGCGCGGCGGAGATCGCGGTGCCCGCGCCGTAGGTGACCACCGCCACCACGATCGCGATCACCACGATGATGATGATCATGATGATGCTGCCGCAGCCCTTCTTCGGCTTCGGCGGCGGCGGCGTCTTCAGGTTCGGCAGCGTCGAGCCGACGATCTCCGACTCGCTGTAGACCTTGTGGTTCTCCGCGGTGATGGTGCCGGTCTTGACGCTGTTCGGGATGGTCAGCGTCTTGCCTGCCTCGAGGCGCGCGTTCGCGTCGAGGCCGTTGGCGTCCGCGATCACGAACCAGAGCGAGGGGTTGCCGTACATCTGGCTCGCGATCGCCATGAGCGAGTCGCCCTCGCGCGTGGTGTACGTGAGCACGCCGCCGGGGAAGGTGTCGCCCAGGTTCTGGATCAGGGCGTAGTTGCCCGAGTCGATGAACACCTGCTTCACGCCGTCGACGCCGTTGCCGGTCTCGCCCCAGGGGTTGCCGTTGGCGTAGAGGTATTCGCGCACCTCGCGCGTGCCGGACTTGCCGTCGTCGTGGAACTGCGAGACGAGGTGGCCCTCGTTGTCGGGGGTAAAGTTCTTGATCTCCGGGCGGTCCTGGCCGTCGCCCTGGCCGAGGTTGACGCTGCTGCGGATCTTGTTGGCGTCGTACGTGGAGGTGCTGTTGCCGTTGGCGTCGCCGAAGGCGACGATGCTCTTCTCGCGCCCGTCGCCGAAGTAGCTGTGGTTGTAGTTGAAGGTTTTGCCGCCCTGGCGCAGCACGGTCTGCGTGATGCGCAGGCTGCGGTCGTAGCTGCGGCTGGTGGTCTGGGTGTCCTTGCCGGCCGTCTCCGTCACCGTCGACAGCGTGCGGTTGGCGTCGTTGTAGGTGTTCGTGGTCGCGGACTTCTGCGAGCCGTTTTCCAGCGTGCGGAAGGTGAGCACGTTGCCGATCGCGTCGTAGGTCCAGGCCTGGTGCGTGAGCACGCCGCCGGCGTTGAAGTCGCCGCTCACCGCGCGCGCATTGGCGTCGAACACATAGGTGATCTCGGTACCGGCGTTGTTCCAGCGGATGCGGTTGTTGGCCGCGTCGTAGCCGAACTCGCTGATCGGCGTCTCGCCCGCATTGCCCTGCGCATCCACCGTCGCCTGAACTTCGCGCGTCACACGCCGCGCGGCGTCGAAGGTGTAGCGGTGATCGACGTAGCGGAAGTTCGGGTTGCCGCCGGTGTTCTGGCCGAGCGGGTCGTAGCCCAGGTCGGTGAACGCCCGCACCCGGTTTCCTTCCGCATCGAAGAAGGTGTTCTCGTTCAGGCCCGTGAAGGCGTCGGCCCAGCGCACCATCTGGCCGAGCCGGTCGTACTCGTAGGCGATGCTGCGGTTGTGCGCCCCGCCCGGGGTGGTCATCACCTCGGTGAAGCGCTTGCCGGTCAGGTCATAGGTGTAGCTCGTCGACACGCCGGTGGCGAAGTCCTGCACCGACGTCATCCGGCCGCCGTCGTCGTAGCTCCTGCGCACGTCCTTGCCGCCGTTCGGGTCGAACTCGCGGATGACGCGGCCGAAGACGTCGTAGGCGTAGTCGATGCGGTTGCCGTCCTCGTCGACTTCCTCCTGCAACCGCCCGAAGCCGCCATAGACCTTGCTCTTGGCGCGGCCCTCGGCGTCGACCTCCGCGATGGTGTTGCCGTAGGCGTCGTACGCACGCCGGCTCGTCGCGGGGCTGCCGTTCAGGAAAAGGCGCGTCTCGGTCAGACGGCCGTTGGCGTCGTAGAGCTCGTCGGTGCGCTGGCCGAGCGGATAGAACGTGCCCGTGACGTGATCGCGGCCGTCATAGGCGTAGGTCACCGCATAGTGCGCGATCAGCGCATTGCGATCGGCCTCGGACAGGGCCGCGGCGTCGCGCGCAAAACCCAGGCGCTCGCGCTCGGCCTTGTAGAAGTCGGCATCGTCGTGCGCGAGGTGCCAGCCCTGGGGCGCCTCGGCGCGCACCAGGCGGTCGCGCTGGTCGTAGGCGTAGCGCGTGGTGTGGTCGTCGGCCTCGGCGGTCTGCATGCCCAGGCCGTCGGTGCGGGCGACCTCGCGGTCGAACGCGTCGTAGCGGTGCCCGGTCCGGTTGCCGAGCGCATCGCGCTCCTCGATCAGCCGCCCCTGCAGGTCGTAGAACTTGAGCGTGCTGTGGTTGAGCTGCGACACCATCGCCGTCTCGCGGCCGAACAGGTCGACGCGCGTGGTCTTCACACCGCCGTTGGCGTCGGTCTCGCGGATCTGCGTGCCGAGCGCGTTGTAAACGAAGCTCTTGGTATTGCCGAGCGCGTCGGTGTCCGAGGTCATCTTGTCGAGGACGTCGTAGGTGTAGCGCCGGACCGGCCGTCTCGTGATGCCGCTCGTCGGATCGAACACCCGCGCACTGAACTCGGCGAGCTTCCGCCCGCGCGCATCGAAGGTCGTGAACGTGGTAATGAAGTTCGGATTGTTCCGGTCGTCGCCGTAGAGCCGCGTCTCGAGCGCGTTGCCGTTGCCGTCGACGCCGGAGGTGCGCCACAGGCCGTCGTTCTCGTTGGTGGCGACCTTGTAGTCGAGCGCGTTGAACTGGTTCTCGGTGAAGTAGCCGGTCGTGAGGCCGTCGGCGTCGAGCCGCCCGGTGCCCTGGCCGGTCTCGGTGAAGGTGAGGCTGAGCGCCGCGAGCAGGGCGGCCGTGTCGAGCGGGCCGACATACAGGCCCGGGTCGAGCGCGATCACGCCCTGCGCGTCCCGGCTGACGAAGCCGCCGGTCTCGCGCGCCACCACGATGTGGGAGCGGTCGGTGAACGACGCGGTCAGATCGGCGGTGTCGACGCGCCGCCACTGCACGATCACTTCGTGGCCGAAGGCGTCGTGGTAGTAGACCTTCAGGTCGTATCGCCCTGCCGCCAGATTCGGCAGCGTCGTCGAATACGTATTTGGAGCGGTTGACGAAAGAATCTCGTCATTCGCGAAGTCGATGCCGGTCCCGGCGGGCCGCCAGGCAAGATGCAGGTCGCCGGCGATGTTGGCGGTCTCGGCGGCGTCGAGCGTCTCGGTGACACCGAGGTCGTAGCCGGTGACGATGATGATCGGCGGCCCGGTCGGGTCGTCCGGATTCGGCACCTCCTCGGTCACCGCGGTGGAAGTGACGTCCAATGTGTTCGGCTGCGGCTGGCGCGTGCTGTAGAACACGTCGTAGGCCGTGCTGGTGTTGTTCGCCACGTCGCTGTCGACCAGCACCCGGCCGTCGCGGCGCTCGCTGAACGCCGTCTGGCCGTCGAGGATGACGAGCTGATCGGTGCCCGCAGGCGGCGCGGTCCAGGAAAGCGACTGCTCGCTCGCCGGCGTAGCTCCGGCGCCTACCGTGAAAGTGAAGCGGTCGAGCGCGAGGCTCGTGCCGTCGGCGCGTACGCCGTCGAGCAGAATCTCGTAGTTGCCCGCGGCGAGCCCGTCGGGTCCGCCCAGCACCAGGCTGTAAGCAAAGTAGCCCTGGCCAGAGTCCACGCCGCTCACAGCGGTGGCGGCGAACGCGGCGTTGCTGCCTGCGAGGCGCCAGCGCGCCTGCACCAGGCTCAGCGTGCTCGCGACCGGCGTCGGTACGCGCGTGTCGACGTGGATGGTGAAGGTGGTGCCGGTGGAATTGCTGACGGTGGCCTGGCTCACCTCCGAGGTAATGCCCGCCTGAGCGGCGCGCGCCTCGAAAGGCTGCTCGGCGCTCTCGTAGGTGCGGCCGGCCGCGTCCTGCCACACGAGCTTGAACGACAGCGCCTGGGCCTGCGCGCTGGTCACGTTGTGGATGGTCGCCTTGTAGCTGCCGTCGGGCTGCTGCACGAACGGCACCGGGGTGAACGGGTTCCCCGGAGAATGGAATTGCAGGGTCGGGTTGACCGCTCCCGCGTCGAAGCGCGCCGTCACCTCGAGGGTGTTGGCGTCCGGCTCGGTGACCGCCACGTCGCGGAACCGCGGCGGGATGGTCAGGCTCTGCTCGGCGCTCCAGCTCAGGTTGCCGGCACCGTCCTGCGCCACGAAGCGGAAGAAGAGCGTCGTGCCGGTGGGCGCGCTGGCGATCGTCGCGTGCGCCGATCCGTCGAAGCTGAACTGCGTTGTGGTGCGATTGGCGTAGTCGGCCGGCGTGGCGCGGCTGAACGTGTCGTACGCGACCCAGGTCTGGCGCCCGGCGGCGACGTGCCACTGCAGCTTGAGCGCGGCGCTCGGATCCAGCGTCGCCTGGAAGTCGGTCGGAGCGAGCACCGCGTTCTCGACCTTGCCGGTGAAGACGAGGATCCGGTTGCCCGCGGCGTCATATTGGTACACGGTGCCGCTGCCGTCCGCGGTGATGGTCTGCACCGGGCGGTCCTTGGCGTCGTAGCTGCTCTGAGTGACGAAGCCGTCTTCATCCTGCCGGAACGTCCGGTTCTGCGTCGCGTCGTAGCGGTAGAGCTTGACCAGGTCGTCCGCCGCGCCCGGCCCCATGAGATCGGCCTCTCGCGTGCGACGATTGACGGCGTCGTAGATGAAGCTCTTGGCCTCGTCGTTGGCCGGATCGGCGGCGACCAGCGTCGCGAAATCGGTGCTGCCCGTGAGGCTCGCAAGGTCCACCGACATCGGCACCGGGCTGAAGAACCGCTTCTGCAGCGTGACGTTGCCGTTGGCGTCGTACTGGTACGTGCTGAGCACGCGCCCGGCGTTAACCACCGCGACGCGGTGGTTGGCGGCGTCGTAGTAGCTGTATTCGGTGACCGCCTGGGCGCTCCCCGCCCCCAGGGTCTTGGTCAGCTCGTTGCCCGCCCGATCGTAGGTATAGGTGGTGGTCGGCCGCGCGAAGCTCGTGATCTGCGTGGCGGGATCGAACACTTCGATCTGCGGCGCCTTCTCCTCGATTTTGCGCGAGGCGGCATCGTAGCGGATGCTGGTGACGAAGACCTCGCCCGCGGGCGGCGTCGGCCTCGTCCCCGGGCTGACCGCGAGCGGATCGAGCGCCTGCTTGTAGACGCGCTGCTCGACCTGGTTGTCCTGGGCGTCGTAGTCCCATTCCACCAGGAACCCAAGCACGTCCACCATCGCCACCTTGCGGCCCTTGACGTCGTAATAGCTGACCGCGCGGCTGCCGTTGCGGTCGAAACTCTCGACCTCATTGCCGAAGGCGTCGTAGGTCTTGCGCTCGGTGACTTGCGCGATCACCTTTATCGGCGTGGGATTGTTGGTGTCGGTGTTGGTCAGCGCAGTGATTTCGGCCGGCGGGTAAGTGGTCTGGGTCAGCCGGCCGGCCAGGTCGTACGCGTAGGTCACCACGCGCCGCTCGCCCGCCGGCGGGGTGGGCCGCACCGCGGGGTCGTGCGCCGACGCGGCGAGCCGCGTCATGTGCGTCGTCTTGCTGGTCTCCTCTCCGCTCGCGTTATAGCTGTACTCGCACAGCACGTTGTCGCCGCTCACCTCCGCCACCATGCGGTTGTTGCCGTCGAAGTAGCTGGTGGTGACGAAGCCGTTGGGGTCGGTCACCTGGACCACGTTGCCCACGGCGTCGTAGCGCGTCATGACGGTCGGAGAGAGGGTGCGCGGCCCGCCCTCGATGGTGAAGACCTCGACCGGCGGCCGGATCTCCTTCACCTTGCGATTGTTGCCGTCGTACTCGAAAACGGTGGCGAAGCCGCGCAGATCCCGCACCTCCACCTGGTTGCCCACGGCGTCGTAGCGGAACGTGGCGGTATTTCCCAGCGCATCGGTCTGCGAGACGGTGCGGTTGTTCAGATCGAAGGCGAAGCTCGTGGTGTGGCCGTTGCCGTCGGTCTTCGCGACGAGGTTCCCGAGCTTGTCGTAGGCGTTGCGCAGGACGATGTTGAGACCGTTCGGATCGAACGTCTCGGTGATACGCCGGTTGTTCAGGTCGTACTGGTAGAACGTGGCGCGCACGCCGTTCGGATCGGCCGGATTGCTGACGACTTCGCTCAGCCGGTTGTTGGCGCCGTCGTAGCCGAACGTGCTGACCGTGCCGTCCACGTCGGTAAACCTGACCAGGCGGTTGTCCAGGTCGTAGGCGTACGCCATGGTGCGCGGGGCGCTCGTGTTCGCGAACCGCTTTTCCTGGATCTTGTTGCCCGCGCCGTCGTAGCGAATCTCGGTGCGTGCGCCGTCGGGCTCTACGCGCGCACTGAGCTTGTTTGCGCGGTTGTACTCCATGCGCACGATCCGATCGGGGCTCGTGACCATGAAGATGTGCTGCTCGACCTGGTTGCCGGCCGCGTCGTACTTGAATGTGTTGACGAAGCCCTCGGGGTCGATGACCTTGGCGAGCTGGTTGGCGCCGTCGAAGAAGTACTGCGCCGACTTGCCGCGCGCGTCGGTGAGGCGGGTACGATTCCCCATCGCGTCGTAGGCGTAGGTCGTGCGACTGCCGAGCGCGTCGATGTCCGCGGTCTTGCGGTTGTTGCGGTCGTACTCCGTGCGCACGGTGCGCTCGTCCGGCGTGCCCGCCGCGGCGCGGCGCAGCACCTGGTTGCCGAGGCGGTCATAGGCGTATTCGGTGCGCACCAGGAACGGATCGACCTCCGCCGTCAGGCGGCCGTTCCTGTCGTACTCGAAGCGCTTGTGGATGAAGACCCCGGTGAATTCGTCGCCGCTTTGCAGCCGGTCCTCGGCGACCTTGTTGCCGACCTGGTCATAGGTATTGCGCGTCAGGCCGCCCTCGGGGGTGCGGGTGGCGACGAGGCGGTTGGCGAGGTCGTAGGCGTAGCGCGTGGTGCGCGGCGCCGTGTTCGCAGCCTCCGTCGTGCTGAGCCGGTTGCCGACGGCGTCGTACGCGTAGGCGATGACGTTGCCTTCGGCGTCGGTGAGGCTGAGCATCCGGTTGGCCTTGTCGTAGACGAAGCTGTTCGTCTGCTCGAAGGCGCGCGCGGCTTTGTCCGGATCGAAGCCGGGGTCCGTCGGCGCGACGAGGTATTGGCCTCGCGTGATGCTCGTCTGGTTGCCGAAGGCGTCGTAGACGAAGCTCGTGCTGAAGCCTTCGCCGTCGGTGACCCGCGTCTGCCGGTTGAGCAGGTCGTAGGCGTAAGTCGTGGTGCGCGCATCCGAGAGATCGGCGAACGACTGCGTGGCGGACACGAGGTTGTCGCGCCGGTCGTAGGTGTTGCGCGTGAGAACGCCGCCGGCCGAGAGGCTGGAGACGGAGCGGCCGATGGCGTCGAAGCTGTTCTGCTGCACGCCGCCGTTCGCGTCCGTGACGCGCGTCTGATTGCCGAGCACGTCGTACTCGTAGCGCGTGACGCCGCCCTGCGGATCGGTCACCTGCGTGAGCCGGTTGTCCTTGTCGTAGACGTAGAGCGTGTGCCGCTCGTCGGGCGTGCCTTTGGCCTGCACGGTCTCGAGCTTGTTGCCGGCGCCGTCGTAGTGGTACTCGGTGACGGTGCCGACGCCGTCGATGCCCTGGAAGAGCCGGTTGTCGCGGTCGTAGACGAAGAGGTTGCTGCGCTCTTCCGGCCGCCCCGGCGCCTGGGTCAGACGCACGCGGTTGCCTGCCGCGTCGTAGGCATAGGTGGTGGTCTCGCCGGCGGCGTTGGTGGCGCTCACCTGGCGGTTGTTGCGGTCGTAGCTGAAGCTCTGCGTGCGCGTCTCGGGCAGGCCCGCCGCCTGGGTGGCGGAGACGACGTTGCCGCTGGCGTCGTAGCTCGTCGTCGTGACCACGCCGAGGGCGTCGGTCTGGCGGCTGACGCGGTTGTTCGCGTCGTACACGAAGCTGAAGACGCGCTCGTCGGCGGTGCCGAAGGCCTCGCGCCGAACGACCACGTTGCCGTTGGCGTCGAGCTCCATGTGCGTCTTCACGCCCAGGGCGTTGGTGGTCTCGACGTAGCGGTCGGCCGCGTCGAAGGTGAAGAGCGTGGTGCGCGCATCCGGCGTGCCGGCCGCTTCCGTAGTGGCGATGCGGTTGCCGCGCGCGTCGTAGCTGTGCTCGCTCGCGATGCCGAGGGCGCTCGTCTGGCGGATGAGGCGGTTGTTCCGGTCGTAGGCGAAGCTGGTGGTGCGGCCGGTGTCGCCCGCCGCGGGCGCGGGCCGGCTGCCGTTCGCCGGCGCCGCTACCTTCTGATCGAACTGCGTTCGGCTGAGGCGATTGCCTACCGCGTCGTACACGTTCTGCGTCAGGTAGCCTTCGGCCGTGAGCGCGGCGACCTCGCGGTTGACGCCGTCGTAGTAGCTGCGGCGGGTGGCGAAGCTGGTCGCTGCCAGGTCCAGGGCCTGGCGCGTCTGGAGGCGGTTCCCCACCGCGTCATAGACGAACTGCGTGACGAAGCCCTCGCCGTCGGTGCGCTGCGTGAGGCGGTTCAGCCGGTCGTAGGCGAAGCGCGTGGTCTGGTCCTTGGGATCGGACACCGGCGTCGGCCGCAGCGCCGGGTCGAGCGGCAGTGCGAGGGCACGGGCGAAGAGGGTCTGGCTCGTGACGTTGCCGTTGGCGTCGTAGGCGAAGCCGGTGGCGAAGCCCTCGTTGTCGACCGAGAGCACCACTTCGTTGTCGGCGTTGTAGTAGGTCGTCCCCGTGGCGCCGCGTGCGTCGATCACCTGGACCCGATTGCCGTTGCCGTCGTAGCGGTACTCCACGACGTTGCCGAGCGGATCGGTGATGCTCGTCACGCGGTTGTCGGCGTCGTAGACGTACGCGGTGGCGTTGCCGCGCGGGTCGGTGACTACAGTGCGGTTGTGGTTTGCGTCGTACGCGTAGCTCGTGGTGTGTCCCAGCGGATCGGTCTGGGAGACGAGCTGGTCGTCGCGGTTGTAGATGAAGGTCGTGGTTGCGGCGAGCGGCGTGTTCGCCGCGCGCGTCAGGCTGACCCGGTTGCCGACCCGGTCGTACGCGTAGCGGGTCTCGACGCCGTCGGGGCCGAACTGGCTGATGAGCTGGTTGCGCGCGTCGTAGACATAGCTCGTGGCGCGTCCCAGAGCGTCGGTCTGGGTCAGCCGGTTGCTGACGGCGTCGTAGGTGTAGCTGGTGGCGCCGCCCTCGGCATCGGTGACCCGGACTTGGCGGTTGAGCGCGTCGAACGCATAGCTCGTGGCGTGGCCGTTGCCGTCGACCGTCTGCGTGCGGTTATACACGCCGTCGTATGCGGTGCGGCTGACGTTGCCCTCGGCGTCGGTGACCGAGCGCAGGTTGTTCTCGGCGTCGTACTCGAAGGTCGTGGTTTCGGCAAGCGCCGTACCGAAGGCCGTGGTCTGGGTGATGCGGTTGCCGCGCACGTCGTAGGTGAAGCGCGTGCTGCGGCCTTCCGCGTCGGTGGTCTGGATGTAGCGGTTGCCGGCGTCGTAGGTCAGGCGCTGGATGCCGCCGCGGGCATCGACCACCGTGATGCGGTTGCCGACGCCGTCATATTCAAAGCGCGTCTGGAACGACAGCGGATCGATGACCTTGATGTTGCGATTCAGCGCGTCGTAGACGTACTGCGTGGCGCTGCCGCGCGCGTCGACCACCCTGAGGCGGTTGCCCACCGCGTCGTATTCGTACGACTGCGTATGGCCTTCCGCGTCGGTCTGCCGTACGAGGCGGTTGTTCAGGTCGTAAACGTACTGGACCGTGCGGGCGTCGGGCGTGCCGGCAGCGCCGGTCTGGGCGGTGCGATTGCCGAAGCTGTCGTACACGCTGTGCGACACCACGCCCAGCGCATCGGTGGTATCGACGAGCCGGTTCACCGCGTCGTAGCTACGGCTGGTGAGGCGGCCTAGCGCATCGGTTTCCTTCACCACGTTGCCGTTGCCGTCGTAAGCCGACCGCGTGACGCCGCCCAGCGCGTCGGTGCGCGCGAGCTGGCGGTTCATCGCGTCGTACGTGAACGACGTGCTGCGGCCCAGGTGGTCGGTGGTCTGGGTATAGTTGCCGACCTTGTCGTAGGCGTAGCGCTCGGTGAACCTGTCCTTGAGCGCCTGCTTGTCCGCCGCGGTCAGTTGCGCAACCAGTTTTCCTTGCCCCGCAGCATCCACCATGCCGAAACTCTTTCGCAAGTCGCGGTAGAGGGCGCTGTCGGAGGTCACCAGCGCGTTGCCCACGCCGTCGGTGGTGGCGATGCGCTGATTGAATTCGTCGTAGACGTGGGTCGTGACCTGCGCGTTCTCGGTCGAGTCGACCACCGCATGGCGCGTTGCGGTATCGAAGTGCGCCTGCACGCCGATCTGCACCGAGGTGCGGTTGTGCCGGCTGTCGTAGGTGTAGACGGTCTTGATGCCGTTGCCGTCCTCGACCATCACCTGGCGGTTGTCGCGGTCGAAGCTGAAGCGCGTGACGTGGCCGTTCTCGTCGGTGGTGGCGACCTGGTTGCCGTTGCCGTCGTACTGATGCTGCACGGTGTAGCGCACCGGCAGGCCGCTCACCGGATCGGTGACCGCGGGCCGCGTCTCGCGAATCAGGCGGTTGTTGCGGTCGTAGGTGAAGTCGGTGACCCGGCCGAGCGCGTCGGTCGTGGCGACGCGGTTCCCGGGCGCGTCGTAGTCGAAACGGGTGACACCGCCCTGCGCATCGGCCTGCGTGATGAGCTGGTCTTCCTCGTCGTAGCCGAAGCGCAGCACCTGGCGCTGGGCTGGCGCGAGCTGCGCCCCCATGACGACCATGACCCGGTTCAGGTTCGCATCGAAGCTGTATTGAGTCACCTGTCCGATTGCGTCCGTCTGCCGCACCAGCAGCTTGTCCGGGTCATACACGTATTGCGTGACGTTGCCGTTGTTGTCCCTGACGCTGATGCGATTGCCCACGCCGTCGTAGGCATAGCTCGTCGTGTACTTCACGCTCTGCCCGGCGGCGTTCGGCACCGAAGGCGTGGTCACCGCTACCAGCCGGTTATCCTCGCGGAAGGCGTAGCTGGTGGTGTTGCCGTTCGCGTCCGTGACCGAGGTGTTGTTGCCCACCACGTCGTAGGCATGGCGCGTGACGCGGTCCTTCGCGGTGTCGCCGTCGGCGGACGGGCTGGTGACGCTGACCAGCAGGTTGTTGGCGCTGTAGACGTAGATGACGGTGTGGCCGTTGGCATCGCGAACCGATATCCGGTTGCCGACGGAGTCGTAGGTATTCACGGTGACGAACCCCTCGGCGTCCGTGACGGTGAGCACGCGGTTGTCGTTGTCGTACGTCAGCGTGGTGACGCCGCCGTTCGCGTCGGTGACGCTGGTGCGGTTGCCGAAGTGATCGAACGAGGCGAGCGTGGCGTTGCCCTCGGCGTCGACGGTCTTGATGTTCTGGCCGAAGGCGTCGTAGAAGAATTGCGTGACCTGCTGCTTCGCCGGCGTGACGAGATCGTTCGCATCGAGGAACACCGTCTTCTTGACGAGGTTGCCGAAGGCGTCGTAGGCAAAGCGCGTGAGGTCGCCGCCCGGGCTCTTCTGCTCGATCAGGTTCTGCTTCGCGTCGTAGCTGTAGAAGGTGGTGAAGAGGTTGAGGAGCGCCTGCTTGTCGGCGGCGCTCAGGCTTGCGACCAGGGCGGCGTAACCCAGCTCCCGGCGCTTGTCCTGATAGAGCGGGTCGTCGCGCGTCACGAGCGCGTTGCCCATCGCCGAGGTCTGGCTCGCAACCTTGTTGAAGCTCGTGTACGTGAACGTGGTGACGTTATCGTTGTTGTCGGTGCGCTTGAGGAGGTTGCCGCTACCGTCGTACTCGAAATGCGAGGTGAAGCGCTCCTTGAGCGCCGCGATCTCGCTCGCCGTCAGCTCCGCGACGAGCTTGCCCTGGCCGGTCAGCGGGTTGACGTAGCCGAAGTCCCTGCGCAGATCCCTGAAATACGGGTCGTCGCTTCGCGTGACCGCGTCGGCGTTGGCGTCGGCTACGGTGATCAGATTCTCCAATGCGTCGTAGGCGTAGCTCGTGGTGAACCCGCGCGGCTCGGTGACGGTGAGGAGGGCGCCGTGGCCGTCGTAGGTGAAGCGCGTGGTGTGGCGGGTCCTGATCTCGTCGGCCTGCGCCCGGTAGGCGGGCTCGAGCGTGTAGCGCGACTGGTCCCAGAGCTGGTAGTAGCCGTTGTCCAGGCGCCACTGCACGTACTCGGCGTCGTTTGATTCAGTGCGCTTGACCCCCAGGGCGTTCACCATCGAGGTCGTGCCGCCCAGGTACTTGTTGAAGTTGTCGCGGTTGAAGGCGTAGGCAAAGGTGGTGCGGTTGCCCTCGGCGTCGGTCAGCTCGCTCAGCGTGCGCGTCTTGCCCGTGGTGTCGGTCGTGTCGAGCGTGTACTTGAAGAAGATCTGGCGCGTCGGCTCGGTGCCCGCCTGGGGCAGCGTCACGCGGAAGAGCGAGCCGTCGGAGTTGTAGAGGAACCGGGTGACGTGCCCGGCGCGGTCGGTGACCGACCCGAGCAGGTTCTGGGAGAAGCTGTAGCTCACCAGCACTGCGCCCGTCTCGTCGGTGATCTGCTGCAGGTTGCCGCCGGCGCCGTAGACGTAGTTGGTGACGTGCCCGGTGTCGTCCTTGACCTGGGTGAGCTTGCCCGCCTTGCGCACGTAGGTGAGCAGGTTGCCGTTGGTGTCCTGGCTCTGGATGAGGTCGCCGTTGCCGTCGAAGGTGAGCCGCGTCTGGTCCGAGCGCACCAGCGTCCAGGTCTTGGCGACCTTGTCCTGCGTGATGGTTTCGTATGCCCCGACCCCGTCGACCGATCGATAGACCCCGTTCGCGTCCGCAGTGAACAGGAACCGGCTCGAGTCCGGATTCACCAGGGTGATGATGTTGGCGGTGATCTGGGAGAGCTCGAGGATGAACGTGTTGATCGACCAGCCCTGGCCGACGTTGCCGTTCCAAGTCCCGCGGCTGTTGTAGGTGCGCAGGATCGTCGTGTCCTCGCCCTGCGAGGGCAGGAACGCGTCCACGTGCCGGAGGATCAGGTTGCCGTTGGACACGTTGACGTACATCTCTTCTTCGTGTCCCTCCGTCCCGATCCGGGTGCGGTCGTTCCGATTCAGCAGGAACAGCGACCCGTCCGCGAGACCCGTATCGAAACCGCCAACGATGGTTGCCATGCGTGCGCTCTCCCCTTTTCTTTGCGCCGGCCGGTTGCGCTCCGGCCGACGCGGTACTCCGTCTCTAACCGGTGGTTATCCGTCCGGCGGGAGATCGGTTTAGGGCCCTGGCGCGGCGCACCATCGCGGGGCGCGATTGCAAGCAATCCTCAGCGCCGCGAAGCAGTGCTCGCCGCGGCCTTCCGGACTTATCGATCCGTCCAACCGGCCGAACCATCGTTCACATCGCCTCCCGGGCGCCCCGGTAACGTGGGCGGGCTTGTTCAACAGGGGGGCACATGTCGCGAAAACTGCTGCTGTTCTCTGTACTTACCGCCTGGGGGATCGCCGCTTCGGCGCAGTCCGGACAAGGTCCGGTGAAGGCGCCGCTGGGCAAGGCCATCGACCACACCGCCGCCAACGCGGCGAAGAATCCGCAGTCGGAAGGCCTGGGCAACGCCAATGCGCAGCAGACCCGCAACCAGGAGCGGTTCATCGCCAAGCACATCGACAACCAGGTCGCCGCGTCGAGTGCGCAGGCGGCCGGTGGCCAGGCGCGCAAGGGGCAAGGCCCGGTCAAGGCACCGCTCGGCAAGGCCATCGACCACACCGCCGCCAACGCCGCGAAGAATCCGCAGTCCGAGGGCCTGGGCAACGCCAATGCGCAGCAGACCCGCAACCAGGAGCGATTCATCGCCAAGCACATCGACGGCCGGGTTTCGGGTCCCGAGCGTGTGGAGCGCGTCGAGCGCGTGGAACGAGCCGAACGGCCCGAGCGCGTGGAGCGCGTGGAGCGGCCCGAGCGAGTGGAGCGCGTCGAGCGCGTCGAGCG